>Ga0070667_100004549_pt1 | contig 11671 bp, 11 predicted proteins | sample KBSS33metaG_FD_64659 | JGI IMG/M metagenome (GOLD analysis project Ga0070667, IMG submission 64659) | Switchgrass rhizosphere microbial communities from Kellogg Biological Station, Michigan, USA - KBS S3-3 metaG | ecosystem: Host-associated > Plants > Roots > Rhizosphere > Soil ...
CGGCAACGATCTGGTCGTCTCGGCCATCACCATCGTCATCGCCGCCGTGTTCTTCGGCGCCATCATGGCGGCGAACGCCTCCAAGGCCCGCCGCGAGCAGGAGAACGTGATCGGACCCCGGTCAGAGCCGGAACTGATCGCCCTCAACCGCGCGGTACGCCTCGGGCGCCTTCCGGACGATCCGGCGCTGGACGAGCCCCTGCTCGGCATCATCGGCCTCCGGCGCCGGGCCATGAGCGGCATGAACCGGCTCGGTCCCTGGATCTGGACCGTGCTGGCCGTCTTGCTCATCGTCAGTGCCATCGACGACCCCGACCCCGTCACCATTGGTACGGCCGTCGTGATCGTGGCGGCGGCGATCTACTCGCCCACGAGCGCCGGGCGACGGGCCGCCAAGCTCGATCACCTGGAGGCCGAGGTCCGTGCCCGACATCCTGAGAAACGATTGGAGACCGACTGAGGTGAGTGAGGACGAAGGGCTGGCGGCGCTGGCGCGGGAGATTCTCGACACGAACTTCTACGTGACGCTGGGGACGGCGGACGGGGAGGGCAAACCGTGGGTCTCCCCGGTCTACTTCGCCACGGCCGACCATGTGGAGATCTTCTGGGTGTCCGCGCTGGACGCCGTGCACTCGCGGAACCTCGCCGTGCGGCCGGAGATCACCATGGTCGTCTTCGACTCGACCGTTCCGCCCTATCACGGCAGGGCCGTCTACATGAGCGGCGTCGCCGCTCCTCTGGAGGGCACGGAGCTGGAGCGCGGCGTGGGGGTCTACCCCGGTGCGCCGGAACGGGGCGCCTCGTCGATCGAGGTCTCCGACGTCAGCGGCGACGCCCCGTACCGGCTCTACCGGGCCACCGTCAGCGAGCACTCGGTGCTGTGCCCGCGCGAGCCCAGACAGCCCTGCCCGCGCCACTCGCTGGCGACCGACCACCGCGCCACCGTCACGTTGTGAGGACGTCGCGGGCGGCGGTCATGGCGTTCAGCACGCGCGGGAACCCCGCGTAGGGCAGCGCCTGCATGATCGCCTCCACCAGCTCCGCCGAGGTGAGGCCGGCGTTCCGCGCCGAGGTGAGGTGGGCGCGGAGCTGCCGGCCGGTGTCGCCGAGCGTGACCAGCGCGCCGATGATGACGAGCTCGCGCCGGGCGGCGTCCAGGCCCGGGCGGGCGTGGATGTCGCCGTACGCGAACTCGACGGCCAGCCGCGGGAGGTCGGGGGCTATCTCCGCGAGGGCGTCGTAGACCTCTTGGCGGCCGGTGCCGTGTCCGAGCTCGGCTTGGCGGGCGAGGCCACGTTCGTAGCGCTCGTCGGTGGTCATGAGGTGAAGGCCAGGATGCGCCGCCACGCGTCCTCGCACGCCTCGGCCCAATCGCCGTGCGCGCGGTCGAAGAAGGAGTGCGGCGCGCCCTCGTAGACGTGCATCCCGTACTCCTTGCGCGCCTCGTCGAGGCCTGCCGCCATCGCGTCGAACTCCGACTGTGGCGTGGCGACGTCGTCTCCGGCCAGCAGCATCAGGATCGGGGCGTTGACGTCCGGGGTCGCGTCGCCGAAGAAGCGGGGCGGACCGTAGAAGCCGATCGCTCCTGCGAGACCGGGCTGCGTGGCGGCCTGGCGCCAGGAATGACCGCCGCCCAGGCAGAAGCCGACCGTGAAGACCCGTCCGGGCAGCAGCGCGGCGGCCGCGGCGACGTCGGCGTCCACGTGCGCGGGGTCGAGGAGCCCCAGGTGCTTCATGCCGTCGAAGTCGTCGTCGCGCGGGCCGGTCCCAGCCGAACGGCCGTAGAAGTCGATGGCGATGGTGTTGAACCCGGCCTCCGCGAAGCGCTGGGCCAGGTCCCGATAGAAGGGGTGAAGCCCGCGCAGATCGGGCAACAGGACGATGCTGTTCCCGTTCGGCACCTCGGGCATGGCCCGGTGGGCGGCGAAGCGGTTGCCATCGGCGGCAGTGATCTCCAGCGGGCCGTGCGAGGCCACGCCGCCGGTGACGACGGGAGAAGCGGGCGGACGGCTGTCTGTTGAGTGGCACATGCCGAAAAGCCTGGTGGGAGCGGTGCGGACGGGCCAGGCCCGCGATATACGGGTACTGGCAGGGCCACCCTTCCGGTCGGAGATGCGGATACTTTCGTCGTATGGAGGATGGTCTCGGGGGATTCCTGAAATCGAGGCGGGCCCGCGTGACGCCCGAGAGCGTCGGGCTGCCCGGCGGCTCGCGGCGGCGCGTTCCGGGGCTGCGGCGCGAGGAGCTCGCCCAGCTCGCCGGGATCAGCGTGGAGTACTACCAGCGGCTGGAGCAGGGCCGGTCGCAGCGGCCCTCGCCCGAGGTGCTGAACGCGCTGGCACGGGCGCTGTCCCTCGACGAGGTCGAACGGGCCCATCTGGAGACCCTGGCCATCGGCCCCGACCATGACTCTCCCGCCCATGCCGAGACGCGCGTGCGGCCCGAGCTGGAACGGCTTCTCGCGCTGATGGACCGCGTACCCGCGATGGTCATCAACGACCGCTTCGACGTGCTGGCGGCGAACGCGCTCGCCGCCCGGCTCTTCGCCGACGTCCTCGCCGAGGAGGGGAACCTCGCCCGGTATCTCTTCCTCGATCCCGCCGCGCGGGACTTCTACGTCACCTGGGAGGAGGTCGCCGCCGCGACCGCCGCCCAGCTGAGGCTGGTGTCCGGCCGCCATCCGCGCGATCGCGAGCTCGCCGGGCTGGTCGCGGACCTGTCGGGCGACAGCGCGGAGTTCCGGGCGCTGTGGGCGGGCGGCGACGTCGAACTGCGCACGTCGGGTGTCAAGGATCTCCGCCATCCCGCTCTGGGCGTGCTGACCCTCCACTACGAGAACTTCGACGCGCCGGGCGATCCGCGTCAGCGTCTGGTCACGCTCACCCCGGCGGCGCACACGGCCACCGAGGCGGCACTTCAGCTGCTGCGAACCTGGGCCTGGGCCGACGGCTCGCCGGCTCAGGACGTACTTCAGGCCCCGGCCCAGACGGGGGCCCCTGGGCCGGGGCTGTCCGCGGGGATTACGCCGGAGATTCGATGATGGGGTCGCCTCCCAGGTAGGCGGCCTTCACGCGGGGGTCCTGGGCCAGCTCGGTGCCCGTGCCGTCCAGCACGATGCCGCCGGACTCCAGAACGTACGCGCGGTCGGCCAGCCGCAGGGTCTGGTGGGCGTTCTGCTCCACGATGAGGACCGTCGTCCCCTGGTCGCGGATGTCGCGCACGACCCCGAGGACCTGCTGCGCGGTCTGCGGCGCCAGGCCCATCGTCGGTTCGTCCAGGGCGAGCAGGCGCGGGCGGTGCATGAGCGCCCGGCCGATCGCGAGCATCTGCTGCTCGCCGCCCGACATCAGGCCCGCGAGCTGCCCGCGCCGTTCGTCCAGGCGCGGGAACATCTCGTAGATCTCCTCGCGCCGGGCCGCGACGTACTTGCGGTCGCGACGCCGCTGGTAGGCGCCCAGGAGGAGGTTCTCGGCAACGGTGAGGGCCGGGAAGACGCGGCGGCCCTCCGGGACGTGGCCGAGGCCCCGGGTGACGACCTGATGCGCCTTCAACCGGGAGATGTCCTGGCCGTCGAACACGATCCGGCCCGCGTGCGAACGGTGCAGGCCGCTGATCGTGCGCAGCGTGGTCGTCTTGCCCGCGCCGTTGCTGCCGAGGAGCGCGACGATCTCCCCCTCGGCGACCTCGAACGTGATGTCGGTGAGCGCCTCGACCTGGCCGTAGCGGCTGGTCAGCCCGGACACCTCAAGGAGCGCGGTCACCCCAGCACCTCCGCCACCAGGTCGGTCTCGGGGTCGTCGGGAACGCCCAGATAGGCGGCGATCACCCGCTGGTCCTCCTGGATGTCGGCGGGCGGGCCCGCGGCGATCGTCCGTCCGTACTCCAGGACCGTGACCCGGTCGGACACCGACATGACCAGCGCCACGTCGTGCTCGATCAGCACCACCGCGATGCCGAGCGCCCGGATCTGCGCGATCAGCTCCATCAGCGACCGCTTCTCGGTCGGGTTGGCGCCGGCGGCGGGCTCGTCCAGCAGGATCACCGCCGGGTCGGCGGCCAGCGCGCGGGCGATCTCCAGCCGGCGCCGTTCGCCGTAGGAGAGGGCGCTCGCGGAGCGGGTCGCGGCGTCCGAGAGGCCCACGAAGTCCAGGCAGCGGCGCACGGCCTCAAGGTCGGCCGCGCCGAGGCGGCGCAGCAGCCCGCGGTCGCGGGCGAAGCGGCCGATGAGGACGTTCTCGGCGACGGTCATGTCGCCGAAGAGCCGGATGTTCTGGAACGTGCGGGCCAGCCCGGCGGCGGCGACGCGATGCGGGGCCTGGCCGGCGACGTCGCTGCCGTTCACCGCGACCGTGCCCGCGGACGGGACGATCATCCCGGTGATGCAGTTGAACGCCGTCGTCTTGCCCGCGCCGTTCGGGCCGATCACGCTGATGACCTCGCCCGCGTCCAGCGTGAGGTCCAGATCCTCGACGGCCGTGACGCCGCCGAACCGCCGCGACAGCCCGGTGATCTCCAGCAGCCTGCCCTTGGCGGTCCTGCGTTCGGCCGCGGGCGCCACCTCGGGCAGGGTCAGCGGCCGGAAGCGCGCGGGCCACACGCCCTGCGGGCGGACGAGGATGATCGCGATCAGCAGCAGCGCGAAGACCAGGCCCCGGTAGTCCTGAACGGTCCGCAGCACCTCGGGCAGCGCCACGACCACCACCGCGCCGACCACGACGCCCGGGCGGCTGCCCATCCCGCCGATGATGATGACCAGCAGGACGAACAGCGAGGTCAGGAACGTGAAGTTCGACGGGTCGACCGTGCCGAGCTGCGCCGCGTTGAGCGGGCCAGCGACCGCGCCCACCGCCGCGCCGAGCACGTAGGCCAGCAGCTTCACCCGGCGCGTCGGGACGCCGACCGCCTCGGCCGCGCGGTCGTCGGAGCGCACGGCCCGCCACGCGTAGGCCAGCCGCGACCGCGCCAGCAGGCCGGTGACCGCCAGCACGATCACGAAGAAGACCAGGACCAGGTAGAAGAAGTCGACCGGTGTCACGAACTCGCGGCCCGCGATCGTCACCGGCGGGATGCCGGTCAGGCCGTTCGGGCCGCCGGTCACCTCCAGGTTGATGACCGTGATACGGATGATCTCGCCGAAGCCGAGCGTGACGATCGCCAGGTAATCGCTGCGCAGCCGCAGCGTCGGATAGCCGATGATCAGGCCCGCGATCGCGGCGGCGGCGATCGCGACCGGCAGCGTCAGCCAGAAGTTCCAGCCCTGCTTCAGGATCAGCAGGCCCGAGACGTAGGCGCCGATCGCGTAGAACGCGGCGAAGCCGAGGTCCAGCAGGCCCGCGTAGCCGACCACGATGTTGATGCCGAGGCCGAGGATCGCGTAGATGATGATGCTCGCGGCGACGGTCAGCGCGTAGTCGTCCAGGAACTGGCCGACGACCGCGGTGAGCAGGATCAGGACCGGCCAGCCGGAGTAGCGGAGCAGGCGGGAATCGAGGTTCATGCGCGTTCCACCACCCGTTCGCCGAACAGGCCGGTCGGTCTGAGCGCCAGCACGCCGATCAGCAGCGCGAAGATGATGACGTCGGTCCAGCGGGAGGAGATGTAGCCCGCCGAGAACGACTGGACGAGGCCGATGAAGATGCCCGCCGCCATCGTTCCCGGCAGGTTGCCGATCCCGCCGAGCACCGCCGCGGTGAACGCGCGCAGCCCGATGAGGAAACCCATCCCGAAGCTGATCTGCGTGTAGTACAGCCCGTACATCACCCCGGCGGCACCGGCGAGCACCGAGCCGATGAAGAACGTCATCAGGATGAGGCGTTCCACGTTGATGCCTTGCAGGCGCGCGGCGTCGCGGTCCATCGCCAGCGCGCGCATCGCGGTGCCGGTGACCGTCCGGGTGATGAAGAACCACAGGCCCGCCATCAGCACCACCGCGAGCACGACCAGGACGAGCTGCCCGTAGGTGACCCGCACCGAGCCGCCGAGGATCTGCCCGCCGTCCAGCGCGTTCGGGTAGGACTTGAAGCGCGCGTCGGTGAGGACCTTGACGCCCTCCTGCAGCGCCAGGGACACCCCGATCGCGGCGATGAACAGCGACAGCTGCGGCGCCTTGAGCAGCGGCGTGTACGCGACCCGCGCGATGCCCGTTCCGACCACGCCGGTCGTCAGCGCCCCGATCACCACCGCCGCCAGCACGGCCGGGAGGGCCATGCCGCCGGTGACGCCGATCGTGGTCAGCACGCTGAACCCGGCGAACGCGCCGATCATGAAGATGTCGCCGTGCGCGAAGTTGATCAGCCGGACGACGCCGTAGACCATCGAGTAGCCGAGCGCGATCAGCGCCAGGAACGAGCCGATGGTCAGGCCGTTGACCAGGTACTGGACGAATTCGTTCATGCGGACTTGGCGTCGACCCAGGTGGTGCCGGCGGCGTCGAGCTTCTTGTAGCCGGCGAAGTCGCCGTCCTTCACCGAGACCGTGATGTAGAGCAGGCCGTCGCGGTCGCCCTTGTCGTCGAACGACAGCGGGCCGGTGATGCCCTGGTAGCCCTTGATCGCGTGCAGCGCCTTGGTGATGTCCTCGCCCTTGGTCGACTTGGCGTCGCCGATGGCCTTGGCCAGGACCTTGACCGCGTCGTACTCGTACACCGAGAACGGCCCGGGGTCGGCGCCGGTCTTGGTCTTGTACGCGGTGACGAAGCCGGACGCGGTCGGCAGGTCCTTGGCCAGCGGGGCCGTGGTCGCCATGTAGCCCTCCGCGGCGGAGCCGGCGGTCTTGACCACGGTCTTGTCGGTCGTCGCGTCCCCGCCCATCAGCGCGAACTTCAGCCCGAGCTGCTTGCGCTGCTTCATGAGCAGGCCCGCCTCCGCGAAGTACCCGGTGAAGTAGAGGACGTCGGGCTTGGTCGAGGCGATCTTGGTGAGCACCGGGGTGTAGTCGGCCTGGCCGGGCTGGAGCGCGTCGTTGTAGACGATCTGCGCGCCGCCGCCCTGCTGCTTGACCGAGTCGGCCGCGGCGTCCGCCAGGCCCTTGGCGTAGGTGGTGTTGTCGTGCAGCACCGCGATCCGCTTGGCCTTCAGCTCGCCCGTCATGAACTTGGCGGCGAACAGGCCCTGCTTGTCGTCACGGCCGCAGGTGCGGAAGACCTTGCCCTTGCCGGTCTCGGTGAGCACCGGGTTGGTGGCGGCGTCGATGACGAACGGCACGTTGCGGCGGCCGAAGATCGGCACGGCGGGCACCGCGGCCGACGAGCAGTAACCGCCCGCCACCGCGACCACCTTGCTGTTGAGGAGCTTCTGCGCCGCCTGCGCGCCCTGCTGGGCGCTGCACGCGTCGTCGGCCTCCACGATCTGGATCTTCTTGCCGTTCACCCCGCCGGCCTTGTTGACCTCGTCGGCCGCGACCTTGGCCGCGGCCACGATGTCCTGCCCGGCGGAGGCGGAGTCGCCGCTGAGAGGCACGGGCACACCGATCTTGATGTCGCCGCCGCCGGACCCGCCGCTCCCGCCGCTGCTGCCGCCGCCCTTGCAGGCGGTGGCGAACGGGAGGGTGAGGAGGCCGATGGACAGGATCGTCCCCACGGTGCGCGGCGACAGGGCGCGTGGAGACTGGGACGACGGCGGAGGGAAGAACGGCATCGGGCTTCTCCGTCACTTGTCGGACCGGTAGCGGTTCGAGCGATTCGGGTGTTCGGGCGTTCCGTAGCGGTTCGGACAACCCTGTGACGGGCGGGTGCCGCCCGTCGAGATGAGCAAGGGCGCGAACTCGTGTAGAGATCGATAAGCACCGCTTGGCCTCCCGGTCTTGGCAGCGCGTGCGGCGGACCGGAGGATGGCCCTGTATGAGCCAGGTGCTACTGCTGTCCGCCGCCGACGTGCACGCGGTGTTCGACGTCGGCACCGCCATCGAGTCGCAGCGGGCCGCGTTCGGCGCGCTCGGACGCGACGAGGCGCTGCTCGCGCCGCGCGCCCTGCTGCCCGCCGGCGACGACGTCGCGTTCTGTTACCTGTCGCGGCTGCCGGGGACGGGGCCCGTCGCCAAGTTCGGCAGTGTGAACGCGGGCAACCCGGGTCGCGGGCTGCCGAGCGTGCACGCGATGGTCACCGTGCTGGACCCGGAGGACGGCACGCCCGCCGCCATCATCGAGGGCACGTCGGTCACCACGCTTCGCACGGCGGCGGCGAGCGCGGTCGCCATCGACCACCTCGCGGCGCCGGGCGCGTCCCGGCTCGCGATCATCGGGTGCGGCGTGCAGGGGCGCGCGCATGTCGACGCGATCGCCGCGGTGCGTGAGCTGTCGGAGGTGCGTCTCTTCTCGCGTACGCCTGCCGCCGCGGAGGCGTTGGCCGCGGATGTGGGCGGGCGAGTGGCGGCAAGTGCTCGGGAGGCGGTCGCGGGCGCCGACATGGTGGCGTTGTGCACGACGAGCGAGAAGCCCGTCGTGGAGGGGGCTTGGCTGTCGCCGGGATGCACGGTGGTGAGCGTCGGATCGTTCGCCCCGGACCGGAGTGAGGTGGACGGCGAGCTGCTCGCGATGGCGTCGGCGATCGTGGTCGACGACGTGGAGACCTCGCTTGAGCAGGCGGGTTCGATCGTGGCCGGAGGGCTCTCGGCGGGTGACCTGATCTCGCTCGGGGCAGTGGTCGCCGGGCTGGCCGGCGCGCGGCGCGGCGCCGGCGACATCGTCTTCTACAACAGCGTTGGCCTGGGCGTTCAGGACACGGCCGCGGCGGCGCGGATCGTCGAACGCGCTCGAGCAGAGGGTGTCGGAACGCTTCTCTCGCTCTGACCTCGGGGAAGATTGTGCGTGGCGCGTGCAGCGAAACGGCTGTGCCGTGTGTCCCTGGTTAGGGAGGTGCGCCGTGCCGACACCCGATCCGCAGCTCGGGGCGTTCGAGGAGTTCGTCGAGCATCGCCTCGGCGCGCTCTACCGCTACGCGTGGGTGCTGACCGGCAACCGGCACGACGCGGAGGACCTGGTGCAAGAGGCGCTGACCCGTACCGGCGCCAGCTGGTGGCGAGTGCGGCGCAAGGACGACCCTGAGGGGTACGTCCGCACGGCGATGGTCCGGATCATGTCCAACCGGTGGCGGCGTTCCGGGCGCGAGGAACTGACACCCGACCCGCCCGACCTTGGCGCGCCCGACCCCGGGTTCGAGCGGGTGACGGCCGACGCCGGCCTTTCCGCCACGCTTGCCGGACTGCCGCCGCGCATGCGGGTGGTGCTGGCGCTGCGGTACGTGGAACAGCTCGAGGACAACGAGATCGCCTCGATGCTGGGGTGTTCGCCGGGGACCGTGCGCAGCCAGGCCTCCCGGGCCCTGGCCAAGCTGCGGATCGCAGCGGCCACCGCCGAGGAGGATTCCCGTGGATGACCTGGAACGCGACGTCGCCGAACACCTGCGGGCCCTTCTTGTCGCGGACGCCCCGCCTGCGGAGCTCGCCGACCGCATCTTGACTCGTACGGCCGCACGCCGCCGCCGTCGCCGCGCGATCGCCGCCGTCACGGTCGTCACCGCGCTCGTCGTGTGCGGCGCCGCGGCCGTCGGGGTCGCGGGCGTTCGGAACGGCTCTGATCCTCAGCCGGTGGCGGCGCCGAGTGAGGTGACGATCCAGCGTGGTCTTGCCGGTGGGCAGCGGTTCAAGGCGATGGCGCTGGGGCCGGACGGGACCGTGCTCGGCACAGCGGTCTCGGTCGGGCCCGATGGCGCGGAACACCTCCGTGGCGGCGTGTGGAAGGCGAGTCCGACGGTCGTCGTTCCGCGCCGGGTCCAGAGCACCAGCGCGGGCTCCCTGCCTTACCTGTGGACGATGGCCGTTGGGGATCGCGTTCAGGTGTGGCCCGAGGGCGAACGGCTGAAATGCCTCGGCCCGAACGGCAGCGTGCGGACGATCGGGGCCGGCTGGAGCGGGCGCGAACGGTTCTATGCCGAGCGCGGGCTGGTCGTGTGGGGCCATGCGGGTCGGGGTGTGGCGGTGGCATCGGGATGCGACGGTCCGACTCGTACGATCCCGGTGAAGGGTTTCCTGAAGGGCTTCTCCTACCCGCTCGCCTTCGTGACCGAAGGCGCGAAGACCTGGCAGGTCGACGTCCGTTCGAGCGCGAAGTCCGCGGTGGCCCGGGCGCCCCGTTCGCCGGATGAGATCGTGGCCGGGCCGACCGCGCTCGCCTGGGTGACCGGCGACGACCTCACCGTCCGCGACCGCGCGACCGGCACCGATCGGACCGTACGCCTGCCCGTCTACCAGAGCAGCTCGATCCAGATCACGCTCGGCGACCACGTGCTGGCCTACTCCGGAAGCGGCGAGGACGGCGATGAGGGTCAGGCTCGCGTCTACGACCTGCGGACGGGCGCGTACGTCGATGAGCCCGGCCCGGCTTTGGCCGCGGGTGGGTGGCTGGCGGTCCAGGCAGGCGACGTCTACAAACTGACCCGCCGCTAGGGGGCCAGGGGCAGGCGGAGGACGAAGCGGGCACCGCGCGGGCTGTCCTCGATCGTGAGCGTTCCGCCGTGCATGCGGGCGACCTCCCGGGCGATCGGGAGGCCCAGACCGGTGCCGTTCGCGTCCCGGCTGCGAGCCTCGTCGAGACGGGCGAAGCGCTGGAACACGACCTCGCGGTCGGCCGGGGCGATGCCGTTGCCGTCGTCGGTCACCTCAAGGACCGCGGTGCCGCTCGCGGTGTCGCTTGCGGCTTCGCTTGCGGCTTCGGTCCGTACGGTGATGTCGACCTGGTCGGTGGCATGGCGTTCGGCGTTGTCCAGCAGGTTGGTGAGCAGGCGCGCCAGGCGGAGGCGGTCCCCGCGCACGATCACGCCGTGGTCGAGCCGGGAGAGGACGCCCTTGTCGCGCGGCGTGCGTGCCAGCTCGGTGGAGACCAGCTCGCCGAGATCGATCCTGTCCTGCGGCGGCTCGGTGCTCGCGTCCAGCCGGGCGAGCTCCAGGAGGTCGGACACGATCGCGTTGAGGCGGTCGAGGCTGGCCAGGACCGCCTCGCCCACCCTCGGCCAGTCGGCGTCCTCGGGGTACATCAGCGCCTCCTCGACCTGCGTGCGCGCGCCGGTGATCGGGCTGCGCAGGTCGTGCGAGGCGTCGGAGGTGAAGCGGCGCTGCTGCTCGATCGCGGCGTCCAGCCGGTCGAGGGTGGCGTTGGCCGACTCGGCGAGCGCGCGCAGTTCGTCGCGGTTCGGCGGAACGGGAACGCGGCGCCCGGACTCGGTCGCGGTGATCTCCGCGAGCTCGGCCCGGATGGCGTCCACCGGGGCGAGCGTGCGGTCGACCGTGCGCCAGGTCATGATCCCGACCATCAGCACGACCAGCAGGGCGCCGCAGATGATGAAGACGCAGAGGCCGGCGCTGCCGTACCAGGGCGTGAGCGGGTTGGCGGCGTAGACGATCCAGTCGCCGTCGGGCTGGTAGACGCGGAAAGACACCACCGTCATGCAGCCGTCCATCCCGCGAGGCGGGCAGAGCGAACGGCTGGCGTAGACGCTCTTCTCCGACGGCCGGAAGTCGGCGATGCGCGGCTTGCCGGTGAGATCGGAGGTCGAGGCGACCACGCGGGCCTGGGCGTCCAGCACCTGGACGCTGGCGTCGTCGGAGCCCGGCAGGACCGACGGGAGCCGCCCCCGCTTGATCACGTGAACGGTCTCCAGCGCGGTGGAGGTGGTCTTCT
>Ga0070667_100004557_pt1 | contig 11660 bp, 11 predicted proteins | sample KBSS33metaG_FD_64659 | JGI IMG/M metagenome (GOLD analysis project Ga0070667, IMG submission 64659) | Switchgrass rhizosphere microbial communities from Kellogg Biological Station, Michigan, USA - KBS S3-3 metaG | ecosystem: Host-associated > Plants > Roots > Rhizosphere > Soil ...
CGATCCGAAGCAGGCGCCGTGGAACGGAGCCTGCTTCGGATCGCCGGTGAGGCACTGTTCAACACCGCGATGCACGGCCGCGCTTCACGGGCCATCGTGCGATTGAGCTACCGCGCCGCCGGGGTCACCCTGTCGGTGTCCGACGACGGCATCGGTGACCCGGACAAGCTCCGGCTGAGGCTCCGGCTGGCCGATGTCGCGGACCTCGACGGGCATCATCGCGGGTTGGCGAACATGCTGGCACGGTGCCGTGAATACGGTGGCACCTTCACCGTCGGCCGGTCTCGCATCGGTGGCGTGCGGGTGGTGGCCACCGTCCCGCGGGATCCAGAAGACGTTCGGGGCGAAGGAGCCACGCCATGACCATGGACACCAGAACCGGGACCATCCGCCTCGCGCTGGTCGACGACCATGCGATCCTCCGCCAGGGGCTCCGATCATTACTGGAACGCGAGGACGACCTCGTGGTGGTGGGCGAAGCTTCCAGCGAGCCGGAAGCAGTGGCCATGGTCGCGGCAACGCTGCCCGATGTGGTGCTGGTCGATCTCAAACTTTCCGCAGGGTCGGACTTCGAGGGATTGTCTCTGTGCACCAAGCTTTCTGGAGCCCACCCCGACGTCGGTCTGCTCGTGCTGACCACATTCCTCGATGAAGACCTCGTGGTACGCGCGGTGCATGCCGGAGCGCGGGGCTACGTGGTCAAGGACGTCGACACCACGGAACTGGTGCGGGCGATCCGGGCCATCTCCGCCGGGCAGAGCGCGTTCGACTCGCGCAGCGCAGCCGCCGTGGTCCGTTCGCTCAGCGGTCGCGGCGATCAACGCGGAAAGCTCACCGACCGGGAGATCGAAGTGTTGCGACTGCTCGCGGCGGGCCTGTCCAACCACAAAATCGGTGAGCAGCTGTATATCTCGGCAACCACCGCCAAGTTTCACGTCAGCAACATCATGCGCAAACTCGATGTCAGCCGGCGCGCCGAGGCCGTATACGCGGCCAGTAAACGGGGGTTGATCTAGGCCGACGATCATCGCCGGCCTAGATCAGATGTGCAGGTTGACCCTAGGTGCCGCTAGGCATTTCGGTAATCGATGACGACGCGGCCGTCGATCTGTCCGTGTTCCATGCGCTCGAACACATCATTGATCTCGTCGAGGCGCGCGCTGGTGACGGTCGGCTTGATCAGGCCCCGCGCGTAGAAGTCGAGTGCCTCGGCCATGTCTTGCCGCGTTCCGACAATCGATCCCCGAATGGTGAGTCCCTTGAGCACGATGTCGAAGATCGGTGCCGGGAAATCGCCCGGCGGAAGTCCGTTGAACACGATGGTGCCACCGCGCCGGGCCAGGGCAATCGCCTGCCCGAACGCCTGCGGGTGCACGGCGGTGACCAGCACACCATGCACGCCGCCGGTGGCCTGCTGCACCGACTCGACGACGTCGGCGGTGCGGGCGTTGATGGCGACCTCGGCGCCGAGTCGGGTGGCGAGTGCGAGTTTGGCGTCGTCGACGTCGATAGCAACCACACGTAGGCCCATGGCGCGGGCGTACTGAACTGCGATGTGCCCCAGTCCGCCGATGCCGGAGATCGCCACCCACTGGCCCGGGCGGGTGTCGGTGACTTTGAGACCCTTGTAGACGGTGACGCCGGCGCAGAGGATCGGCGCGATCTCCAGCGGGTCGGCGCCGTCGGGGATCCGCGCCGCGTAATCGGCGTTGACCAGCATGTACGTGCCGAAGCTTCCGTTCACGGAATATCCACCGTTGCGCTGGCTTTCGCACAAGGTCTCCCAGCCCGTCCGGCAGTATTCGCAGCGGCCACAAGCCGACCACAACCAGGCATTACCGACCTTGTCTCCGACCGCCAGCTCGACGACGCCCTCGCCGAGCGCTACGACCGTGCCGTAGCCTTCATGCCCCGGCACAAACGGCGGCTGCGGCTTCACCGGCCAATCACCGTGTGCAGCATGTAAATCCGTGTGGCAGACGCCGGACGTTTCGAGCTTGACCAGGGCTTCGCCATAGCCTGGCGTCGGCAACTGCATGTCGTGCACCTGCAGCGGCATGCCGAAGTCGGTGACGACCGCAGCTCGCATGGTGTCGGTGTGTCCTGCCACAGTGTCGGTGGCCAGTGTCTGTGTCATTGATTCACTCCATTCGTGAGAATTGGTCAGAGAAAAGGTGTTTGAGCTTCCCCAATCGGGGACGAGATTCGAAGTGGCGCAAAGCTGATAGCACACAACACTATTGACAGCGACGTGCCGCCGCATGCCCCGATCGGACCGAGTACCGGCGCCGCCCGGGCGGGTCCGGTACTACCCATTCGGACAGGGCCATCGGGCCTTGACCGAACGATTCCGACTGAACGAAGCCGTTGCGCAAAGGCACCACCCCGACGGCACTCACCCGCCATGATGAGTGCCGTAACCAGACACTGCGAAGGTGGATCACGTGGCAACGAGCGAACATCCGAAGGGCACGAGCGCGGAGACCAAGCCCGAACGCCGCGGCATGATGCAATCCCTGACCGCGCTATGTGTCCGCTACGTCGAACGCCTCATGCCCGACCCGTACCTTTTCGCCGTCATCCTGACCATCCTGGTCGCCGGGATGGTTGCAGCTCTGGTGCGCGGCGCTACCTCCAGCGGCATGCTCAAAGCCTGGTACGGCGGCGTGTGGGGTTCGCAGAACATCTTCACGTTCGCCTTCCAGATGGTGCTGATCCTCGTGACGGGCTACACGCTCGCCGAGGCGCCCATCCTCAAGCGGGCCATCGTCCACATCGCCCGCAAGCCGAACAACCAGGTTCAGGGCGCCCTTCTCTGTTTCGGCGTCAGCGCCGCGCTGTCAATGTTGAACTGGGGCCTGGGGCTGGTAGCCGGTGCACTCGTCGCCCGGCAGGTCGCAAAACGTGTCACCGACGCACATTTCGGTTACCTGATCGCGGCCGCCTTCATGGGCTTCATCGTCTGGACGCAAGGGCTCTCGTCATCGATCGCCCTAGCCAACACCGACAGCAGCAGCCCGATCAACGTGATCCACAAGTTGACCGGCATCACCGTCCCGTTGAGCCAGACCATCTTCCAGCCGTACAGCTGGTTATCGGCGATCGCGGTGCTGGCGCTGCTCGCGCTCGCGGTCTGGCGCATGGCTCCGACGCAGAGCCTGGCACCCGATCCGGCGGTCTTCGAGGACGAAGACCTGTCGGACACCGCGGCCAAAGCCGGATTGCCGGCTCCGCCGGCGGCGGGCAAGAAGACCTTCGCCGAGTGGCTGGAGGACCTCTGGATCCTCAATGTCCTCGTCTTCGCCGCCGGCATGGCCTACTTCGTGCTCAGTGGATTCGCGCTGAACATCTCGTCGATGATCATGCTGTTCACCATCACCAGCGCGCTGGCGCACCGCACACCGATCCGCTTTATCCGAGCGTTCACCGGCGCCGCCAAGGTAGCGGGCCCGCTGCTCCTGCAGTATCCGTTGTACGGCGGCCTGGTCGGCCTGCTCGGTTACCAAGCGACGAAGACCGACAAGCCGCTGCAGACGCTGCTGGCCGAGGCCGTCGTCAACGGCGCGACGGAGCACACGCTGCCGTTCCTGACCTTCATCGGATCACTGATCATCAGCCTGTTCGTCCCGTCCGGCGGCGGGCACTGGGCGGTGCAGGGCCCGATCGCGGTCGACTCGGCGCTGGCGATCGGCCAGCATTCCCCGGCGTATCTGGGGTTGATCTCCATGGCGGTCGCCGTCGGCGAGGGCGTCGCGAACATGATTCAACCGTTCTGGCTGCTGCCCCTGCTGGCCATCGCAAAACTGAACGTCCGCCAGGTCATGGGCTTCACCGTCGTCGCATTCCTGATCGGTGTGGTGGTGTTGGGCGCCACCACCCTCATCGCGCCGTACGTGATCTGACGCCGAAACGCCGCGCGGGTGGCGAGAAGAATCGGCGGTACTTTTGGTGTCGGAGACAAAACTTCGTGTGATTTGTCCCGCCATCTTCCGCAAACCCGTTGTGATCGATCACAATCGGCACGTGCCGTCCCCGTCCGAACTACCGCCGATCCCGGCGGACGCACCGTTGCGGAAGGTGATCGAGGACCGGATCGACGAGATCGCCACGTCTCTTCTCCACGAGGCCGTCCAATCCATCGAATGGCCCACACCCATGCCGATCGAACATTTCGATGGCGAGGTCACTCCGTACATCATCGGCGGATTTCTGTACGGGCTCGACCTGATCACCGAAGGACGCAGGGTGACCCGTACCGACGCGGCCACCTTCGTGCTGCCCGTCGCGGAGCGGCATGCCGAGGACGGGATCCCACTGCCATTCCTGTTCACCGCGCTCCATGCCGGCATCCGAAAGCTGTGGGAGATCGTGCTGGAATCGGCCTCCGAGGGCGACTCGGAAACGATCGCCGCGCTGGGCATGTACCTCGCCGACCTCACCGGCACCATCAGCGTGCTGATGACCGAGGTCTACCAGGACTCGGATTTCGCGCTCCGGGCCACCGCCCGCCATCAGCTGAGTGCCCTCTGCGCCAGCCTCATCGACGGCGAGCCCGGCAGCGACGTGATCGCCAAGCAAGTAGGTATCAAGCTCAGCGACCGCTACGACGTGTTGGCGATCCGGGTGGACGTTGACGAGCCGCGTACCACCCATGAGATATTGGCGGCGCGCCGGCGGTTACGGCTCGCCAACCAAGTGTTCTACGGGCGTGGCGCCGGCGAAATCCTCAACACGTTCGACGGTCACACAGGGGTCATCTTGCTGCCCTCGCCTATCGTGGAACCGCGCGACGACTCCGCCATGGTCGCACACCTGCGTGCTCTGGTCGACGCGCTCAGCGAGCGACTCGATGTTGCGATCTACGCTGCATATCATCCCGGCGCCACACTGGAAGGCATTCCCGGGGCGGTCACGGAAGCCGACGAAATCACCCGCCTGGCAAGGCAACTGAACAGAGAACCCGGCATCTATCAACTGGCCGATGTCCTGTTCGAGTACCAGTCGACGCGCCCCGGGCCAGCCCGCGACCTGCTCGCCCGGCAGATCGCGCCGCTGCGTGATCACCCAGGGTTACTCCAGGCACTCCAGGCGCATCTGCAGCACGGCACCGATCGGAAGGCCGCCGCGGCAGAGCTTTTCATCCATCCGAACACCCTCACTTACCGTTTGCGGCGCATCCAGGACATCACCGGATACGACCCCACCGACGCCCACCAATCCCGATTGCTTGCTGCCGCGATGACCGTCTACGCCGTCGAGCATGCCGGCACGCCGATCGCCGCCACCGCCCCAGGCCATCCCGGCTAGCTCGATCAGGCATCGGTCATCGAACTCGAGTCATTCGTATCCCCACCGAACGAGATGTGAATCCAGTAGTGAATTATCAAGAGTTGGAGCGCGCACATATCCTTTGCACCGCAAGGGAAATCGTTGACAACTCCGGCTGGCAGGTATTGCAGCTCGAGGACATCCAGCGGCGCGCCGGTGTGTGCGACCGGAGCTTCCATCGGCATTTCAGTTGTCTGGAGAGCCTGTTCTCTGCGTTGCTGCGAGACGAAATCCGCGGCGCAGCAAGGCAGTTGCGGCACGCGACCAGGCAGAGCAAGCGCCCGGTCGAGCGCGTGCGGTCGTACATCGCCACGATGGTCGACTACGCCTACCCGGTGGAGCGCCGCGGCAGGGCCTCAGCGTTGGCGGCCATCTGGCTCGAGCATTCCGGAAACCACGTCGACGAGAACGAGGCGCTCGTCGACGAGTTGATCGACCCGCTGCGCGAGGCGATTCGCGTCGGATGCCAGACCGGCGAGATGTCGTCGCAGTGCCCGGATGACGACGCGCTGTCGATCTTTCATCTGGTCACCGGCATGATCCTCACCCAGGCGGCTTTCGGCAGGCACGCCACTGCCGAGTACCTCGAGGAGACGGCGATGAACGCGGTCGCGCGCGCCCTCGGATTCACCGAGCAATGAGCGCCTAAGCGGACTGCTCCTGCGTTGCGCTTCGCGCGAAGGCCGACTCGACGAACTCCGTCAGCTCGCGAAGGGCACGCGCCGCTTCCGGGACGATCGAAGCCGCGGCCTGGAACACGTGGACCTGGTCCCGCCACACCTGCAATTGATGCGGCACACCGGCATTCGTCAATTCGAGGGCGAGCTGCTCGGCGTCAGGGCTGAGCAGTTCAGTCGAACTCACTTGGATCAAAGACGGCGGAAGCCCACCCAGGTCCGCGTCGAGCAGCCGATGATCGTCTTCGGGCGGGCTGTGCCGCATGACGAACTGGTGGAACGCGCGGGCAAAAGCCTTCGAGAACAGCACATCGGTTGATCCCGAGGGCGCATCGATCTTGGCCTGCAGGTCGAAGTCGGTCAGCGGTGCCATCGAGACGATCGCGCCGGGCATGGGGAGTCCACGCTGAGCCGCGAAAAGGGCTGTGATGAACACCAAGTACGCGCCGGCCGAGTCACCGATGAATGCGATGTTCTCGGGCGAGATGCCTCGTCCGAGCGCGAACCGATAAGCATCGATACAGTCCTCGATACCGTCGGCGATGGTGTGCTGGGGCAGCTTGCGGTAGTCCACCGCAACGACCTCGCTCTGCAGCGACGCGGCAATCCGCGAGATCATCTGGCGGTGCAGGTGGCGGCCACCGACGAGAAAGGCGCCGCCGTGCATGTACACGACGTAGCGGTCCCCGCGCACGGACGCCGGGCGCGTCGTCTCGGCAGGGCAACGCGCCAGGCTGACAGGCCTTCTGGTGGTGCCCGCGACCGACCGCAGCACGCGACCGACGTGATCGACCGCGCGGTACGGCCAGGGCAGACCGGGCGCCATCGCCCAGACCGTCAACACCGGTTTGACCGTGGCCTTCAACGTCAACGCGAGGAGGCGCGACTGGATGCTGCCGCCTTCGAACTCGACGCGACGGGAGTGACCCCCGCCCAGCGGGAACAGATTCTCGGGTGCGGCAACCACGTTGTAGCCCTCCTGTATCAACGAGCCCCGTTCGGTGGCTGCGGCAGCACCGATGCTGCCTCGTCGTCCGAACCAGTATCGACGTCCTGGTGGCCGCCGTCTCTACACCGAGGGCAGAAGTATCAGACTCAGCGATTGTGACGGGTCACAAACGCTGAGCTCATTGCACCCCCGCCACTGGCGAGAACGCCGATTGCGCTCGGAATCAACAACGCGCATCCCCAGGGGACGGCTACCCAGAACGGCCAGAAGTAGCCGGCGCCGGCGGTGAGCCAGATCGCGACGCACAGCAGGTTCACCGCGACCCACGGCATCCACATGACGACTACCCATGCCGGAATCGGCTGCTTCCGTTGCCGTTTCGGCCTACCGCGCTCATCGGATCGGGGTAGGTCCGAGACGATTTCGGCGAGTTCGCCACGGGTTTCGGCACGGTAGAGCCGCTGCAGGCGAGTGTCGTACTCCGTGAGGGTCAGCCGGCCATCGGCGACCGCACGGCTGAGCCGGCCGGAAATGACGTCGCGGTCGGCATCGCCGGCCCGGATGTGGTTGTCGAGGGTGTCCGTCGCGGCACCGCCGGCGCTGGGGCGCGTCGGCTCCGATAACGGGAAGTACTCATGGTGGTGCACGATGCAACTCCATTCGTCATAACAGTGTTATGGCATTCATAACACTGTTATGGGCAGATTGCAAGAGGTATGCAGCGCGCCACACCCGCGCACACCCCGCAGAACAATCCGCACCGACGACCGACTGACCCTGCCCCGGCAATCGATTTGCGGCACAATCGGATTGAGCATCGGCCCGCGGTCGCGGTGGTTCAGGGCCGGCACCGGCCCCCAAAATCGGCGAAGATAAATACCCGCCGATGAACCGGGCGAAACATGTTATTTGCCACACCGACGGACAGGCTGTGTCCTACTAGGTTTGGTGCAGCGGGCAGCAGAAGCGCCGATAGTATTTGGAACTGTCGGCTCACGTGTGTGAGCCCCTCGGAGGTGACAATGACAGGCCAGCCAGTCCAGGGAAGCGGCAACCCTGCCGCGGCGAGCTGCGCAGTCGAACTGAGCCAGATCGGCGCGGTCAGCGTGGTCACGGTATCCGGAACGGTGGACATGCTCACCGCTCCGCAGCTCGAGTCCGCGCTGAGCCCGGCAGCTGTAGGCACAGCCCAGGCAGTCGTCGTCGATTTGAGCGGTGTGGACTTCCTGGCCTCGGCCGGGATGGGCGTGCTGGTGGCGGCGCACGCGGACTTGGCGCCGGCGGTACGGCTCGTCATCGTCGCCGATAGCCCCACCACCAGCCGGCCGCTCAAGCTGGTCGGCATCGCCGACCTCATCGAGCTGTTCGCCACGCGAGACGAGGCCCTCACGGCTGTCACCGCCTAGCGCGGTCGTTGTCAATCGGAAGGTAGGTCGAGCAGGTCGCTATGACGGAGCCGGACCAGTCGAGCAGCGGGGCACGTTTCAGTAAGACGGACGTGGTGGCAATCCCCGAACGTGCCGCATCCGTCCGTCAGGAGTTCGCGACCTGGTTGACGGGCCACTTCGCACTGGACCGCGTCAAAGCGAGCGACATCGTGCTCGCCGTCAACGAGGCATTGGCCAACGCCGTCGAGGCCGCGTATGCCGATGCCCCTGCTCCCGGCGTCATGCACGTCCGCGCCGACTTCGACCACGAGTCAGGGCGCCTGACCGTGACCGTGACCGACGAGGGCACGTGGCGCCCCGCCACAGCGCAGCTCGCGAACTCTGCCCGCGGACGTGGAATTCCGTTGATGCAGGCCCTGACGGATCATGCGTCGATCGAACCGACTGACGCCGGTACCGCGGTGCGTCTGCAATGGGACGTCATCGACGCCGTGCCCGCCGGCGGCGGGTGACCCTCACTTACTGCGGCAGCCGCACCACCTGGACGAAGAACTCGTCGATCTCCCGCACCGCCTTCATGAACTGATCGAGGTCGACGGGCTTGGTCACGTAGGCGTTCGCGTGCAGTTTGTAGCTGCGCAGGATGTCCTCCTCGGCCGAGGACGTGGTCAGGACGACGACCGGGATGTGACACAAATCGGCGTCGGACTTGATCGCCTCCAGCAACTGCCGGCCGTCGTACTTCGGCAGATTCAAGTCGAGCAGGATGAGGTCCGGGGTCGGGGCGTCCGCATGGACGCCGCGCCGGTAGAGGAAATCCAGACCTTCTTGACCGTCGCGAGCGACATGCAGAGTGTTCTTGATCTTGTTGTCCGCGAACGCTTCACGGGTGATCAACTCGTCCCCCGGATCGTCTTCGACCAACAGGATGTCGACCACTCGGCCGGCTGACGACGCATTCATGGGTTACTTCCTCCCGGCTGCTCTGATGCGATGGCGTTCGGTTCTGTGATCGGAGTGGCCGGCAAGGTGAACACGAACCGCGTGCCATCGGTGTACGACGTGTCGATCCCGATGGTGCCGCCGTGATATTCGACGATCTTCTTGCACAGTGCCAAGCCGATGCCGGTGCCGCTGTAAGCGTCGCGGCCGTGCAAACGCTGAAAGATGACGAACACCTTGTCCACGAACTCCTCGGCGATCCCGATACCGTTGTCCGTCACCGTGAATACCCAGTTGTCGGCGTCCTCACCCGTTCCTGGTGTGCAGTCGATCACGATCCGGGGCGTTTGACCCTCGCGCCGGAACTTCACCGCGTTACCGATCAGGTTCTGCCACAGCATCGTGAACAAGGTGGGGTCGCCGTCGACGCGCGGCAGGCCCGCGGGTGGCATCAGCACCTCTGCCCCCGACTCGGAGATCGAAGTCGCGAGGTTGTGCATGGCCGATGCGACAGACTCGCCGAGGTCCACCTCGGTGTGCGTGGCGTTCAGCCGGCCGACGCGGGAGAAGGTGAGCAGGTCGTTGATCAGCACCTGCATGCGCTTGGCGCCGTCGACCGCAAAGTTGATGTACTCGATCCCGCGGTCATCGAGCTGATCGCCGTACCGCTTCTCGAGCAGCTGGCAGAAGGACGCCACCTTGCGCAGCGGCTCCTGCAGGTCATGCGACGCGACGTAGGCGAACTGTTCGAGTTCGGCGTTGGATCGACGCAACTCCTCGGCTTGCTCGTCGAGAGCCAGGCGGGCGAACTGGGAGGCGTCGAGTTCCTCGACGATGCGCTGCCGCATCTCCTCGACGTCAGCGGCGATCGCGCGAATGTCAGTGGGCCCCTGGGGAACTATGCGTTCATCGAAGTTACCTTGCGTGATCCGGCGGCACGCGGCGGCGAGTGCGCCCAGCGGGCGGGTGACCGAGCTGCGCACCAGCATCGCCAGCACCACCGCCATGACGACAAAGGCACCGACCATGGTGGCCAGCACCCGGTCGCGCCATTGGCGTATCGACGCCAGCCGAGCGGTGTCGGCATCGCGCGCCTGTGCCAGGTGCCGGTTCTGGGCATCGAAGAGCGCGCGGAGGTTGTCGAACTCTTTCTTGCCCTCCTCGTTGGTGCGGCTGTCGACGACGGCGGGATGTCCCACGACGACGCTCGCGATCAACGGCTGGGCATAAGTGGCGCGCCAGGTACCGGCGGCTCGTTCGATGGCATCGAGGTCGGTGATGAGATCATCGCGACCGCCCAGTAGCCGCCGAATATCCTGCACGGCAGCAGTTTCAGCGCGTTGTCCGTCCTCATACGGCGCCAGGAAGTGGCTGTCGGCGGCGCTCGCATAACCGCGAACCGCGGTCTCCTGATCACGCAGTCCGCCCTGCAAGCGGTAGGCGGCCACCCGCGCTGGTTGCAGGTGCTCGATCAGTTCGCTCGACACCATGTCGGTCCGGCTCATCAGAAGCGCACCGCCGACGGCACCGGAGAGCACCACCACACCCATCGCGGACAGAACCAGGTTCTGCCAACCCTGCACCGTCAACTTCATCGAACCGAGCGCTCCACCCGTATGACGGCGATGTCGTCGGTGAGACCCCCGAACGGCTCGGCCCGTGCTTCCACCTCGCTGATCAGCGCCTTGACGAACTTGGTGCCCGGCAGGCGCACCAGTGACCGGGCCGCCGCCAGCAGTCCTTCCTCGCCGAGGCGTTCACCCCCGTCCCCTGCGGGTCCCTCGAACAAGCCGTCCGTCAACAGCATCAATCCGTCGCCCGGCCGCAACTGCAAACGGTTGACCGGCCATTCCCTGGCTCCGAGGCCGAGTGCGGGGCCGGCGGTTGGTTCGAGCCAGTCGACGGTACCCGTCCCGTGCCTGAGCAAGCCGGGATGACCTGCCCGCACCACGTCGAACTGCCCGGTATCGGGTGCAAGTGCCACACTCAGCAGCGTCGCGAAGGTGCCGCGGCTCGGCCGCTCGGTAGTCAGGATGCGGTCGAGCTGACGCATCCGCTCATTGCCGCGCAGACCGGCGAAAGTCAATGCGCGCCAACCAATTCGCAGCGCCACCCCCAATGCGGCTTCATCGGGCCCGTGGCCGGCCACGTCACCGATCATGACGTGGACGGTGCGGTCGGGCGTCTGCACGACGTCGTAGAAGTCACCGCCGATCAGCGCGTCACGCCGGCTCGGCAGCGACTGAGTGACGATCTCGACGCCCGGACTGTCCGCGAGCAGTGGCGACGGCAGCAGGCCCCGCTCCAGTCGGGCATTCTCCTGAGCACGCAGTCGACTGGCATGCAGATCCACCGCGGTGACCTCGGCGCGCTTGC
>Ga0070667_100004559_pt1 | contig 11648 bp, 15 predicted proteins | sample KBSS33metaG_FD_64659 | JGI IMG/M metagenome (GOLD analysis project Ga0070667, IMG submission 64659) | Switchgrass rhizosphere microbial communities from Kellogg Biological Station, Michigan, USA - KBS S3-3 metaG | ecosystem: Host-associated > Plants > Roots > Rhizosphere > Soil ...
AGAATTTGCGTCCATCGGGACGTCGTTTGTTCAAAAGCATATCCTCGCGGAAGATCTTTTCCTTGAGTTGGCCAAAGGCTTTGGCCGCCGTCGAACGAGCTCCGGGGTCGTCCTCGGGGTAGCTTTCGACAACCTCCTTTTTGAGGGCGTCGAGGCCGGCATAGACCTCGATCTTTTCGCGACCGGTCGAATCCAGAGCCGTACGCAGCTTATCAGTCCACGTTTTCTCGACATCGGCAACGATATGCTCGTCAAGCGCGGGGACCTCAAAGACACGCTTTGTGATCTCGAGAGCTTTTCCTAACTCTTTCTGCCATAGACAAAGCCGCTTGATCTCCTTGTGCGCCAGCATTAAGGCTTCAAGCATAATGCTTTCGCTTACCTCCTTCGCACCGGCTTCAACCATGCAAATCGCTTCTTCTGTACCTGCGACGATGAGATTCAACTCCGATTCACGTCGCTGATCATAGGTGGGATTGATTATGTACTTACCATCGATCAGACCAACGCGAATACCGGCGATCGGGTTTTCGAACGGAATGTCCGAAAGATAGAGTGCGCACGATGCACCGGTAATGGCGATCACATCCGGATCGTTATCCGAATCAGCAGACACGACCGTTCCAACTATCTGCGTTTCAAAACGATAGCCATCCGCAAACAGGGGACGGATCGGGCGATCGATCAGCCGACAGGTGAGAACCTCTTTCTCACTCGGCCTGCCCTCACGGCGGAAATAGTTTCCGGGGATGCGTCCGGCCGAATAGCTAGACTCACGGTATTCGACAGTCAGCGGAAAAAAGTCTAAACCCTCTTTCGCCGTTCGCGCACTCACTGCTGTAACAAGCAGCATCGTGTCTCCGTATTTAATGACTACCGAACCATCGGCTTGCTTGGCGACCTTACCTGTTTCGACGACCAATTCCTTGTCGCCGACTTTTATGGACTCTTTCAAATATCTTTTCTTTGACATCAATTTTCCTCTAAAACAAAAACGGCGGTGCTCTTGGTCGTGAAGCTCCGCCGTCCTTGGAAATTCCCTTTTTTGACGATCAGTTCTATTTTTGCTCTGGCGGCAAATTCGCTGTCACGTTCAGCAACCACCGGCAATATCTTCGCTAGAACTTATGTAATGAGGGCCCGAAGCGGCCCGACGAGGTGGCCATCGAGGCCAACTATCGTCTTAGTCCTAATTTCTGAATGATCTCGTGATACTGGTTAATATCCTGGTGTCTAAGATAATCAAGAAGTTTCCTTCTGCGCGAGACCATCTTCAGCAGCCCGCGGCGAGAATGATTATCCTTGCTGTGCACCTTGAAATGCTCGGTCAACTCATTGATCCGCTGCGTCAATAACGCAATCTGAACTTGGGATGAACCAGTGTCCGATCCGTGTGTCTTGTAATCGTTTACGATCTTTTCTTTTACTTCTCTAACTGTTGCCATAAAGCTTGCTAATTATAGTCTCTCCTTTGCTCGCAGTAACTCCGCATATACGGTAACCGCGAAAGTTTGTGAACAATTGGGATCGAAAATGAACAATTATTCCGTCGATAATTATCCGTTATCTCTAGCTATTTATCAACTTGGTAATCAAATTCCTCCATGAACTTGGTGGAGAAATCACCTCGGCGAAATCGGTCATCCGCCATTATTCTTTGGTGAAGGGGAATCGTCGTTTTAATACCTTCGACAACCATCATTCCGAGTGCTCTCTGCATTCGCGCGATAGCCAACTCCCTCGTTCTGGCATGAACGATCAGTTTCGCGATCATCGAATCGTAGTACGGCGGCACAACATATCCGGGATAAACCGCGGTATCCACTCTAACTCCGGGTCCGCCGGGAATGTTGAACGCAGTTATCTTGCCCGGGCTAGGGGTGAATTTGACGGGATCCTCCGCGTTTATGCGGCACTCGATCGAGTGACCCACAATCTGAACGTCCTGCTGAACGTAACCTAGATCTTCGCCAGTCGCGATCATGATCTGATTACGCACAATGTCGGCGAGGGTCACCATCTCGGTCACAGGGTGCTCGACCTGAATTCGCGTGTTCATCTCCATGAAATAAAAACTTCCGTCTTCATCGAGAAGAAACTCGAATGTACCCGCACTCGAATAACCGATCTCTTTACAGGCGTTAACCGCCACGGCCCCCATTTTTTCGCGGAGCTCAGGTGTTATTGCGGCCGATGGGGCTTCTTCAAGAAGCTTCTGGTGACGACGCTGGATCGAACATTCGCGTTCGCCAAGATGGACACAATTCCCATGTTCATCCGCTAGCACCTGAATTTCGATATGGCGCGGACGCTCTATATACCGTTCGATGTAAACCGATCCGTTCCTAAATGCCGCAAGAGCTTCGGCTTGTGCCGTCTCAAGCTGGCTCGCAAGCTCCTCTTCCCGGCGGACGATCCGCATTCCGCGTCCGCCACCACCTGCGGCTGCCTTTATTATTACGGGAAACCCGATCTCTCTTGCGAGAGACTTAGCTTCCTCAGCCGATTCGATAGGGTCCGGGCTGCCGGGAAGGATCGGCACACCGGCGGCCTGCATTGTCCTCCGAGCTTCGACCTTGTCGCCCATCATCGCTATCACGTTGGGTTTCGGACCGATGAATTTGATATTGCAGTCTTCGCAGATCTTTGCGAATGTCGCGGATTCCGCCAAAAACCCGTACCCGGGATGTATCGCATCCACATTGGTGATTTCAGCCGCGCTGATGATCGCCGGAATATTCAAATAGCTTTGGGATGACGGGGCGGGCCCAATGCAAACTGCTTCGTCCGCGTAACGTACATGCAGAGCTTCCCGATCAGCTTCGGAATGAACGGCAACAGTTTTGATGCCCATCTCCTTGCACGTCCAGATGATCCGGCAGGCGATCTCTCCCCGGTTCGCGATCAGAATTTTGCGGATCTCACGGGTCATCGGCAAAAAAGAATTAGCCACGAATAACACCAACTACACGAATAGATAACATTTTAATTCGTGACATTCGCGTTTTATTCGTGGCTCAAAATTGTCTTACTTCCTAATTCCAAAAAGCGGCTGGCCGAATTCTACCGGCTGTCCGTTCTCAACGTAGATCTTTGCAATCTCGCCGGTCGTCTCAGCCTGAATCTCATTCATGAGTTTCATCGCTTCAACGATGCAGACGACTGTTTCCGGCGTAACTTGCGAACCTTCCTTCACATATGATTCTTTGTCCGGGCCCGGCGAACGATAAAACGTTCCTACGATCGGGGAAGTAATCAGGTGAAGGTTCTCCTCTACTTCTGCCGGAGGGGTTGCCGCGAGGGACTCCGCACCCGCGGGTGAAGAGACACCGGCAACGGCCGGTACCGTGACTGGCGCCGGCTGGACCGTTTGAACTATCGCCGGTGCGGTCATCTTGCTAAGCCGTACCCGGATATTCTCGTTCTCGAATTCAAAATCGGTGAAACCATGTTCGTTGACAAGTTCGGCAAGCTCGCGAAGTTCATCCATGTTAAACGAAGGATCGGTCGGGGTTCCCCGCTTCTTGGTGGCTTTACGGTTCTTGCCTGCGGCCTCTTTTTCCTTCGCTTCCGCAATGGCTGTATTTTCGGTCATCTAGACGTTTCGCGCTCCTTCGAGGTTATCCCTTGGCTGCCAATTCACGCGGATTGTCTACCAATTCGATAACTGCCATGTCCGCGTTATCGCCTTGCCGATGGCCAAGCTTGATGATCCGAGTGTAACCGCCGTTGCGATCTTTGTAGCGGATTCCTAGTTCGTCGAAAAGACGTTGAACAGCCTTGACGCCGGCGGTACGTTCGATCTTGTCCTTTGTCTCGCCCTTCTTTCCACGAAAACGGCTCTGCTCGATCTTGAATGTGCTGTTACCTGCGTGGAAGAAGCGAGCCGCCCGGCGGCGAAGGTGGACCTCACGGATCTTAGCATCATCGCCATTCAGCCCCTGAGCTTTTCTAGCAAGCGTAATAGCCTTCTCAACAAACGGCCGCAGCTCTTTTGCTTTCTGAACGGTCGTTATGATGTGTTCTTTGTCGGCATTTATGAGCGATGTCGCAAGATTGCGCAGAAGCGATATCCTGTGCTCCGTGGTGCGTCCTAATTTTCGGTGTGCTTTTAAATGTCTCATAACTACAGTGGTCAGTTGCCAGTGATCGGTTGTCAGAGTGGTTCTTCTGAAAACTGACCACTGACCACTATTCTTAATCCAAATCTTTTCCGCCGGAACCCGGTATCGGATTTCCCTGTTCGTCAAAATCCATGCCAAAATCGAGGCCCATTCCGTGTAGCAGGTCCTTGATCTCCGTCAATGACTTCTTACCGAAATTCTTGGTCCCAAGCATGTCCTTCTCGCTGCGCTTGATCAGGTCACGGATCGAGCGGATATCTGCATTCTTCAAGCAGTTGTACGAGCGAACTGAAAGTTCGAGCTCATCGACCGGCTTATCAAGCAGATCGTTGCGCATAAGCGGCGGACGGGCGATGTCCTCGTATTTATATTCCTCTTCTTCCTCTTCAAAATTGATAAAGATCGACATGTGATCCTTAACAAGCTTCGCTGCAAGGCCGATCGAATCTTCCGGCTTCACCGACCCATCTGTCCAAACTTCGATCGTTAACTTATCGAACTCCGTATTCGATCCCTGACGTGTCTTGTCGACGTTGTAATTGACCTTTTTGATCGGAGTGTGAACCGAGTCGATCGGAATATACCCCACCGAAAGGTCATCGTCGTTATTGAACTCAGCCGAAATATAACCACGCCCCGTTTTGAGCCGCATCTCGACACTGAGCGAACCACCCTGGCTAATCGTCGCGAGGTGAATACCGGTGTCGAGGATCTCGACATCAGCATCGCCCTGAATATCAGCACTGGTAACTTCGCCGGCACCTTTCTTGCTGATGGTCAGGGTTTTCGGGCCCTGGCTATGAAGCTTGAATGGAACCTGCTTTAAATTAAGAATTACGTCAGTAGCATCCTCAACGACGCCCTTAATGGATGAAAACTCGTGTTCGACACCCTCGATCTTTACCGCGGTGATCGCTGCCCCTTCGATCGACGATAAGAGCGCTCGGCGGATCGAATTACCTATCGTAGTCCCAAAGCCGCGTTCAAACGGCTGGGCATAGAACTTTCCATATCTTTCCGTGAGGGTATCAGCCTCAACGTTTAGACGGCCCGGCATCTGGAAATCTGTCCAAGTATTGCTTTGTGTCATAGTTGTTCTTTTTAAAGTTCCATAAATTGACCTTGTCCCCGGCGGCCTGGATAAGCAAGAACGAACTTCCAGCGCCGGCTACTTCGGCCAACTCGATCATTGCCTTTACTTACTGTAAAGCTCGACGATCAACTGTTCATTAATGTTTGCGTCAATATCATCACGCTTTGGCGTCGCAGAAACCGTAACCGCCAGGTCCTTTTCATTTGCACTAAGCCATGTTGGACGACCGCGGCCGGCGGCTGTTTGCCAAGCTCCTTCGACATGCCCGTTTTTCTGACTCTTTTCTTTCAGCGTAACAACGTCGCCCACTTTCACCTGGAAAGAAGGAATATTGACCTTGCGGCCATTTACACTGACGTGTCCGTGATTTACCAGCTGGCGAGCCTGACGGCGGGAAGTCGAGAAACCCGAACGGTATACGACGTTGTCGAGACGACGTTCAAGCATGAAAAGAAGGTTTTCACCTGTAACACCCTTTTGCCGGAGAGCCTTCTCGAAATAATTTCGAAACTGCTTTTCAAGCACGAAGTAGATCCGCTTGACCTTCTGCTTTTCCCGAAGCTGCTGACCGTAACCGGCAAGCATTTTTCGGCGGGCAGCACCGTGCTGTCCCGGCGGATTGGTACCGCGCTTTTCGATCGCGCACGAGGGTTTAAAGCAGCGATCTCCCTTCAAAAATAACTTTGCACCTTCGCGGCGGCACAATCTGCACACCGCATCTCTATATCTAGCCATTTATTGTTTTCTCGCCTCCGAGAAACTCTCCAAAGAGAGCTTCGCTATTTTCGGAAAAGTTTACAGGCCGTGGCCCTTCATCCTTTCGATAATTGAATCAAAAACCAAGCCGCCTAAAAGCGGTACTCAAAACATCAAACTCGTCGCCGCTTGGGCGGACGGCATCCGTTGTGCGGGATCGGGGTCACATCGCGAATCGCGGTCACGCGGATCCCCGCCTGTGCAACTGCTCGAATAGCCGACTCGCGGCCGCCGCCGGGCCCTTTAACGCGAACCTCAACCTCACGCATTCCGGCTTCAGCCGCCTTTCGGGCCGCATCGCTCGCTGCCTGCTGCGCCGCGAACGGAGTGCCTTTTCTCGAACCGCGAAATCCCTTCGCACCACTTGAAGACTGTGCAACAAGATTGCCATTCGTATCAGTTATTGATACGAGAGTGTTGTTGAACGAAGCCGAGATGAAAACGATCCCAACGGGGATATTTTTCCTCTCTTTTTTCTTATAAGTCTTCTTCTTACCTGCTGCTTTTGGTGTTGCCATAAAATCAGTTGTCGGTGGTCAGTGTACGGTGGTCAGTTGCTGCCAGCCGCCGCCTACTGCCAACTATTTCTTGCCCGGGGCCTTTTTCTTCGCGACGGCTGCTTTACGCGGTCCTTTTCGAGTACGTGCATTGGTGCTGGTACGCTGACCGCGAACCGGCAGGCTGCGGCGATGACGAAGGCCGCGATAACATCCGATGTCCATAAGCCGCTTGATGTCCATCTGGACACGCTTGCGAAGGTCACCCTCGATCTCGCCCTGTGCATCAAGGATCGCACGGATCTTATTCAGTTCGTCTTCATTCAGATCGCGGATCTTGGCGTCCCTGCTTACATCGGCCTCGCTCAGGATCGCCGTTGCACGTGATTTGCCGACGCCGTAAATATAAGTCAACCCGATCTGTGCCCTCTTATTGGGCGGTAAATCTACACCTGCTACACGAGCCATAATTTCTCCAAATCTAATTATCCCTGGCGCTGCTTGTGTTTCGGATTGTCACAAATTACGCGCACGACGCCTTTTCTATGAATGATCTTGCATTTATCGCAGATCTTTTTTACTGATGGACGGACTTTCATAACCTTTCTCTACCTACTTATAACGATACGTGATCCTTCCACGCTTTAGATCGTACGGCGATAACTCGACCAGCACCTTATCCCCCGGAAGAATTCGAATAAAATTCTTCCTCATTTTTCCCGAGATGTGTGCCAATACTTCATGTTCATTACCCTCGATCGCGACCTTAAACATCGCGTTGGGCAACGTTTCGAGCACAGTGGCGGTCACTTCGATCGCCTCTTCTTTCGACATACACAAATAGCCAACTCGCCGCCTAGTTGGACAAACTATTAATAATAGTCGTTTTCAGCCCGCTTTTCAAGTCAGGCTGAGACAGATCCGGCTCTAGACACCTTCCGGAGCCTCCTCTGCTCCTTAGTAAGCGTGAGTATTTCCGGCCCGTCCGGTGTAACTGCTATTGAATGTTCGGCATGGGCCGACGGCTTACCATCGAGTGTTATTACGGTCCAGCCGTCCGAAAGCGTTTTCGTCGACTCAGTGCCCAGATTTAGCATCGGCTCGATCGCAAAACAGTAGCCCACGCGGATCTTCTCACGGGTCCCCTGACGACCGTAATTTGCGATCTGGGGAGCCTCATGCATGTCGCGCCCTATCCCATGGCCGGTGTAGTCGCGAACGATGCCGTAACCGTACTTTTCGGCATGCTGCTGAATAGCCCAACCAATATCACCAACCCGATTGTTCGGATAACACTGCTCGATACCGAATTCGAGGCATTCCTCGGTCACTCGAATAAGCTGCGCAAGCTCATCACCGATCTTCCCAACGGGAACAGTGATTGCCGTGTCACCGACGAATCCCTGATATGTCGCGGCCATGTCGAGCGAGGCGATATCGCCCTCTTTCAACGGCGTTGTCTTCGAAAATCCGTGAACAATTTCTTCGTTCACCGAAGCACAGATCGCATATGGAAAACCCCGATAACCGATGAACGTCGGAATCGCACCGGCATCCCGCATCATTTTCTCGGCGGCATTGTTCAGGTCCATCGTCGAAATGCCCGGCTCGACCATTCCCCGCAAAACTTCCCGCACTTCGGCTATAAGCTCGCCTACGGCTCGCATCTTGTCTAGATCTCTTGCGGATTTTGCGATGATCATTTTCCTACCTAACAGAAACCGGCCGAAATTTTGGAGTAATCCGTCGAAAATCAAAGGTTTCGGTTCACACGAGCTTAACTAACTCGTTATAGATATCTTCAACTTCGCCCGTACCGTCGATCTTTGCAAGGCGGCCAGACTTTTCGTAGTAATCAAGAAGCGGCCGCGTATTTACTTCATACGTTTCGAGACGAGTTTTCACACTATCGTCGTTATCGTCGGCACGGTGTACCAGCTCAGCATCCGAATGAATATCACAAAAACCTTCGGTTTTCGGCGGTTTCGAATAGATATTATATATCTCGCCGCAAACGGGGCAGCTTCGGCGGCCGGTCAATCTCTTGAATAGCTCGTCTCCCGGAACGTCAACCTCAATAGCCCTGATCTCTTTCCCCTGTTCTGTTGCCAGTTCCTCGAGCTGCTCGGCCTGTACTGCAGTTCGTGGATAGCCATCTAGAACATAGCTACCGGCTGTATCGGGCTTTGAGGTCCGCTCTCTCACGATCCGATATGTAATATCATCGGAGATCAGTTTTCCCGACGCCATGATCTCCTGGACCTCCCTAGCGAGAGGCGTGTCGAGAGTTTTCATTTCTCGAAACATGTCACCCGTGGAGACCTGGGGAATTCCTTTACGCTCCTGAAGCAATCTTGCCTGGGTTCCCTTACCCGCGCCGGGAGCACCTATCAAAACGATGATCTTGTCCATAAATGGAAATTACGAATTACGAACTAACAATTACGGTCCATTCGTAATTCGTAATCCGGGATTCGCAATTGTTTATGTTCTGCGTCCACGCAGCCGCGAACCGGCTCCCAAAAAGCCTTCGTAATTTCTCATTACCAACTGTGCTTCAACCTGAGAGACAGTGTCCATAGCGACACCTACCAGGATCAGAAGTGAAGTGCCTCCAAAATAGAATTGGTAGCCCAAGCCTGTTGGTATCCAACTGAATCCCGGAGTCGCCGTGAAAAAGTTATCGAGAGCGGGACCAATAAAAGGCAGACGTGCAACATGGTAACCGTTCAAAAGCAATTGCGGCACGAATGCAACGAATGCCAGGTAGATCGCACCGACCGTGGTCAATCGCGTCAGGATCGAATTCAAATATTCGGCAGTCGGCGCCCCAGGGCGAATTCCGGCGATAAATCCACCATGTTTACGAAGGTTGTCGGCAACCTCATCCGTGTTGAAAATGATCGTTATGTAGAAAAACGTGAACAGGACGATGAGCGACAAAAAGATGAACTCATAATATGGATCGCCGCCATGGAACTGCTGGAAAAAGTTATGTATCTGCGACCAAGCCGAGGTGGGATCATTCGGATCCGCCGGAAAGGCTGAGAAAAGCGTCTGCGGCATGGCCAACACGGACGAGGCAAAGATCACCGGAATAACGCCACCCATGTTGATCTTCAGCGGAAGGCTGGTTTCCTGACCCCGAAATGTCTGATTGCCGACTCGCCGGCTCGCATAACTTATTGCGATATTACGTCTCGCGGACTCAACATAAACGATCACCGCGATAAGAGCGACAAGCACGACAACAAGGAAGATAACTCCCAGGGTCTGGTAAACGTCGGCGCTTGATCCGATCCGATCGGATACCTGTGCAACGCCGCGCGGAAGGCCCGCAACGATACCGGCAAAGATCAAAAGAGATATGCCGTTCCCGACACCTCGTTCAGTGATCTGCTCACCGAGCCACATGACGAAGATAGTTCCCGTCGTAAGCGTAACCACTATCATCGCCGTCGCCGTCCAGGTCGGAGCGATAATCCCATTTTTGTTAAGCCACGTAGCGACAAAGAATGTCTGGATCGAACACAGGACGACGGTCAGATAGCGTGTCCACTGGTTCATCTTTTGGCGCCCGACCTCACCTTCCTCCTGGATCTTCTTCATCTGCGGCGAAAGCACAGGCAAAAGCTGCATGATGATCGACGCAGTGATGTACGGAGTTACGCCGAGGGCAAGAACGGAGATCTTTTGAAAGTTACCTCCCGAAAATAGGTCAAGAACACCTAAAAGCGTTCCAGCGACCGTGCCCCAAACCTCTTGAAGGCGCTCGCCGTTGATTCCCGGCGACTGAATTTTCGACCCCAAACGATAAATGGCCAGGAGCCCGAGCGTAAAGAGGATACGAGTCCTCAACTCCGGGATCTTGAACATATTTTGAATGGCGGCAAAAAACTTCTCCATACTCTTTCCTTATTAACTAGATTCTCCAGTGAAACGCAGTGTTACAAAAATCGAGACTGGCGGGATCAGACCCGCCAGTTGCATTCTAAGCTGTCGCAACCGCTTGTTTTACGATCTCAGTGGCCGTTCCGCCCGCCTTTTCGATCTTTTCCTTAGCGGTCTTTGTAAACCGATGCGACGATATTTTGAGTGCTTTTGAGACCTCGCCGTTGCCTAAGATGACCAGATCATGCTTCGCCTTTTTGATAAGGCCGCGTTCGTGCAGGATCTCCGGCGTAACTTCATCACCGGCGCTAAAATTCGCATCGATCTTGGCGAGACTGATCTCGACCCACTGTTTCTTAAAGATATTGGTAAAGCCGCGCTTCGGCAAACGCCTCTGGAGCGGCATCTGTCCGCCCTCAAAACCCGGGCGACTGCTGTAACCCGAGCGCGATTTTTGGCCTTTATGGCCGCGGCCGGCGGTCTTGCCAAGACCTGAGCCTGGCCCGCGTCCAACTCGCTTCTTTTTATGAGTTGAACCTTCCGCCGGTTTTAGATTATTTAGTGATAAAGCCATATATTTGATCGTGGACTGCTGATGGTCGATGTTTGTTTGATCAATGAAGCGGCCACGGCCGGCGACAGACCAAATAAATCATCGACGATCGTCCATCTAGTCTACAATTCTCAAAAGATGCGGCACCTTCGCAACTATTCCCCGCATTGCCGGAGTATCAGGCCGCTCAATGGTCTGATTGAGCTTGGTCATCCCGAGGCTTTTGATAACTAGCTTCTGCTTGCCGGAATATCCGATCGCGCTTCGGTAATACTGGATCTTGATCTTTCCGCTGGTTTCTTTTTCTGATTTCTTCGCCATTTTCTTATGGAATGCCACCATGGGCGGCGTTCGACCGGCAAAATGCCGGAGTTCCCTTAAACCAATTCCTCAACCTGTTTACCGCGCAGTCGCGCCACTTCAAGCGGATCTTTCATTCTAAGGAGCCCGTTAAAGGTCGCTCGGATGACATTGTGCGCGTTGTTCGAGCCTAGGATCTTCGTTCGAACATTGTGAACACCCAGGGACTGCAAGATCGCACGAACGGCACCGCCTGCGATAACGCCTGTACCTTCTGCTGCCGGCTTAAGCAGGACACGGCCAGCTCCAAACTCGCCTATGATCTCGTGCGGAAGAGTGCCGTCGATCAGCGGGACTCGGATAAGATTATTTTTCGCCGACTCGACCGCCTTTTTGATCGCGTTAGGTACTTCCTTCGCTTTTCCCGTTCCGAA
>Ga0070667_100004560_pt1 | contig 11646 bp, 13 predicted proteins | sample KBSS33metaG_FD_64659 | JGI IMG/M metagenome (GOLD analysis project Ga0070667, IMG submission 64659) | Switchgrass rhizosphere microbial communities from Kellogg Biological Station, Michigan, USA - KBS S3-3 metaG | ecosystem: Host-associated > Plants > Roots > Rhizosphere > Soil ...
TATCTCACCCATTTCGTGCACCGCTGGTGGGCCTGGGCCGTCGTCGCGGTGCTGGTGGTGCTAGCCCGCCGGATCCGCGCGCGTGACCGGCTCGCCTCGGTGGCGGTGCACAGCGCCTTCGGCACCCAGGTCATCCTGGGCATCTGCACAGTCTGGTCAGGTGTGGCGCTGTGGCTGGCGGTGGCGCATCAGCTGTGCGGCGCGTTGCTTGTGGCTGCAACCGTATGGGGCGTGCATACGCTCGGGCGGCGACCCTCATAGGGATTGCTGTCCGGCAACAGGCGCCGCTGCCTACATGAAGGTATCATTTTACCTCTCTGCAAACCCGCACATAGCTTGACTTACAAGGCGTCATCGACGATCTGCGCGCCTTCTCGAGCGCCGGCGAATCGTCGGCGCCCGAACGAAACATAGGGATAGACCAGCCATGAAGGCGCTCACGAAGGTCACCCGGTCGATCAAGCCGGCCGAGGTGGAGAAGAAGTGGCATCTGATCGATGCCGAAGGTCTGGTGGTCGGCCGCCTGGCCGTCGTCATCGCCGATCTGCTGCGCGGCAAGCACAAGCCGAGCTTCACCCCGCACGTCGATTGCGGCGACCATGTCGTTGTCATCAACGCCGAGAAGGTGAAGTTCACCGGCAACAAGCTCAAGCAACAGACCTACTACAAGCACACCGGCTACGCCGGCGGTATCAAGGAAGTCACCGCGGACAAAGTCCTCGCCGGTCGCTTCCCTGAGCGCGTGCTGGAGAAGGCCGTGGAGCGCATGATCCCGCGCGGTCCGCTCGGCCGTGACCAGATGCGTGCGCTGCACCTCTACGCCGGTGCCGAGCACCCGCACGGCGGCACCCAGCCCGAAGCGCTCGACGTCGCTTCCATGAACCGCAAGAACAAGGTGGGCGCATGATGTCCGATACCGATACCGTTCAGAGCCTGTCCGACCTCGCGGACCTCACCGGTGACGTCGTCGCAGACGACGTGACCACCCCCACCCCGCGCGTGTCGAACGCTCCGCTGCGCGAGCAGCAGATCGACAAGCAGGGCCGCGCCTACGCCACCGGTCGCCGCAAGGACGCCGTGGCCCGCGTGTGGATCAAGCCCGGCTCGGGCAAGGTCACCGTCAACGGCCGCGACCAGGAAGTCTACTTCGCGCGTCCGACGCTGCGCCTGGTGATCAACCAGACGTTTCAGGTCGCCGGTCGCGAAGGCCAGTACGACGTCATCGCCACCGTCAAGGGCGGCGGCCTCTCGGGCCAGGCCGGTGCGGTCAAGCACGGCATCGCCCAGGCCCTGTCGAAGTACGAACCCGCGCTGCGCGCCGCCGTGAAGGCCGCCGGCTTCCTCACGCGCGACCCGCGCGTCGTCGAGCGCAAGAAGTACGGTCGCGCCAAGGCCCGCCGCAGCTTCCAGTTCTCGAAGCGCTAATACTTTCGCCAGCGACGGCTGGTGGAACGAGAGGGTCGCCGGGAAACCGGCGGCCCTTTCTCATTGTGCGCCGCGCTCGTTGCCGATCTCGGACTTCATCGATGTTGACATTTAGAACCATATAGGTTATCCGTCCCATCGTCGGTCATTATCGACATGCGGCGGGTGCGCAGGAGCGAGAGGCCTTCGCTCGAACCATCCGCACAGCGGCCGGCGCCCCGCAGGAAAGGGTCGCCTGCATCACGGTCGAGAGATCACTCTCGGTCCTTACGCGGGACCCGCGGGCCGGTAGCAGGGAGCGGGCCCGTCCGCCAGCGTCTCGACTGCCAGGGCAGAATCGGCGGGTATGAGCCTCTCCCGACGATCGTTCGCCGACCAGAGCGCCACACCAAGCCTGTCGCGCCAGGCAGCCTATGCCGGCCGCACCGTCCGCCGCGTCACCTTCTCCGGCGTTATTCCGCATTGGCCAGCGGATGATTTCGCCTGTCGAGCAACCACTTACGAGCGCAGCACACCGCACGATACCAATTCATGCAAGGTATCATGCGGCGCCATGTACTTTCTTTAGCAAGGTATCTTGCAGCACATGGTAGCTGGCATTATACACTCTCTATCCGCAGGGAGATGATTCGATGTCCGAAATCGAGATCCAGTTGAAGAAAGGGGTGCTGGGGCTGTGCGTCCTGGCGCTGCTCTCGCGCGGGGATGGGTACGCCTACGAGATCGCGAGCCGCATGGCTGACGCGGTCGACATGGGCGAAGGCACAATCTACCCGCTCATGCGCCGCATGCAGTCGGAAGGCCTGGTTGCCACCTACCTCGAGGAATCGCCCTCGGGCCCGCCGCGCAAATACTACCGCATCACCGAGACCGGCCGCTCGCGGCTGGACGCACAGGTCGCCGAATGGCGCGGCTTCACCGCCGCTGTCGATGCTCTCATCACCGGCGCGCCCGCCGAGCCGGCTCAGCCAGTGCCCACCGTTGCCGAAGCGCCCGTGCAGGAAGGGGAAACCAGCCATGAAGCGTAACGAATTCATCAAGCGCCTGAAGGCAGCGCTCAAGGGCGTGCCGCAGGACGACATCGACGATATCGTGGCGGACTACGAAGAGCACTTCGCCGCCGGCGCCGCCGAGGGCCGCAGCGAAGAGGAAGTCGCTGCTGCGCTCGGCAATCCGGGACGGCTGGCGCGCGAGCTGCGCTTCGAGGCGGGCTTCCGCAACTGGAAAAGCGACCGTTCGCCCTCGTCCGCCTGGGCCGCGATCCTCGCCTTCATGGGCCTGGCCACCATCGACATTCTGATCCTGCTACCGATCGTGCTGCCGGTGCTGGGCGTGATGTTCGGTCTGTTCGTCGCCACCATCGCCGTGTTCATCGCCGGCGGCTTCGTGATGATCGCGGGACCGTTCTCCGGCTTTCCGGGCGGCGTGTTCGTGGCGATCTTCGCAGGCCTGGGCCTGATGAGCGCCGCGGTCGCGGCGGGCGCGCTCCTCACCATTGTCGGCATCTGGATCGTCAATGCGCTCATGTGGTTCGGCCGCCTGCACTACCGGGTGATCGAACCGGCCATCCACGCCGAAGACTGACACGCGAACTTAGGGAAGGAACATTCAGATGCTCAGGAAACTGCTCATCGTATTCGCCAGCGGCGTGATCCTCTCGATCGTCGCGTTCGGCGCGGCTTGGATCACCGGTGGCGAGAAGCTGCGCCAGGAATGGGCCAGCGGCCACGGCTGGCACGTCAACATCGACGATGACGACGACGACCACGGTCCGCGCAAGACCCGCTCGTTCGCCATCCAGCCGGGCAGCCAGCTCGCCATGGACGTGCCGGTCGACCTTGACTTCACCCGCGGCGACAAGACCGAGATGATCGTCTCCGGTCCGGCCGACCTGGTCGACCAGCTGGTGTGGGCCAACGGCCGCCTGTCCCTCGACGGCACCGTCAACCGTCACCACAGCCGCAGCATCAAGGTGCGCATCACCGCGCCCGAGATCGGCGGCCTGGCCTTCGACGCGCCGGGCGACGTGACCCTCGCCGGACTCGACCAGCGCAACCTGACGCTCAAGTCGCGCGGCGCCATCGACCTCGACGCTTCGGGCAAGGTGGACACGGTCAACGTGGCGTCCGAAGGCGCGGGCAACATCGACCTAGAGAAGCTCGCCGCGCGCGATGCGACGGTGCGGGTCGACGGCGTCGGCAACGTCACCATCGGCGCCACCGGCACGGTTGACGTCGAGATCAACGGCGCCGGCAACGTCAGCCTTGTGAAGAAGCCCGCGGTGCTGCGCAGCCGCCTCAGCGGCATCGGCAACATCGACCACGACTATTGAGGGAGGCGAAGCGCCGGCAGGAGGAGCCGGCGCTTCGACCATCAGGAGAACCGCGCTGTCCCTGGGACGGCGCGGTTTTTTGTTGGGTTGAGTTTGTCTTTCGCCACTGCCCCGCGAGAGTCGGCGTAGGGCAAGAAAGCCGGAGATGGATCCTCGCCTAGCGAGCTATCGGTGTTACGCAAAGCCGGTGGGAGAGACCTGCCCCGCCAACCGCCCGGTCAATGCACCGGCGGATCGACCGGCGGCACCGTGCCCACCGGCGCGACGGGTTCGCCAGGCTGGCGCGGTGGCAGCGCGTTCTCGGGCACCTCATCGATCTGCATTGCCGGGGTCGGCACGCGCTCCAGGTTGCGTGCCGTCACGCGGATGGTGTCGCCGTCGATGACGATGTCGTTGAAGCTTGGCGGGGTCGAGCGGATTCGCTTCGACAGGGTTCCGGCGCCGATCATTCGCAGCGGGCCTGCCGGCGTCTCCACGGTAAGGTCGAAAGCGTCATGGACGTGGCCAGAAAGCACCGCCATCACCCTGCGCCCGGCAAGCGCCTCGATCGCGCGGGTGCCGTTGATCGTCAGCAGCTTGCCGTCCCGCTCGCGCCGCTCGGTCAGAGGGTGGTGCGCGGTGACGAGCACGCGAGTGCCGGCCGGCAGCACGTCGATCGCGGCGAGAGTCTGCGCCAGCGCGTGCTCGGTCACCCAGCCGTTGGACCAGGGAAAGCGCTGGTACTGCGCGCGGGTGGTGGTGCGCAGCGGCACGACCGCCAGGTCCGGCAAATCCAGCTGTGCCTCGACCATCCGCTCGACCGCCTTGAACCGCTTGTAGGGCGCGAAGAAGCGCTCGTAGAGGTTGAAGTACGGAATGTCGTGATTGCCCACCTCGACCGTGACCGGCACGTCGAGATCGCTGATCCAGCGGCAGGCGGCGGTGAATTCCGGTTGGCGCGCGCGCATTGTCAGGTCGCCGGTGATGGCGACGGCATGCGGCTTCTCGCGCTCAATGCAGTCCTTGGCAAAGGCCAGCGCATCCGGATCCTCGAGGCCGAAATGGATGTCGCTGATGTGGAACAGCCGCAGCGGTCCGGTGAGTTTCGCCTTGCCGTGCATCACGTTCTGGTCCCTTGCGGATCGCACGTCGCGATCAGGTCGACGCCGATCTCGGCCAGTTCGAACACCTCCTCGGCGGCGCCATCGTGCGGCTCGCCGTCCATCAGCAGGCCCATTGCGGAGCCGCCCCGGCTGAGCAGGCGCACCCGCTCGTGCTTGCCCAGCTCGTCGTGCGGGCCATTGCGGAAGTTGCGGCCAAGCAGCGCGATGCCCTGCCCTGCATAGTCGCCGAGTGATTCGGCATAGAATCCCTTCACTTCGAGCCCGTCGTCGCGAGGAACGACGGTGATCGCGACATATCCGTCCTCGCGCCCGCAGTCGACCTCGGCGCAGACCACGCGCGGGCCATTGGCGGAGTAGCTGATCGCTTCACGCGCGGTGGTCACGAACTCGACGATCGAATTGGCGCGCATCGCCTCGCGCACGTCGTTCCAAACCGCGCCGGGCCCGGCCAGGACGCCGCTGAGGCCCTCGCCCAGCCGGCCGTGTACGACCTTGGGGCGCTCCCGCTTCAGCGCCGTACCATCGCCGAGTCGTGCGACCGCCTCGGTCGCCTCGACATCGCCATGCATGCGCTTGGCCAGGAGGTTCATGGTGCCGCCGGGAAGCACCAGTACCGCGCCGCCCCAGCCATAGGCGCCGGTGACGACCGAGTGCACGGTGCCGTCGCCCGCGAACACCGCAAGCAGGTCCACACCCGCCGCATCGAGCGCGGCGGGATCGGGCACGGCCTCGTCGGGAAAGCGCACCACGCGCGCCAGCGGCTTGCCGGCGTCGGCGAAGGCTTGCTGCAAGGCATCCAGCGTCGCCTCGTCGTTGCTTCCGCTCGCGGGATTGCAGACGAGCCAGACGGTGCGCAGGGCGGAAGGGTCGACGGGTTTGGTCATGACCCCATCAACCGGAGCCGCTGGCGCATGTTCCCGACCGCGAGATCACGACCGGTCGCTGCAGATCAGCCAGGCCGCGGCGGTGTTGAGCGCGGTGTAGAGCGCATAGAGCATCGCCCAGCCGTGCGCCCCCGACGCGGTCATCAGCATCGCGCCGACCAGCATCACGAATTCGACCACCAGCGATAGCCGGCCACCCAGCGGGCGCAACAGCCAGGGCACCTGCCGCAACATCGGGTGTCCGCTTTCGAGCACCGCCTTGTGCACAGCGAAATTGATGATCCCGAAGCAGAAGACGAAAACGAGAGAAATCACCGCCCGAGGCTACACCCGCGCCCGCGCCGTGGCCAGTGCTGCGGGCAGTCGACGATCTCCCCGGGACGGGTTTCGGGTCGCTCGTGCACGATTCGTGCTGCGAGTCCCCGATGTCGCGAATGGTTCATGAAGCTGTTCGTCGACTACAGATGTCGTTGGTCCGGTGCGCGCGGCATTCGTCGACATCGTTCGGCCTGCAGTCGAGGTCCGCGTGATCCGGCGCGCGGTCTGGCGCAAACCATCCTCACCGAGCCAAGCGAAACGAACCCGCTTCCGGCTCACTTGAGGAGGAAGATACGATGTTCAAGACCGCCACTCTCGCCGCCGCCGTCTGCACCGCGGCCCTGTTCTCGGCTCCGGCCGCTTTCGCCAAGGACGTGACCGTCAGCTACAGCGACCTCGACCTGACCACGGTCGCCGGCCAGAAGACGCTCAAGACCCGCCTGCTCTCGGCAGCGCGCAAGGCGTGCGACTACAACACCAGCACCGTGACCGGCACCATGCTGCCGAGCGCCTCCGCCCGCGCTTGCTACAACCAGGCGAACGCGAAGGTGAAGGAGCAGATGGCCTCCGCGATCGACGCCGCCGGCACGACGCAGCTCGGCGGCTGATCCGCCCAGCGACCAGAGCCCTGGAAACGAGGCAGCTTCGGCCGCCTCCCAGGCACCCGAATTTCTCCAGGTCCCTAAAAAATAAGACCCGGAAACCGACTGGCGGGCCCTAGCGGCCCGCCATTTTCTTTACGGCAGGCAGGTACGTGCGCCCGATCCGCAGCGCGGTGCCGTCGGCGACCTCCGCCGACCATACGCCGAGCCCCTCGTGCCGCAGCCCGGTCACGTGGTCGCGGCGCAGAATGCAGCTGCGGTGGATGCGAATAAAGGCCTCCGGATCGAGGCGCTCCTCCAGGCTGGTGATCGTCTGCAGCAGCAGATAGCTGTGCCCCGGCAAGCCCGCCGCGCCGCATACGTGCAGGCGCACATAGTCGCGCTCGGCATCGATCCGCTGCACGTCGGCGACCGGAATGCGCACCAGCTCGGAGCGGTGCGGCACCCAAAATTCCTCGAGCCACTGGCTGGCGCCCGGTGCGGAGCGCTGGCCCCGCCGTGACACGACGCGGGCGACAGCGCGCGCCAGGCGATCGGGCGCAACCGGCTTGAGCACATAGTCCACCGCGTCGAGATCGAACGCCTCGACCGCAAACTCGTCGTGCGCGGTCACGAAGATCACGGCCGGCGGATCGGGCCGCTCGGACAAGCGGCGGGCGACCGCCAGCCCATCGGTCTCGGGCATCGTCAGGTCGAGCAGCAGGAGGTCAGGCGAAAGCGCATCGATCAGCCGCAGCGCCGCCTGTCCGTCGCTGGCGGTGCCGATCACGGACAGGCCGTCGAGGCGCGAGCAGATCACCTGCATGCGCTCCACCGCGAGCGGCTCGTCGTCAACGATCAGCGTGCGCAGTTGCGGCGCGGGCACGCCGGTGCCGCTCTCAACCACGGACCGAACTCACGCCGAGATCCAGCGGCAGGCGCAGCACCGTCGCGAAGCCGCCTTCGGGCCGCTTGCCACAGGTCATGCTGGCGGCATCGCCATAGCGCGCGCGCAGACGATCGCGCACGTTGCTGAGGCCGATGCCGAAGCCTTCCGTCTTCGTCAGGCTCGCGCCCGGCCCGTTATCGCGCACGGTGATCACCAGATCGTCGCCGGCGAGCGAAGCCTCGCGACGCGCCTCGATGGCGATCGTCACCGGCTCACGCGTCGCGGAAACGGCGTATTTGACCGAGTTTTCGACGAGAGGCTGGAGGATCATGCCGGGCACCATCGCATTGGCGACGGCATCGTCAAGGTCAATCCTGGTCAGCAATCGATTGGGAAAGCGCACCGCCTCGATCGCGAAGTAAAGCTTCTGCAATTCGATCTCGTCCTCCAGCCGCATGTCGGTCGTCGGGTCGCCCGAGAGCGTGCGGCGGTAGAAGGTGGAGAGCGTCTGGAGCATTTCCTCGGCATCGTCCTGCTTGCCGGTCATCACCAGCGCGGAGAGCGAATTCAGGGTGTTGAACAGGAAGTGCGGATTGACCTGGTAGCGAAGGCTGCGCAACTCGGCGGCCTCGGCGGCCCGGCGGTACTCACCCTCGCGACGCTCGGCGGCGCGCGCCTCCTCCGCCTTGGCGAGCGCGAAGTAGAGCGCCACCCAGGCGAGCACCAGGAAGTAGCGCCCGAACGCGGTGTCGGCGATCGCGGCCCAGCGTCCGTATTCCTGGCCGAGCGCCTCGCTGGTGTGGATAGTGATGGCCGAGCCGTTGCGAGTGGCGGTCACGTCCTGCGGCGGCGGCGGCACCGCGGGAACCGCTGCTCCGTCCTCGGCTTCGGAAGACGAGAAGGTGGGAGGGGCGGGAGGCTCGGGCGGCTTGGGCAGGTCCACCAGAATGTTGCCCGCCTCGTCGCGGCTGATGCGCACGTTCCCGGCCTTTATTGCCGCCTGGTCTTCCTTGTCGCCAAACGCCTGCGGCACTTCGATGTCGGCGAAGATGGTGTCGTTTATGACGCTGAGCACCAGCGCCAGCGGCAGCGCGCCGACCAGCACGACGGCCAGGCGCACGCCGTTCGACTTGCGGTCCAGCATCTGCAGCAGCGGCCAGACCGCTGCCATCACCAGCATGGAGAGGACGCAGATGGTCAGGCGGCGCGACAGGATCGGCCAGGCCAGGTCGAAGCCCATGACCGCGCCACGCAGGCTGGCGACGAGGAAATAGCAGGCCCAAAGCGCGGCCAGCGAGGCGAGGACGAGCCGCGCAGGCACGCGCGGATACGGAACGGCTTGGGTCATGACCGCTCCGGATAGCCCGGAAACCGGGCGCAACGCCAGTTCCTGCTACAGGCCCCGTCGAACCGGGTGCGACGTTCGTCGAAGGCTATGGTTGCCGGAAGCTTGCCGTCTGCCACGCCTGCGCCACCAGGCGACTGGGGCGAAGGACCTTGGGCAGGACTTAGGGTGACGAAGATACGGTCTCGAAAGTCTGCCCCCCCCCCGGGGGGTGCCTTCACACCCAGGTGTCGGTGAGCTTCGTCGCGATTTCGATGTCGTTGAGGAAGTCGACCTCGGCCCAGTCTAGGCCCTCGATCGAGACGGTGCCGACCTTACCGGTGAGCGCGATCGAATCGATCACCTTGAGGTACCAGTGCTGCACACCCTCGGGCGTGCGCATCGCCTTGCGCACCGTTTCGCGGAAGAGGTCGGCGCCTTCACCCCGAAAGGCAAGGAACCCGATCGATTCGGCGTTTGACTGCGCGGCGGTGAGCGTCTTGCCGATATGGACGAGACGGCCGTCGGCGTCGCGCTCCACTTTCATGTCGTCGCTGTCGTAGCCCTCCGCCTTGACGTCGACGGTGACGGCGATCGGCCAGTGGTTGGGCTGCTGAACGCGCTGGACGATCTCCTCGGAGACCAGCGTATCGCCGTTGAGGATAAGGAAGTCGCCGCGCATTGCCTCGCGCGCGATCCAGCACGAGCCGAGGTTGTCGGCCACCTTGAAAAACGGGTTGAAGCGCACCGCGATCTCGACGCGCGGGTCGGCGATCGCAGCCAGGTGCGCCTCGAGCATGTCGGTCATGAAGCCGGTGACGACGTCGATGCGCCTGACCCCGCCCCGTGCCAGCATCTCGATCTGCCACGCGATCAGCGACTTGCCGGAGAAGTCGATCAGGCACTTCGGGCGCTCGGCGGTGAGCGGCAGCAGGCGCGAGCCCTGGCCGGCGCTGAGGAGGATGGCGTGTTCGATCATGGGCGGTTCGCTTCCGGCATGTGCTGGGGCATGGACGTGTGGGCTGGCGAAGCCGCGCCCTCTAGCGGCTGCGCAGGCAAAGGGAAAGCTCCGGGGTGGCGGGCGCCGAACCACCCTGCCCTGCGACGCCCTTGCAAGAGGCGTGGCCCTCGTCCAAATGCAGCCGCGATGTCCGCCAAACGCGACCGCCGCGAGAGTGCCACTCCGCTAGGGCGGATACTCCAGAACACGGCCTGGCTGCTCGGCGGCAAGGGCTTCGGCGCGATTTGCGGCCTTGCCTACCTGGCGATCCTCACGCGTACGCTCGGCCTCAAGGACTTCGGCCACTTTTCGCTGATCTTCGGCACCGCGCAGGCACTGGTCGCCATCGCCGGCTTCCAGACTTGGCGCGTTGTCGTGCGCTACGGCTCCGAGCACGTCCACGCGCAGCAGTGGGACAAGTTCGGACGGCTGGGAATGCTGTGCGGACTGCTCGACGGCGTGGGCGCGGTGATCGGCTGCGCGCTCGCGGGCGTACTGATCTACGGCTTCTCGCACGTGCTCGATCTCAACCCCAAGTATATCGACGTCGCCTTCTGGTTCTGCTGCGCCTCGCTATGGGCGCTGGTGTCGGCGCCGACCGGGATCGTGCGCGCGCTGCATCGGTTCGACATGGCGGTCTATGTCGAGGCGGTAGTGCCCACCGGGCGCTTGCTCGCGGCGCTGGCGATCTGGCTGACCGGGCCCACCGTGGGCCGGTTCCTGTTCGCCTGGGCCGCCGTCGATATCGTCGAGGCCGCCCTCTACTGGGCGATGGCGCGCCGCCTGTGCCCGCAGGCGGTGCGGCTCTCGCACCTGCGCCAGTGGCGCCAGGCGGTGGCCGAGAACGAAGGCGTCGGCCGTTTCTTCCTGGTGACGTACGCCGGTGCATCGCTCGATGCGACGATGCGCAACGGGCCGCTGCTCGCGGTCGGCGCCTTCGTGGGCACAAGGGCGGCCGGCCTCTACCGCCTCGCTTCGCAGCTCTCGCAGGCGATGAGCAAGCTCTCGACGTTGCTGACGCGCTCGGTCTACGCCGAAGTCGCGCGCGTACGCGTCGCCTCCGAAGCGGCCGAGTTCCGCAAGCTAGCGCTCCAGACCAGCCTGATCGCGGGCGGTGCAGGCCTGGTGGTTGTGGGCATTGCCCTCACCGCCGGACGCCAGCTGCTGGCGCTGATCGGCGGCGAAGCGTTCGAGAACGGTGCTTCGATCCTGGTCCCGCTGGCGATCGCTGCCAGCTTCGACCTGGCCAGCGTCGCTTTCGAGCCGGTGCTGCACTCTACCGGCCGGGCGCGCCTGTCGCTGACGGCGCGGCTGCTGGCGGTGGCGGCGCTGGCGGTCGGCATGGTGCTGTTCATCCCGCTGGGCCCGAGCGGAGCGGCCTGGGCCGTGGCGCTGGGTGGCGCTGTCTCGTATCTCGCCATGGGCATCATGGCCTGGCGCACGCTGCAGAAGGTGGAGCGCGAGGAACGCGGCTCGACAGTCGGGTAGCGTCGTTTAGAGTGGTGCCATGCCCTCAGCCCTCCTCGCCGATGCCACCGCCCTCACGGACAAGATCGTCGCGTTGCGCCGCGCGATCCATGCCGAGCCCGAGATCGGCCTGCACACGCCCAGGACCCGCGACAAGATCCGCGCCGCGCTTGCCCACCTGCCGCTCGACTGGCGCGAGGGGCCGTCGACGACCGGCCTCGTCGCGACACTGAAAGGTGGCGCCGGACCCGGTCGCAGCATACTTCTGCGCGGCGACATGGACGCGCTGCCGATGCCCGAGGAGACCGGGCTGCCGTTCGCTT
>Ga0070667_100004564_pt1 | contig 11636 bp, 14 predicted proteins | sample KBSS33metaG_FD_64659 | JGI IMG/M metagenome (GOLD analysis project Ga0070667, IMG submission 64659) | Switchgrass rhizosphere microbial communities from Kellogg Biological Station, Michigan, USA - KBS S3-3 metaG | ecosystem: Host-associated > Plants > Roots > Rhizosphere > Soil ...
CATTTGGTGCGGGTCACGGGACTCTAACCCGTGGCCTCATCCTTGGCAAGGATGCGCTCTAAACAACTGAGCTAGACCCGCAAGTGTGCGACGTTCTCTAGTTTACCCCAAGGGATGAGGTTTTTCAAGAGGCAGCGGCGATAAAACGGCGCTGCCTGCCACACACGTAATGCGTACAAAATTACGCTAAATGGTTTCCGCCGGTCACGCCTAGTAATTCGCCAGTGATATAACTGGATTCTTGCGAAGCGAAGAACACATACGCAGGCGCCACGTCAACAGGTTGGCCGGGCCGCTTCATTGATGTGCTTCCACCAAATTCGTGTAGTTTTTCGGGTGGCTGGCCTTGGCTGGGTTGCATGGGCGTATCGAAGGGCGGCTTCGGGCCTTGGTTTAGCGGATTTTGCATAGTAGTTTGATCTTCAGCCATACTTTTCTACGCCTCCTTATACTTAGATACGTTTCTTCTTCCTGTGCCTGTTCTTTGCGGCTTGTTGCTCCAGGCGGTCTTTCTCACGTTCTAGTTGCTCGTCGCTTTCGTTTTCTGCGGCCAGTAAATCTTCGGCGGTAATTTTCATCTTCCTCATAAGCGCCACCAGCTTGATGTTTACGGCCAGTTGGTCACGGTTTTGCGTGTTCTGAATGATAAATACCATCAGAAACGTAATGATGGTGGTGCCGGTATTAATAATGAGCTGCCAGGTATCGGAGAAACCCAGAAACGGACCGCTAATGCCCCATAGAATCAGGATGGCAAGCGCAACTACAAACACGGTGGGTCGGCCAATTGCCACAGAAACAGCCGTAGTAAAGCGGGTAAAAATATCAGATTTCTTAGACATTACAGTACCTCTACAAGTGTGAGACTACATGTGATGGCTTGCTGAGCGTCCCTGGAATGCGTTCATAAGGAACACTAACACTAAGGCGCCTACGAATGACCAGAACACACCTACCCAAGAAAACGCCAAGTATGCGCGATCGCCGCCGGTAAATAACGTAGAGATAAAGCTACCGATGAACGAGCCTACAATTCCAATTAACACGCTAGCTACAAAACCTTCGCTTCGTCCGCCAATTTGGGCCGCCAGCCAACCTACAAAACCACCAATAATCAGAGCTACGAGTAAACTCATACGAACATCCTTTCTAATTTATAACTATGGAGCTTGCTTAGAACCATATAGGGTATCGTGCGGAGCCGGGGTGCTGGCTCCGCACGATTACGCCGGGTTAAGCCGCGCGGTGGCTATGTTCACCACCTCGCGCCGCAGCTTTGGTGGAACCAGCAGCACCTTCGCTGCTCTTGGCCGACGCCTTGCCACCCATGCTGTGGATCTTGTCTTTGTCCTTTTGACTCATATCCGGAGAGCCAAGACCCGGTTTAGCGTTATTGTCGCTATTAGTTGTATCTGCCATAATAACCCCCTTCCGCGTTATGTTGGCTCTTTTAGTGTAGGCCGAAGGGTTTTCATGCGCAGTTAAGTTTACTACTACGGAATAGTTATATAGTTTACAGTGCCCCGATGCTTGAAATTAAATAGAAAGATTCTATAGTTAGCATATGTCTTCTTTTGAACTCCCGGGCGACCGGCCCGAAAACCGCCAGTGGATAACAAGGGCGTTGGCCGCTATCGCCCGCCAAGAAATACAGCATCCGCTCGACCCCATTGCCGTAGATTTTAGCCACTCCCGGGCGACAGCGCCTGGTTTTAATATGGTACCGCAATCGCCCTATGCCCGCGTGGCCCACCGCCTGCAACGGGAATTCATACTAAGAGCTATTGCCAGCGGCAGTGACAGGCTTACGCTGGTCGCAGGCGACGTATCTGTGGAAGCAGGCTGCCTGGTAATAGCCAAAACGTTGCGCTATGCACCACTGGGCTACCTCGCATATACCGCCCGCAGAAACCAACCGCCAAGCCTCGCAGAAATAGGGGAAGCGCTGCGGGACAGCACCAACCCGGTAAAAAATTTTGCCGAAACAGACCGCGACCGCGCACAGATATATGAAGAAATCTTCAATGTATATCCGCTGGGGGATGCCACGCCGCATGAACAGGAGCCGTTTGTATTCACCCAAACTTCGGAAGGGCTGCGCTATGTAGCGTCACCCCTATCGCTCCAATATGCAGAAGCTCGTATTGCCGCAGCTGAACAGGCTGGGGAATTAACCCAGGTGGGCAAACACCGAAAGTGCGCTGCGCTCGGCATGGTTATGGATAGCCTTTGGGCGCGGGCAATAGATATATGTGTAGAAGGCCCCTCGCTGTTCCCGAACGACCTTAGCCCTGAACCCGTCGTATACCCTACGAACTTCCCTTATACACCTCCCAAATAGATAGTATGTAGGCTCTGAATAGTGCCGCCAAAACTCTTGCCAATGGCCGCAGACGGTGGCCATTGGTGTCCTTTTAATTTAGAGCTTCATCAAGGGCATGATTGATAACCGGCGTCCACAGAGCATAGCCGCGCGCGTTCGGATGGAATTTATCGGCAGCAAAAAGCGTCGGGTCGGCGCGAAAGGCCGCACGCGTTTGGTCGGCGACAGGCGCAAATATCAGGTTGTCGCTCTTGCTAAGGCGCTTAAACATCGAGTTAAGTGCCCGTACCCGCTGCAAGGCCACTCGCTGCACGGGCCAAGGGAACCGGGGCACTGCATCCATGGCCGGTGCTCCGGTAACTACAATGCGCATAGCCGGATTTGCCGCGCGTAAGCGATCAATCACCGACTGCGTGGAACGCTTTACAGATGAGCCGGAAGTAAGGTGGGTTACATCATTAGCCCCCACAGCAATAAGCACAATGTCGGGCTTGTAGCCAATCGCCTGTTGCAACTGCTTATCTGCCACTTTACGGGCGACCGCTCCCGATATACCTACGTTCACAAACGTCACCTTGTATCGTTCGGCAAGATGCCGGGCGCTTGCAAGTGCATAGCCGTCTTCATATGCTGCACCTTGGGCTATGGCGGTGCTATCACCCATAACCACGTACGTCAGCTGCGGGCCGCGCCCCATTATCTGGGGATCGCGCGGGATTGTGGGCACAGGAACTGGACGGCCGTTAAGCCGCACAATAAGTATCTGCACCGCGACAAATAACAGAAAGGTTACTGTTGTACCTGCGGCGATCAGGAGCGCTGCGTGCTTCATGGTATGAATTTTACTCTTCTTGGCGGGCTATAACGAGGAAAAATAGAACTAAATCGCAAACAAAAACCTCCAGCTTGACCTGGAGGTTTTGTATATATTCAATTTGGTGGGGCCCTAGCAGGGAAAGCTGGAACTATATTTTTGAAGCCTTAGCCGTTTTATGTCAACGACTAGAAGAGTTAGACATTGAGGCAATTATGGATGATTGACAATGTGCGCCTCGAGCCATTCTTTAATTTCTTCGATGGATGGTTTGTCGTTCACTACATGGAGCATAATGTCTTCGTATTCTTGGTTTGTGAAAACTACCTTAACGTCATTCTGCTCCAAATACAGCACAGCTGCGGCCATGGCCGTTCGTTTGTTGCCATCCCGAAATCCGTGATTCCGAGCAATAGCATCAAGCAAAGCGGCTGCTTTTGAGAATATATCGCCATAGGCATCTTCACCCATTACAGTATGCATAGGACGCGCTAAAGCAGATTTAATAAGACCTTCGTCGTGAAAACCCTTTGAACCACCACTCGCATCAATAATATGATCGTGAATATAGCTCAGAATTGCTAAATCCCATTCACGATCATCACCAAACATGATTATTTTTTAGACAACTCTTTGAGGGCTGGCTTGTACTTTTTAATAAAGTCTTTTGTCCAGTTCTGTACTTTTTTACTAGGAGTCTTGGTTGCCTGTGCCATGCTTTTATTATATCACCGCTTTCGCTACAAACACCATCTCCGGGCTTCGTGGCTCAAAGGGTTCACCGTTCCAACTGCCGTACGCTTGCTCAACAGTAAAACCAGCATCTTCCAGAGATTTCTGAAGTTCGTCGTAGGCGCGGAATTTCAGCTTATTGTCGGATAAAATTTCCTCGCCTGTTTCGATGAATAGGTAGTGGAGTGTGTAACTGGCGTAGCTGTCGGCAATTACCAATTTGTCCGACCACCATTCGACCGGCCCGAGCGGCGTATCTGCGATTTTGTCGTGATGAGTGCTAGTCGGCCAATTCGCGAATGGAGTAGTAACGTCAGGATTACGACTTTCAAAAACAAGATGGCCGCCAGCTTTTAACGCCTGGTAAATGTCCTGGAGCGCTTGATTCCACTCGCTATCCTCAAGGAAAAACTGGGCTACGTGACCAGTCATAATACCATGTCGCTTTGCATATTGGCGTCCAGTTTCTCGGAGCCACCTACAACCCAGTCCGTCTCGTTGCCATATTTACGCTTTGCTTGTTCGATCATCAGTTCGGCCGGTTCCACACCAATACATCATGTCCGTGCTTCGCCAGCTCATGACTGAGCAGGCCCGTGCCGCAACCGAGGTCAACAATCTTGCCAGCCTGTAGGCCTTTGGCGAGCTCAACGAAAAAATCGATTTTATCATCGATTGGGTTTACCGGGTCGTAAATGGCGGCCAGCTTGGGATTATTAAATTCTTTGGAGGCACTCATACTCTTTCAATCCTACCAGACTGGAACTAAAATTACAGGGGTCGTTGGGAAAATAAAAATCTCCAGATTTAATTCCGGAGATTTTTACATCTGTTGACTAAAATTGGTGGCTCCTCCCAGACTCGAACTGGGGACACAAGGCTCTTCAGGCCTCTGCTCTACCAACTGAGCTAAAGAGCCGGAGCATTGCCTGAGGCAATGCAAGTGCTTGCAATGAGCGATATCCACAAAAGATTCGCGCAAGCAGCACAACAGTTGATATCTTACCCGTTTTCCCCGTTTTTTTCAACCTGTGGGCGCCAAATTTTATCTACATGTTCTTTGATGGGCTCTTCGTCGTCTGCCAGTTTCGTGTTTAAGAACGTTTGGCGGTTTACAAAATGCGCTTCTTTCATGCCAGGGCCGAGCTTAAAATCTGTTGAGTCGACCTGCACCGGCGTGCACAACCGCAAAAACCACGGGCGGTTGCGCCGCTTGCCACGGTACTGGAACCAGACGTCGCCGACAAACAGCACGCCGACACCTAACTCTTCTTTTACTTCGCGCCGCACGCATTCTTCAAACGTTTCGTTATGCTCCCAGCCACCGCCGGGCAGCTCGTAAGTGCCATCGTCGTCTTCAATAATAAGCAAACGCATGCGTTCGTCAAAAATTATGGCGCGGGTGGTCACTCGGTAGTAGGTACTTGGTAATTTCTTCGGTTCTTCAGCCATAAGATTTCAGATTTGGGGTGCTATTTTTCTTGAGACATGAAGCTTTTGACAGCTTGCACGGTGTCCATGAATTGTGCCGGGAATACGATAGTGCTGTTCTTTTCGGTGGCGATTTCAGTGAGCGTCTGCAAATTGCGCAACTGCAAGGCGATCGGGTGCGCATTGATGATATCGGCGGCTTCGCCCAGCTTGGCAGCGCTTAATTGCTCACCTTCGGCAGCGATGATCTTAGCCCGCTTTTCGCGCTCGGCTTCGGCCTGTTTAGCCATGGCGCGCTGCATGCTGTCGGGCAGCTGGATGTCTTTCAGCTCAACAGCGCTCACGTACACGCCCCACTTTTCGGTAGCAACGTCCAAAATACCTTTAATGGCTTCGTTGATTTTTGGCGTGGCACCTAGTACGTCGTCCAAAGAGTTTTGGCCCACAATATTACGCACGGTGGTTTGCGCGATTTGGTACGTTGCGGCAACTACGTTTTCGATTTCTACCACCGATTTAATTGGGTCGGTAATTTGGAAGTACGCCACCGCGGCGACGTCGATGGATACGTTATCGCGCGTAATAATCTTCTGTGAGTCTACTGGCAACGTCACAATACGCATATCTACTTTGCGCATTTGGTCGATGATAGGAATCAGCAGGCGCAAACCCGGCTCTTTAATGCTCGTACGCACTCTACCCAGGCGAAAAATTACGCCGCGCTCGTACTGGTTAATAATACGCACCCCGTTAATGATGATAATTAAAACAATAACGAGGATTACGATTCCCGCTGCTCCGCCAATCATGTTGCACTCCTTTAAGTAGTTTTATTGTAGCGCTAAATGGTGGTTTAAAACAGAGTTTGCTGGCTGCGTTTGGCAGCACGCTTTTGAGCGCGGCGTTGGTCGGTCGCAAAATTCGGGTCGGTTTCGCGCAGTAACACGCTAGCGGGAATTTCGCTTATAAAACGTGATTGCCGTGCAGGCTGGCCGCCACGGTGTGCGGCATTTGTTGTGGTAAGTTCATCTTTAGCGCGAGTTATCGCCACGTAAAACAAGCGCTTTTCTTCTTCGACCTGAGCTTTTTCGTGGGGCAAAATTCCTTCTTCGGCAGCGATTAGAAATACGTATGGAAACTCCAAGCCTTTGCTGGCGTGGATAGTTAGCAGCGTAATGGCGTCAGCAGAGGCATCGTAAAAATTAGTTTCGGCGATTGCGTCAAAATGTCTTACCGCCTCTTCAATGGTGTTAAAGCGTACCAACGAGCCAAGAAATTGTTGCAAACTTGCCGTTGGTTCAAAGCCAAGTAGTGTGATTATTTTTTCGGCGAACGCAGCTGGGCGGATGTTTTTAGGGTTGCCCAACAATTCCTGCACAGCTTTGGCTTGGCCGCTGGTAAAGCCTTCTAACTGCGGCGTTTCGCCCTTCTCTGCGCCGCGTAGCAATGCTAGAATTGCCTGCACTTCCGGCCGTTCGTACGGCGAACCCTCACCCACAATTTGATATGGTAACCCAGATTCCGCCACAGCCTTCTGCATGGCATTTGCCGCTGCCCGGCTGCGATAAATAATGGCAAAATCCTTTAAGGTGCGATGCAGGCTTACGTCATCGTCGCTTATGGCGCGCAGCATGTCGCCGCCACCAATTTGCTTTTGGATCTCGCCAAGCACGTAGGCCGCTTCTGAGTATTCATTTAACACGTTAACCGTTCGTGCCGTGCCCTTGCGCTTGGCGTAAGGTTTTAATTTGGGAGCGCCAGTAAATAAGGCGTTGCTGAGCGTTACAATTTGCGGCGCGGAGCGATAGTTTACGGCCAGAGTTACCGCTTCGGCGTGCGGAAAATCCACGCGGAACTGCTCAAAAATACTGCCGCTAGCCCCGCGGAACCCATAAATAGACTGCAGCGGGTCGCCAATAACAAACAGATTTTCATGCCCTCTTATTAGTTGCAGTAACTCGTACTGCAACTGGTTGGTATCCTGGAATTCGTCTACCAAAATATGGCTGAAGCGATGTTGCACAGTCATGCGCAGCACTTCATCTTTCTGCAGTAGATGACGGGTGCGGACCAGCAAATCGTCGTAATCTAACAGCCCTAATTCCTGCAGGCCTTGGTCGTACAGCCGTACTAATTTGTGCAGCGCCGGTTCGTCCTCTGCCATATTTTTGGCACGCGAAATGAGCAACCCCAGCTCACGAGTGGTCATACCTTTAAATTGCGAAGGCTTTGGCAGTTGCTTGATGAGCGCCAGGCGCTGCGGCTCGGTTGCAAAATTTAGCTCGCCGCCCAGCAGCTCATTACATAATGCATGGAAAGTTGAAATATAGGGCAAAGCTGTGGCTGCGCCTTGTCTTTGTTTGAGGTTTTTTTCGTGCAATAGCATCGCCACGCGGCCGCGCATTTCTTCGGCTGCCTTTTTTGTAAAAGTGAGTGCTAAAATTTCTTGAGGTTTGGCGCGGCCGTCGGCAATAATATGCGCGATTCGTGCGGTGAGTGTTTTGGTTTTACCGGTACCCGGCCCGGCCACGATAAGCAGCGGGCCGTCGGCCGCGGTCACTGCCCTGCGCTGGTCGTCGTTGAGCTGTTCAAGCATACCCGCACTTAGAGCAACGAAAGTTGCGCCACCGTATCTTGGCGTTCTGCCAAATTCTTAAATACTTTTATGGTGCCGTACACGCCGTCGTAACCTGGGTCGCGTACAACGTTACCGGCGCGCAAACGTTCAATGGCGATTTTAAGCAGCGGGAAACCAGCAGCCTCAATCGCCTCTAGAGGCACCGTTCTAAGCACCGAAAATTCGCTGCCTAAGCGCTCAATAACTTCGTGATATTGCTGTGTAACGCCCTTGCCCGCCACACTTTTCGTATTATGCAGCTCGGCAATGATTTCAGCCAGTGGAATTATATACTCAACACGTTTAGCATTTTTTGGCAGGTATTCCGGCGGCCGCGAAGCTAAACTTTCTAAACGGTTTAGCACGCCAACAACCAACGGCTTGCCGCATACCGGGCAAGTGTTATTGTGTTGCCTGGTTTCTTCGGGCGTAAATCGGATGTTGCAGGTGCGGTGGCCGTCGGCGTGATATTTGCCTTCTTCCGGGAAAAATTCGATGGTGCCCGCCAGACGCGCGTCGTTAGTTTTAAAGGCGCCAATTATGTCGTCATAGCTTAGTTCGGCATTTACAATCGTTGCCTCACGGCCAAGTTTCTGGGGTGAATGCGCGTCCGAATTGCTCGTTATGGCCAGCCCGTCCAAATCACTCACTCGCCAGTTCATGTTTGGGTCACTGGAGAGGCCCGTTTCAATAGCCTTAATTTCCGGGCTTAACTCTTCATACGCTTCTGTAATGGAATCGAAGCCGCTCTTGCTGCCAAACATGCCAAACCATGGTGTCCAAATATGCGCCGGAATATACAAGCCGCGCGGATCGGTTTCTAGCATATGCCGTAGTAATTCTTTGCTGTCCAATCCAAGGATAGGCCTGCCGTCGGCCTTTAAATTGCCGATGCGTTCCAGTCGAGAATTTAGCTCGCTCACCGCTTCAAATGTCGGCAAAATAATGAGTTGGTGCAGTTTACGCACCCGCTCGCCTTTTTTGTAAATGCAGGCGATTTCTACGGTCGGAACAAAGCGAATAGGTTGTTGACGTACATCTGGCGGCAGCGTTTTGTCTATTTCACTGGCGATATCTTCGCGCAAACAAAACAAGCCACCTTCGGTGGGTTCGAGCTTTTCGCGCAGCTCGCTGAACCAGCCCGGGTGGGTAAAATCGCCCGTGCCAATAACCGTGATTCCCTTCATTTTGCCCCAACGATACAAACCCTCGAGCGTGGAATTTTTGCTCGTGGCACGGCTGTAGTGGGAGTGGATGTGTAGATCGACAATAAGCTCTGGCATACATCCAGTGTAACAAATGAGGATTTTGGCGACGTGCAGCCGCGAGCGAAGTATAATTACAGCATGAAACGCACGTTGCTTGCTGTTTTTGACGCCTGCTGGCTGCCGGTATTGCTATTGGTGTCGTGCACGTGGCTGTTTGCGCCGTGGCTGCATCACACGCACGGCGGCGGTCTTAGTCTCATTAGTGGCTACGAACGTATTGGTCAGCCATTTGGTTGGTGGTTCCGTACCGGAGATGTTCTGGGCGCCGCAATTGTACTATTGGCTTTGTTGCGAGCGCGCTTGTGGCGGAAGCAACCGTGGTTATTTTGGATGCTGTTCGCAACTGGTTTACTTGCGGGCCTTGATGCGATTTTTGTAGATGGATGCGGCGCCTCGTGCAGTGCCTGGGCGCAGTTGAGCCACCAAGTCCATGACATAGAATCGGTGTTAAGCGTGGCAACTTTAGCCATAGCTGTCGGTATTGACGCCTTTCACAACAAGCGCTTTGTGAGTCAATTATTTTTTGGCGTACTTGTGGCAGTAGGAGCACTAGGCGCAAGCTCGCTGTTGACGCGCGACCAGCTCATTTTTGTGCAATATCTGTATCAGATTGCAACCGTAAGTTGGGTGGCCTACATTCTACAACAGTACCTTCCCCACACCTGGCGGCCACACGCACCGGCAATACGAGGCCTATTTGGCAGCATGGTGTTTGTAGCCGGGCTGCTGGAAGTTATGTTGGCTTTTCACGTACGCTCTTACGGCATAGTGCCGGGTACCATCTTGCGCGCCGAACCGGTTTGGCTAGCGCAGCACAGTGTTGTTGTGGGCGTTATTTTGCTATACCTTTCACGGTACATATATAAAGGTGAACGGCGAGCGGCAGCACTTGTGGCAATTGCACTGGCCACCGAAATTGTAAAGTACTCGTTGATAACGCCCAATGCCTATCTGCTGTTGTTTGGCGAACTACTTGCGGTGATTTTGTGGGTCGGCTGGCCAATGTTCAACCGCAACATAGGCCCGCCACCATTGCTTGCTCGGGTGAAAAGCCTAGCACTAACATTTGGCGGTATTGCGGTGGCGCTTGCCTTATTGATTGCGCTGGCTAATAGCAGCGGACGAGCCCGCGATTTTACAGAAGACGCTCACCAGGTATTCGTATCATCAGTGCACTATCACGGTATGGGCCGCCAACAGGCGGCTCGGCTGCGTTACCGCGTGACGCACATTCGTTATGTAAGCGCAGGGCTGGGTTTGAGTCTGATAGCCCTTACTATTTACAGTTTCTTCCGGCCCGCAGACAGCGCTATGCGAGCCCAGTCGCTTACGCCCGCCCGCGCCCGTCAGCTTTTGGAAGCATACAGTTCATCCAGTGAAGACTACTTTAAGTTGTGGCCAACGGATAAATCCTACTTCGTCAGTAGACATATCGATGGATTCGTGGCCTATAAAAAAGTTGGCTCCACCGCTTTTGCGCTGTCAGACCCCGTATGTTCGCCTCATCTGCGCGAACCTTTACTAGATTCGTTTGTTACCTTTTGCCGCGAACATGGCTGGACCGCCTGCTTTATTATGGTAGGCCATACTTCACGCTCTATGTACGAACACGCCGACCTAAACGTGCTGCAAATTGGCTCTAGCGCAGTTATTGATGTAGCTACGTTTAAAGAGAGTACCTCACACGAAAAATGGTGGCGCTGGCAACTTAACCGCGCCCATAAAAACGGGCTGCATTATTCTTTCGTCCAGCCACCGCACAGTACCGACTTGCTGAAAGAATTGGCGGTAGTTTCTAATAAATGGCTAGGCCATGACGGGCGCAGCGAGCAAGGCTTTGCTATGGGATATTACGATGAGAACTATCTGCAAGATTGCACACTACACCTACTGCGCGATGCCGACGGCCGACTTGTCGCCTTCACTAACCAAGTACCTATGTTTAACGATTTGCACCAAACAACCATCGACCTCATACGCTTTGTGCCCGACGTAGACGGTGCAATGCCGTCCTTACTTGCCAACATGCTCTTCCACTTGCACGAAGAAGGACGGTATCGCAAATTTGACCTTGGTTTCGTACCCCTTGCGCAAATGGACAACAATTTGGCCAAATTGGCGCGCACGCTTGGCAATAACCGCTTCTCGGCAGCGGGCCTTGAACAATTTAAGAATAAATTTGCGCCCGATTGGCAGCCCGACTATCTTGCCTATGACGGTGATTTAGTTGACCTAACCGCCCTGCTCGCACGCCTAGAGAAAGTAATGAAGGCAGAGTAGCTAGCCCGGCAACGCACTAAACCCACCCCAGTTGCCGCCCTGCTGCTTGGTGTTTTTGTATGTCTTGCCATCGATGCCGGTTACCAGGATGTCTAGCTCAGTGCCGCTTTGAATAACCGTCGGATCGCCAGCCACGGCTTTGTTTGTATCGGTAGAGGCCCAGCCGCTCCA
>Ga0070667_100004567_pt1 | contig 11631 bp, 7 predicted proteins | sample KBSS33metaG_FD_64659 | JGI IMG/M metagenome (GOLD analysis project Ga0070667, IMG submission 64659) | Switchgrass rhizosphere microbial communities from Kellogg Biological Station, Michigan, USA - KBS S3-3 metaG | ecosystem: Host-associated > Plants > Roots > Rhizosphere > Soil ...
ACCGAGCGCGCGGGCGACCTTGTAGGCCGGCCAGTTGGAGACGCCGACGTAGCGGGCCTTGCCGGACTTCACCACCGTGTCGAGGGCGTCCAGCGCCTCGTCGAGCGGGGTGTGCGCGTCATAGCTGTGGAGCTGGTAGAGGTCGATGTAGTCGGTATTCAGGCGGCGCAGCGAGGCGTCGACGGCGTCCAGCACGTGCTTCCTGGACATCCCGCCGTCCCAGGGCTTCCGACCCATTTGGCCCACGCACTTGGTGGCGACGATGAAGCGGTCTCGCCGGCCCTTCAGCCAGCGGCCGATGATCTCCTCGGTGCGCCCTTGGGTATCGGGGCCGCCGCCGAGCGGATAGACGTCGGCGGCGTCCATGAAATCAATGCCCCCTTCCGCCGAGGCGTCGAGGATCGCCTGGCTCTGCGCCTCGTCGCACTGGAGGCCGAAGGTCATGGTCCCGAGGCAGAGCCGGGAGACCCGAAGGCCGGTGCGGCCGAGATTTACGTGTTCCATGCGCCGAGCTTAGGCGCGCGCGGCGAGCGAAGGAAGACTTGCGGCTAGCCTTGGGCGGTCGCGGATTCCGCGGGCCGCCGCGCCTTCGCCCGGTCGATCACCAGGCCGATGCCGTCGAGCAGGCCTTCCATCGTCGCCGGCTTGGAGATGTGCCCGTCGGCGCCGGCCGCGACGCCGGCCGCCTCGTGTTCGCCGCCGACGTTGGCGCTGAGCATGGCGATCGCCACCGGCGCGGCGCCTCGGGCCGCCTCGCGCCCACGGATTTCGCGCACGGCGGCCAGGCCGTCCATCACCGGCATCTGCATGTCCATCAGCACGACGTCGAAGACGCCATCGTCGCAGGCCTCCACCGCTTCGCGACCGTTCTCGGCGAAGGTGAGCGCGAAGCCCATCGGTTCGAGCATCAACTGCACCACGCGGCGGTTGATCGGGTGATCCTCGGCGACCAGGACCCGCACGCCGGCCGATTGAGCGGGCGAGGCGAACGCGTCCACGGGCGCGGCGCCGACGTTCGTCCGCGCGGCGGTGGTGCGCTGCAGCGGCAGGCGAACGGTGAAGGTGCTGCCGACACCGGGGTGCGACCGCACCGTGAGCTCGCCGCCCATCAGCTCCGCCAGCCCGCGGGTGATCGACAGGCCCAGACCCGTGCCGCCGAAGCGGCGGGTGATCGAGGTGTCGGCCTGTTCGAAGCGCTCGAACAGGCGGGCCGCGGTCGCCTCGTCGAAGCCCGGCCCAGTGTCGGCGACGGCGATCTCGACCTCGCCGGAGGGCTCGTGGGCCGTCAGGCGGACGTTCACGGCGCCGCGCTCGGTGAACTTGATGGCGTTGGAGACCAGGTTCGAGACCACCTGGCGGATGCGCACGCCGTCGCCCACGAAGGCGCCGCGGGCCGAGGGCGCGATCGACACGTCGAACCCTACGCCCTTCTCGTCCGCCCGCAGGCGCATGAGCTCGCAGGCGCTGCTCACCACGGCGGCGAGATCGATGACGGTCGCCTCGATGGAGAGCTTGTGGGCCTCGATCTTCGACAGGTCGAGGATGTCCGACAGGATTCGCTCGAGCGCCTGGGCCGAATCCGAGACCAGCTGGACCATCTCGCGCTGACGTTCGCCGAGCTCGGTCTGGGCCAGCGCGCCGACCACGCCGATCACGCCGTTCAGCGGGGTCCTCAGCTCGTGGCTCATGTTGGCCAGGAACGCCGACTTGGCCTGGCTGGCGGTCTCCGCCGCGGCCAGGGCGTCGCTGGCCGTGGCGCGGGCGGCCTCCAGCTCGGCGATCAGCGCGGCCTGGCGCGCCTGGGCGTCCTTGTGGGCGGTGATGTCGACCAGGATGTTGATGGCCCCCACGAACTCGCCCGCGCGATCGAACAACGGCGTGGGCGACGGCTGGAACACCATGCGCTGGCCGTTGGGACGCTCGGCGATGATCTGCTCGCCGAGGATCGGCCGGCGTTCCCTGAGGCAGCGGGCCAGCGGGGCCTCCTCGTGCGGCAAGGGATCGCCAGCGGTGGTGAACAGCTTCAGCGCGCCGTTCCACCGGGTGACGCCGATGACCGCGCGACGCCCCCAAAGCTCCTGCGCGGCGTCGTTGAAATAGGTGAGATAGCCCTCGGCGTCGGTGGTGTAGATCGCAACCGGCAGGGCGCTCAGCAGTTCGCTCAGGCGCTGTTCGTTGGCCTGGCTGTCGAGGACCCGGCGGGCGGCCTCCTCCGCCGCCGACCGCTGGCTCGCCCGCATGTCTATCAGGGCGGCGGCGATCCGCCCGAGCCGCTCGACCGCCGCCACCTGTTCGGCGGTCCAGTCGCGCGACGCCGTATCGACGCCGCAGACCGACCCGATCACCTTGCCGTCGCAGACGATGGGGCCGCCGAGATAGGCCCGCGGGCCCCCGTCGGCCATCACCAGGGGGTTGTCCCGGAACCGCGCGTCCAGCCGGGCGTCGGGGATCGCCAGGACGCCCTGGGAGGAGACCACGTGCGTGCAGAACGAGGTCTCGCGATCGGCTTCCGTCGCGTCCGCACCGTGCTGCGCCTTGAACCAGAGGCGCTGCTCGTCGACCAGCGAGACGAAGGCGAACGGCGACCCCAGGGCCCCCTGGGCGATTGCGACGATGTCGTCGAAGGGCGCTTCCGGCGGCGTGTCGAGGATGCCGAGGCGGCGCAGGGTCGCCAGGCGCACGGCTTCCTGCTGCGCGGGCGCGTCCGCGCCGGGCGCGCGCGATGGCGTCGGGACCTGCGGCTGTTCCACGGTCGAAGACTCACGGGCGTTGGGCACACCCGCATTCTACCGTCCTGCAACCTAACAGTTTGAAAATGCCGCAACGCACGCTGCGGCATTTCGTCCGACCGAACAGCGTTATCAGTGCGGGGCGAGCGCCTTGTCGAGCGCAGCCTTCAGCCGGGGATCATCCGGCGCCGTGTCGGGCGAGAAACGGGCGACGACCTTGCCGTCGCGGCCGACCACGAACTTCTCGAAGTTCCACAGCACCTCGCCGGGAGGACCGGTCTCGATCCCGAAGCCCTGCAGACGGGTGCGCATGGCCGTATCGCCGCCGTCCGTCTCGGGCTTGGCGGCGGTCAGCGCCTGATAGAGCGGGTGCTTGTCGGCGCCCAGGACGCTGATCTTCTCGAACATCGGGAAGTCGACGCCGTAGTTGGTGGTGCAGAAACTGACGATCTCGTCATTCGTCCCCGGCTCCTGGCCGCGGAAATTGTTCGCCGGAAAGCCGAGCACCTCGAGGCCCTCGCCGCGGCGCGACTTGTACAGCGCTTCGAGGCCCTCGTACTGCGGGGTGAGCCCGCACTTGGAGGCCACGTTCACGACCAGCAGCACCTTGCCGGCGTAGTCCCCGAGCTGGGCTGGCGAGCCGTCGATCTTCTTCACGGGAATGTCGTACAGGGCTTCCGCCATGGGGTGCGCTCCTCCGAGGTCTGCGGCCGTTCGCCGTCGGCGTCATCATTAGTCGACCGCGCCGCGCATGAAAATCGGTTCTCTTTATCGTCGGCCAGCCGCACGGCCGGCGCGCCGACAACGGCCCCACGGAGCTGGCGAGCCCAGATTGGGCTTCGTTCCGCCGAACAATTCATCGCCCGTTATTCGGCGCGCTCAAATCATTGCCCTGTAAGAATTGACAGTGCATCAGCCAGTGCTAGCGTCTCCGACTGCGAGGTCTTTGGCGTCGCAGAAAACATAACTGTCAGACCCCGAAAACAGGGGCGCAGGGAGGAATCTAATGACTGACCCAACAAGCCGCCGGGCGCGGTTGATGCTGGCGTGCGCCATAGGCGCCCTGGCATCGATCCCAGCCGCACCAGCCCTTGCCCAGCAAGGCGTCGCAACCATCGAGGAGGTGGTCGTCACGGCCCGGAAACGGGAGGAAAGCCTGCAGAGCGTGCCGGTCGCCGTGACCGCGCAAAGCGGAGAGCAGCTCAAGCGCGCCAACATCACCGATCCGGTCGGGCTGTCGCGCGTCACGCCCAGCCTGCAGATCCGCAACTCCTCAGGTTCGGCGAACTCCGCGCAGATCGCCCTGCGGGGTCAGTACGCCGCCGACTCGCTGCTGGGGGTCTCGCAGCCGATCGGCCTCTACGAGGACAACGTCAACATTCCCCACCCCTTCGGCTCCAACAACGCCTTCTTCGACATCGAGCGGGTCGAAGTGCTGAAGGGGCCGCAGGGCACCCTGTACGGCCGCAACACCACCGGCGGCGCCATCAACATCATCACCCGCGACGCGGACTACACGGGCCTGCACGGCTTCATCGAAGGCGAGGCGGGCCGCTTCAATTCCTATCGCGTGGCCGGCGCGGTCAACGTCCCCGTGGTCCCGGACATGCTGGCCGTGCGACTGGCCTACCAGTACTGGACCCAGGACGGGTACGGGAAATCGATCCTCACCGGCCAGAGGTACGGCGACGACAAGGACGACCACATCGCGCGGCTGTCGGTGAAGTTCGATCCGATGGAGAACCTGTCGGCCGAGCTGAAGGTCGAGTACGGCCAGACGCACAAGAACGGGGCCATGCTGGCCAATGTGTCCCTGGCCGCGCCGGTGCAGGCCACGACGGCGGCGCAGGTCGGCGCCCTGGCGTTCGTGCCGCCCAACAGCGCCTATGTGATCGCCGCGCTGGGGAGCAACTACCGGGTCAACAGCGTGTTGTTCAAGAACGCCCTGTTCGGCAGCCCGGCGGCCTTCAACCAGGTGCTCGCGGCGGGACAGGCGGCGCTGGCCAACTGCGTCGGCAAGAGCCTCTTCACCAACTGCTCCGACACGGACCAGTTTGACAACCTCAAGACCTGGCACGGCGGCCTCGACATCAACTGGGACGTCACAGAGCACATCCGCGTGCGCTCAATCACCGGCGTGCACTACTTCACCAACGACAAGATCTTCGACCTGGACAGCATTCCGGGCCAGGTGCTGGAAGTGGGCATCGGCTCGGCGGCCACCGGAGGACTGCAGCCCGCGCCGGCCATGGGCGGCAACTTCAACATCCCCTACCGGTTCAAGCCGGACCAGCAGTCGACCCAGTGGAGCCAGGAGTTCAACTTCTCCGGCGACCTGTTCAATGAGCGCCTGAAATGGCTGTTCGGCGCCTTCGGAAGCTGGGACAAGGGCAAGGGCTCGCAGTGGTCCGCCGCCTTGCAGGAATCCCTGGCGATCACCGGACAGCTCGCCGATGGCCGCATCTTCGGTGAAGCCGGCGACGACGGGGTGCTGGGCTCGCCGCCGCTGCCCTCGCACGACGGCCTGCGGAACGTCACGAACTCCTGGGCGGTCTTCAGTCAGAACGACATCAAGCTGACCGAGCAGCTCAGCGTCACCCTGGGCGCCCGCTACACCGAAGAGCGGATCGGCCAGGACCTGGCGGACTGGAGCTACATCGCCAACACGCGCAGCTACACCTGCACGGGATCGCAGCCGAACGGCGCGCCGATCACCTACTTCCCGTCGAACCCGACCAATCCGGACAGTTGCTACCAGGATATCCGATCCTACGGGCCGAACGGAGCGTACTCGCGGGGATATTTCAGCGGCACCACCTATGTGGCCAGCCTGAACTTCCAGATCACGCCGGACCACTTGGTCTACGCGAAGAAGTCGCGCGGCTTCCGGGGCGGCGCGTTCGGACGCTCGGCCCAAATCGTCGCCCGGCCCGAGTTCGCCAACGACCTTGAGGCCGGCTTCAAGGGCGACTTCTTCGAACACCGCCTGCGGACCAACGTGGCCGCCTACCAGACCAAGTACGACAACAAGCAGGTCTCGTCCCTGGTGTGCATCAGCGGCTTGCCGCCGCCCTGCGGCACCTCGGCGTTCACCACGAAGATCACCAACGCGGCCAAGGCGCGCATCCGTGGCTTCGAGGTGGAGGTCCAGGCGCGTCCGGTCGAAGCGTTCTCCGCCTGGGGCACCCTGTCCTACACCGACGCCAAGTACACGGACTATCCGGGCGCCGTGTCCGGCGACGGCGTCTTCGTCGGCGACGCTTCGGGCGTGAAGCTTGCGCTCACGCCGACCTGGCAGGGTTCACTCGGGGCGCGTTACGTCGCCGATGTCGGGCCGGGCCATCTCAGCCTGCAAACGGACCTGTGGTACCGCGGCAAGACGCCGATCACGGTGCTCAACGACCTGCTGCTGATGCCTGACGACATCGAGAAGCACCTGCAGCGGGCCGTGAGGATCGTCAACGCGCGCATCGACTACGAGATGCCGGACTCGGGCCTGCGCGTGTCGCTTTGGTCGCAGAACCTGTTCAACGTGAAGTACGCCTACAAGGGAATCTCACCGGGCTTCACCGCCGGGATCGGCCACGCCGTCACCCAGGCGCCGCGCACGTGGGGCGTGACAGTCCGCAAGTCCTTCGGCCAGGAATGACAGCCGGCGGCCGGCGGCGAGAGCCGCCGGCCGAGCTCTTGTGACGGCTAACGGCGCCGGACGCGGCCGGCGGCCTCGGCCACCGCTCGGAAGGCGTCGAGGTTCTCCGGCGCCTCGGAACGGTCCTCGCCGACCTGAGCCCCGTAGCGGACGATCAGCCCGGTGAGCTCGCTGTCGAGCCAGGGCCGGACGCGCTCGCGGATGCGGTCGACGGGTCCCACCAGCCAGCCGCCATCGATGTATTCGTCGGGCACGGCGTTCACCGCCTCCTCCGTGCGCCCGGCGGCGCTCAATTCCACCAGGCGGTCGGCGAGGTCGGGATAGCCGCGGGCGGCGATGAATTCGCGCTGCATGTCGGCCCAGCGGACCGTGTATTCCTTGAAGGGGCGCATGGCGGCGCGGACGTCGTCGTCCACCAGCATGTCCACGTGGCCCCAGACCTGGAAGCCCTTGCGGGGATCGGGCTTCTTCGACCTGGCGAAGCCCTCGTCGAGGATCCTGTCGATCGGCCCCATCATGCCGGGCGCGAAGAACGAGGGCATGAAGCCGTCGCCGATTTCCGCGGAGAGCCTGATCATCTGGGGCCCGGAGGCGGAGACGATGATCGGGATGTCCGGGGTGGGCTCCAGGTCGATGGCCACGGGCGCGGTGGTCCCGCCGGGGACGGGGACGCTGAGCGCCCTGCCCTGATAGTTCAGCGGCTCGCCGGCGAAGGCTTGCCGCAGGATGGCCACGTAGTCGCGCATGCGGGCGACCGGCTTGCCCCACGGCTGGCCCATGAGACCCTCGGCGACCTGCGGCGAGGCGCTGCCGAGGCCGGCGATCACCCGGCCCCGCCCGGCCATGTGCTCCAGCGTCATCAGCCCGCGCGCGGCGGCGCCGGGCGGACGGCCGGTGACCTGGATAATGCGGGTGCCGAGCTTGAGACGCCGGGTGCGGGCGGCGACATAGCCGAGGGGCGTCAAGGCGTCGGAGCCATGGCCTTCGGCGGTGAAGACCGCGTCGTAGCCCAGCTCCTCGGAGAGCACGATGCGCTCGATCGGCACCCGAAACCGCCGGTCCTGCCAACGGATCTCCGTCGCCAACTGCTCGACCATCACGTTCCTCCGGATTCTTGTCTTTGCGGAGATCAAAGACGGGGAGCGGCGCGGTGGCAAGGCGCGACGGTCGACCCTGGTTGTCCCCAACCCTGACGGCGCGGTCGGCGGCGCCATCATGGAAACGCCGCGATGACGCCGTAGGTTGAGGGTAGGCGCTCGGCAGACGCCGGCGCGCCGGCTCATCCGGAGATCCCGCCATGTCCGACAGCCCCAGCCGTTTCGTCTGGTACGAGTTGCTCACCACCGACGCCGACGCCGCGAAAGCCTATTACGCCGACGTGGCGGGCTGGACGACGCAGGACGCGCCCATGCCGGGCATGACCTATACCCTGCTGAGCGCCGGCGCCGCGCAGGTGGGCGGGCTGATGGCCACGCCGCAGGAGTTGCTGGACCTGGGCATCCCGCCCTGCTGGACCGGCTATGTGGGGGTCGACGACGTCGACGCCAGCGCGGAGAAGGCGAAGAGCCTGGGCGGCGAGGTGCGCCGGCCGCCGGACGACATCCCCGGCGTCGGCCGTTTCGCCATCGTCGCCGATCCGCTGGGCGCGGTGATCGCCCTGTTCCACGCCGACCAGCCGGCCCCGGAATGGGCCCCGGCCGGAACCGCCGGCCACTTCGGCTGGCACGAGCTCTACACCGACGACATCGAGAAGGCCTTCGCCTTCTACGCGGCGCTGTTCGGCTGGCGGAAGGACGAGGCCATGGATATGGGCCCGATGGGGACCTACCAGCTCTTCGCCATCGGCGAGCGGGTCTGCGGCGGGGTGATGAACAAGCCCCCCGGCTTTCCGGGCTCGGCCTGGCTCTACTACGTCAACGTGGGCGACATCGACGCGGCCGCCGAACGGGTGACCTCCGGCGGCGGCAAGATCATGAACGGCCCCATGGAGGTGCCCGGCGGCGACTGGATCATCCAGGCGCAGGATCCGCAGGGCGCGTGGTTCGCCCTGCTCGGGAAGCGCTGACCTGGGCGGTCAGAGGGCGGCGAAGCGCCGTTGCGGAACCACCGGCGCGGCCTGGGCCTGGACGAGCCGATGCTCGACCACGCCCAGCCAGCCGAGCCCGCGATAGGTCTCGTAGCCCGGGGTGCGGGCGTAGCTGACCAGCCTGTCGTCGTCGAGGTAGAAGCCGCGGTCGCCTCCCTCCGACTTGAGGGGATAGGTCTCGGCCAGCAGGCCGGCGCCGTCGGAGGCGGCGATCACGCGGTGCTTGGCGTCGAGCAGCATCACCCGGGAGCCCGCCTTTTCCTCCGCCGACAGGCCGACGCCGCCCACGATGGCGGCGGCCTGGGGCGCCCAGTCGAAGAAGATGCCCAGCACGCCCAGCGGGCGGCCGCTGGACTCGCCGTTGCGGCGGATGGCGGTGGCGTAGGTGGCGACCGCCGCACCGTCCAGCGGGCCGAAGGCGGCGACGTCGGCGACCGCGAAGTCGTCGCCGGAGCCGGTGCGCATGGCGTCGCGGAACCAGGCCTCGTGCGACACGTCGCGGCCCACGGCGTCGGGATAGACGCCGGGACGGCCGTTGGCGACGACCCGGCCGTCGGCGCCGACCACCCAGAGGTCGAGGTAGACAGTATAGGAGCGCAGGATGGTGGCGAGGCGGCGGCTCGCGTAGGCGGCGGAGTCCGCGCCGGGCGCGCCCAGCGCATCCACCACGGCGCTGTCGGTCGCCCACCAACGCACGTCGCAGGACCGTTCGTAGAGGTTGCGGTCCATGATCTCGATGGCGTTGAGCGCGATGTCCTGGAAGCGGGCGCCGCGGAAATTGACGAGCATCTCGCCGCCCACCGTCTCGATCCGCGCGACGTTCGCCTGGACCGCGGTGCGAAGGGCCTGAGCGACCTCGGTGATGTGGCTGGAGACAGAGCTCATCTCCTGGGCCACGACGCTGAAGGCGGCGCCGGCGGGGCCCGCGCGGCCGGCCTCGATCCGGGCGTTCAGCGCGATGAGCCGCGTCTGGCGCATGATCGTCTCGATCTCGGAGATCTTTTCGCCGGTGACACGCGAAACCTCCAGCGCCAGCTTCAAGATGTCGTCCTGCATAAGGCCCCCGACCACGCGCCGCCCCCGGGCGCGCCCTGCGTCAGAACGCCTCGGTCAGCGCCCTTAACGGGTACTTAATCGCAGGGCGAAACGCGGGGTCGAGCACGCGAAATCCCTTGCTGTGCAAGGAATTTGGGCAAGTGCGCGGTCGGCCGCCCGAAGGCCGGGAACACGTGTACGTCGCCTAAATTTCGGAACTCTCCGGACGGTTGTGCGCCGGGACCCGGCGGGGCTTGAGCGACAAAGCCGATACGAACGCGCAATCGACCTGAAACCTAGCGGTGCGACGGGGCGGACCTTCGCCACCCTGAGAGGCATGACTGGTGCGGGCCGGGGGACATGATCGTCAGTGACAAGTTCGTCTGGCTGCACTTCCCCAAGTGCGCCGGCCACGCGGTCGAGCAGGCGTTGCGCAGCGTGCTCCGAAGCGCGCCGGACGTGGCGTTCGACCGGCCTGGCGACGACACCATCAACTGGCACGACACGCTGGAGGATCGCCGGCGCCGCGACCCGCGGCTGGCGCTGGGGGAGCGGACGGTGGTCTGCGGCTTCCGCCGCCTGCCGCACTGGATGCTGAGCCGCGTACACTACGAGGCCTCGCGCCCGCCCTACCATTGCGTGACGCGGGCCATGCTGTGCCGCGGGGAATTCTTCCACCAGAACGGCCAGGTCGGAAAGGCGGACGCTTATGTCGAGCACTACGGCGCCTCGAAGGTCGACCGCTGGGTTCGCACCGAGCACCTGCTCGAGGACTTCGAACGGGCTTTCGGCGACATGATGGGATCGCGCCTGGCCAGGGGCGCGCTCCGCCGCGCGCGCCGCATCGTCAACGGGACGCGGCTAAACTACATGCGCCGCCTGGACTTCTATTTCACCGGCGAAGAGTTGGCCGCGCTCTATGCCGCCAACCCCCTCTGGGCCGAGCTGGAGCGGCGGCTCTACGGCGACATCCTGCGGATCGCCGAGGTCGACGAGCGGCCGTTCTACTTCGTCGACTGGCAACTCAATTTCGTGACGGCGAACCCGACGGCGCTGCGCACCTGGGGCCTGTCGGCCGAGGAGGTGCTGGGCCGGCACATGCTGGACGTGTTCCCGCTGGCGCGGTCCAGCCCGCCCTACGAGGCGCACCTGCTGGCGCTTAGGACCAAGGAAGAGATCCGGCTGAAGACCGTCTCCCCCACCTACGCCGAGCCGGTGGAGATCGCCATCCACCCGAGCCAGGCCGGCCTGAAGGTGAGCTTCGAGCGGCTGAAGGGCTGAACGCCTCAGGAGCGGGCGAACGGCCCGAAGGCGGCGCCCTACCCTTCCCGCCTCGCCATCAGCATCTCGCGCAGCAGCGCCCGCTTGGGCTTGCCGGCCGCGTCGGTGCGGGGGACGTCCTCATAGGCCATGGCCGCGACGATCTGCGGAACCTTGTAGGAGGAAAGCTCGGCGCGGACCTTCTGGCGCAAGGCTTCGGCATCCAGGGTGAAGCCGTCCTCGGGGACCACCACCGCCGCCACCGCCTCGCCCTTGTGCGGATCCGGGACGCCCAGAACAATGGCCTCGCGGACCTCCGGCAGGGCGATCAGCACGGCCTCCACTTCGGCCGGCGCGACGTTGGCGCCGGAGGTTTTGATCATGTCGTTGGCGCGGCCGTAGAAAAAGAGGAAGTCGTCGGCGTCGATCATGCAGCGGTCGCCCGTACGGAACCAGCCGTCGGGGGTGAAGGCCTCGTGGCGCTCGCGCTTGTGGTAGCCGCGCATCATGTTGGGGCCGCGCAGTTGCAGTTCGCCGGTTTCGCCCGGCGGAAGGGGCTCGCCGGTCTCCAGGCTGACGATCCGCCGCTCGACGTCCGGGAGCGGGCGGCCCCAGTTCGCCGCCTTGCCCTCGGGCGCGGGCAGATCGATGGCGTCCGACGAGTGGGTGCCGAAGGTCTCGGTCATGCCCAGCGAGCCGCCGACGCGACGTTCGGGCGGGATGACGCCGCCCGTGCGGCGGTCCGGCGTCGGCTCGAGGCCGTGGCGCACGAAGGACAGGTCGACGCCGCGCCGGGCCGCGGCGGCCAGCAGGCCATGACGCTGCGGGCCTCCGAAGTAGATGTTGGTCACCCGATGCTTGACCACCGCGTC
>Ga0070667_100004570_pt1 | contig 11626 bp, 9 predicted proteins | sample KBSS33metaG_FD_64659 | JGI IMG/M metagenome (GOLD analysis project Ga0070667, IMG submission 64659) | Switchgrass rhizosphere microbial communities from Kellogg Biological Station, Michigan, USA - KBS S3-3 metaG | ecosystem: Host-associated > Plants > Roots > Rhizosphere > Soil ...
CGAGGCCGAGGCGTTCCAGTGCGGCTACTGCACGTCGGGAATGATCATCGCGTCGGTCGCGCTGCTGAGCAAGAATCCCAGGCCCAATCCCGACGACGTCATGGGCACGCTCGTGCGCAACGTCTGTCGCTGCGGGACGTACGCGCGCATCCTCGCGGCGGTGCAGGCCGCGTCGAAGAAGAGCGGCGCATGAACGACCGAGAGCTGCTCGAGCACGAGGTCCCGGTCCTCCACTGGTTCGCGCTCGACCGCCGCCGCTTCCTGCGGATATTCGGAGGCGGGTTGCTGGTCGTTCTCGCGGCGCCGGACGGCTCCGCCGTCATGGAGGCCCAGGAGTCGGGCCGCACGCGCGCCGGCGGGCAGGAGCTTCCGAAGGACCTCGCCGCGTGGCTCCACATCGACAAGGATGGCAAGGTCACCGTCTTCACCGGCAAGGTCGAGATGGGCCAGAACATCCGCACGTCGCTCTCGCAGCTGGTCGCGGAGGAGCTGCGCGTCCCCGTCGACTCGGTCCGCATGGTCATGGGGGACACGGACGTCTGCCCGTGGGACGCGGGCACGTTCGGCAGCCGCACGACACCGACGATGGGACCGCAGCTGCGCCTCGTCGCGGCGACCGCGCGCGAGGCGCTGGTCGACCTCGCGGCCGAGCGCTGGAAGCTGCCGCGGGAGACTCTCACGGCCGACAACGGCCGGGTCCGCGCCGCGGGGAGGACGCCGCTCCTCTACGGCGAGCTGACGCGCGGCGAGAAGCTCGTGAAGACGCTGCCGGCCGACGGCGCCGGAGGTGCAGGTGCAGGCGGCGCCGCTGCGACGCTCACGCCGCCCGCCCAGTGGAAGGTCGCGGGCCTGCGAACCCCGAAGGTCGACGGCCACGAATTCGTCACGGGCACGCACCAGTACGCCTCCGACCTCAGGCGGCCGGGCATGCTCTTCGGCAAGACGCTGCGGCCGGCGGCCTTCGAGGCGACGCTCGTCTCGCTCGAGGCCACGAAGGCCGAGGCGATGCCGGGAGTCCAGGTCGTGCGCGACGGCGACTACGCCGGCCTCGTCGCGCCGGACGCCTTCACGGCCGAGCGCGCACTCGTTGCGCTCGCCGCCGGCGCAAAATGGAAGGAAAAGGAAGGGCAGCCGTCGAACGCCACGATCTTCGAGTTCTTCCGCAGGAATGCGGAGGCGCCGGAGGAAGGAGGCCGCGGCGCCACGCCGACCATCAAGGGCTCCGTCGACGACGCGCTCGCGTCGGCCGACGTGAAGCTCGCGCAGACCTACACGGTCGAGTACATCGCCCACGCCCCGCTGGAGCCGCGCGCCGCGGTCGCCGAGTGGGGGAAGGGCAACGGCGCGTCCGGCAAGCTGACGGTGTGGACCGGCTCGCAGCGGCCGTTCGCCGTCCGCGACGAGCTCGCGGCGGCGTTCCGCATCCCCACCGAGAGCGTGCGCGTCGTCGTCCCCGACACCGGTTCGGCCTACGGCGGCAAGCACACCGGCGATGCGGCGGTCGAGGCCGCGCGGCTCGCGAAGGCGGCCGGCAAGCCCGTCAAGGTCGTCTGGACGCGCGAGGAGGAGTTCACCTGGGCCTACCTGCGCCCCGCCGGCGTCATCGACGTGAAGAGCGGCGCGCGCAAGGACGGCACGCTGACGGCCTGGGAGTTCCACAACTACAACTCCGGGCCCGCCGGCATCGGCACGCCCTACGACGTCGCCAACCAGAAGATCCAGTTCCACCCGGTCAAATCGCCGCTGCGCCAGGGCTCGTACCGCGCGCTCGCCGCGACCGCGAACCACTTCGCGCGCGAGACGCACATGAACGAGCTCGCGCACGAGCTCAAGATCGATCCGCTCGAGCTCCGCCTCAAGAACCTCTCCGACGAGCGGCTCAAGGCCGTCTACGCCGCCGCCGCGGAAAAGTTCGGCTGGGCGAAGCGGGAGTCGGCGCCGGGGCGCGGCTACGGGATCGCGGGAGGAACGGAGAAGGGCGGCTTCATCGCCGCGTGCGCCGAGATCGCGCTCGACCCGACGAACCGGAGCGTTAAGGTCCGGCGCGTCGCGGCCGCCTTCGAGTGCGGGGCGATCGTGAATCCCGACGGACTGCGCAACCAGGTCGAAGGCGCGATCGTCCAGGGTCTCGGCGGCGCGCTCTTCGAGGCGATCCGTTTCGAGAACGGCAGGATTCTGAACCCTCACTTCGCGCAGTATCGGCTCCCGCGCTTCACGGACGTACCGACGATCGACGTCGTGCTGGTCGACCGCAAGGATCTGCCGCCGGCGGGCGCGGGCGAGTGCCCGATCGTCGGCATTGCGCCCGCGATCGCCGCGGGGATCTTCGAGGCGACCGGGACCTGGCTGCGCGCCCTGCCGCTCGCGGCGGAAGGCGCGCCGGAAACCAAGCGGGTTTGAAACGCCGGCATCCTGAGCGGAGCGACGGATCCCATCGCTGAACGGCGACTCGGCTTCTGCGCAAGGGATCCTTTGTCGCTCGCTGCCGCTTCGCTCCTCAGGATGACAGGCTGAGTCGCCTGACCCCGACTCGCGGTACCCTCTTCCTCAAAGGAAGCCGGACAAATGACGCGACTTGCGAAAACCGCCCTGGCGATCGGTGTCCTCCTCCTTCTCTCCCCCGCCGCGCGGGCCTTCGACGAGGACAAGCTCATCAAGGACTACGCGAAGACGCTCGCGAAGGACAAGGATCCGAAGGAGCGCGCCTCGGCCGCGCACTGGCTCGGCGGGCGCAAGCAGCCCGCCGCCGTCTCGGCGCTCGCCGCGGCGCTCTCGGATCCGGACGCCTCCGTCCGCGAGGCCGCGGCCTCCGCGCTCTGGGACACCGGCAAGGACGCCGCCGCGGCGAAACCGGAGCTGCAGAAGACGCTCGCCGACCGAGACGCCGCCGTCGTGGCGCGGGCCGCAGGCGCGCTCGCGGCGATGGACGTGCCTGACGCGGAGCTCACGGACGCGTGGCGCCGGGCGCTCGACGGCGCGCGCGACGACGCCACCGCCTTCCTCGCGGCGCGCGGCCTGATCGGCTTCGAGCCCCCCGACAAGCTCGCGCCGCCGATCCTGACCTGGATCGCGAAGAACGCCGACCGCGCCGCGCATCCGCCGAAGGGCGTCTCGGCCACCGACTATCGCGACAGCGCGGAGCACGGCGCGAAGGCGCTCGAGCACCTCCTCCGGAAGGACGCCGAGCCGGTCCTGCCGCTCCTCGACAAGACCGTGCGCCGCACGCCCGAAAGCGGCAAGTACGTCCTCGGCGCGCTTGCGTCCGCCCATGCCCCGAAGCTTCCGGCGGGCGCGGTCGATCTCGCGCTCGCCCACACGCGCTCCGAGGACGACGACACGCGCGCCGCCGCGATCGGGCTCGCGGGCAAGGCCACCTCCGAGAAGGACGTCGCGAAGTGGATGCCCGAGGCGGTCCGTCTGCTCGGCGACCACGAGGAGGGAGTCCGCAGCGCGTCGATCTGGGCGATCCGCGGCGTGAAGGGCCTCGGCCACGACGCGGCGCCGGAGCTCGCGCGGCTGGTGGCGTCGAGCCGCGAGTCGTCGCGCGTGCGCGAGAGCGCCGCCGAGGCGCTCGAGGAGGTCGGCAACCAGGCGAATCCGATCGCGAAGGCGGACAAGATCGCGATCGCGAGCGCCGCGAAGGGGGCGCTTGCCGCCGCGATGAAGGAAAAGGATCACGACGTCGCGCCGGCCGCGGTGTCGGCGTACAACGTGCTCTACGTCGACACGACGGAGGCGGTCGCGGCGCTGGCGGACGCGGCCGTGTCCGGCGCCGACGTCGCGGCGCGGCAGAAGGCGCTGCAGTGCCTGCGCAACCGGCAGGGACAGGCGAAGGGCGTCGTCGATCAGATCCGGCCGCTGACGCAGAACGCCGACAAGAACCTCGCCGACGACGCGAGGACGGCGATCGAGTGGATCGAGCGCGGCGGCGCGGGGAGCCCGGGCGTGATCAAGGGCGGCCGGGCGGCGGCGGCGGCGGCGGCGGCGAACGCGAGTCGTTCCGAGCCTAAAGCTAAAGACGGTCATCCTGAGCGAAGCGAAGGATCCCGCGCGACGAAGGCCGCAGATTCCGCGGACTCTTCTACCTCCCCCGCCAACGAGGCCGCCGGCCTCGCCGCACTGCGCGAGCGCAAACTCGATTTCGACGAACCGAGCTTTTCCCGAGCCCTCATGACGGCCGACAGCGACGCCGTCCGCGCCTACCTCGACGCCGGCATGTCGGCGAACCACGTCTTCGCCGACGAGAACAAGCGCACGCCGCTGATGATCCTTTTCTTCGGTCGACAGGCCTGCGCGCAAGGGGCGGAGGGACGCGCGATCGTGTCCCTCCTCATCCAGCGCGGCGCGAACGTCAACGCGCAGGACGAGAAGCAGAACACGCCGCTCATGTTCGCGGCGGACAACTGCGACCGCGAAACGCTGCGGGTGCTGCTGAAGGCGGGCGCGAAGCTGAACACGAAGAACTGGGCGGGGCTGACCGCGCTGTCGATGGGAATCGTGTCCGGCAACCCGGGACTCGAGGAGCTCATCGCCGCCGGCGCGCGTCTGGACGCGCAGACGGCGAAGGCCTACGCCGACGCGTACAAGGGGAATCCGAAGGCGCTCGCGCTGGTGAAGAAGGCCTCGCAGCCGTAGAACCCAAGGACTCCCTTCCCGGCGGGAGTGGGATGGGCTGAGGGGCGACGACCTTACGCCGTCATCCTGAGGAGCGGAGCGCAGCGAGCGGTCCTGAGTCGCGAAGTGGCGAAGGAAGGATCCCGGACTCGATTTCCACTGTCGCGTTCAGTCACGGGATCCTTCGCTTCGCTCAGGATGACTGGCAGGAGGAATTCCGCGATCGCCATTGCTGCGGTCGGAACGGATCCTTCGCTTCGCTCAGGATGACTGGACGCAGCGAGGGGAGGGATCCCGTGACCGCCATTACTGCGGTCGGAACGAGACCCCTCCCCTCTTGCGACCAGCCTCCGCCGGCGCCGAGCGCGAGCCCGGCCGGCGGCGAGAGACCTACTCCCAGTCCTTCGGAACGTTGTAGAAGCTGTAGATCTGGCTGCGATAGCCCATGTCGCTCACGTCGGGCCAGTTGTCCTTATCGAAGCCCGGCGCGTCCTTGAGGCGATCCTTCGGCACGTCGAGCACGAAGGCATGCTTCTCCGTGTCGACCTTCATCGCGCGGAAGGGAACCGCGAACAGCTTGTTGCCCATCCCCAGGAAGCCGCCGAACGAGAGGACCGCGTACGCGATCCGGCCGCTCGAGAGATCGATCATCAGGTCCTCGATCTTCCCCAGATTCTCGTCCATCGCGTTGTGGACGGGGTCCCCGATGATCGTGCTCGCGCTGAGCGTGTTGCGAGTCAGAGTCTCCGTGTGGGTAACCATGAATCCTCCTAGAGCAGAAATTGCGGACGCAACCAGAGCGTCCAACAGTTTCCGAGGAGCAAGACTCGCGCCAGCGATAGGATCCCGTCGATGAGTCGGCGGGCTGTCCGGATCCTGGGCGTTTATCTCGTCGCCGCCGTTCTGACGGGCGCGATCCTCCCCGCTCAGACGCCCGCTCCGCCGCCGGCGGGCCCGGCGAGCCCGACGACGTCGATCGCCGCGACGTCTTCTCCGGCCCCGACGACCTACACGCTGACGCCGGAGCAGCGCGAGAAGGCGATCGCCTACGCGCGCGCCCGCTATCGCCTCCACTTCTTCGCGTTCTTCTGGAGCGTGCTCGTCCTGATCCTGATCCTCCGTGCGCGCCTCGGCCCGTTCTTCCGCGACCGCGCCGAGTCCGTCGCGAAGCGGCGGTTCTGGCAGGCGGCGATCTTCGTGCCGCTGCTCGTCGTCACGGAATCCCTGCTCGAGCTGCCGACCGCCGCGTACGGCCACCACCTCTCGCGCCTCTACCAGCAGTCGGTGCAGGGCTGGGGATCGTGGCTGTGGGACGAGGCGAAGGGCCTGATTGTCGGGATCGTCATCGCGATCCCGCTCGTCTGGTTGCTCTACGCGTTCCTGCGCAGGAGCCCGCGGCGGTGGTGGCTCTGGTTCTGGCTCGCGCTCCTCCCGATTCTCGTGTTCCTGATCTTCCTGGCGCCGGTGTTCGTCGAGCCGCTCTTCTTCGAGTTCGAGCCTCTCGCGCCGAAGCATCCCGAGCTCGCCCACGCGATCGAGCAGGTGACGGTCCGCGCCGGAGAGCCGATCCCGGAGTCGAAGATGTTCGCGATGAACGCGAGCTCCAAGTACAACTCGGTCAACGCGTACGTCTCGGGCCTCGGCGCGTCCAAGCGCGTCGTCGTGTGGGACACGACGATGGCGAAGGCGACGATCCCGCAGACGCTGTTCGTGTTCGGCCACGAGATGGGCCACTACGTGCTGGGGCACATCCCGCGGACGATCGCGTTCCTGTGGGCGCTCTTCTTCGTCTGGCTCGCTGCGGGCGCGGCGCTTCTCGACAGACTCTTCCCGGCTGCGGACGGCGCCGGAGGCACCGCGACGAATCGCTGGGGGATTCGGGGATTGACCGACTGGGCGTCGCTGCCGGTCCTCTTTCTCCTGGTGACGATCGCGTCGGAGGTCTCGACGCCGCTCATCAGCGGTTTCATCCGCTCGCAGGAGCACGAGGCGGACCGCTTCGGCCTCGAGGCGATCCATGGACTGGTGCCGGACTCGAGGGCCGCGGCAACGGGCGCGTTCCAGATCCTCGGCGAGGCCAACCTCGCGGACCCCGACCCGAGCCCGTTCATCCGCTTCTGGCTCTACGACCATCCCCCGCTCGCCGAGCGCCTCCGCTTCGCCGCGACGTACGACCCCTGGGGCAAGGGCGAGCAACCGAGGTACGTGAAGTGACCGCGTCGACGCGAAGCGGCGGATCGGTCATCCCGAGCGCGACGAGGGGTCAGGGATCCCGTGACTGAACGCCACTACGGCTCATAGGGCCGCTCGCTCGCACCCTCGTTCCCCTCCTCAGGATGACGCCATGGGCGCGCAGGGGCTGGAAACTTACCTAGTATTACAACGTATAATGTGATGCATGGTAGTCAGCCGAGAAACCGATCAATCGGACAACTGGGAGCGTCAGGTCAAGAAAGGCTGGCTCGAGCTCGCGATTCTTGCAAGCCTCTGGGACGAAAAGCTTTATGGCTTGGATATTCTCCGCCGCCTCGAGCAGGCCACGGACCTCGTGGTCGCGGAGGGGACTGTCTATCCCATCCTCAGCCGGCTCAAGGCGGAAGGCCTCGTCCAGACGAAGTGGGTCGAAGGCGAGGCCGGCCACCCTCGGAAGTACTACTGGCTGACTTCCGCCGGCCGGTCGCGCGCCGCGGCGATGGCGCGCTACGCGTCCGGCTTTCTCGGATCGATCACTCAGATCATCGCGCCGCTTCTGGCCAAGGAGGGGAAATGACCCAGGCGGAAATGCTTCAGAAGCGCATCGACTCGTATCTCGCGGAGCTGCGCCGATGCCTCGGAGAGCTTCCGCCCGAGGAGGTCCACGACATCCTCCAGGAGATTCGCGGTCACATCCTCGATCGGGCGGAGGCAAGCGGAGAGCTGACGGAGGAGCGTCTCGTCGCGATCCTGAAGGCGCTCGGCCGACCCGAGGAGATCGCTCCGCTCTACCAGGTCGATTCGGTCGTGGCGAAGGCGCGGGTCAGCCTGTCGCCGCGGATCGTCTTGCGCGGAATCCATCGCTGGTCGGTCGTCAGCGGCTGGGGGCTCGTCCTGTTCGTGCTCGGCATCGCGGGCTACGCCACCGGTTTCTCGCTGATGCTCTCGGGCCTCTGCAAGCTCATCTGGCCCCACGAGGTGGGGGCGTGGGTCGGCCCAGGCGAATTCAACATCGGGACCAACGCGAGTCCCGCCGCCCACGACGTGCTCGGTTGGTGGCTCGTGCCGGTTGGGCTGGGGCTCGGTGCGCTGGTCGTCGTGGGAACGACCCGGCTCTTACGCTGGACGCTCCGGTTCGCGCGGATCCGAAGGCCGACCGGCGCCGCAGCGGTCTGCTGAGCGCGAGGTGGCGATCGGCTGGTAGCATTTCCGCGGATGACACGCCGCTTCCCCAAACGCGTCCTCGCCGCCGTCGACGAGTCGAGCGTCCTGCGCATCCGCGCGGGCGCCGACGACACGCACCGCTTCCTCGGCATCTGGGGCGTCGTCGCGCTGGGCCGGATCTTCGTGCGCCCCTGGAACGACAAGCCGACCGGCTGGCGGCAGGCCTTCCTCGCCGACCCCGGCCACCGTGGCGCAATCCGCCTCGCGAAGGACGGTCCCGACATCCGCATCCGCGCCAGGCCCGTCCGCGGCGAGCGCGTGAACGACGCCGTCGACGCCGCCTACGAGGCGAAGTACTCGAGCAAGGCGAGCAACAAGTGGGTCCGCGGCCTCGTCACGGAGCGGCGGCGCAAGACGACGATGGAGCTGACGCCGGGCTGATCGACTTCCTCACTGGATTCCGACGATCGACGCGACCCACGTCTTCCCGCCCTGGTAGACGAACGAAGCGCCGTAGGGCACTGCGCCTTGCGGCCCGAAGAACGGATCCAGGATCGAGATATTGCCGTTGCGGTCGTAGCCGTTGATCACGACGACGTGTCCCCCCGACGATCCCTGATAGCCGATGATGATCGGCCGTCCCGCGGCGATCTCGGCCTTGACGGCGTCGAACGTGATCGGACTCGGGACGTACTGCGACTGCAGGCCGGCGAGGCTGTAGAGCCCCTGTTGAATGGTCTGCATCGAGGGCGCACCGACCACGCAGAATTCCGGGAAGTTGCAGCAGTCACCCCCGAGAAACACCGAGAGCGTCTGGCATTGATGAACCGGCCTTCCGTAGTACGTGGTCACCATCTCGATCGCGGCAGCCCAGCACCACTCGAGAGTCTGCTGGCTGAAGAAGGGCACCGAGAGGAGCTTGCTGTCGGGAGGACCAGTCGGCCCCGGACCGGTGACCGTGTTCTGCTTCTCGAAGCAGCCCGTCGCCGAGACGACGAGTAGCGCCGTGACGAGGAACCCCCGGAGCGTCTTCATTTTGGCCTCCTGGGAGAGGGGTTCCCGGATGGTCCGGCCTGTTACTCGTCAGCCTCCTACTGACTTCGGACTGAAAGCCAACTCGCCCAGCCTTCCCGCTCCACGTAACGCCGACTCTCCTCCGGTGACCCTCGCTACAGGCTCCCCGGACAACGGGGAAAGGAGGAGGCCATGAGGCGGTCATCGATCTGGTACGGAGTCGGGTTCATGGGTTTCGCCCTCAGCGTGGCGTTGCTGCCGGGCTGCGGCAGCACCAGTGCCGTTGTCACGATCGGGCAGCTCGGCGCGCTCAGTGCCGCCGTCGGGGAGGTCCAGAAAGCACTGAGCTCGGTCGTCGCTCAGGCGGACGATGCCACGAAAAACAGAATCAACCAGGCCAACACGGCGGCGACGACCACCCTGAAGAACCTCAAGGGCGTCATTGACGACGCCGCCAACAGCACGGCGGAACAGCGGGAAGAAGCCGCCCGGCAGGCCTTCAACGTCCTGGCCGAGAGTCAGAAGCTCGTCTCTGACAGCGGCCGGGACATCTTCACGAACCTCAATCAGACGCTGGCGTCGGCATCGGCGACGATCGACGCGATCCCTTTCGTCAACGTGCCCGACACGGTCCTGGCCGTATCCCCCTACAAGCTTCGGAGGGATTCACGCGACCGAGAGGTCTCGATCTACGGTTACTTCCCTTCGATCGCCTCCGACCCTTCGGCGGTCAAGGTCACAGTCGATGGATCTCCCGTGGGTGTCAAACGGTCCGTCGGACGCATCTTCTTCGACTTGCCGGAAGACGCGATGAAGCATCCGAAGCCAGTCGTGGACGTGGCCATCCAACTCCCCAAGAAGGGCCTGCTCCACCGAGTCCAGACGCCGATCGATACCGGCGTTCGATTGCTCAGCGACAAGCCCTACAAGTTCACGGTCGAGGCAGCGAAGGAAAATCCGGCGGCTCAGGTAACGATCGACGGTGCGGCGCACATGGAGCGCGCGGATTCGAGCAACCCTTCGCGTAACGTCCACCTCGATGCGGAATCCCTTTTCAACACCACGGTCAACGACCCCAAGTACGATGCGAAGACGGCTCAGATCGTCAACATTCGACCGCTCCCAGCCGGCCATGCGAAGGCCTGCGAAGATTGCCCCGATCCGTCCGGCGGCGTGACGGGTTGGACCGGTGCCGCCGTCGAGATCGCCATTGGCGCCCCGAATTGCGGGGCTCACTTCGTTCGCCACGATTCCGACGGCCCGTTTGGCATCAAGATCTTCGGGGGCTATCAGTGCGGTGGCGGAGGGAGCTTCTACGAAGTCAACTTCGTGCCGACTTTCACGGTTCGTGTCAAAGGCGTTCCCGAGACCGAGCCCATCGAACGGAAGGTGATTCTCGCAGGCTGGAAATCAGTGGTGAAAACCGACCTTCCCGAGCAGTGGACCTCGGCAGTCGTGACGCTTGACTACGACGACAGCTTCGACAAGGCCTCGAGCGTTCTCGTGGTCAAGAAGGGAGTTCCGACCGCATCTCTCCCGCCTTTCGACGTGAAGGTCGAAAACGCGGCAATGCTGATCTCGACTCGCTAGCCACGCCTCCGGGGGGCTCTCGTTGGCCGTACCGCTCCGTGTCCATGGAGCGTCGGTACCGCGAGGGCCCCTATCTCATCTCCCTCAGCCCCGTCCCCAGCTCGAACAGCCAGCCGCCCGTCGCGGCGGCGGGATAGGTCGAGACGCCGAGGACGATGTCGGTGCCCGACGGAGCGGTCATCGTCTCGACGAGGTCGCCGTACACGTCGAAGATCTTCCCGAGCTCGCTCCCTTCGTGGACGCGGTCGCCGGCTTTCACCGACACGTCCAGGAACCCGCCGCGCGCGTTGGTCACGATCTTGTAGCCCGTCACGATCGTGTGCGGGGTCGGCTTCGGCGGCTCGCCTTGCAGCACGCCGACCCCGCGCAGGAATCCGCGCACCGCGTCGGCCTGCATCCTGATGTCCGCCGGGTCGAGCGGCTGCCCTCCCCCGACCTCCAGCAGGAACGCCGGGATCCCGGCCGCCGCGAACGCCGTCGTCGAGTCGCTCGCGAAGACCTTCTGCGTGTCGCGCCAGAGCGTCGGAATCCCGAAGCTGCGCGCGAGCTCGTCGTAGCGATCCGCGGGGACCGTGCCCGTCACCGTGTAGAAGACGAACGGATGCTGCCTGAACCGGTCGCCGCCGGTGTGCAGGTCGACGAAGTAGTCCGCCACGCGCTTCACGTTCGCGTAGACCGTGCCCGCGATCCGCTCCGTGGCGAACCGGTCGCGCCCCGGGAACGCGTCTCCGAAGTCCTCGAGGTCGTCGAGGTTCGGGTTCACGCGCTGGAGCCCGCGGAACGCCGGCGGATTCGTGATCATGACGGCGACGACCGTCCCCTTCATCGCCGCGGGATCGAGGCCCTTGACGACGTCCTGCAGCGCGCGCGGCCCGCCGTACTCGTCGCCATGCGCGCTCGCCTCGACCCAGACGACCGGTCCGGGCGCGCGCCCCGTGACGACGACGACCGGCAACGCGACCGCGGACCCGTCCGCCGCCTCGGCCACCGTGAGCGTCCCGCGCACCGCCTGACCCGCAACGCCTTTCGCCGTGCCGATCTCGACGGGCGG
>Ga0070667_100004578_pt1 | contig 11618 bp, 10 predicted proteins | sample KBSS33metaG_FD_64659 | JGI IMG/M metagenome (GOLD analysis project Ga0070667, IMG submission 64659) | Switchgrass rhizosphere microbial communities from Kellogg Biological Station, Michigan, USA - KBS S3-3 metaG | ecosystem: Host-associated > Plants > Roots > Rhizosphere > Soil ...
AATCGCTAGCGCGAAGGTTCATGCCTTGCATGGCCTCTCTCCTGGTAGAGGCGCGTCTTCACCCTGCCTGAGCTACGTCGAAGGCTGGCGCGCCTGCAACTCGGCGGTCAACCAGGAGGACGGACATGGCAACTCCCTCGAAGCCTCGCGAGGTCGACAAGATCGCGCGCGAGGTGTCGCGCGAAAACACACCTGACAGCCCGGTGGTCCAGGCGCTTCGTCAGCAGACGGCGAACGCGTTCGTGCTGTACGCGAACTACAAGCACTACCACTGGCAAACCTTTGGCCCGCTTTTCCGCGATTTGCACAAGCTGTTCGACGAGCTCGCGCTCGAGGTGCTCTCGACGGTTGACGAGTTCGCCGAACGCGTTCGCATGATCGGGCAGAACCCGCCGGCACATCTGCTCGAGTCGGCCAGTGCCGCGAGCGTCCCGCCCACGGCGGCGAACACGACCATGCGGGAAATGGTCGAAGAAGCGCAGCGCAACCTGCTCATCGTGATCTCGGAAATGCGGAAGGGCGCGAAGGTGGCCGACGAGCACGACGATCCGGGCACGGTGGATCTGTTCTCGAAGGCCGTCCAGATTCACGAGAAGCACGAATGGTGGTTGCGCGATATTCTCCGCACGGGTGATGGTTTGATCGACTAGAGGCAATCGGCGTTAACTCCCGGCGTGACTGCGATGTCTAGCCACGAAGGCCACGAAGGTCACGAAGCTCACGAAGCGGCAAACCCGCGGAGCTGGCGCACCACGTTGAGTTTCTAAACGCGGCGAACGCATGGTGCAGAAAAGACAGGGCAATCGCGCATAAGCCACGGGTCGCGCCGGCCCTTTGGGCCGGCCATGAATTTACGCGGCACGGCGCCCGCAAGCGCGCGTCGAAGTTTGATTGCGTTTGCGGGCGCTTGCCGCGTAACCCATGCCGCACATCGTGCGGGCGACCCATGGCTCGGCGTACTCACTCAATTTCGTGTTCTTCGTTCTTCGTGAACTTCGTGGCTAATATCAAAGGCCTCCCAGCTTCCAAGTCTCCGCCGCCTCGACGTTTGGGAGTCTCGAGTTAGACATTGGGAGTTATGATTAGCCCGGCCAGATGCGCATGAGCGGGGTTGCTGTTCATCGTTGCAACGTGCGGGTTGCTGTCGTGCTCGCGAGAGCCCGCCGCACAAAACCTGCTGATTACCAACGCCAGGATCTCGGAACCCTCGAATCCGGCAAGCTCGCGGACATCATCCTGTCGACGGGATCCCCAGGTCAACGTGAAAGTGGTCGTCAAAGGCGGAATAGTAGTGGTCGACAAACGGTGAGGTCGAAATGAAGGTGTTACGACTCTCGCTTTTCGCGCTGATCAGCGTCGCGCTCTCGGCTCAAACCGACTCCTCGCGCGATGCACTTATTGCCGCAATTCGCGCCGGATCCACTCCAGACGTGCAGCGCTTGCTGAAGGCCGGCACGAGCCCCGACATCGTTGATGCCGATGGCACGCCGGCCCTCATGGCTGCAACGCTCTTTGGCGACGCCAATCTCGTCAAGATGCTGCTCGACGGGGGAGCCGATCCGAACAGGGCCGGGGTGGGCGGCACCACCGCGTTGATGTGGGCGGTCCCCAACGTCGACAAGGTGCGGCTCCTCATCGACCATGGGGCCAACGTCAACGCGAAATCGGAAACCGATCGAACGGCGTTCCTGGTCGCCGCCAGCTTCCCACGAACGCTGGACGTCCTTCGTCTGCTCCTGGACAAGGGAGCCGATCTTCGCGCACAGGATCGATCGGGCGCGAACGCGCTGGCGCTCGCCGTGCGATCGGCGGACGTCGAGGTCGTTCGCTTCCTCGCCGACAAGGGCCTGGAGCCAGGCGCGCTGACGGCAGGCGCTCGGCGTGCGGGTGTCGCACGGAACGATCTGCCCACTGCTGACTACCTCGTATCGAAGGCGCCAGCTTCAGCTCCGGAGTTGCTGGGCGCGGCAGCGACCTGGCAGCCGGCGAACCTGGTTGCACGTTGGATTGAGGCCGGCGGCGACGTCAACTCGAGTCTGGCCGCTCAGTACGCGCGGACGCCGCTGATGAATGCGATCACGTCCGAGGCGGAAGGCGTCGACACGGTGAGGCTGCTGCTCGAGAAGGGCGCCAATCCCAATGCTGAAACCACGGAAGGAGAGCGTCCGCTCGACTGGGCGATGTACAAGGGCGATCGCGCCAAGATCGAGATACTCGAGAAATACGGGGCGACGCGAGGCAGTGGACCACGCCGGAATGACATTGCTCCACCCGCTCCGGGAGGAGTGTCCGACCCGCGTGTTTCGCTGACACGGAGCCTGACGCGAATCATGGAGGTCGCGCCGAAGTTCCGTGAACAAGCCACGTGCATTTCGTGCCATCACAACACGATGCCCGCGCTGGCCGCGGCCACGGCGAAGCGGAAGGGAATCGAGGTTGACCAGACCAGAGCGCAGAAGAACCTCAATGACATCCTGACGTTCTTCACCGCCGCGGTTCCGCGGATGATGATGGGTGATCCCGCCGTAGGAGGTGAGGCGATTACGACCGGCTACGCACAGATGGCGCTGCTGGCTGAAGGGCATCCGCTCGACACCACGACGGCGGCGATGACGCATTGGCTGATGGCGCGACAGATGCCCGACGGACGATGGCTTGGCAATGGACTGAATCGTCCTCCGTCTGAGTACAGTCTCATCACCCATACCGCGATAGCAGCGGGCGGGCTGAAGGCGTATCCGATTGCGGCGCGCAAGAACGAGATCGCGGATACGCTGCGACGAGCGCAAACGTGGTTATTGGCCGCCGAGGCGAAGTCGGCAGAGGAACGCGGCATGCGCCTCATGGGCCTGGTCTGGACCGATGCTCCACGCGCACGCGTGAACGCGGCAATCAAAGACGTACGAGATGCCCAGGAAGCAAGTGGCGGATGGTCGCAGTTCGGTCGCACTACGCCGGATGCCTACGCCACCGGGCTGTCGCTTTATGCCCTGCACGTGGCGGGTGTGTCGCCAGGCGACGAGACCTACAAGAAGGGCGTGGCCTTTCTTCTGAGCACTCAATATCAGGATGGCACGTGGTTGGTCAGAACCCACTCGTTCCCGGTCCAGCGATACTTCGAAAGCGGATTCCCGTACGGACGGCACCAGTGGATTTCAACGTCAGCCACCAGTTGGGCGAGCCTCGCCATCGCGCAGACATTGCCTGACGCTCGGAAATAATTTCCAAATTCCATTTCCGCGGTCCAATCGGCTCGATGCTGATTGACAGTTGGACGTTGGGAGTTGGGGTTAACACGATGTCAAGGCCGATATTGGTGCCACGGGCGCTCGGTCTCATGATCGTAGTCCTGGGTCATCATGTCGTACAGCAACACCCTCGAGATTGATTTCAAGTCCCCACCGTTCGACCACTTAAGAGGCGTACACCGCCTCGCGACGACCCGTGGGGGTCATGGCGAGCACACCCGGCATCAGCTCGTGGTTGGCCACGACAAACGGACGCGGGCCAGCGTGCTCATCAAACTGACCACCAAGCCCGGGCTTGTCTACGAGCGTAATCTCAACAACGAGATAGCCAGTTTGTCGACGATCAACCGCGAGCTGCCGGCCTCGCGATATTTCCCGGTCGTCGTCGAGCACGGACGGCTTCGCGATGGCCGTGTCTTCTTGACCACTTCGTTGTTCGACGAGTTTCCGCTGGCCACCGCAATCGATCGGGAACGGATGCCGGGGAAGACGGTCTCCCATCTCAGAACAACGATAGAAGTCGTCAAGGCGCTCATCGATCTGCATCGCCTGAAGATCTTTCACGTGGACCTGAATCCCATGAATATTCTGCGTCGAGTGGAGCAAGGGCGGCACGTCATCAGGATTGTCGACTTTGAATCGTCCTACGAGCTCACCCGTCATTCGACGGGCGAGTTTTACGATCCTCCGACGACCCCGGGGTACTCCGCACCCGAGGTGCCTCGTCAGGCGCCAGACGCTCGCTCAGATCTATTCTCGTTGGGCGCGGTGCTCTACACGATGCTGGCCGGTTATCGATGGACGTGGCACGGAGAGGCTGCCAGCTGTATCGCGGCAGATCGCCAGATCGATCCGGAGCTGAGAGGGGTTCTGCTGCCCGCGGTCGACTCCAATCCAGACCGCCGCTATTCATCAATGGAGGAGTTTCACGCCGTTCTCGCGGGTTATCTGGAACGAATATGGCCGGGCCGATCGTGGTAGATCGATGCGTGACGGCCTGAGTCCGCCAGTCGAATAGACCGTCTCGCCGTGAACGCAAGGCGGATCCAAGGGATTCCTCTATGCTCGAGAAACCAGCGCACTTCGTCGTCGAGGTAGCTTGGCAGCGCCGCCGCGCCTGAGCACAGGACGAGTGCGATGAAAGGCCTCGAGGAATCGCTCGACCTCGCGCGCGAGCGCAAGGTCTGGATCCCGCCTGTAGCTCAGGAAAAGATCGAACTCGTAGTCCACTTACTTGGCGGCGCTGATCCTCCAGATGCGATTGCCCGTGTCGTCAGAGACGAGCAGCGAGCCATCGCGGGCCACGGTCACGCCCACGGGCCGTCCCCACTGGTCGATCGACGTCTCGTTGGTTCCGTTGCTCGCCAAAAAGCCGGTGAGGAAATCTTCGATTGGCCCCGGCTTTCCATTCGCCATCGGAAAAAACACGACCTTGTAGCCCGATGCCACGGATCGATTCCAGGAGCCGTGCAGCGCGACGAATCCGCCGTTGCGGTATTTTTGCGGAAACTGCGTGCCTGTATAGAACGTGATGCCGAGCGCGGCCGCGTGCGCCGGGAGCAGCACGTCCGGAACAATGGCGCGCTTGACGAGATCGGGGAACGACCCGATGTAGCGCGGATCGTAATTCTGACCGATGTACGAGTACGGCCACCCGTAGAACCCGCCGTCCTTCACCGACGTTGCGTAGTCTGGAACGAGATCGTCACCGAGGTTGTCGCGCTCGTTCATCGCAGTCCAGATGATGTCCGTTCCTGGTTGAAGTGTGAGGCCGACTGGATTTCGAATGCCGGACGCGTAGACGCGATAGCCGGTGCCGTCGGGATTGAACTCCAGGATCGCGGCGCGGCGGCAGTCCTCGCCGGCGTCGTTGTTGGACTGCGAGCCGACGGCGAGATACATCTTGGTGCCCGCTCGATTGAACACGATGTTGCGAGTTGAGTGACCGCCGGTCGGCAGGTCGAGCAGCTTTTCGGGCTCTCCCTGCGCCTTGAGATCGCCGTCCGTGTACTTGTAACGCACCAACGATCCGGTGTTGCCGACGTAGAGGTAGCCGTCGTGGAATGCCAGGCCAAAGGGTGCCTGCAACGTGCCGGGACCGCGCGCGGCAAACTCTGGCGGCGCCATGCACGCAGGAGCATTCGCGCCAAGGACTGGCGGTGCGCCGCGGCCGCCGCCGGGTGGTGGAGGAGCGGCCCCTCGACCTGGACCGCCAGCGCGCGGCGCGGGCGGGGGTCCACCGCCTCTCGGCGCCGGTGGCTCGCCCTGGGCATACACGCTCTGCGAGTCGACAACGCCATCGTTGTTCGTGTCGCGCAGGATGGTGATGTTGTTCGCTCCAGGTGAACTGACGAACAGATCGCCGTTGGGCGCATACACCATCATTCGCGGCGCACGCAGATCGGCGTAGTTCGTTACGGTGAAGCCGCTCGGCGCTTTGGGTGACAGGCTGTCCGGCCGCGTCACTGAACGGCTTGGCTTGGGGCTCGCCGTGCCGGGGGCTGGGAGCGCATTGGCTCGCGGCTGTGGCACCTCGGTGTTCTGCTGCGCGGCGAGCACGCCGGTTGCGATGACAATCGCAGCGATTCCAGCGAACGTCCTGGCATTTGGTGTCATGCATTTGCTCCCGCGGAGGCTGCCTTCGGCCGTACTCAGGCCAGAGAAGCCTCCGCTCGACGATCTACTTCCCGACCATGTGGGGTAAGTCTTTGTTGTTCTCTTCGCAGATGCTTTCGATCAGATCCGTATCGGGCAAGAGGCGCCACGCCAACTGCACGTCCCATGGCTTTGTGTAGGCCATGGGATCGTCAATCGTGACGTTGATGTTGATCCGCCCGATGCTCGGCCGTGTGAACCGCTCGATCACGCGCAGTGATTCCGTCCCCGGCAGGCCTCTCATGTCGAGCCACGTCTTGCCGTTCTGCCCGATGGTCTCGACAATGAAGGTATCGCCTTCCCAGTGGCCGATGGAGTACCCCATCCAGGTGGGCTGAGCATCGCGTGGCAGCGGCCGACCGTCGGTGAAGATCTGGCGATAGATCGTTCGCGATTCGTGCAGAAAGATCATGAGGTCCGGCGTCTGCACGACTTTGAGGCCATCCGGGATGTTGTTCTTTTCGGGAATGCCCGAGGGCCAGCATCGTACGCCCGGATGATCCTTGCCGTTGGTCTCGATTCGCTCGTTATAGACGGCCTCAGCCCACGGCCGCAGCGGGACCTCGCCCGGTTTGAGATCCGCCGCGAGATTGAGCAGATGCTTCACGGGATCGACCGGCATCCAGAAGCCGGACAGGTCGATCTTGCCATCAGCTGTTCGGCGCGGCGGCGCGTTCATGTCGACCTTGCCGTCCGGTGTCCTCGGCATGTTCTTCCAGGGGTATGGTTCCCATTGTGCGCCGATGGTGACCGGTGCCGCAGCAACCAACGCGAGCGCGATGAGGAACCCGGGAGTTTTCATGGGCGGATTTTACACCGCGCCTGCTTCCGCAGGACTACGGCGCGGGCGTACGCCCGCGCGGCGAGCCCGCCTCACACGCACGGGCGCGCTCGAGCAACAAATCGCGCTCGCGGACATTGCGCGTGAGTGACGCGGCGCGCTCGAATTCGGGCTGCGCCTCCTGGAGGCGTCCCAACTTCATGAGCAGGTCACCTCGAACGCTCGGAAACAGGTGGTACTGCTCGAGTGCAGGCTCACCGATGAGCGTATCCGCAAGGTCGAGTCCAGCCTGCGGCCCGAAAGCCATCGACAATGCGACGGCGCGATTGAGTTGAACGACCGGAGATGGAGCCACGGCGGCCAGCTGGGCGTAGAGAGCCGCGACTCGAATCCAGTCCGTGTCTTCAGGGTGCCGTGCCCGCGCATGGCACGCGGCGATCTCCGCCTGCAGAAAGTATGATCCGCGCGGCTTTCCGCATCGTTGGGCGCGATCGAGTGCGGCCAGTCCATTTCGAATCAGCATTTGATCCCACCGCGCACGATTTTGATCGAGCAACAGGATCGGTGCACCGTCGATGCCCACGCGCGCGGCGGATCGCGAGGCCTGGATTTCCATCAACGCGACAAGGCCATGCACCTCGGGTTCGGCGGGCATCAGCCCCGCGAGGATTCGTCCCAGTCGCAGCGCGTCCTCGCATAGTGAGGGCCTCATCCAATCCTCGCCTGAAGTGGCCGAGTAACCTTCGTTGAAGATGAGGTAAATCACTTCGAGCACGGACGACAGCCTCGAGGCCAGCTCGTCGCCGCCAGGAACCTCAAACGGCACGCGCTCCTTCGTAAGCGTCTTCTTGGCTCTGACGATTCGCTGCGCGACCGTCGGCTCCGAAATGAGGAACGCTCGGGCGATCTCGTCCGTCGTCAGACCTCCAAGCAGCCGCAGCGTCAGCGCAACCCGTGCTTCCGCCGACAGCACGGGATGGCATGCGGTGAACACCAGGCGCAAAAGGTTATCGCCGATGTCATCGTCGAGTGCGGCGTCGAGATCCGGCGCCGCGGCGTCCTGGGCAATCTCCAACTCGTAGCCGAGTTCCTGGTGTTTGCGTTCGAGCAGCGTACGACGTCGCAGCAGATCGATAGCGCGGTGCCGGCCGGTGGCCATCAGCCAAGCGCCAGGATTGCGCGGAATGCCCGACTCCGGCCATTGCTCGAGAGCCGCAACGAGCGCATCGTGCGCGAGATCCTCGGCAAGTCCGACGTCACGGACGACACGAGCCAGACCGGCTATGAGCCGGGGCGATTCGATCCTCCAGACGGCATCGATCGCCTTGTTCGTATCGGTTGTGCTCACATCCCGATCACACCATCCTCATCGTCCTGGCGCAAGCGCGCAGAGGTGGCAGGGGATCCTGAGTTGAAAGCTCTGTGCGCTCTGTTACCGCGAGCCGATCGGATAGAGTGTCTGCCGCGAGGTCATATGAAGCGAAAAGGCTCAGCAGTGTGGCGAGGTGGTCTGAAGGATGGCAAGGGTGTCGTGTCGAGTGACAGCGGTGTCCTGTCCAACACGCCGTACTCGTTCAGTACTCGATTTGAAGACGCGAAAGGAACCAACCCGGAGGAGCTGATTGCCGCGGCACACGCGGGCTGCTTCTCGATGGCGCTGTCAGCGCAACTGGGAGGTGCTGGTATCACACCCGAGCAGATAGCGACGACAGCGACCGTGTCGCTGGACAAGACCGATGGAGGATTTGCAATTACGGCGATTCACCTGGATGTGCGCGCGAAGATTCCCGGCGGCGACAGACAGGCATTTGAGACGGCAGCCAACAATGCCAAGACTGGATGCCCGGTCTCGAAAGTGCTGAACGCCACGATCACGATGGACGCGCAGCTAGAGACGTGAAATGGCTTGGCGGGTCTAAGAACAAGACCCGCCCTACGTCTGCAGGTAGGGCGGGTCCTGTCTTGTGGACCCGCCGCAGACAACCTGGTGACCCGCCGAGCCACCCAGCCAGCCAACTACCCAGCTGCCTGGATCACCCCCGCGCGGCCTTGAGCGCGCCTGCCCACCACGTGAGGTGATCGAGCAGCGCAGCGGCGCTCGCTCGATTCTGCTCGGTATCGACTCCGCTGACGTCCTTGATGAACCACGGGTTGGGTATGTGGACCGCCCAGCGCGTGGGAACCATGTCGAGCTCGATAGCAACGAGCCGAAGCTGCTCAACCCCTCGCGCGCCTCCTGCGCCACCCCAACTCACGAACGACACGGCCTTGCGAGCCCAGGAGAAGTAGGTGTAGTCCAATGCGTTCTTCAGAACGGCGGGGTAGCCGTGGTTGTACTCGGGCGTGCAGATGATGAAGCCATCTGCTTCCCGGATCTTGTCCCGCCATTTCACGACGATCGGATTGTCGTATTGGTCCTTCGCCAGGCCTGGCGGCATTGCCTCTTCGAAGAACGGAAGAGGGTAGTCCGCAAGGTCGAGAAGCTCGACATCCAAATCAGCACGCTGCTTCGCAGCTTCATAGATCCACCTGGCTGGTTTCTCGCTGAACCGATTCGCGCGAGTGCTTCCAACAATCACTTTGATCTTGAGTGTGCTCATCGCTCCATTCGGACACGTCTCGTCATCGTTTCCGCTCCTCTGGCCGGATGGGTACCGACCTCGTGTGTTAAGAGATGTTAGGCCGCTCGGACTCCTGAACGCCAGGCCGAGCCCTCGGTCTCGCGAGGCGCCAGCGGGTCAGGCTTGACCCCACCAGTGCGGCGCCCGCGATATTACGCTTCGAGATCGCCTTCGAGTGGTTCGTGATTATCGCAGTCGTTGCACTGCCACATCGGCAGCGAGGGGGTGTCGTAAGGAATGGAGCGATCGTCGACCCATCCAAGTGTGGCCAACGACGGCTGGACGATCCGCAGGACGGCAGTGCCGCCGCAGAGGCTGCACGCTTTGGAATCACCGAGTCTTGTCACGTAAGTCTGGCCCGCCACCTATGGATAAACGCCGGGATTCGGCGTTTCGAACAGAGCCCGATTGCCGCAATCGTTGAGTTTTGTGAGATGTTCTGGAGATGAGCCGACCGGCGCCCGGATGGCACCTTACCCTCTGGAGGGTTCGTGTGGCACAGGGATGGGTGTTGGCGACGGTGCTCGGCGTCGCGGCGGGAACCTCAATCACAGCTGCCGAGCTCCAATCGCGCACGGTCGCAGCCTTCGATCGATACGTGCGCGCGACGGAGAGCCGTCTCAAGACTGGGACGTTCCTGTGGGTCGATGGCTTGCCCACTCCGCGCCGCTCCGAGGCACTCGCACTCATGCAGAGCGGCATGCTGTTCATCGATGCGCCTCGAATGCTCGACGACGGGCGCGAGATCGACATACCCGGTGGTCTGGTTCACCATTGGATTGGGACAGCCTTTGTCCCGAATGCGACCGTTGCGCAAACCCTGACTATCCTGCAGGACTACGACCAACACGCGCGCATCTACGCGCCGGCAGTCGCGCGTTCCAGGTTGTTGTCGCGTGACGGAGATCGGTTTCGGCTCTTCCTCCGGTTCAAGATGAAACAAGTCATCACCGTCGTGGTCAACAGCGAGCACGAGGCGATCTTCACCAGCGCCGCGCCCGATCGCTCGGAAGGCTGGATCCATAGCACGAGAATCGCTGAAGTAGAGAACCCGGACGAACCTGGCGAGCGGGAGAAACCGGTCGGTCAGGACGGTGGCTACCTGTGGCGGCTCAACACCTATTGGCGGGTGCTCGCTCGCGACGGCGGCGTGTTCATCCAATGCGAATCCGTGTCGTTGACCCGCAGTATTCCGGTTGGATTGGGATGGCTTGTGAAACCGTTCGTAACGAGCATCCCGAAGGAATCTTTGACCTTCACGCTCGAGACAACCCGGAAGCAACTCGTCCGGCCGTCATGACTCGGAGTGAGACGACCCACGCTGACCGCCTCACCAGGCACATACGGCGAGCGCGAAGCGGTCAGTGGAGGACAGCGACCCGGAGGATCGCTCTCACTACAGTAACGTAGCAAACGATGTGCCCCTCATAACCCTCCGCCAATTCACGGTTGTGGGCCTCAAAAGGCGTCAGAAGTTCGACAAAAATTCGAATTCTGTTGCTGAGTCGTGACTCGGCTCAGACGGCGGGTCGCGATTAGCAGAATTTGTTACAGAATATCGACCACGTTATGGAAAGTCGCAAACGGACGGGCTTGGTACTCGCCGCTGTAATTACAGCCGCAGTGACCCTGGTTGCTCAGCAGCGCGGCGTTCATCCCGTCAGCGGGCGCGTCTACGCGCAGACGATGAGCGTGCAAGGCGCGCCGTGGCTCGATCGCCGCGAACGCGCGGACGAAGAAAACCCCGATCTCGCGCTGCGTCTGCTTCGCATCAGGAAGGGCGCGACGGTTGCGGATATTGGAGCAGGATCCGGGTACATCACCATCCGGATGGCGAAGATCGTCGGCCCGATGGGGAAGGTGTACGCCAGTGACATTCAACAGGGGATGCTGGAGCTGCTTCAGCAGAATGTCAGCAAGGCCAAACTGGATAACGTCATCCCGGTACTCGGAACGATCGACGATCCCAAACTCCCCGCCGACAGCCTCGACCTTGCGATAATGGTCGACGTCTACCACGAGTTCTCAGAGCCCCAGAAAATGCTCCAGCGCATCCGCGAGGCTCTGAAGGCCGATGGCCGGCTGGTGCTGCTCGAGTATCGGGCGGAAGATGCCAGCGTTCCGATCCTGCCCGATCACAAGATGACGAAGGCACAGGTCAAGCAGGAAGTCGAGCACGAGGGCTTCAAGCAGTCCCGCGTGTACGATGATCTTCCCTGGCAACACCTGTTCGTCTTCACCAAATCGTAAACACGAAGATCACGAAGCCTCTAAGGCCACGAAGGTCACGAAGCATGTAGAGCGGGTCTTCAG
>Ga0070667_100004580_pt1 | contig 11618 bp, 10 predicted proteins | sample KBSS33metaG_FD_64659 | JGI IMG/M metagenome (GOLD analysis project Ga0070667, IMG submission 64659) | Switchgrass rhizosphere microbial communities from Kellogg Biological Station, Michigan, USA - KBS S3-3 metaG | ecosystem: Host-associated > Plants > Roots > Rhizosphere > Soil ...
GCCGCAGGTCGCGGCGTGCGCCGACAACCACTTCGTCGTCCGCAAGGAGCAGGCCGGCGGATCGGCGACGAGCGCGGTCGACTCGGTCGCCGGCGAAGCGCGCGTCGCCGAGATCGCGCGCATGCTGGGCGGCGAGAAGCTCTCGTCGACGAGCCTCGCGCACGCGCAGGAGATGCTCGACGCGAGCGCGGAACACCGCGCAGCGCCGAAGCGAACCACGCGAAAGGCCGCGTCATGAGCGACCCCGCAGGGGTCGGCCCCTCCCTCCCTGAGGGAGGGGTTGGGGAGGGAGCAAGCCAGGAAACTCCCTTGCGGAGCACGGGAGGGGAGCGAAGCGGGGAGGGAGCAGCCCTGTCGCCTCCGGCGGCGGGCAGGGCCGGTGCGCCACGAGAGATCGTTCTGGTCACCGGCATCTCAGGGTCAGGAAAATCGGTGGCCCTGCATGCCCTGGAGGACGCCGGCTTCTTTTGCGTCGACAACCTGCCGCCCGAGCTGCTGCGCGACTTCGTCCGCCTCGAGATGCAGCGCCGCGAACGGCGCATCGCCGTCGCCGTCGATGTCCGCAGCGCCGGCTCGCTGCCGCACCTGCTGCCGCTGCTCGCCGACCTCAGGAACGAAGGCATCGGCGTGCAGTCGATCTTCCTCGACGCGACGACCTCGGCGCTGGTCCGCCGCTTCTCGGAGACGCGGCGCGCGCACCCGCTCGGCGACCGCGGCGCGCTGGTCGAGGCGATCGAGCTCGAGCGCCAGCTGCTCGCCGGGCTGCGCGAGGTCTCGACCATCGTCGACACCAGCCAGCTGCGGCCGACGCAGCTGCGCGCGTGGATGCGCGAGCTCGTCGGCGCGAGCGACAGCCGCCTGACGCTCGTCTTCGAAAGCTTCGCGTACAAGCACGGCGTCCCCCTCGACGCCGACTACGTCTTCGACATCCGCGTGCTGCCGAACCCGTACTACGTCCGCGAGCTGCGCCCGCTCACCGGCCGCGACGCCGAGGTCGATGCGTACCTCGTCGCGCAGCCCGAGGTGCTCGACATGCTGGGGCAGGTCGAGGCGTTTCTGCGCCGCTGGCTGCCGGCCTTCGAGGCCGACCAGCGCAGCTACCTCACCGTCGCCATCGGCTGCACCGGCGGCCAGCACCGGTCGGTGTGGTTCGCGGAGCGGCTCGCCCGCGTCTTCGCCGGCAGCGGCACGACGCTCGTGCGCCATCGCGAGCTCGACACGGCGTCCTGATCCGTCCCCGTCGGCGATGGCCGAGCTGCCGCTCTTCCCGCTGCGAACGGTCCTCTTTCCGGACGGGCTGCTCGAGCTCAGGATCTTCGAGGCACGCTATCTCGACCTGATGTCGCGGTCGCTGCGCGAACGGACGCCGTTCGGCGTCGTCGCGCTGCGCGCCGGCAGCGAAGCCAGGAGCGCAGCGGGCGACGACGCGGTGCGCCTCTACGACGTCGGCACGCTCGCCGAGCTGATCGACGTCGACAGCGCCGAAGCCGGGATCCTGCTCGTGCGCTGTCGCGGTGGCGAGCGGTTCAAGGTCGGCGCTGCGCGCCAGGAGCGCGACGGCCTCTGGGTCGCACCGGCCGAGCCGGTCGCGCCCGACGCGCGCGTCGAGCCCGCGGCCGCGCACGCCGATGCCGTGCAGGCGCTCGTCGCCGCGATCGCCGCGCTCGCGGCGCAGGGCGCGAAGCCGTTCCTCGAGCCGCACCGCTTCGACTCGGCCGGCTGGGTCGCCAATCGCTGGTGCGAGATCCTGCCGCTGCCGATCGAGGTGCGGCAGCGGCTGCTCACGCTCGCCGACCCGCTCGTGCGTCTCGACGTCGTCGCTTCGCTTCTGCGCGTTCGCGACGAGTCGGCGACGTGACGGCGTACGGCGCGAGACGCGGCGGTCAGGCGACGACGGCGGCGATCTCGTGCAGGCGCTTGCGCAGCGGCGCGGGCACGCCGAGCACGAGCGCGTCTTCGGGAGCGAACCAGCGTCCGCTCGGCCAGCGCGCGACGAGCGCGGCCACGGCCTCGTCGGTCGAGCCCGGCGGCAGCGTCCAGCGCGCCGGCTGCAGGTGCCAGTCGCGGTGCGTCAGCACGTGGACGAAGGGTGCGAGGAGCTCGCACTCGCCCGGCCACGTCGCCGTGAGCGACGCGAGCTCGGCGGTCGAGGCGAGCTCGGGCAGGCTCCACAGGCCGGCCCACACGCCCCTCGCCTCGCGCTCGACGAGGAAGACGCGGTCGCGCCAGCGAAGCTCCAGCCAGACGTCATCCTTGCGGCGTCGCGCGGTGCGGCGCGTCTTCAGCGGATAGCGTTCCTGCGTGCCGGCGCGCGCCGCCCGGCAGACGGCGCTCGCCGGACAGAGCAGGCAGTGCGGCGAGCGCAAGCGACAGAGCGTCGCGCCGACGTCCATCATCCCTTGCGTGTACGCGGCGACGTCGGCGGCGGCGGGAAGGAGCGCGGTCGCCGCGTCCCAGAGCTCGCGCTCGGCGCGCGGCTCGGCGAGGTCGCCCGCGAATGCGAGGACGCGCGCGAGGACGCGTCTGACGTTGCCGTCGAGGATCGCGACGCGCTCGCCGAAGCAGAACGCGGCGATCGCCGCCGCCGTCGAGCGGCCGATCCCCGGCAGCCGGGCGAGCGCTTCGCTCGTCCGCGGGAACTCGCCGCCATGCTTGGCGACCACGACCTGCGCGCAGCGGTGAAGGTTGCGGGCACGCGAGTAGTAGCCGAGGCCGCTCCACGCCGCGAGGACGTCGCCGAGCGGAGCGCCGGCGAGCGCGCGGACGTCGGGGAAGCGCTCGACGAAGCGCGCGTAGTGGCCGAGCACCGCCTTCACCTGCGTCTGCTGCAGCATGATCTCGGACAGCCAGACGCGGTACGGGTCGCGCGTCGCCTGCCACGGCAGGTCGTGGCGCCCGTGGACGCGCTGCCAGGCGACGATGCGCGCCGCGAACCGGTCGGGAAGGTCTGCGGCGCCGCGTGCGCGGCGGTCCGCCCGCACGCCGCTCAAGCCAGACGTTTCTCGACAGCCGCGACCGCCTCGACGTCGTCGAACAGCGGCAGGTCGACGTCGAGCGGAATCGAGTCGGTCGCGAGCGGCACCGCGAACGCGTGCTCGCGCAGCGCCTCGGCGAGCTCGACGACCTTGGCCTGCAGCTCCTGCAGATGCGCGTCGCTGGAGTCGATTTCGGCGATCCTGTTCTCGAGCTCGCCGGCCGCCGTCTGCACCTTCTCGAGCGTCTCCATGCGGCGCTTGAACGCCTTCCTGCGCTCGCGCAGCTGGCCGTCGACCTGCGCCGACACCGCCTTGTTCCAGAGCTCGAGCTCGCTGCTCGCGTTCTCGAACACGACGCGCAGCTTGGAGACGAGCATGCGCCGGAACTGCTCCATGAACTTCGGCTGCGCGAGGCGCAGCGCCAGCGTCAGGCCGAGGTACTGGACGTAGTTGTTCTCGATCAGCTGCAGCTCGCTCGCGAAGCGCTGGAAGTCGAGGGGCTTGCCGACGACGAGCGAGAAGCCGAACTCGGCGTTGAGGCGCGCGAACGACGCGCCGAGCATCTCGCGGATCTCGGCGTTCCTGCGCTGCGCCGACGCCAGCAGCGCGCGCAGCCGCTCGCAGAGCGCGATGAACGCCTTGCGCGCGCCGAGGTGCATGAACGCCGTGCCGAGCTCGGCCTGCATCTCCGCGACCTCGTCGCGCAACCGGTCGGACGAGAGGTCGACGAGGACGTCCTTGAGCATGCGCGCGTGCACCGAGCGCATCGCCTGGAGCAGCGTCGTGCACTGCTCGAACTCGGCGGTCTCGGCCTCGACGCGCTTGAGCATCAGCCGGACCTTGCCGCTGTTCTTGCCGCGCAGCCCGCGCAGCTCGAGCGTCTGCTCGGCGAGCTGGCGGCGCTGGTCGCCGAGGTGGCGGACGACGTGGTTCTCGATCCGCTGGGCGCCGTCCTGGACGACCTGCTCGAGCACCTGGCGCCGCTGCGGCAGCAGCTGCGCGCCGAGCGCGGCCTCGAGCACCGGCAGCCGGCTCTCGTTGAGCGCCATCTCGTCGCCGCCGACGCGTGCCGCGAGCGCATCGCGCGCCGAGAGCGGGAAGACGCGCTGCAGCGGCACGCCGAGCGTGCGCGCCGTCTCGCGCTGCTGCTGCGCGATCTGTCCCTCGACCTCCTCGAGCGTCGCGAGCGGGTCCTCGAGCGCGTCGATCTTGTTGAGGACGACGAAGCGCGCCGGCGCGTTCGAACCGAGGTGGTCGCGCCAGATCGCGAGGTCGGACTTGGTGACGCCGGTGTCGGCACCGAGGATGAAGACCGTCGCGTGCGCGCTCGGCAGCAGACTCAGGGTCAGCTCGGGCTCGGCACCGATCGCGTTCAGTCCCGGCGTGTCGAGGACGACGAGGCCCTGCTTCAGGAGCGGATGCGGGTAGTTGATCAGCGCGTGACGCCACGCCGGCACCTCGACGCGGCCGGCGTCGTCGCGCGGCGGGTTGTCGTCCGGCGTCTCGTCGTCCCAGAAGCCGAGCGCGCGCGCCCGGTCCTCGCTGACCCACTCGGTGCGCGTCACCTCGAGCAGCGACTGCGCGAGCTGGTCCGGATCCTTGACGTCGAGCCCGAGCCGCCGCCAGGCGCGCGGCTGCTGGCGCATCTCGCCGAGCGACAGGCCTTCGAGCCGCGTCTCGATCGGCAGCAGCAGGAGCGACGCCGCCTCGTCGCCGCGCCAGCCGAGCTCGACCGGGCACATCGTCGTCCGCCCCGGCGTCGCCGGCAGGATGCGGCGGCCGGTGTCGGCGAAGAAGATCGCGTTGATCAGCTCCGACTTGCCGCGCGAGAACTCGGCGACGAAGGCGACGACGAGCTTCTCGTTGCCGAGCCGCTCGCGCAGCGCCGAGACCTGCTCGGCGACGTCGCCGCCGGCGAGCTCGTGGTCGCGCAGGAACCGGGCGAGGTCGTCGAGGCGCTCGGCGAGCGCGGCACGCCAGCCGCCGAGGGCATCGAGACTGGTGGCGAAGGAAGGCGTCATCGCAGGGCGCGGTGGCTCGAGGCATGGTAGCGCACGCTCACACCGCGACCCGTGACCAAACGCATCCTGGCCGACCGCCTGCGCCATTTCGCACGCCGCTGATCGCCTCGGCGACGACGCCGGGCGTCGGGGTGGTCGGCGATCGCCCGCCCGCTCAGCGCTTCTGGCAGCTCGGGCAGAAGAAGGTCGCACGCGCGTTCTGGACGATCCTGCGGATCGGCGTCGCGCAGCGCAGGCACGGCTGGCCGGCGCGGCCGTAGACCTTGGCGTCGAGCTGGAACGCGCCTGCGGCGCCGTGGGCGTCGCGGAAGTTGCGCAGCGTCGACCCGCCGAGCTCGACCGCGCGCGCGAGCGTCTGCCGGATCGCGACCGCGAGGCGGTCGGCACGCGGCCGGCTGATGCGGTCGCTGCGCGTGCGCGGGTCGATTCCCGCCTCGAACAGCGCCTCGCACGCGTAGATGTTGCCGGCACCGACGACGATCTCGCCGCCGAGGAGCGCGCTTTTCACCGACACGCGGCGGCGGCGCAGCGCCGCGTGCAGGTGGGTGCCGTCGAACCGCTCGTCGAACGGCTCGACGCCGAGACCGGCGAGCAGCGTCGCCGCGGGCGGCGCGTCGGCGGCCCGCGACCACACGACCGCGCCGAAGCGTCGCGGGTCGGTCAGGCGCAGCGTTCCGCGCGCGGTGACGAGGTCGAAGTGGTCGTGCGGCCCGGGCTCGGCGGCGTGGGCGGCGAACGAAAGCGACCCCGACATGCCGAGGTGCATCAGGAGACCGCCGCGCTCGAGCGCGAGCCAGAGGTACTTGCCGCGCCGGCTGACTTCGCCGACGCGCTGGCCGATCATGTCGTCGACGTCGGCGCCCAGCGGCCAGCGCAAGGGCTTGCCGACGCGAACGCCGGTCACGCGCGCGCCGCGGATGCGGTCGGCGAAGCTGAGTCGGGTGACCTCGACTTCGGGAAGCTCTGGCATGGGGAAACGGCGGCCGCGACGGCAGCGATCGCGGGGAATTATCACGATCGGCCGGAGTCGAACCAGGCTGTGCGGTCATGCGGTGCCAGCGCAGCAGAAGCGCCGCACGAGCGAGCACTAGAATCGTTGCTCGCCTGAGGAGTCCTCCATGCCGGCGCATCGCAAAGCTTTCACCTCGGGCGCGCTTCCGGTCGTCGTCTCCCTGGTCGCCCTCGCGTTCGCCGCCGTCCCGGCGCGCGCCGCAGCTGCCGCCGCCGAGCCGATCGAGAACTCGTCGCTCGACGCTCCGCTCTTCTACCAGCTGCTGCTCGGCGAGATCGAGCTGCGCGAAGGCCAGGCTGGAACCGCCTACCAGCTGATGATCGACGCCGCGCGTCGCACCAAGGACGAGCAGCTGTTCCGCCGCGCCACCGAGATCGCGCTGCAGGCGCGCGCCGGCGACCAGGCACTGTCGGCGACGCTCGCATGGCGGGCCGCGCTTCCCGAGTCGAGCGACGCGCTGCGCTACCAGATCCAGATCCTCGTCGCGATGAACCGGATCGCCGACGTCGAGGAGCCGCTCGGGTTGCTGCTGAAGCGCACCGCGCGACCGTCGCTGCCGCCGGTGCTCGAGGCGGTGCCGCGCTTCCTCGCGCGCAGCACCGACCGCAACGCCACCGCGGCGGTCATCGAGCGCGTGCTGAAGCCGTACGCGGACGCCGACGACACGAAAGCGTCCGCGCTCGTCGCGAGCGGTCGCGCCTGGCTCGCCGCCGGCGACAGCGCCAAGGCGCTCGCCTTCGCCGGCCGCGCCAGCGACGCCGACCCGGCGTCCGAAGGCGCCGCGTTCCTCGCCCTCGACCTGCTGCCGGCGACCGCCGACGCCGAGGCGATCGTCAAGCGCCAGCTGGCGGCGCGACCGACGAGCCCGAACGTTCGCCTGCTCTACGTGCGCACCCTGGCGACGTCGCAGCGCCTTCCCGAGGCTGCCGCCGAGATCAGCGTGCTGACGACGAGCGAGCCGCAGCTCGCGCCGCCGTGGCTGACGCTCGGCGCGATCGAGCTCGAGCTGAAGCGGCCGAAGGAGGCGACCGAGGCGCTGCGCACTTACGTGCGCCTCGTCGAGGGCGGCGCCGCCGTCAACTTCGGGACGCAGGCGAGCGCTCCGGCCGCGCACGGCGACGACGACGACGACACGCCGGCCAACGCGAGCACCGCGCTGACGCAGGCGTTCCTGCTCCTCGCGCAGGCCGCCGAGCTGCAGAACGACTACGCCGGCGCCGAGCGCTGGCTCGCGCGCGTCGACAACCCGCAGCGCGCGCTCGAGGTGCAGGCGCGCCGCGCGTCGCTGCTCGCCCGCCAGGGCAAGCTGAAGGAAGCGCGCGAGCTGATCCGCCGGGTTCCGGAGCAGTCGCCCGGCGACGCGCGCGCCAAGCTGCTCGCCGAGACCGAGCTGCTGCGCGAGAACAAGATGTACGCCGAGGCCGAGCAGGTGATGGCGGAGGCCAACCGGCGCTTTCCCGACGACACCGACCTCCTCTACGAGCAGGCGATGCTCAACGAGAAGCTCGACCGCGTCGACGAGATGGAGCGGCTGCTGCGCCGCGTGATCGCGCTCAAGGCCGACCACCAGCATGCGTACAACGCGCTCGGCTATTCGCTCGCCGATCGCAAGGTGCGCCTCGCCGAGGCGCGCGAGCTGATCCAGAAGGCGATGGAGCTGAGCCCGGGCGAGCCGTCGATCACCGACAGCATGGGCTGGGTCGAGTACCGGCTCGGCAACCGCGACGAAGCGATCCGGTGGCTGCGCGAGGCGTACCAGGCGCGTCCCGATCCGGAGATCGCGGCGCACCTCGGCGAGGTGCTGTGGAGCGCCGGTCGCGCCGAGGAAGCCCGACGCGTCTTCCGCGACGCGCGCGCGAGAGACGCGCAGAACGACGTCCTGCGCGAGACGCTCGCGCGCTTGCGCGTCGACCTGTGACGCGCCGCGGCGGCGAAGTGCCGCCGCTTCCTGACGCCGCCCTGCCCCGCGTCGTCTGCATGGCGGCTGCGCTCGCCGCGGTCGCACTTGCCGCGTGCTCGACGCTGCCGCCGCCGGCGCCGGTCGCAGGCGAAGCGCTCTCGGGCCGTCTCGCGCTTCGCGTCGATGCGACCGGGCAGGCCTCGGCGAAGGCGTTTTCCGCGGCCTTCGACCTGCGCGGCGACGCCACCGCCGGCACGCTCGGCCTCTCGACTCCGCTCGGCAGCACGCTCGCCGAAGCGCGCTGGTCGCCCGCCGAGGTCGTGCTCGCGACGCCGCAGGGCACGCGCCGGTTCGCCAGCCTCGACGAGCTGACGCGCGAAGCGCTCGGCGAGAGCGTCCCGATCGAGGCCTGGTTCGACTGGCTCCGCGGCCGGCCCTGGCCGGGTGCGCCGAGCGAGCCCGCTCCCGAGCTGCGCGAAGGCTTCGCCCAGCTCGGCTGGCGCGTCGACCTCGGCAGCTTCGCTGCCGACGGAAGCCTCGCCGCCATTCGCTCGGTGCCGCCGCCGACCGTCACCGTGCGCATCCGTCTCGACCGCTCCTGACGATGGCAGTCCTCGCGCTCCACGACGTTGCGGCCCCGGCCAAGCTCAACCTCTACCTGCACGTGGTCGGCAAGCGCGCCGACGGCATGCACCTGCTCGACTCGCTGATGGTGCTGATCGACTGGTGCGACACGCTCCACTTCGCGCCGCGTGTCGACGGCGCGCTCGTCCGCCACGACGCAACCATCGCGCTTCCCGCCGACGACCTCTGCTTGCGGGCGGCGCGCGCGCTGCAGTCGGCCGCGGCGACGTCGCTCGGCGTCGAGATCACGGTCGAGAAGCGAATTCCGTCGGGTGCCGGCCTCGGCGGCGGCAGCTCGGATGCCGCATCGACGCTGCTGGCGCTCAACCGCCTGTGGCGGCTCGACTGGTCGCTCGAACGGCTGCTGCCGATCGGCGCCGCGCTCGGTGCCGACGTCCCGTTCTTCCTCGCCGGAACGAACGCGTTCGCCGCCGGCATCGGCGAGCGGCTCGTCGCCGCCGACGTCGCAGCGGCCTGGTATGCAGTCGTCAAGCCCAAGGCGAGCCTTGCGACGGCCGACGTCTTTGCCAGCCCGACGGTCGCCGAACGCGTCGCCGCTGCTAGAATTGCGGGTTTTTCCGGGCCCCGCCCTGGCGTCGATGCCGAGCCGGGTGGGCACGGAGAAGCCGGGTCCCGGCTCGTCGAGGGCTTCGGCGCGAACGACCTGCAGGCAGCGGCCGAAGGTCTTTGCCCCGACGTCCGTCGCGCGGCGGCGGCGCTCGAACGGATCTATGGCAACAGCCGCATGACCGGTTCGGGCAGCGCGGTCTTCGCGCGGGCGGGCAGCGGCCCGGCGCCGTCGGCAGCGATGCCGGGCGATTGGCCCTCGGGCTGGTCGGGCAGGATGTGCCGCTCGCTCGAGCGCCATCCGCTCGCCGGCTGGGCCAGGCGCGGCGGCGGCGAAGGTTGAAGGCGGCGGGCGCGAGCCGGCGGCCTGTGTAGGGGAGTCGCCAAGTTGGTTAAGGCATCGGATTTTGATTCCGACATTCGAGGGTTCGAGTCCTTCCTCCCCTGCCAAAACTCCTAGCGCCGCCATGCTGTTCAACACCGTCCTCTTCACCGGCAACGCCAACCGCGCGCTCGCGCAGGACATCGCGACGCACCTGTCGATCGGGCTCGGCAAGGCGAAGGTCGGCCGCTTCTCCGACGGCGAGGTCGACGTCGAGATCGAGCAGAACGTCCGCGCGCGCGACATCTTCGTCGTCCAGCCGACGTGCCGGCCGACCAACGAGAACCTGATGGAGCTCTGCATCATGGTCGACGCGCTGAAGCGCGCGTCGGCGCGCAGGGTGACCGCGGTGATCCCGTACTTCGGCTACGCGCGCCAGGACCGCCGGCCGCGCTCGACGCGCGTTCCGATCAGCGCTCGCGTCGTCGCCAACCTGCTCGAGGCCGTCGGCGTCGAGCGGCTCTTGACGATGGACCTGCACGCCGACCAGATCCAGGGCTTCTTCAACATTCCGGTCGACAACATCTACGCGTCGCCGGTGCTGCTCTCGGACCTGCAGAGCAAGCGCTACGACGACCTCGTCGTCATCTCGCCCGACGTCGGCGGCGTGGTGCGCGCGCGGGCGCTCGCCAAGCAGGCGGGCTGTGACCTCGCGATCATCGACAAGCGGCGCCCGAAGGCGAACGTCTCCGAGGTCATGCACGTGATCGGCGAGATCGAGGGCCGCAACTGCGTGATCATGGACGACATGATCGACACCGCCGGCACGCTCGTGAAGGCCGCCGAGGTGCTGAAGGAGCGCGGTGCGAAGAAGGTGTTCGCGTACTGCACCCACGCCGTGTTTTCCGGGTCGGCGATCGAGCGCATCCAGAATTCGAAGCTCGACGAGGTCGTCGTCACCGACACGATCCCGCTCGACGACGGCGGGCGGCAGTGCAAGAAGGTGCGCCAGCTGTCGGTCGCGTTCCTGTTCGCGGAGACGATCCGGCGCATCTCCGACGGCGAGTCGGTGACGTCGCTGTTCGCCGAGCAGAACAATAATTTCTAGAGGGACAGCGGGCTTCGCTTGCGCGAAGCCCTTCTAGGTGGTCCGGCTGCGCTCGAGCGAAGCCGGTTTCTTGCGGCGGGTTCGCGCCCGCCGGTGTTCGAGAGCCTGGTCGCGGGCCTCACAGTTGGAGTCGAAATGAAGTTCACCGCTTACGAGCGCACGCAGCAGGGGACCGGAGCGAGCCGCCGCCTGCGCAATGCGCACAAGGTTCCCGGCATCGTCTACGGCGCCGGCGCCCCCGCCATGATCGAGCTCGATCACAACGCGCTCTTCTTCGCGCTGAAGAAGGAGGCGTTCCACTCGTCGCTGCTCGAGATGGAGCTCGCCGGCAAGACCGAGCAGGTCCTGCTGCGCGACTACCAGATGCATCCGTTCCGCCCGATCGTCATGCACATCGACTTCCAGCGCGTCGACGCCACGACCAAGATCACGAAGAAGGTGCCGCTGCACTACGTGAACGAAGAGAACTCGGTGGCGGTGAAGACCGACGGCTGCGTCGTCAACCACATCGTCAACGAGATCAACATCCAGTGCCTGGCGTCGCAGCTTCCCGAGTTCATCACCGTCGACCTCGGCGGGCTGACGAAGGGCCAGTCGCTGCACGTGAGCGACATCCAGCTGCCGCCGGGGACGAAGGTCGTCACCCACGGCAAGCCCAACCCGGTGATCGTCTCGGCCAACGTGCAGGCGGCCGAGGAGGAAGAGCCCGCCGCCGTGGCCGCCCCGGTCGTCGCGGCGCCGGCACCGGCACCGACCAAGGCGAAGAAGAGCGAGAAGCAGAACAAGAAGTAGAGTGCCCTCGACGAGGGAGTGCGAAGCCCCGCGACGCGGGGCTTTTTTCTGGGCGCTGCGCTCGATAATCCCGCACCATGATTCGATTGATCGTCGGCCTCGGCAATCCCGGAACCGAGTACGCGCACACGCGGCACAACGCCGGCTTCTGGTTCGTCGACGAGGTGGCCGACCGGCTCAAGGTCTCGCTCGTGCCGGAGCGCGGCTACTTCGGCCATGCGGCGCGCATCAGCGTCGACGGCCGGCCGGTCTGGCTGCTCGAGCCGGCGACGTACATGAACCTGTCGGGCAAGTCGG
>Ga0070667_100004585_pt1 | contig 11613 bp, 6 predicted proteins | sample KBSS33metaG_FD_64659 | JGI IMG/M metagenome (GOLD analysis project Ga0070667, IMG submission 64659) | Switchgrass rhizosphere microbial communities from Kellogg Biological Station, Michigan, USA - KBS S3-3 metaG | ecosystem: Host-associated > Plants > Roots > Rhizosphere > Soil ...
CGCTCGCTGGAGACCGGCGAGCCCGTCGACGTCGAGCTTGCGGAACGAGTGAGCGTCTGATGAAGGTCGCGCTGGACCCCACTCCGTTCCACCACGATTTCGAGCTGCTCGAATTCCCGCGCGTGGTGGCGGAATTGGGTTACGAGCACCTGCAGCTGACCCCGCACCGGGATTTCATCCCGTTCTTCAACCATCCGCGCGCCGACGACGACATGGTCGCCCGGTTCCGCAAGGCATGCGCGGATGCGGGCGTCGGCATCGCGTCGGTGTTACCGGTGCTGCGCTGGTCTGGTCCGGACGAGGATGCCCGCGAAGCGGCGGTGCGCAACTGGAAGCGCGTCATCCAGATCACCGTCGACCTCGGCGTCAACGTGATCAACACGGAGTTCTCCGGGCGGCCGGAGCGGGCCGAGGAGTCCGAGCGGGCGTTCTTCCGTTCGATGGAGGAGCTGCTGCCGATCTTCGAACGTGAGGGCATCGACGTCCGAATCGACCCGCACCCAGACGATTTCGTTGAGGACGGGCTCGAAGCGTTGCGCATCATCCGTGGGCTGAACTCGCCGAACGTCGGTTTCGTTTTCGTCGCCTGCCACGCCTTCCACATGGGTGGCAACATGACGGAGATCATCCGTACGGCGGGCGACAGGCTGCGCCTGGTGCATGTCGCGGACACGATGGACCACCGTCGCAGTCACGGCCTTCGCTACATCACCAACCCGCCCGGCAATCCGGCACGGGTGCACCAGCACCTCAAGATCGGCGATGGCGACGTCGACTGGGACGAGTTCTTCGGCGGGCTGGCCGAGATCGATTTCTACGACCGTCACGACACCGTCATGGTGTCATCGGTTTTCGCCGAGAACGAGAACGCGCACGAGGTGTCGCACTACCAACTCGCCACCATGTCCGACTACGTATCCAAATACCGCAAATAGGAACACCACATGACACAGACAATCCCCCACTGGATCAACAACACGCCCTATGCGGGCGAGGCAGACAACAGCCTGCCCGTGACGAATCCGGCGACCGGCGCGGTGACCGGGCACGTGGCGCTGGCCACCGTCGAGGATGCGCGCGCCGTGATCGATGCGGCCGCCGCGGCATTCCCGGCGTGGCGCGACACTTCGCTGGCCAAGCGCACTCAGGTGCTCTTCAAATTCAGGGAGCTGCTCAACGAGCGCAAGGGTGAACTCGCCGAGATCATCACCAGCGAGCACGGCAAGGTCGTCTCCGATGCGCTCGGCGAGGTGTCGCGCGGCCAGGAGGTCGTCGAATTCGCCTGCGGCATACCGCATCTGCTCAAGGGTGGGTTCACCGAGAATGCCTCGACCAAAGTCGACGTCTACTCCGTCCGCCAACCGCTGGGCCCGGTCGGGATCATCAGCCCGTTCAACTTCCCGGCCATGGTGCCGATGTGGTTCTTCCCCGTCGCCATCGCTGCCGGCAACACCGTGGTGCTCAAGCCCAGCGAGAAGGATCCGTCGGCGTCGCTGTGGCTGGCCAACCTGTGGGCCGAAGCCGGGCTTCCACCAGGGGTTTTCAATGTGTTGCAAGGCGATAAGACCGCAGTCGACGAACTGCTGACCAACCCCAAGATCAAATCCGTTTCGTTCGTCGGCTCGACCCCGATCGCGCAGTACGTCTACCAAACCGGCACCGCGCACGGAAAGCGCGTCCAGGCCTTGGGCGGGGCCAAGAACCACGCGGTGATCCTGCCGGACGCCGATCTGGACCTGGCCGCAGACGCGATGGTCAACGCCGGCTTCGGCTCAGCCGGCGAACGCTGCATGGCCATCAGCGCGTGTGTGGCTGTCGGTCCGATTGCCGACGATCTGGTCGCCAAGATCGCCGAGCGTGCCCGCGTCATCAAGACCGGCGACGGCACCGGAGACGCCGACATGGGCCCACTGGTCACCAGCGCGCACCGCGACAAGGTCGCCTCCTACATCGACGCCGGCGAGGCCGACGGCGCCAAGATCGTCGTCGACGGTCGCAGAGTGAAGGCCGACGGCGGGCCCGAGGGCTTCTGGCTCGGCCCCACCCTGATCGACCACGTCACCCCCGAGATGAGCGTCTACACCGACGAAATCTTCGGACCCGTGCTCTCGGTGCTGCGCGTCGAAACCTACGACGAGGCCCTCGATCTGGTGAATTCGAACCCGTACGGCAACGGCACCGCGATCTTCACCAACGACGGCGGCGCGGCCCGGCGCTTCCAGAACGAGGTCGAGGTCGGCATGGTCGGCATCAATGTGCCGATCCCGGTGCCGATGGCCTACTACAGCTTCGGCGGCTGGAAGGCTTCACTGTTCGGCGACACCCACGCCCACGGCATGGACGGAGTCCAGTTCTTCACCCGCGGCAAAGCCATCACCAGCCGCTGGCTCGACCCCAGCCACGGCGGCATCGAACTGGGCTTCCCTCAAAACAAGTAGGCCGGCCTGCAGCGAGCGTCCGTGTCTGTACGTCGACACGCCGTCACTTCATGTACAAATGCGGTCGCTCGCGGTCGTCATTGCGCACGAGCTGCTGCTTGAGTTCGGTTGTCGACGCCGAGTTTGGCCAGGATCGATGCGACGTGGTGGCCCACGGTTTTTCGGCTGATGGATAGTTTGGTGGCGATGTCCGCATCGCTGTGGCCTTCGGCGATCAGGCTGAGCACTTCGCGTTCGCGCCGGCTGAGTCCATCAGGATCGGCGAGGATGTCGGCGCGGCGACTGCGCCGGGTGCGGCCGCGAAGCGCGGTGAGCCGCTGTTGAGCGCGACGCGCCGCCGCCCGCGCGCCCAGACGACGAAACGTCGCCAGCGCCGATTCCACCGCGGGGACATCACCGCCAAGTTGGGCGATGGCCGCCTCGTAGGGACAGCCGCGGTGCATCCAGGCGTCAACCGCACCGCGCCAGTCCCCGCTCACCTCGAGCTGGAACGGATTGTCCGGATTGTTCACGCGGACAGGCGTTGCCGGGCCGCCGGGAAGTTGCGCCCACCGGCGCAGCTGCCAGACCAGCCAAGGATCGCCGTTGGGGCCGATGGTGGCCAGCCCTGTCTGTGCCTCGGCGCGGGCCGTGTTGTCGTCGCCTGCCAGCCAGGCGGCTTCCGCGCGTGCGGCCGATACCGGAAAGAGCCGCAGCTGGACGGAGTCGGAGGTGGCCGAGATCCCATCAAGCAGCGAGATAGCCGGTTGCTCGCCTCGGCGGGCGCGAATCAGGGCGAGGGTGAGCCGCAGCATGATCTGATGCACGACGAGCAGCCCAGGGCGGGTGAGCAGATCCTCGGCACGCGCCTCCGCGTGGACCCAGTCGCCTCGGTGCAGGCAGACCATCGCGTCGACGCCAAGGTTAAACGCCTCAAACATGAACAGGTTGCGGTCCCGGCTGTACTCAATTGCGTCGGCGTTGTAGCGATCGGCACGATCCAGGTCGAAATGCAATGTGGCTACCCAACAGACGAAATCGCCTAGCAGACCGGCGTGTTCACCGCGACGGTCGGTGAGCATCGCATCGCGCCAGGCCCCTTCCAGCTCGTCCCACCCGGTATCGGAGCTCTGCACACGCGCGAGGGCGGCATATCCGCGGGCGCGAATGACCACGGCATCGTCTTTGAGCTGGGTGCCCACCCTGATCGCCTCAGCGGCGTAGTCGGCGGCGGCCGGACCGAAACCGAACACGGCCTGTTCGGCCAAGTTCACCAAAGACCAGGCCAGCTGCGGGGATGGCCCGGCGTCTTGCACCAGCTGCAACGAGGCCATCGCCGTCTCGGCGGCCTCGCTGATCCGGCCTATGCCAAATAGTTCGTGTGAGAGCCAGCGCAGATCCTCACTCTCAGCGAGCGTGTCGCCCAAGGCGTGGCGCAAGGGGATGGCCTTGCGCCAGGACGACACCGCGGCCTCGCCGAGCCCGCAGAAATAGCTCGCCAACGCGTGGGCCTCCAGCCATTCCACCTTCTGCTCGGCTGGTGTGCTGCCGGCGTGACACAGCGCCAATGCGTAGAGCTCGGCGGCTTCGCTGTGGGCGCCCAGCAGCGCGGCGCGCTCAGCCGCCGCGGGTCCGTAACGTATGACAGCCTCCCGGTCGCCGGCTTGGTCAGCGTGAAACGCCAATGCCGCCAAGGTGTTCGGGTCGATCGGTGGCTCGGCAAGCGCGGCCACTGCACGGGTGTGCAGAACTTGGCACTGGTCGCCGGGGATTTCGTCCAGCGTCGCGCGCCGTGCCAGCTCATGGCGAAACCCGATCGCATCACCCTCGGTGACCAGCACCCCCGCTTCGAGGCACTCGGCCAACCCCGCGCTCGCTGCGGGGCATACTTTCTGTACCAACGCCAGGTCGACGCGGGGGCCGCAGACCGCGACCGCTTGCGCGGCGTCGCGCGCGGCCTCCGATAGCCGGCCTAGCCGGCCCCATACCGCCTCAGAAACGCTGCGCGGCAACGCATTCTGGTGCAGCGCCGTCGGACCGGCGGCGAGGACTTCCGTCACATAGAACGGGTTTCCGCCGGTGAGGTGGTGCAACTGGTCCGCGTTGACACCGCTGCCCGCGGCCAGCACAGCCACCGCCTCGCGGCTCAGCGGTTCCAGCGCGATGCGGCTCACCGCCGCACAGGTCGCCACATCCCCGAGCGCCACCGTCAACGGGTGCCGTCGGTCAAGCTCCTCACCGCGATAGGACAGCACCATCAGCAACCGAAGCGAGTCGACCCGGCGGGCCATGAACCGCAACAGATCGAGGGTGGCGCCATCGGCCCAATGTGCGTCCTCGATCACCCACACCCAGCGGTGCCCGACGCGCAACACCGCCAGAAGCCGCCGATACAGCGCGCCGATGTCACCGGATTCGATTGCCGCCTCTAGTGCACCCGCTGCCGGGCCAACGCCGGCCAACGCGTCGAGCAGCGGACCGAGCGGACGCGGTGCCGCCTGCGGTTCACACCAGCCCCGCAGCACCCGCGTCCCTGCTTCCAGTCCGCCGGTAAAGCGGGTGAGCACTGCGGTCTTCCCCACCCCAGCCTCGCCTCGCAGCAATACCACCCGGCCCGCGCCGCGGACCGCTCGCCGAGCGAGCCCGTCGAGCTCGGCGAGCACTGCCTCGCGCTCCAGCAACCCGTCCACTAGATGGCAGCGCCCTTCCTTGCCAGCGTCAGCCGCCCTGAACGCGATACAGCAACCCCCACATCCGGAATGGTGGGATGTCACTGTAGCCCCAGTGCCCCAGGCACATTCGCCAGTCACCCGGGTGTCCAGCAAATTCACAGGTTTCAAAGGATTTGACGGTGCTAATCCCATACCTGTGACGATTGTTTAGCCTTGTGCGACAACGCTATTGGGGACGCGCAAGCCTGGCACGTTGTTCGGACTGCGGTGTTAGAAGTCGGCGGATTCAGGCCGCCGGACGCGAGCTGCCGCTTGGGTGCGATTGTCGACACCGAGTTTGGCCAGGATCGCACCCACATGGTTACCGACGGTCTTGCGGCTGATCGACAGGTTGGAGGCGATCTCGGCGTCGCTGCGCCCGGCGGCGATCAAGGTGAGTACTTCGCGTTCGCGCCGACTCAGTCCATCAGGGTCGGCGAGGACGTCGGCGCGGCGACGGCGCCGAGTGCGGCCACGCAGCTCATCGAGGCGCCGTTGAGCACGGCGCGCTGCCGCCCGCGCACCCAGACGACGAAACGTGGCCAGCGCCGATTCGACCGCCGCGATGTCGCCGCCGATCTGGGCGATGGCGGCGTCGTAGGGGCAACCGAGCCGTGCCCACTCGGTGGCGGCCGTCTGCCAGTCACCGCGGATTTCGAATCGGTAGGGCGTGATGGAGTCGGGGGTCGACGCGTCGTCGAACTGCCCGCCGGCCAGGTGTGCCCAGCGGCGCAGGTGACCGACCAGCCAGGGGTCGGCGTGTTCAGTGGCCGTCGCCAGTCCGGCCTGGGCTTCGGCGCGGGCGGTGTCGTTGTCGTCGGCCAGCCAGGCCGCCTCGGCGCGGGCAGCCCAGACCACGCCGAGGCGAGACAGGTCATCGGGATCGGCGGCGCGCAGTGCCTCGTTCAACAGCGCGGCGACCGGTTCCTCACCTCGGCGCGCGTGGATTAAAGCCACGCTGATCAGCGGCAGGATTCGCTGCGGTATGCCCAACGCGGGCCGGGTCAGCACGTCCTCGGCGGACGCCAAAGCGCTCGCCCAATCTCCGCGGTGCAACGCAACCAGAGCGGCCGCACCGGTGGTAATCGCTTGGTACATGCCGAGGTCGTGGTTGGTGCAGAAGTTGGACGTTTCGCTGATATAGCCCTGTGCGCGCTCGAGGTCGTGCTTGACGGCGGCATACCAGGAGATGAGTGATCCGTTGAGACCGGCCATTTCGGACAATCCCTCGGTGGCCATCGCGTCGCGCCAGGCGGACTCCACCTCCTTCCAGCCGGTGTCGCCGCTCAGAACGGGGGCCAGCGCGGCAAAGAAGCGGGCCCGCAGCACCACGACAGAGTCCCCTAGCTCGGTGCCCAGGCTGATGGCGCGGGCCGCGTACTTTGCGCACGCCGGGTCGAAACCGAACGCCGCCAGCCCGGCCATGGTGGACAGTGAAAACGCCAATTGTGGGCCCGCCCCAACCTCTTCGAGCAGCCGCACCGAGGCCACGCCGGCCTCAGTGGCCTCGCCGGTGCTGCCGAGCGCATACAGCTGGTGGGATAGCCAGCACAGATCCTGGCCTTCGCCGAGCCGGTCATCCATTGCTCGGCGCAATGTGATCGCCTCCCGCCAGGACGACACGGCCGACTCTCCGAGCCCGCTCAAGAAACAGCTGAACGCGTGTTGCTCAAGCCATGTCACCTTCTGCTCGGAGGCGACAGTGTCGGCGTGACGCAGCGTCATGGCGAACAGCTCGGCGGCCTCCCGGTTCGCGGCGAGTAGTAAGGCTCGCTCGGCCGCGGCGGGTCCGTAGCGGACGACCGCATCGTAGTCCTTGCCCTGGTCTGCGTGAAAAGTCAACGCCGCCAAGGTATCTGGCTCGATCGGAGATGCTGCGAGCACCGCCAAGGCGCGTTTGTGCAGCAGTCGACGTTGATAGGCGGGGATCTGATCGAGCGTGGCGCGACGGGCCAGTTCATGGCGAAAGCTCACTGTTTCCGCATTGGCGACCAACACTCCGGCATTCAGGCATTCCGCCAGCCCTTCCGCCGCAGCGGGACACACTTCGCGCACCAACGCAGGATCGGCCCGCGGCCCACACACCGCCGCTGCATATACCGTCTCGCGCCCGGCCGCCGACAGCCGAGCCAGCCGCCCCAACACGGCCTCGGAAACGCTGCGAGGCAAGGCTTCACGCATCAACACGTCAGCGCCGGCGGCCAAGACCTCGGTGACATAGAACGGATTACCACCGGTGAGTCGATACAACGCGTCGGCATTGAGCCCGCTACCTGCGGCCAGCTCGGCGACCGCAGGACCGCTCAGCGGCTCCAGCGCGATCCGGCTTACAACGGCCGCGGTCGTCAGATCACCCAACAGCACGGCCAGCGGATGTTGGTTGTCGATCTCGTCATCGCGGCACGACATCACCACCAGTAGCGGCAGTGAAGCGATGCGCCGGGCCAGAAAGCGCAGCAGATCTACGGTGGCGCCATCCGCCCAGTGCGCGTCCTCGATCACCCACACCCAGCGGTGCCCATCGCGCAACATCGTCAGCAGTCGCCGGTAGAGCACACCGGTGTCACCGGACTCGATCGCGGAGTCCAGCGCTGCCGCCGCTGAGGGACCGACACCGGCCAGTGCGTCTGACAGCGGGCCCAACGGCCGCGGCGCGGCCAGCGGTTCACACCACCCCCGCAAAACCCGCATATCGGGTTCCAGCCCGGCCGCAAAGCGGGTGAGCACCGCGGTCTTGCCAACCCCTGCCTCCCCATAGAGCAACACCACTCGGCCCGCACCGCGCCGCGCTGCCCGCGCCAACTCATCCAGCTCAGCCAGCACCGCCTCGCGCTCCAGCAAGCACTCCATCAGCTGCCGCCTCGTCCTGATCTGAGTTATGGATGGCGTCCATTGACGATGTCGAAAAAATTAGGGAATTTTCCCCATCAAGTAAACCCAGCCGCCTGCGCACACTACCTAGCAAGCGTTCCGGGAAGGCCGGATGCAGCCCACAGCAACCGAACATCCGAACTGATCCGGCTGTTGCTGGAGGCGTCCGCGCCCGTCAGGGCGCGTCCAACACGACATCGGCAGGGGAGGCATCAGATGATCAGCGCACGGCCAAGGAATTGCCATGACTAGGTCCGTTCTTCCACTTGTCAGCGCCGGTTTCGCGATTGCGGGGGCAGGCATCTGGCTGGCCACGCCGCACAGCGCGCCGGCCTCGCCGACTTCGCCTGCGGTGGAGCTGACCTCGGTCGAGTCGACATTGACCCCACCGCTGTCGCCGGCACCGACGGTCGCGTGCACCGAACCGCTGTGCTTGGCGCTGCTGGGATCTGACCCTGCCACGCCGACGCCGCCGAAGCTGCTGTCGCCGCTGAAGGCGCCGTTGAACCCAACCATGCCGATGCCCTCACCACTCAGTCCGATCAGCGCACTGATCGCGGTCTTCATCTCGAACGGCAGCGCCGACCATCCGGATGCGGGCTTGTTGTTCGGCAACGGCTATCAGGGAGCACCCGGGCAAGCGGGCGGGCGCGGAGGACTGTTGATCGGCAACGGTGGCGCCGGTGGAGCCGGGGTTGCCGATGTCAACAACGGCACAGGCGGCAACGGCGGCAACGGCGGACTGTTGTTCGGCAGCGGCGGCGGAGGCGGCAAGGGCGCAGATGCCACCGCCACCAGCGCGGCGGGCGCAGGCGGGAACGGCGGCAACGCGGGGTTGCTGTTCGGCAACGGCGGCCGAGGCGGGCAGGGTGGTTCGGGCCTAACCGGCACCGCCGGCACAAATCCGCTGACACCCACCGTCGCTGCTGCAAAAGGTGCCGACGTGGGAAACAACAACGGCTTCAACGGGATCCCGAATCCGCCATTGAAAGCCGGTGATGGCTCACCGGGCGGTCCTGGCCAGAACGGCGGGGCCGGCGGCAACATCGGCTTCAGCAACGGCGAGGGCTTCCCCGGCACCGGCGGCGGCGGGAATGCCGGCAATGGTGGCGACGGCGGAAGTGGCGGCGGCACCGGCGGAGCGGGCGGAAACATCGGTCAGAGCAACGGCTTTGGAGCCAACGGGGGCACAGGCCAGGGCGGTGACGCAGGCAACGGCGGTGATGGCGGAGCAGGCGGCGGGGCCGGAGGCGCAGGCGGCAACATCGGCAGCTTCAATGGCGAAGGAGAAGGCGCCGGCAGCACAGGTCACGGTGGTGACGCAGGCAACGGCGGAAATGGGGGCGTCGGGACCGACGCTGGAGCCGGAACCGCGGGCGGCGCGGGAGGAGCCGGCGGCCGTGCAGCGCTGCTGTTCGGGTCAGGCGGGCGTGGTGGCACGGGCGGCACGGGCGGAGACGGTGGAACCGGTGCGACGGGCGGGCCAGGCGGTGCCGGCGGCAACATCACTCTCGCCAACGGCGTCGGTTACCTCAACGGCACCGGATACGGCGGGAACGCCGGTACCGGCGGCACGGGAGGCACCGGCGGCGTCGGAGGCACTGGAGGAGACGGCGGGCCAGGCGGACCCGGAGGGTCGGGCGGCTTGTTCGGCATCGGCGGCACCGGCGGGACGGGTGGCATGGCCGGATCGGGTGGCACAGGCGGCACGGGAGGCAACGGCGGAGCCGGAGGCACGATCGGCGCGAACAACGGTGGCAGCGTGAGCGGGGGCACGGGCCACCCAGGATTGACCGGCGCTGGCGGGGCCGGCGGCACGGGGGGTATGGGCGGGAATGCCGGCGCCCCCGGCGCGGGCGGGACCAGCGGTACCGGCGGTTTCGGCGCGGGCGGCGGCGGCACAACCGGGGCCACCGGCAGCACCGGGGCCACCGGCGACACAGGCGGAGACGGCGCACATGGCTAGGCGCGCAACCCTTTTCGCCCGACACGCCTGGCCGGACCAGAGCCATCGCCGCCCTGCATATCCAATCGAGTACGAAATCGAGGAATCCTGATGAACGCCACCAATAACGCCAACTCGATCACCACTTGCATCGGCCGAGTCGGGGCGCTCGCGGTCGCCGCGGGCATCGGAACAGGATTGGTCGCAGCACCGTGGGTGGCCTCCGCCACGCCACCGTCATCGACCGCGTCATCGACATCAATGGACGCGTCGACCAACGACACTCGACCGGGGCCGTGCCACTCCACCTGCAAATCGGCCGATTTCAGTGTGTCGACCAACGGCGTGACCCGGGTGCAGCGTGGGTCGGCCTACGCCACGTCGTCGGGCACCGGGTCCGTGGCGATCGCCAACGGCGCGGGCAGCACCGCCGTCGCCTCCGGCGATTACGACCGAGCAAGGGTCAAAGGCGTCGACAGTACGGCCACCGTCACTGCCGGCACTCACGACACTGCCACCGTCACTGGCGACAACAGCCTTGCGGTCGCCGACGCCGGCAGCTACAACACCGCAACCGTCAACGGCGACAACAGCATGGCCGTCGCAGGCGCGATCGTGCACCTTTATCCCGTCGGCGGCAGCCACAACACCGCAAGTGTCAACGGCGACAACAGCAATGCCGTCGCCACCGACGGTAGCTACAACACCGCCACCGTCACAGGTGACAACAGCACCGCATACGCGGGCTCCATTGGCTTGGACTCTGCAGGCGGCAGCTACAACACCGCAAGTGTCACAGGTGACAACAGCAGTGCCCTCGCCAAGAACGGCAACTACAACAACGCCACAGTCCTCGGCGACGGCAGCCAAGCCACGGCAGGCTTCGGCAACTACAACAATGCCGCGGTCGTAGGAGACGGCAGCCAGGCGGGCGCCGGGCAGGGCAGCAGCGACACGGCGATCGCCATCGGAGACGGCCTGAACGCATTTGCGACGTGGGGCGACGGCATCACGATCGATGTCGTCGCGCCCTGAGATTCGACGACGAGTACACCTCGAAAGGACCAGCAATGAACCGAGTTTCGGAATCGCAAGACCAGCCCACGTTCTCCCGAGTAGGTGCGCTAGCCATCACCCTGGGCATCGGAGCGGCGATGGCCGCCACACCCTTCGTGGCCTCGGCCACGCCGTCCGATTCGAACTCGTCGAACGCTTCGAGTTCCGCCGTGCACACCGGACCCAACATCAGCGTTTCGACCAACGGCGTCACCCGGGTACAGAAAGGCACAGCGACCGCCATCTCGGACGGCAAGGGATCAATAGCCGTCGCCCACGGTATAGACAGCACCGCTGTCGCCGGCAACACCCGCTGTGAGGTGTGTACCGTCACTGGCCACAACAAGGCCATCGTCAACGGCAACAACAGCACCGCTGTCGCGTCAGACGGCAGCTACAACACCGCTATTGTCAAGGGCGACAACAGTGAAGCCCGCGCCGATAACGGCAGTAACAACACCGCCGCCGTGATCGGTGATTTCGGCTACGCCTCCGCAGGCGCCGGCAACAACAACACCGCCGTTGTAGTTGGAGACCACGACAGCGCCTTCGCTCTTGTAGGAAGCAACGACACGGCCACCGTCGTCGGCGACCACAGCGCTGCCAACGCCTT
>Ga0070667_100004588_pt1 | contig 11610 bp, 6 predicted proteins | sample KBSS33metaG_FD_64659 | JGI IMG/M metagenome (GOLD analysis project Ga0070667, IMG submission 64659) | Switchgrass rhizosphere microbial communities from Kellogg Biological Station, Michigan, USA - KBS S3-3 metaG | ecosystem: Host-associated > Plants > Roots > Rhizosphere > Soil ...
AACGTCTACATCGCGAACGTGCTCAAGTGCCGGCCGCCCGGCAACCGCAACCCGGAGCCCGACGAGGTGGCGAGCTGCGAGCCGTTCCTCAAGCGCCAGCTCGCCGCGATCCGGCCGCGCATGATCGTCGCGCTCGGGAAGTTCGCGGCGCAGTGCCTGCTGCGCGACGACACGCCGATCACCCGCCTGCGCGGCGGCTTCCGCAGCTACGAGGGCATCCCGCTCATGCCCACGCTTCACCCCGCGTATCTCCTGCGCGACCCCAGCAAGAAGAAGCTCGCGTGGGAGGACCTGAAGGCGGTCAACGCGGCGTTGGCGCGCGTCGGGATCCACCCGCCACGCCCGCCGGCCGGGTAGGGCGTAACCCGCCGTTGCAGTCGAACGGCCAGACGAAGGTGCCCAGTGGCATATGACGACGAGTTGGCGGAATGGGTCCGGACGGCCTTGAAGGGCGAGCGGGCGGTCGACGAGAAGCGGATGTTCGGGGGCGTTGGAATGCTGGTGAACGGCAATATGGCCGTCGCCGTGCGTGGCAAGGGCGGCCTCCTCGTGCGCATCGATCCGGATGACGCCGACGAAGTCCTGCGCGAGCCGGGCGCCAAGATGATGAAGATGCGCGGCAAGACGATGCGCGGCTGGATCACGGTCGACCCGAGCGCCTGCTCCGATCGCGCAGACGTGCGGCGCTGGGTGAAGCGCGGCGTCGCGTACGCTAAGAGCCTGCCGAAGAAGAGCCGATGATAACCAGCGAGATGACAGGCCGATTGGTCGCTCTGTGTGCCGTCTGAACGCCAGTATCGTCGGGCAGACAGGCGATGGGTAAGGGCGTCTCGGTGATAGAGTTCTCCATGGCCGTGAGGACAGATGCTGGACGCGATGTCGTCAGCGCTCCCGCTGGCCGACTCACGATACTGATAGCCGTCGGTTTCGGGGCCCTCTTCGCAACTGCGTTTCTCATCTTGTACGTCGTGTGGCCTGAAAAGATGGGGCCTTCAGAAGAACATCCGAACGCGAATTCTCTTCGAGACGTCGTGGTCCTTTTTGCTGGTGCGTGGTCCTTGACAGGGTTTCTGTGGGCGCTGATTGATCGCGAGGTATCGGTTCACGGCGATCAGATCCTCGTGACTCGTGGCACCGGTCGAAAGACTGTTCTCCGTCGTGCCGACGTGAAGGCCATCCATGCGTTTCCGATCAAGAACTGGTACCTGATCTGGCTCTCGTGTAATCGGGCCGCCCCGATCGGCCGCTCAATCTTCTTTTCTCGGTCGCCGACCCTCCCGTGGTCCGCGCGTTAGACTCGCCGCATGGGACTCTTGACCTTCAGCATCAACGTCACCCTGGACGGCTGCGTCGACCACCGGGAGGGAATCGCTGACGACGAGACCCACGCCTTCTTCACCCGCCTCATGGACCAGGGCGGGGCGATGCTGTGGGGCCGCGTCACCTACGAGATGATGGAGAGCTATTGGCCGGCGGTCGCCCGCGGCGACGAGGAGGTGCCGCCGGCGATGCGCGAGTGGGCGGTCAAGCTGGAGGCCAAGCCGAAGTACGTGGTGTCGTCGACGCGAAAGGACTTCCCGTGGACCGCTCGGCACGCCGTATACCGTGACGGCGACGGCGACTGGCGCGGGCGGCATCCCCGTTCCCGACGCGCCGGTCGTCTTCACGATCACGGCCGGCCCGAATGCAGGCGCAACGGCAACTGCCTCGACCGACTCCAGCGGTGTGGCCAGCTTCACGTATCTTGGCGCCATACCCGGCACCGACTCGATCGTGGCGACGCTCGGGCCGCTGCAATCGAACACGGTCCAGAGTACGTGGGAGAGCACGCTCGATCACATCGTGATCACGCCATCGAGCGCGAGTGTCGCTGTGGGTTCGGCACAGGCCTACACAGCGGACGCGTTCGATATCGTCAACAACAGCCGCGGCGATGTCACGGCGTCGACAACGTTTGCGATCGCACCCGATGGATCCTGCACCGGCCCGAACTGCACGCCAGCGGCGGCCGGGGCCCACACGGTCACCGCCAGCTTCAACGGCAAGACCGCGACGGCGAGCCTCACCGCAACCGGCGGATCAACGGGGTATACGTTCACCGGCTTCTTCGCACCGGTCGACAATGCGCCGGTCTTCAACACCGTGAAGGCGGGTAGCGCGATTCCGGTCAAGTTCAGTCTGAACGGCAATCAGGGGCTGAACGTCTTTGCCGCCGGCTCTCCGGTGTCGCAGCCGATGGCCTGTGATTCGACGCTGCCATCGGACGAGATCGAGCAGACGGTGACCGCAGGCTCGAGCAGCCTTCAGTACGACCCGGCTACGGGTCAGTACACATACGTGTGGAAGACTGACAAGTCGTGGACGAACTCGTGCCGCGCGCTGAACGTGAAGTTGAGCGATGGCACCAGTCACCTGGCCTACTTCAAGTTCTCGAAATAGTTCAGTCCTGCGTGGGCGGGTCTGGTTGCGCAGACCCGCCCTCTCCACTCGCGCTCCTTTGCGTGAAAACTCTTTTCAACGCACAAACGCGGGTGAGAGCTGAGAGCGGCGGTGCGTGCGCGATTGATCTGTCGGGTTCATGATCTCGAGCTCGAGGCACAGCCGATCATAGAACTTCCGCACCAGCGGCTCGCCGTCTTTACGGGCGTAGCTGAGACGAACAGCGCCACTAGAGGCTATCCTAGCAAAACGATCAGATCGACGAGACCCTTCGCGATCCGCTTCTTTGCGTCACGCGTTGATCGGAGCAAAGAAATGTGTCAAGGGATGCACGTGCGCGATCGACACCGGTGGTTGTTCAAATGACTTAGACTCACCGTTTATATCTGACTTACAGTTACGAGCACGTGTCCCTGCCGACTGGAGGCGCGGTTGAGCGACGCACCCATTACGTTCCTCGTGCCGGGATACCCGTCTGGCGGCGAAGCTCGCGGGGCCACCGGCTCCCGTCCGAGCGACGAGGCCCGACGCGGCACATTGAAACAGTCCGTGACCGTCGCGGCGCGACGCGGCGAAGGCGGTGAAGTCACCGTCACCGCCGTTCCTGGAAGAGACGTGGTTGTTCTCCACATCCAGGATGGGCCATCGCTCACGCTACACCCCGCGAACGCCCGCGACCTCATCCTGGCGCAGAGCGGTCTCGCGCCGAATCGCGGTGGGAGTACCGCCGATGGCGTGCGTGTACCCGCGTCGTTCCGCTGGCGCGGGATCGAGCAGACGGTTCCCAGTCGTGGCGTGTCACGCAGCAGGCTCGGCGACGTCATCCTCAAGGGTATCGACGTGTTCAAGGACGCTGTCGCCGACGTCCTGGTCGACAAGGCGCAGTCGTTTGCCGCGTCCGAGCTCGTCAGACGCGTCGATGCACAAGTGACTGAAGGTGTCTACGCTCTTAACCAAGCCGAGCTGACGCCACTCAAGACCGGCACGCCTCTCGCCAGGATTGAGGGCGATCCCGAAAAACTGCTCGTTCTCATTCACGGCACCTTCTCGACGACGAGCGGAACGTTCGGCAGGCTGTGGACGAAGCATCCCGCTCGTGTGCAGGAACTATTCGAGAGTTACTCGAAGCAGGTATACGCCCTCGATCACCGGACACTCGGAGCCAGCCCTTTGAGCAACGCGCTTACGCTTGCGCGAGCACTCCCCGAGGGCGCGCACGTCCATCTCGTCACACACTCCCGCGGCGGCCTCGTTGGCGAGGTGTTGGCGCGTGCCTGTGCCACCGGAAGCGAGGGTCAGGAATTCTTCAACGGAGACGGATACGCACAGCACCGCCAGGACCTGAAGGATCTTCTGGATGCCGTACGCACAAAGAAGATTACGGTCGATCGATTCGTGCGCGTGGCATGTCCGGTGCGCGGGACGCTGCTCGCTTCCAGGCGCATCGACGCCTACCTCTCGGTGCTGAAGTGGACATTGGACCTCGCCGGGATTCCGGTTGCCGGATCGGTGGTGGACTTCCTGAACGGGGTCGCGCAGCATCGCACCAGCCCGGAGGAGATCCCGGGCCTCGCGGCGCAGATTCCCGACAGTCCGGTCGTGCAGTGGCTTCATCAGGTCGGACGTCCGCTTGCAAGCGAGCTTCGAGTCGTCGCTGGCGATGTCGAAGGCGACTCGATCACCTCTTGGCTGAAGACGCTTCTTGCCGACGCGTTCTACTGGACCGACAACGACTTCGTGGTCCAGACCGGATCCATGTATGGCGGCGCGCCACGCCAGTTCCAGTCGACATTCCTGCTGAATCAAGGCGGCAAAGTCTCGCACTTCACCTACTTCGATCACCAGAAGACGGCGGACGCCATCGTCGACGCGCTCACTCAGGATCAGCCTCAGGGCTTTCGGCCGATCGGCAAGGAATCCTACGCGGGCAGGGAGTCGTCCGGCATCCGGGCGCGCGTGGCGAGCGATCCGCGACCGATCACGATTCCGGACGCCTCGAAACCGGCCGTCATTCTTGTACCGGGCGTGTTTGGCAGTCATCTCAAAGACGAGCGCGGTCGCGTGTGGCTGGACTGGGAAGCCGTCGATCCGCTCGCGCGCTTGCAGTACACAGCAGCCGGCATCACGGCAGACGGTCTCGTGGAAGGCCTGTATGCAAAGCTTCACGCGGCGCTGTCAGCGACGCACGACGTCATTCCCTTCCCGTACGACTGGCGAAAACCGATTGAACAGTCCGCGACCGATCTCGCCGTGCGTGTCGATGATGCGCTCCGCGCGCGCGAGGTGAGCGGCCAGCCGGTTCGCCTCCTCGCTCACTCGACGGGTGGACTGGTTGCGCGCGCGCTGCAACTCGATCATGCGGAGGTGTGGCAGCGATGGCTCGCACATCCCGACGCACGGTTGCTCATGCTCGGCACCCCGAACGCAGGTCTCTGGGCACCGATGCAACTGCTGTCTGGGGACGATACGCTCGGCGGTGTACTCACCTTCCTCAGTCCACCGTCTCGCGATCGCCAGACACGACGGACCCTCGCGGAATTCCCGGGCGTGATGCAGCTTCAGGCCGGACTACTCGATCAGCCGGATTTGCAGGATCCCAGAACCTGGCAAGCACTCGCCGGCGATGACGTCCGGCGCGCAACCGAGGCAAGTTCGTGGCATGCCTCCGACGCGCAAAAGAGCCAGCTCGCCTGGGGACTTCCCGACGAGAAGACATTCAAGACTTTGCTGGCCGCGGCCGTCGCATTGCAACAGCGACTGGCCAATCAGCTCACCGCGAACTTCGAGCGATACGCGTCGAAGATCCTTCTGGTCACCGGTCAGGCACCGTTGACTCCTTTCGGCTATGCGGACGGTGCGGAGGGGTTCACGTATCTGTACACGCCGTCAGGTGATGGCTACGTCACCGACGGCAGCGCAGCGTTGCCCGGCGTCAAAGCATGGACCGTCGATGACGGTCACGACGGCCTGCCATCCAAAGCCGCTGCCTTCGATGCCTACATCGAGCTGCTGCAGAAGGGATCGACGGCACGTTTACCGTTCGCATCGGCCGTGGTCGGTGGCGGCGACACCCGCGGCGTGATGAGTGTCAGTCGCGAAACAGTTCGGATGAGGCCGGCGCGGATCCCCAAGTCGCTTGCGCCCCCCGGGGCCACTTCGACACTGCTTGGCACCAGCGACGAAGACAGGGCAACGACGGAGGATCCCGACACACTGCAAGTCACCATTGTCAACGGCGATCTGTCGTTCGTGCGACAGCCCGTGATGCTCGGCCACTACATATCCTCACGGCTGACCGGCACCGAGTACGTGATGAATGGGCTTATCGGCGGCGCGATGGACGCCTCACTGAAGAAGGGACTCTATCCGGATCGTGCAGGCTCCCATCATCTCTTCGTCAACACCCGGCCGCACGCGGGTCCGCTCCCCCGACCACAAGCGGTTATCGTGGTTGGCCTCGGCGAAGAAGGGAAACTGAAACCGGCGGATCTCATCGCCACCGTGCGCAACGGCGTCATGGCGTGGGCCCAGCGACTCAGCGAGCGGCCAGACACAGGGTCAACATTCGAGCTCGCCGCCACGCTGATCGGCAGCGGTGGTATCGACATGAGCGCCGGCCAGTCGGCGGATCTGATTGTCCAGGGTGTGTGCCAGGCGAACGCGAAGCTTTCTGAAGGGCGGGACGGCGGCGAGCAACGCGACCCGGCTCGCCCCTGGCCTCAGGTCACCCGGCTCTACCTTATCGAGATTTACCTGAGTCGAGCCGCAGAAGCCTTTCGCGCGCTGAGGATGACGTCAGGCCTCTCGTCCGTGTCACGTCGATTCGTGTTGGCGGAGGTCGTCGAAACGGGTACGGGAGGCTTGCCGCGACCAATCGACTCCGAGTATCGCGGCGTTGACTACGACTTCATCCGCGCCGAAACGCAGATCAGCGAGCTTGGGCTCAGCATTGCGTACACGCTCGACACGAAGCGGCGGGCGCGATCGGAGGTCCGGCCGCAGCCGATTCAGGATGCGTTGATCCGGAATCTCGTCGAACGCGGAGCGGATCACCAGAATCGCGACGTCCAGATCGGACGCACCCTGTTTCGCCTGCTCGTACCCGTCGAACTGGAGCCGTTCCTCACCGGCGACACCGACACGCAGTTGGAAGTCGACCGCGGAACGGCAGGCATTCCGTGGGAGCTGCTGGACACCACGAGCGCGGGCTCGAACGATAACCGGCCATGGGCGATTCGCACGAAATTGATGCGGAAGCTCAAGACGGCAGAATTTCGCGCCGACGTTGCCGACGCCAGCCTCGAAGCGAGCGCCCTCGTCATCGGCGAGCCTCTTTGTGACCCGAAGCTCTATCCACGGCTCCCAGGTGCCGTCGCGGAAGCGAATGCGGTTGCCGAGACACTCGAAAACGCATTGTCCACGGACTACGTTCGCCTGCTTGCCGAAGCCAAGGGCGCGGCACGGCCCGACGCAGATACGGTAATCAAAACGCTTCTCACCGGCAGCTGGCGCATCGTGCACATCGCCGGCCACGGTGAGCCGCCAGACGAGTCTGGTGCGAAGGCCCATAATCCGGGTATTCCGCAGATTCCGAGCAACCCTCGCGGTGTCGTGCTCTCCAATGGCGTGTACCTCGGATCCCGTGAGATCAACAGCATGCGCACGGTTCCCGAGCTTGTCTTCGTGAACTGCTGCTACCTGGCGCAGCGGTCGTCGTCGGAGCTGCTCACACCGGAGCAGACGGCGTGTGCCAGGCTCTCTGGCAGCGCCCGCCCGTCGTTTGCATCGGGGCTCGCTGACGCACTGATCAAAGTCGGCGTCCGCTGTGTCATCGCGGCCGGATGGGCGGTCGACGACGTCCCCGCCAAGATCTTCGCGGTTCGCTTCTATGAGGCGCTCATCGCTGGCGAGCGCTTCATCGATGCCGTGGCGCAGGCGCGGGAAGCGGCGGCCCGTGAGCCGAACAGCATCACCTGGGGCGCCTATCAATGCTATGGCGATCCGGACTGGACCCTGAGAAAGGGCGACGCCGATGCGTCGGCAGCGACCGACGACGGCCTCGACGAGTTCAGCGTGGTCGCATCTCCTCGTGGGCTGTTGCTTGCGCTCGAGACCATCGTCGTGCGGATCAAGCATCAGAACCGCAACCTTGCGAGGCAACGCAAACACATTCAGTGGCTCGAGGATAAGTTCGCGGCGCGCTGGGGCAACCAGGGCAGCGTGGCCGAAGCCTTCGGTCACGCGTGGGCCGAAGCCGGTGAACGTGAGGCCGCGCGAAAGTGGTACCGAACCGCGCTTGCGGCCAATGACGGCGGCGCTTCACTACGGAGTGCGGAACAGCTCGCCAACATGGAGGTCCGCTTAGCCTGGCAAGCGGTCGCCAAAGCGGATCGACAGTATCAGAAGGAGAAGTCGATCACACCACCGTCTCCTACGCTGGCCAACGCCAAGGACGAACGCGATCGCGTGATCGGCGACGCGCGACAGCAGGTCAACCGCGGGATCGAACTGCTGGCCACACTCGTCTCGCTCGAGCGATCGATGGAACGCGAGAGCCTCCTCGGCTCCGCCTACAAGCGCCTCGCACTGATCGAAGCTATTGCACACGAGGAGGGTACTTGCCAAGCGGAAGAAGACGCACTCAAGGAGATGCAGAAGCACTACAAGCAAGCCGAGGACTTCGGCAGAGACCACAAGCTCAAAGGCTTCTACTATCCGGCCCTCAATCGGCTCGCGTCGGATCTGGTGCTCCGTGACGGCAGTGCGCAGAAGCTCGATGCGGCCGACGTGGAAGCGGTTCGCGGTGATTTGGACGCGACTGTGGCCGATTTTCCGGAATTCTGGAACGTCGTCAGCCAGACCGAGCTGCGGGTATACGAGGCGCTTGATGGCTGTGGGCTCGGTGCGTCGCTGCCGCAAGTCATCGACGCCTACAACGACCTGCAGCGCCGGATCGGTCATCCCTGGATGTGGTCGTCGGTTTACGATCAGGCGCAGTTCGTCCTGTCACGGTATAAAAAGCGAGCGACGGTGCCAGAACAGGAAAGCGCCGATCTGCTGCTTCGGCATCTGAAGACGCTCTCGAGCTGATCGGTCGCTGACGCGTCTGCAGATTCCAGCCTGCCGCAGATCATCCGTGGAGCCGCGCAATCGATCTTGTTCTTCACCAAGGGCCTCAAACGAACAGCGCCTCCCCCCAACCTGACGGAGGCCGCCCGTAATACCGTAGACGACCGCAGCGTCGAGCCACGTCTTCAGTCGGAACTTCGAGCGCATTTTTCTGCGCTGACGCTCCCCATCTCGTTGTGAGCTGCCCGGCTTCGGCGCACTGCCGCCACAGTCGTTCACGACGGAACCGCCGGGAATGAGAATTGCCACAATCGCTTGCGGACCGCAGCCGTTTGAAGGTCAGCCGCCCGCCACGAACGCGAGTAGATCGCCGCGGTTTCCAACAACGTAGTGGTGACGCTCGCGCGTTCGACGTGTCGGCAGACCCACGACATCCCGCGATCTCGGCGACATCCCGTTGGCCGACGATCGAGCGGAGGTCAGACAAACGTGCACGATGCAAGCAGCCGCACATGCAGATGCGGTTCGAACAGATCGATATCGGCCAAGACGACGACGATCACATCCCTTCGTCGGGCAATTGCGCACGCCGCGGTCCTTCTTCTTGTCTTTCTCGGGGCGCCTGCGGCTGCACAGGACACGCAGGGCGCCTCGCCGGCAAGTCCGGCCGCAGTGTCGCAGGTCACTGCGGTGGTCGTACCGTGTGCATCGAAGCCCGGTGAACGTACGCAGTGTGCTGCGGACACATCGGCGGGCGTCGTGCTGCTGCGATCGATGGGCGCATTCTCGACTTCGCCGCCGAGGCGGGCCTCGTGGTCATCATCCACAACGACGTCGATATGCCGTTTGCCAAGACCGATGCGCCACCGGTGTACCTGGAGCAGATGAGAGCGCTGCTCAAGCGTCACCAGAACGCGTCGATAATCTGGGCGCATGCTGGCCTTGGACGGATCGTGCACCCGGTGCAGATCTCCGGGTCGGCAGAAGCGGCGACGCGGAATCCGACTCAGTTCGAGATCGTCGAGTCGATGCTCGAGGATCCGGCTTTCAACCACGTCGATTTCGACATCTCGTGGGACGAGGTCGCGAAATATGCGGTGGCATCGCCCGAGTCAATCGCGCGCGTGTCAACGATACTCAATCGCTATCCCGACAGGTTCCTGTTCGGCACCGACACCGTGGCCCCTTCGGGCCCGGCGGCATATTACGCCGTCTTCGACATCTGGAAGCCAGTCTGGAGCCGGCTGACCGCCGACGCGAGTCAGAAGGTGCGTATCGGCAACTACGAGCGGATCTTCGACGAAGGCCGTCGTCGCGTCCGTGCATGGGAGAAGGCCAATGCGAAATGAGGAGGGGAGCGATGAGAGTGGGAGAACGATGATGCCGCCGAGGTGGGTGAAACGACTGACCAGAAACCCGTGGATCGTGGCGGTGATCTTCCTGCTCGGTGCACGGCCGAGTGCACACGCTCAGGGAACAGTTGCCGACCAGGTCCTCGCGTCGCGTGCGACGGCGCAAGGCTCCCAGGCGCAAAAGACCCCGGGGCCGAGCCTCGAGATCTACGGCTTCGCGATGCTCGACATCGGGCACGACTTCAAGCAGATCCACCCTGACTGGTTCGACACGATGCGCGTGACCAAGCTGCCGTCGTTCGAAGATGAGTTTGGACGCGATCACAGCACTTTCGCGGGCGTACGGCAGAGCCGACTCGGTGTGCGGTCGGCGACGCCAACAACGTTGGGCGAACTCAGGACCACTTTCGAGTTCGAGCTGTTTGGAACCGGTGTGGATTCAGGCCAGACAACCTTTCGTCTTCGACACGCGTACGGCGAGCTGGGGAAGTTCGGGGCCGGGCAGACGTGGAGCCCGTTCATGGACCCGGATGTGTTTCCGAACTCGCTCGAGTACTGGGGCCCGACCGGGATGGTCTTCTTCCGCAACGTCCAGGTGCGCTGGATGCCGTTACAGGGCAATCGCAGTCTGACGCTCGCCCTCGAACGCCCGGGCGCGAGCGGCGATCAGGGGGTCTACGGCGATCGCATCGAGTTGCAGAACGTCAAGCCGCGATTCCCGCTGCCGGATTTCTCGGGCGCCTACAAGCTCACACAGAACTGGGGCTACGTGAGAGTTGGCGGCATGCTGCGACTGATCAAGTGGGACGACGTCCTCGACGATCAGTTCGAACTGTCGGGTGATGCGACTGGCTGGGGCGTGAACCTCAGCTCGAATCTGAAGCCCACCGCGAACGACACGGTGCGACTGCAGTTCGTCTTCGGTGAAGGCATCCAGAACTACATGAACGACGCGCCTGCCGATATTGGCATTAAGAACAACTTCGGCAATCCGGTGACCCCCATTCTCGGCGAACCGCTCCCGATCATCGGCCTCGTCGCGTTTCTCGATCACAACTGGAATCAGAGGTTCAGCACCGCGGTCGGCTATTCGCTCGTGGATATCGACAACACGGAGGGGCAGGCGCCGAATGCGTTCAAAACCGGTCACTACGCGCTCGGCAATCTGCTCTACACCCCCGTGCCGAACGTGATGGTCGGCGGTGAACTTCAGTGGGGCCGTCGCGAGAACTTCTCCGACGGCTTCCACAGCGACGGCCTGAAGCTGCAGTTTTCGTTCAAGTACAACTTCTCGTACCGGGTCGGAGGGTAGGGTGATGAAGCAACGACAACGGAGCGGATTGGTCGGCGCAATTCTGGTTGGCTTCTGCGCGTGTTCGAGTGGTGTCCCCTCGGTCGATGCTCAAGCTCCTGCCGGTGTGCAGAAGGCAGTGGTGTCGATCTCTATACGCGCCAATGCTCGATTGGCGTGAACGCGTCAGACCTGGCGACGATGGCGGCGACCCTGGCGTTCGCCGGTAAGAACCCGATCACGAACAAACAAGTGCTGGATGCGGCCAAGGTGCCCGGCGTTCTGGCAGTCATGGCCACGGCGGGACTCTATGACGACTCCGGGAAGTGGCTGTTTCACACGGGGCTTCCCGCAAAGAGCGGCGTGGGCGGAGGAATCATCGCTGTGTCTCCAGGGAAATTCGGGATTGCCGTCGTGTCGCCTCCGCTGGACGATGCGGGAAACAGCGTGCGCGCACAG
>Ga0070667_100004590_pt1 | contig 11609 bp, 9 predicted proteins | sample KBSS33metaG_FD_64659 | JGI IMG/M metagenome (GOLD analysis project Ga0070667, IMG submission 64659) | Switchgrass rhizosphere microbial communities from Kellogg Biological Station, Michigan, USA - KBS S3-3 metaG | ecosystem: Host-associated > Plants > Roots > Rhizosphere > Soil ...
GGATCCAGAACGTCCATCCTCTTGTTTTTTCTCAACGATAACCTTGAACCCCAATAGCTGAAACGAAGGTTTATGGGTCCCCATTGCCTTCCGCATGAGCAGCTCAAAGGAGCCTTCGGCTCCTTCGAACTGATAGCCTTCGTTTTCCCGCTCCTTTAGAGTCGCCATCAATTCCTGGACTTTGGAATGGTCCTTGTCCAACTTGATCCCGTAGGCCTCGACCTTGTCGAGCAAGCCACTGCGGCCTGCGTTATCCGACACGAGCATCCGCTGGCGATTGCCCACGAGGGAAGGCACGACGTGCTCGTAGGTGGCAGGGTTCTTGAGCACCGCATGAATGTGGACTCCCCCCTTGTGCGCAAACGCGGAATCCCCGACGTAGGGCTGGTGCTTGTTGGGCATTAAGTTGGCGATTTCGGTGACGAAACCTGACACCTCCTTCAAATGGGTGAGCCGTTCACCCAGCGCGGGTCGTTTCATTTTCAACTGAAGATTCGGAATAATCGAACAAAGATTGGCATTGCCGCAGCGTTCACCGATTCCGTTGATCGTGCCCTGGACCTGCACTACTCCCATCTCGATGGCAACCAACGAATTCGCGACGGCCATTTCACAATCGTTGTGCGCGTGGATGCCGAGCGGCACCTTGCATTCCTTCTGCACGACCCCGCAGATGTTCTTGATTTCCCACGGCATCGTGCCGCCGTTCGTGTCGCAGAGAATGACGCGTTCGGCGCCGGCTTCCACGGCCCGCCTGATGGTCTCAAGCGCATACTCCGGGTTCGTCTTGTACCCGTCAAAGAAATGCTCCGCATCGTAAAACACGCGGCGGTGTTTCGCTCGAAGATGTGCCACAGAATCGGTGATGAGATCGAGATTTGTATGAAGCGCGATGCCCAAGGCATCCGTCACGTGCAGCGACCAGCTTTTGCCGAACAGCGTGATGACCTTCGTCTCCGCCTGGAGCAGCGCCTGAATATTGGCATCTTTCTGCACGGAGTTGCTGGCCTTCCTCGTAGAGCCGAACGCCACGACGGTCGCCTGCTTCAAAGGTGTTTCCTTGATCATGCGGAAAAACTCGATGTCCCTCGGATTGGCACCGGGCCACCCGCCTTCGATGAACTGCACGCCAAGTTCGTCCAACCGCTGGGCGACCATGACCTTGTCGTCGGCGGAGAAACTGACGTCCTCGGCCTGGGCGCCATCGCGCAAGGTCGTATCGTAAATTTCCAAGGGGGCGGGCGTGGCAAGCGGAGCCTTCAAGGCCGCCTTGGCTGAGAGCTGGCGAGGGGGTTGTGACCGCCGTTTGGCCATGGCGGAGAGGGTAACAGGAGGAGGCGGAGCCTGTCGAGGGTCAAATCGGTTCGGCCGTCATCTGCCGGTCGGTGCACGGTCCAGCCCAAAGGCGGCATGGAGTGCGCGCATGGCCAATTCCATGTACTTTTCGTCGATGACACAGGAGATTTTGATTTCGGATGTGCTGATCATCATGATGTTGACGCCTTCATGGGACAGGACGTCGAACATCTTCGCGGCGACACCCGAATGTGACCGCATGCCAACGCCGACCAGTGAGACTTTCGCGATGGCCTCGGTCACGGAGACCGACTTGGCGCCGATGTCCTTCGCTGTATCCTGAATGATCGGCATCGCCTTGTTGACGTCAACACGCGGAATCGTAAAGGAGAAGTCGGTCAGGGATTCATGGCTGACGTTCTGAATGATCATGTCGACAAGAATGTTGGCCTTCGCGACAGGCCCCAACAGGCGTGCCGCAATGCCCGGCTTATCCGGAACGCCGACAAGGGTGATTTTCGCCTGATTACGGTCCCCGGTGATCCCGGAAACAGCGACGGCCTCCATGTCTGCGTCTTCGCGTTTCACGAGCGTCCCCTTTCCTTCCTTGAAACTGGAGTTGACCTCCAGCGGCACATTGTACTTCGCGGCGAACTCGACCGAGCGGCTCTGCAGCACCTTGGCTCCGAGACTAGCCATCTCGAGCATTTCTTCATATGCAATCTTGTCGATCCGCCTGGCGGTCGGAACGATGTTGGGATCGGTCGTATAGACCCCGTCCACGTCGGTAAAGATGACGCATCGATCGGCCTTTAAGGCCCCGGCCAACGCCACCGCGGTCAGATCGGATCCGCCGCGTCCCAACGTGGTGACGTCCGAGTGCTCGTTAATCCCTTGAAAGCCGGCCACGACCGGGACGACGCCTCTCTCCAGCGCATCGAAAATCCGTTCAGCGGCAACCCGGGTAATCCGCGCCTTGGTATGTGCGCTGTCGGTTATGATGCCGACCTGACGGCCGGTGAACGACCGTGCATCGACCCCGCGTCCGCGCAATTCCATGGCCAGCAACGAGATCGTGACCCGTTCGCCGGTCGAGAGCAGCATGTCCAGCTCGCGCTCATCAGGAAGCGCGGCGACCTCGTGTGCCAGCTTCAGCAAGCGATCCGTTTCACCGCTCATGGCGGACAGCACAACCACGACGCGGTTGCCTTCCTTGACGGCTTGCTCGACCCGATCGGCGACGCGATGAATCCGTTCGATGGATCCGACGGACGTGCCCCCATATTTTTGAACGATCAGCGCCATCGGTTAGGATCCTTTGGCGAACAGCCGCACGACGAACTTCGTGGCATCTCGCGGGGCGGCGGCCACGGCCTTCGCGTCGACTTCGGTAAACCGTCGGCCGGTGCTGGTAGCCGGCTTGGATGTACTATCATGGTAGGCATAGGGCCAGTGCGCTTGAGCCATGTTGCTTTGATGCACGCTGCCGGGATCGCTGACGGTCACCAGCCGGTAGGGGCCCAGTGCTGCCATGCCATCCAAAAACGGGCCGACAAATTCTCCGTCCACTGCCTCGATGGCACGCACCTTGGCTTTGACGTCCGGGTCGTACACCACCTCGTCAGGCAGCTCGACATGGACATAGGCGAAGTCTTTCTTCTTCAGTTCCTCGAGCGCTACCTTGGCATGCGCACGAAGATCGGCCAAGCGGAAGGCATCAACCGCGTCGAGGCCGGACAAGAGGCCGAGCCCCCGGTGAACGTCGCCTGAGGAGACGACCACTCCCGGGACGCCGAATCGTTCCGACAGACTCGGTCTCGGGATGGCCCGCCCTTCGCCCCACAGCCATAAGCAGTTGGCGGGCTTCTGACCTGCTTGCAGCCGTTCCTCGTTCACTGGGTGGTCCCGCAGAATGAACAATGAGGCATCCATCAGTTTTCGCAGCATGTCGGCACCGTCGCCGGCCGGCAGCGAGTCGGCGATCGAACGGCCGACGAGTGTTTGCGGATCGACGCACATGGCTCGAGGCTTTCCGTTGACCCACACCATTAAGTGCCGGTGACCTGAGCCGGGGAAAAATTGAATGATCTCGGACCCAAGCTGCTCGTTGATGGCGTCGATCAGTTCGCGCGCCTCTTCGCTCGTGATCAAGCCAGCGGTCGCATCGTCCATGACGACATGCGGGCCGAGTTTCTTGAGCTCTGACGCCTTGCCCTTCGGGCCTAATGGACCTTGGGGTTTGAGGGTGACCATCGTGCACCGGTACACGACATCGTGTTCGCCGACCGTCACACCTAAGCTGGCTGCCTCCAACGGCCCAGGACCTTGATAATACTTCTTGGGTTCATATCCGAGGATTGATGTGCCGGTGAGACCGCTCCCATGACGCCCGTTGTCCAGCGCGACCGTGAGCAAGCCGAGTTCGCTTTGTTGAGCCAATCGATCAAGCTGGGGGGTGCAAGCGGCTTGAAGGGGCGTCTTGCCGGCTAGTTCCTGGCGGGGATGATCCGACATTCCCTCCGCGTGCAGAATCACATATTTCATCGACGGTACACTCGCATCTTCCCTTTAGACCTTCAGCAGACGAGCCACTTCCTCCGTTGTTGCCTTGACCGTCTTGGGTTTGACCGAGACGCCGATTGCCGTGTCGGCATCCTTCAATCCATGGCCTGTCAGAGTGCACACCACCGTCTCACCCTCGCGTAAACCGCCTTGACGGCTCAGTTTCATCACCCCTGCCACCGAGGCCGCCGATGCCGGTTCACAGAACACGCCTTCCGTACCGGCCACGGCCACATAGGCCTGGAGAATTTCCTCGTCGGTGACGGAGTCGATCGCCCCGGAGGACTCTTTCATTGCGTCAACAGCCGCCTGCCAGCTGGCGGGATTGCCGATCCGAATCGCCGTCGCAACGGTTTGTGGATCTTCCACCACGCGACCGAGCACGATTGGCGCCGCGCCGGCGGCCTGGAATCCCATCATACGGGGCAACCGCGTCGTTTGATTGGCCCCGCGGTACTCCTTATACCCCTTCCAATAGGCAGTAATGTTGCCGGCGTTTCCCACGGGCAGCACATGCACCGCTGGTGCATCGCCCAATTGATCGCATACTTCCATCGCCGCGGTTTTCTGCCCTTCAATGCGGAAGGGATTGATGGAATTGACGAGCTCGATATGATGCTCAGTGGACAGGGTTTTCACGATCGAGAGCGCTTGGTCGAAGTTTCCATCGATTTGAATGACTGTGGCCTGGTGCATCATCGCTTGCGACAGCTTCCCCATCGCGATCTTGCCGGCGGGGATCAGGACATAGACGGGCAGCCCGGCGCGGGCGCCATAGGCCGCCGCTGCCGCGGAGGTATTGCCGGTGGACGCACACATCACCGCTCGTGCGCCGTTTTCGACGGCCTTTGACATCGCCATGGTCATCCCACGGTCCTTGAACGACCCTGTGGGATTGGCGCCCTCGAATTTCAAATACAGGTCGATGCCGGGAGCGATTTTCTTGGCGAGTCTGGCCGCGCGAATCAGCGGAGTATTGCCTTCCCCCAGCGTGATGACTGGCGTGCTCTCGCTGACCGGGAGAAACTTTCGATACTCTTCGATGACGCCGCGCCAGCGATTCATGACCTTACTCGTCCTTGCCCTCGATCCGGATGAGGGTGGTCGGCTCGGACATAAAGGACATGCGATTGATCTGGCTGAGCGCCGTTTGAACATCACGCTCTCTCGCCGTATGGGTCTTGATGACGATCGGGACGGTCTGTCCTTCGCGCCTCCCTTTTTGCAGCATGGACGAAATACTGATGCCGTAGCGTCCAAGTTCACCCGCGATCTGCGCCAACACTCCCGGACGATCAATGACCATAAAGCGCAAGTAGTACAAGGAGCGTATTTCTTCCATCGGCCGCAAGCGCAGGGGACGCCGCTCTTCCGGCTGGAATGAGGCAGGAGGCACGCGACCCGCTCCGCCCTTGAGAAGATTACGGGCACCGGCGATGATGTCGCTGACCACTGCGCTGCCTGCCGCCAGGTCGCCGGCGCCCCGTCCGCTCAGGACGACGTCACCGACCGCGTCGCCGATCAATTGAATGGCGTTATACACGCCCTCGATTTTCGCCAGTGGCGACTCGGCCCCCAGCATCGTCGGATGGACGCGTGCTTCCACATCACCCTCGACGAGCTTCGCAATGCCCAACAGCTTAATGGTGTAATCAAACTCTCTCGCATAGGCCATGTCATGCTCGGTAATATGGGTAATGCCTTCGGTGTACAGGTCCTTGAAATTGACCGGCGTGCCGAATCCCAGATTCACCAGAATGGCCAGCTTGTGGGCACTGTCGGTCCCGGCCACATCGAACGTGGGATCAGCTTCGGCATAGCCGGCCTTCTGCGCCTCGACGAGCGTCTCGGCGAATCCCTTCCCTTCATTGGTCATCCGCGAGAGGATATAGTTCGAAGTCCCGTTGATGATTCCGTAAATGGACTGGATCGAATTGGCGGCCAGCCCTTCTTTGAGGGCGTGGATGACGGGAATGCCTCCCCCCACGCTTGCTTCAAATCCGAGATCGATACCCTTGCGGGACGCCGCGGCAAAAATTTCCTCGCCATGGAGCGCCAGCAACGCTTTGTTCGCCGTCACGACCGTTTTCCCGGCCGCGATGGCATCGAGGATCAGGCGTTTGGCAAAATCATACCCACCGACAAGTTCCACCACGATGTCAACGTTAGGGTCCGATAGGACCTGCTTGGCGTCATTGACAAGGACCCCTGGGGGCAAGGTGATTCCCCGATCTCGGGTAACGTCGAGATCGGCGACCCGCACAAGCTCGATGGGCACGCCCACGCGGCGTCGGATCAATCCGGCGTTCTCCAACAGAATTTTCACAACGCCGCTGCCGACCGTGCCGAAGCCGATCAGGCCGACGCCGACACGCGAAATCATTCTTCTTCCCCTTCAAGCTTCAAGGTTTTCCTAATTCCGCGAACAGCCTGGCGCGTCCGGTGCTCATTTTCAACCAGCGCAAAGCGTACATACTCGTCGCCGCCCTCACCAAACCCGATGCCAGGGGAGACGGCGACTTTGGCGTCTCGCAAGAGCAGCTTGGAAAACTCGAGAGACCCCATATGCCGATAGGGCAACGGAATCCTGGCCCACACGAACATCGTAGCCAGTGGTTTATTGACATTCCATCCGATACGATTCAGCCCACCCACGAGCACATCGCGGCGCTTTTGATAGCGCTGGACCGTTTCCTTGACACAATCTTGTGGCCCGTTGAGCGCGATGACGCTGGCGATCTGCAGAGGTTGAAAGATGCCGTAATCGAGGTAGCTTTTGATCTTGGCCAGTGCCCCCACTACTTCACGGTTCCCGACGCAGAAACCGACCCGCCAGCCCGGCATATTGTAGGCCTTGGACAATGTGTAGAACTCCACGCCGATATCTTTCGCCCCCGGCACTTGGAGAAAGCTCGGTGCCCGATAGCCGTCGAACACCAAGTCGGCATACGCCAGGTCGTGGATCACGATGACATGGTGCTCCTTGGCGAAGGCCACGATTTTTTTGAAGAACTCGAGATCGACAATGGCCGTCGTCGGATTGTGCGGAAAATTGATGACTAAAATTTTTGGCCGCGGGAACGTCTGCCGGTACACTCGCTGGAGGTCATCGAAAAAATCACTGTCCGGCCGCAACTCGATGCCTCGGACTTCTCCGCCTGCGATGACGAAGCTGTACATGTGAATGGGATAGGTCGGCGTGGGCGTGAGCACGACATCGCCAGGGCCGATCATCGCCAGGGACAGATGCGCCAGCCCTTCCTTGGAACCGATCGTCACAATGGCTTCGGTTTCCGGATCGAGGTCCACATCGTAGTTGCGCCGGTACCATGCGGCGATCGCGTGGCGCAGCTTGGTAATGCCTCGTGAGGCCGAATAGCGGTGATTTCTGCCCTTGCGAGCGGCTTCAATCATCTTCTCGACGATGTGGTTGGGCGTTGGCTGATCTGGGTTGCCCATTCCAAAATCGATGATGTCCTCGCCTCGATGCCGGGCTTCCAGCTTGAGGCTTTGGACTTGGGCGAAGACGTACGGGGGGAGCCGCTTCAATCGGTAAAAATTATCTGACAATCCCATGGCCGTTTGCTGTCGAACTCTTCAAGCGGGGAGGAAGAAATCGCCCTCACAGGTGCGATGGAGGCTTATTCTAATTGCGTGCATGCGACGGAGTCAAATTATCTTGTGATTCTGTGGGGTTCCGCACGGACATTGATTCACCGGGAACTCCCGAGTTCGCTCGCCGATCAACCGCTGTCCTAGCCTTGCCCCCTTCAACGGCTTTCTGTTACAACAGCGGCGTCCGCACGATCTTCGTTCAATCTCGACCCCCCGTCGCCAGAATCAACCGGAGGTTCTTTGTGGCCCGACTCGGTGTAAATGTCGATCACGTCGCTACACTGCGGCAAGCGCGTGGCGGAAACGATCCGGACCCTCTCGCCGCGGCGGTGTTGGTCGAGTTGGCCGGCGCAGACGGCATCGTCGTGCATCTGCGGGAGGATCGCCGGCACATCCAGGACCGCGACCTTCGCCTGCTCCGCGAACTGATCCGGACGAAGCTCGACATGGAAATGGCGGCGGACGAGACGATGGCTAAGATCGCACTGACAATCAAGCCGGATCTGGTCACACTTGTCCCGGAAAAGCGCCAGGAACTCACGACGGAGGGCGGGCTCGACGTCCCCGCTCATAAAGACCGCCTCCAGCAGGTCATCGGGATGCTGCATGACGGAGGAATTCCCGTGAGCCTGTTCATCGAGCCGGACCTCGGCCATATCAGAGCCGCGCATAAAATCTCCGCAGACTTCGTCGAGCTCCATACAGGCCGATATGCCAACGCGAAGCGATCAAAGGAAGCGGATACCGAGTTCGAAGCGATCACGCAGGCGGCGAAACTGGCATACAAGCTGGGACTGGGCGTCAATGCCGGCCATGGATTGAACTACCAAAACGTCAAGCGCTTGACCCATATCCCCGAGATCGTGGAATACAATATCGGCCACAGCATCATCGCACGGGCCGTCCTTGTCGGCCTCGATCAGGCTGTCCGTGAGATGAAAGCCCTGCTCAACTAGATCGAGCCCCCCGTCTCCTAGGCTGCGAGTGACCGGACGAGCCGCAGAATGAAGATCGTGACGGCAACGCAGATGCAGGCTCTAGACCGGCGCACCATTACGGAAACTGGGGTGCCGAGTCTGACGCTGATGGAGCGTGCCGGAGCTGGAACCGCGGATTTTATCCGGGACCGGTTCGGTCCGCTTGCCGGCAAACGCGTCACGATTGTCTGCGGCAAGGGCAACAACGGCGGCGACGGATTGGTGGTCGCCAGGCTGTTGCGTCAGCATCGAGCGCGCGTCACCGTGCTGTTAGTGGCACCGGCTGCGGATTTGAGCCGGGATGCCAAAGCCATGTATCGCCGCTGGCTCCGAGTCGGAGGCACTTCGGCGACTAAGTTCTTCAGATCTCCCGAACAGACGGAAGCGCTTCTCGCCGACAGTGAACTCATCGTTGATGCACTCCTTGGCACGGGCCTTTCGACGCCCGTCATTGGCCCGTATCGAGAGGCCATCCGTGTGATGAACGAGGCCGGCGATCCCATTGTCTCCGTCGATATGCCGTCGGGCATCCATGCAGACGACGGAGCGTTGCTGGGATGCGCCGTCCGAGCCTCGGCGACGGTGACGTTCGGTCTGCCCAAACTCGGGCTCTACGTGGGTGCCGGCATTGATCACGCCGGCGTCATCCATGTCGTCGATATCGGGATTCCAGCGGCCTATGTGAATGAGATCGATGGCCGAACCTTCTTGATCACCGAAGATTTTGTCAAAACGGCTCTGCCTCCGCGTACAGCGTCCTCTCACAAAGGAACGTATGGTCATGCGGGAATTCTTGCGGGCTCGGCAGGCAAAACCGGAGCTGCCGCCCTCGCCGCGAAGGCGGCGCTTCGGATAGGCGCCGGCTTGGTGACCGTCGGCGTGCCGGCCAGCGTCAACGACATTCTCGAGGCCAAACTACTCGAGGTCATGACGGTGCCTCTTCCCGACACCAAGGCCCGCACGCTCGGTCGCGCCGGGTTTGACCGGATTCTCGGCTTCATCCAATCGAGAACGGCAGTGGCCATTGGTCCGGGGCTGTCGACCAATCCGGAAACGGTCGAGGTGGTGCAGTCCTTGATGAAACATCTTGACCGCCCGTCGGTGCTCGACGCCGATGCCCTCAATGCCTTGGCGAGTCGCGCGTCCTTGCTGACCGAATGCAAGACGCCACCCATCCTGACGCCACACCCCGGCGAGATGGCACGTTTGGAAGTCGGCGCGACGTCACAAAGCGTCAATGCCGACCGCCTCGGCACGGCCAGACGTTTTGCCCGAGAACGAGGCGTCTTTGTCGTCCTGAAGGGCGCCCGGACGGTGGTCGCAAGACCCGATGGCCTGCTCATGGTCTGCCCGACGGGCAACCCAGGAATGGCCACGGCGGGAACGGGAGATGTGCTCACCGGAATGCTCGTCGGCCTCCTCGCACAAGGCGTTCCGTCCTGGGAAGCAGCCTGTGCTGCGACCTATTTGCATGGTGCGGCAGGCGACCTGGCGGCTGGTCGACTGGGATTTGCCGGCATGATCGCCGGCGATCTCATTGAACAGATTCCCTATGCCATTCAAACGGTCGTCGGCTAAAAGACAAGCCCCGCCGGGTCGGGCGTTTCCCCGGGCTATTTTGCCAACGAATCGGGTCTGGCGCCGGTCGCTGCCCTCGTCGCGGCACACTGATCGGTTGGGCCGCACCATCGGCTCAGTGCTCGAGGGAGGAGAGTCCCTGGCGCTGTCAGGTGCCTTGGGAGCAGGCAAAACTGTGCTTGTCCGAGGCATTGCCGCAGGTCTCGGCGCGCCCCCGGATGCCGTCAGCAGTCCAACCTTCGTGCTCCTGCATGAATACCGCGGTCGGCTTCCTCTAGCACATCTCGATCTGTACCGGCTCGGCTCGAGGAAGGAAGCGGAGACCATTGGACTCGAGGATTACCTCTCCGGAGCAACCGTCGTTGCGGTCGAATGGGCCGACAAGGCCCCCGGGATCCTGCCGGACGACCGCCTCGAAATGGAGTTGCGCCATCAGACGGTTCAGAGTAGAAGTATTCGATTCACGGCCACCGGACCGTCGTCTGTCGCGTTGTTGGCTCGAATCAAACACTCTACGATGCTTCGGAACAGACGTTCCCCCTCCCGGCGGCCCCGGCGCAAACTAAAAGGAAACTCTTCCCGATGATTCGTGTCATTCTTGTGGGCACGCTGCTGTTGTTGTGTCTGGCCTTTTTCCTCCAAAATCAGGAACAAGAAGTGACGCTCCGTTATTTCTTCGGATTGTTCGAGGCCTCAACACCGATCTACAAGCCGATCTTGGCGGGATTCGGCGTCGGCCTGCTGGTGTCTGTCATCCTGCTGTTCCCACCATGGGTGAAAGGCCGTATCGAGCTGCGCCGAAAAACTAAGGCTTTACAGGAAGCCGAAGTGGACCTGGAACGTCTCCGCCATTCGCTGGAGAAACTGACCGGCCGAACGGCACCGCCGGTGCCCGGAGACGTCCCTCTGAGAGAAAGCTCCGATGAGTGAGCACGATGATACGCCGCTGATGCGGCAGTACCGCGAGATCAAACGAGGCTACTCTGAAGCCATACTCTTCTTCCGCGTCGGCGATTTCTACGAAATGTTCTACGAGGACGCCGAAGCCGCCTCCAGATTGCTGTCCATTGCTCTGACGTCCCGCGACAGGTCAAGCCCCGATCCTGTTCCGCTGTGCGGCGTCCCCTATCATGCAGCCCAAGGGTACATTGCCAAATTGCTGAAGGCCGGACGTACCGTCGCCTTATGCGAGCAGGTGGAAGATCCCAAACTCGCGAAGGGACTTGTGCGACGCGAGGTCGTTCGTCTCTACACACCGGGGACACTCGTTGACACCGAATTTCTCGATCCCAGTGAATCCAGTTTCCTTGCCGCGGTCGCCCGCGTCGAGCGCAGAGGAGGCCGTCAATGCTGGGGGCTGGCAGCCCTCGAGGTCACGACAGGCGAATTCTGGGTGATGGAACACGAGGGCGCTGACCAGCTACTCATCGACGAGTTGGCGCGGTTGCAACCGAGAGAATTGCTTCATGCGGATGCCGAGGAGACGGAGCAATGGCTTCGTTCACAGCTCCAAGGCGTCAGAATATGCGAGTGCGAGGCATCCTGGTTCGATTGGCAGGAAGCCTCCAAGGCGCTGACCAG
>Ga0070667_100004591_pt1 | contig 11609 bp, 11 predicted proteins | sample KBSS33metaG_FD_64659 | JGI IMG/M metagenome (GOLD analysis project Ga0070667, IMG submission 64659) | Switchgrass rhizosphere microbial communities from Kellogg Biological Station, Michigan, USA - KBS S3-3 metaG | ecosystem: Host-associated > Plants > Roots > Rhizosphere > Soil ...
CGGGTAGCGCTTCGCTCGCTTCTCAAGGTCAGCCATCCGGCCACGGCTCGCTCGGGTCCACATCCCGAGCTTGAATCACGCAAGCCGCTGTCGCTCAACCCATTATCAAACGGGCTCTTAGAAGCATCAAAATTTAATGATAGAACTCCCTTGTCACTAAGGCCCGGGAAGACGGTTTCGTTGGAGTCTGTGCTGGTAGGTGGTCCGAACCCCATGCTTCGAAGCTCTTCTGTCGAAGGGAGAGGGGCGCTTCGCACGAGCTTAGGGCAGAGGGAAAAAACTCCAGTCGCCGTAACATTCACGGGTGACGGCGCTGCCGCTTGGGCTGATGCAACTGCGGGTATTGCAATTAATCCGACTGTCATCATGACAACAACGCGATTTATGATCATCCAATATCTCCCCTTCTCGTTTCGATAACAGTAATCGCTGAATGACTGCAATGGACCACATCGCGGTCATAGTGAAAGATGCGGCTGACCGTCTCGCCCCCGCCACGCTAGTAGCCACGCGGGTTCACCGTCAGCGGGCATATGCCAGCGCCCATACCCCGCCCTCGTCCCACTCGCGGAGATGGTCGAGGATCAGCAGGAAATTCCCTGCCAGCGTGCCCGCCATCACCTCCGCATATGTGGCGTCGGCGAATTCATCGAACGATCCGCACATGATGACGATAGGCGATGGTCGCGGCTTCCGAGCGGTTTATAGCTTCGTCAGGCGGCGCTGGAGAGCAGCGACCATACACTGCCCTCCCGGAAAGCGCCCGCCCTAAGCCCCCACCGGCCGGTTCGTCACCAGCTTCTCCACCACGCCCGGGTCTGCCAGCGTCGAAGTGTCGCCCAGGTTCGTGACGTCGTTCTCGCCGATTTTGCGCAGGATGCGGCGCATGATCTCGCCGGGGCGGGTTTTTGGCAAGTCGGGGGCGAACTGGATCACTTCCGGGGTGGCGATCGGACCGGTCTCGTGGCGGACCCAGGCGACCAGTTCCTCGCGCAGGACCTCGTCGGGCCCGACTTCGGCGTTGGTGGTGACAACGGCGTAGATACCCTGACCCTTGATCGCGAGCGGCATGCCGACCACCGCGCCCTCGAAGCTGCCCTTGCCCGGGCCTCTATCGCGTGGGCTTCGTTATCGAGCAGCATGGGCTGCACGCCGAACATCGGGCGGTAGTCAGCGCGCCCACGGCCCACTCGGCGAGGACGGGATAGACGGTTTGAGCCATGAGCAATCCTTCTTTCGAGACTCTGAAGCCAGGAATGCGTGGCGTCGTGAGCACAGGCTCAGGCACGATCAGACCTGTTCCTCGGCCTCTTCGCCTTCGCGGCGGTCGACCATGCCCAGCAGCTTGAGTTTGCGGTGCAATGCCGAGCGCTCCATGCCGATGAACGAGGCGGTCTTGGAGATATTGCCCGAAAAGCGGCGGATCTGCACGCGTAGGTACTCGCGCTCGAAGCTCTCGCGCGCCTCGCGCAAGGGGGCGCTCATCATCACCGAGATTCCAGGGTCGCCCACGCCACGGCTGTTGAAGATCTCCGGCGGCAGCATGTCCGCTTCGATCCGGCCGAGCTTTTCGCGCGGGGCCATGATCACCGTGCGCTCCACCACGTTGCGCAGCTGGCGCACGTTGCCAGGCCATTCGTAAGCCTGGAGCGCGGTCATCGCTTCGTTCGCGACCAAGGGCGGAGGCACGCCCTGCTCGTTGGCGTAGCGGGCAAAGAAATGTTCGATCAGCGCCGGCACGTCCTCGCGACGTTCACGCAGGGCCGGAATCGAAACAGGGACCACGTTGAGGCGGTAGAACAGGTCTTCGCGGAAGCGCCGCTCGGCGATCTCCTTCTCGAGATCGCGTGAGGTGGAGGAGACGACGCGCACGTCGACGCGGATCTGTCGGGTACCGCCGACGCGCACGAACGCCTGGTCGGTCAGCACGCGCAGGATACGGGCCTGGGTCGAGAGCGGCATGTCGGCCACTTCGTCGAAGTAGAGAGTGCCCCCGTCGGCCATCTCGAGCAGGCCCGGACGCACCAGCGAGCCCTCGGCCTCTTCTCCGAACAGCTCCTGCTCGAAGCGCTCGGGCGTGATGCGCGCGGAATTGACGCTGACGAAAGCGTTGCTCGCCCGCGCGCTCCAGGTGTGCAGCAGGCGCGCCGCCACTTCCTTGCCCGAGCCCGCCGGACCGGTGATCAACAGTCGGCTGCCGGTATTGGCGACGCGCTTCAACGTCGCGCGCACCTGGTTGATCGCGCCGCTCGATCCGGTGAACTCTTCGCCGGTGGAGACGTCCTGCTTGAGCTGCTGGTTCTCCCGCCGCAGACGCTCGGTCTCGGTCGCGCGGCCGACGAGGTGTAGCAGCTTTTCGGATTCGAATGGCTTCTCGATGAAATCGACCGCGCCGCGGCTGATCGCGGCTACGGCGGTGTCGATGTTGCCATGACCCGAAAAGATGATAACCGGCAGCCCCGGCTCGCGCGCCTTGATCGCATCGAGCACTTCGAGCCCGTCCATCGCGCTGCCGTGCAGCCACACGTCCAGCAGCACCAGCGAGGGACGTCGCGCATCGACCGCGGCCAGCGCTGCCGCGCTGTCGCCGGCGGTACGGCACTCGTAACCTTCGTCGCTCAGCACGCCGGCGACGAGTTCGCGGATGTCGCGCTCGTCGTCGACGATCAGGATTTCCAATGCCATCGTCAGCTCTTCTTCGGTGGAAACGGGGGGTGTTGGAAAGGCGCAATCACTCGGCGGCCTCCTGCTTGCGGTCGGCTGCAGGGGATTCTGCGGCGAGCGGATCGGCGGCGAAGCGCATGATCACAGTGGTCCCGCCGCCCGGGGTCTGGGTGAAAGTCATCTCGCCGCCGTGCTCCTCGATGATCTTGTTGACGATCGCCAGGCCAAGGCCCGTGCCTTTCTCGCGCGTGGTCACATAGGGTTCGATGATCCGCTCGCGGTCCTGCGAAAGGCCTATGCCGTTGTCGGCAATGCGCACAGCGATTGCGCCGGGGTGTCCCTCGAGCGCGACCGCGATGGCGCCGCGGTAATCCTCGCCGGCATCCTTGCCCTTGGCCTCGATCGCCTCGACGGCGTTCTTTAGGACGTTGGTCATGGCTTGCCCGAACTGGTGGCGATCGGCATCGATCGTCGGCGGATCGCCCTCGACGGAGAAGCTGAAGTCGATGTCGGGGCGCGCCACTTCTTGGAGGAACAGCGCCTGGCGGGTGAGCGCCACCGGATCCTCCGCGCGGAAAATCGGCTTGGGTAGCCGCGCGAAGGAGGAAAATTCGTCGACCATCTTCCTCAGGTCGCCCACCTGGCGGATGATCGTGCGCGTCAGGTCCTCGAACAGCTCGGGATTGTCGGTGATCTGCTTGCGATAGCGGCGGCTTAGGCGCTCGGTCGCGAGCTGGATCGGGGTCAGCGGATTCTTGATCTCGTGCGCGATGCGCCTCGCCACGTCAGACCAGGCGGCGGTGCGCTGGTCGAGCAGTTGGCGGGTGATGTCCTCGAACGTGATGACGTGGCCCGTGGCGTCGCGGGTGGTCTTCACTGCCAGCGTCAGCAGTTCGCCGCCGCGGCTGTACTGGACAATGCCGCCAGCGCCGTCCTGATCGAGCACAGCCGCGATCGAGGGCGCAAGCTCGGCCAGCGGCTTGCCTTCGGAGGCAGCGCCCGTGCGATCGCCGAGGAGGCGCTGCGCGGTGCTGTTCATCAGCAGCACGTGGCCGTCGGCATCGAGGGAAATGATGCCGCTGGTCACCGATTCCAGGACCGCCTCGATGAACAGCCGCCGCTCGTGGAGCTGGCGATTGGCGCCGAGCAGCGCCTGGGTCTGCTTGTCGATCTGCGCGGTCATGCGGTTGAACGCGCGGTTGAGCAGGCCGATCTCGTCCGCCCCGGTGCGCCCCTCCAGACGGAGCGCGTAGTTGCCCGCCCCCACCCGTCGCGCGGCGTCGACAAGCTCGTACAGCGGCTTCACCTGCCGGTCGGCAAAGCGCAGCGCGAACCACACCGACAGGCCCACCAGCGCAAGCGAGGCGACGAACAGCGCCACGTTGAAGCGCAGCTGTAGAACACGGGCGCGATTGGTCAGGATCTCGTAGGCCTGCACGATGTTGTCCGCGCGCTGGCCCTGGCTGAGCGAGAGCAGGTCGGAGCTGCGCACCACGAGGAGGTAGATGCCAGATTGTCGCTCGATCGGGGCAGCGGCGACGATACGGTTGTCCTTCGCGATGGCGACATAAGGCTCGCCGCGATCGAGCCGGGAGAGCACGGCTTCGCTGATCCGGTTGTTTTCGGACTTGCCGTCAGGATCGACGATGATCGGCGTGCGCTGCTGGCCGTCGCCATCGATCTGGATGATCGCTGCGACCCGCAGGTTGCGGCGCAAAACCTGGTCGGCGAGGAACGCCTGGAACTCGCGACTGGCGACGGGATAGCCGCTTAGCATCGTGCGGCTGTCGGTCGCCATCGCGACGGATTCGTAGCCGACATCGCGCAACGTCTGCTCGTAGTAGCCCCGCGCCAGCTTGTTGGCATTCTCCAGCAGCCCGCGCGAGCTGTCCGAGAACCAGAACTCTACACCCGACTGGAACAGCAGCGAAGCAAAGACGACGACCAGCAGAGTGGGTACCGCCGAGATCAACGAGAAGATGAACACCAGGCGCACGTGCATCTGCCCGGTGCCGCCGATCGTCTCGTCCGCGCGGCGCAGCGCGAGGTATCGTCCCAACAAAACCAGCAGCGTCAGCGCCGGCACCAGCGTGCCGATTAGCAACGAGGCGGTGATATTAGATGGCAACACCTGGCGCTGGTCGCCGCCGCCCATCAACGTACGCCAAGTGATGGCCGACATTACAAGGAACGCGACGATCGAAATCACCGCAAGAATGGCGAAAAAGTTGGCGCGGCGCGCCGCAACTTGCATGCGGCGCCACCAGCGCGGCCACCCCTTCTTGCGAGTGCCAGTTCGGACCGGAGTATCGCTCATCGTTGCGCCGTTACAACAGCACTGTTGCCTTCGTGCAAGAGGCAATCTGTCGATTTTCCGACGAGCGTCCGTTCACATCCGACGGGCGAATTCCTCGGGATCGAGTGCCAGTTCACCCAGCCGCTTGCGCAGGGTGTTGCGATTAATGCCGAGCGCCTGGGCCGCGCGCAGCTGGTTGCCACCGGTCTCCTTGAGCACTTCGGCGAACAGCGGACGTTCGAAAGCGGCAAGCGCGGTGTCGTAGATCGCGCCGCTGATGGGCCTCGCATCGGCAAGCCAACGGGCCACGGCGCCTTCGAGGTCGCGGGGCATCGGCTCGCCCGTATGCGGCTCGTCGTGCGGCTCAGGAGCGAGCAGCGGCGCGATCGCTTCGGCATCGATGACATCCTCTCGCGCCAGCAGCGCCAAGCGGTAGATGAAGTTTTTGAGCTCGCGCACGTTGCCGCGCCATGGCTGGCGCGCCAGCAGCGCCGCGGCTTCCGCGGTGAGCTGGCGGCGGGGCAGGCCCTCGTTGGCGGCATGCATCAGAAAATGGCGAGCCAGCACGTCGATGTCGTCGCGCCGTTCACGCAAGGGCGGCATGTGGATCGGCACGACGTTGAGCCGGTAATACAGGTCTTCGCGGAAGCGGCCGGCGGCGATCTCGGGCTCGAGGTCCTTGTTGGTGGCGGCGATGATGCGCGTGTCGAGCTGGATTTCGTCGCGCCCGCCGACCCGCCGCACCGTGCCCGACTGGAGCGCGCGCAGCAGGCGGGTCTGCGCCTGCATCGGCATGTCGCCGATTTCGTCCAGGAACAGCGTGCCCCCCGCCGCCTGCTCGAACTTGCCGACATGGCGCGCAACGGCACCGGTAAAAGCGCCCTTCTCGTGCCCAAACAGCTCGCTTTCGATCAGCTCTGCGGGGATCGCGGCGGTGTTGACCGCCACGAAGGGACCACCGCGCCGGTTGCCGAGCGTGTGGATCGCTTCTGCCACCAGCTCCTTGCCGGTGCCCGATTCGCCCAGCACCAGCACCGTCAGGTCGTTGCGCAGGACGCGGGTGATCATTCGAAAGACCGACTGCATCGCGGCGCTGCGGCCGACCAGCGGCAGCCCATCGCCGAGCGGCTCATCCCCGTCCGCAACACGGCCCTGTCCCGCGCCGGCGGCCTGGCGCACGGTGCGTGCCAGTTCGTCGATATCGAAAGGTTTGGGAAAATACTCGAAGGCGCCAGTGCCGGTGGCGCGCACCGCAGTATCCAGCGTGTTCTGGGCCGAAAGGATCACGATCGGCATCTCCGGGTGGAGTGCCCGCACCCGCTCGATCGTGTCGATACCATCCCCGTCCGGCAGCATGACGTCGGTGACGAGCGCCTTGAAGTCGCCGGCCGCCAGCAGCCGATCGCGCTCGGCAATGGTCTGGCAGTGTCGCACCTGGAAGCCCTCGGCCTCGAGCGCGGCAGTGATGACGATGGCGATGGACATGTCGTCCTCGACCAGCAAAACGCTCATGCCCCCACCTTCCTTCTCGCGCCCCGTCCCCGCGTCTCGCGCGCCAACGGCAAGTGCACGCGGAAATGCGTCAGCCGCGCCTCGTCGTCGCGCTCGTGAGTGATGCGCCCATTCATGTCGCGCACCAGCTTGCGCACCAACGGCAGGCCGAGCCCCTGCCCGGCCTTCTTGGTGGTCACGAACGGATCGAAAATGTGCTCGCGCATCGCCGGCTCCACCCCCGGCCCGTTGTCGCTCACCCGCACTTCGACCGGCAACCGCAGCGGTGTGGCGGCGTCGCCGGTGTGCAACTGGAGCCCGCTCGCGAAGCGAGTGCGGATCGTCACGCGCGGTTCCTCTGCTTCACGGCTCGCCTCGATGGCGTTGGACAGAAGATTGATGAAGACCTGTACCAAGCCGTCCGGGCTGCCCAGGATCGGCGGCAGCGAGGGATCGAACTCCTCGACCAAGCGGACATGACGCAGGGAACTGCCATTCGCTGCCTCGATCACGTCGATCGCCCGGCGCGCCGCCTCGTGGAGGTTGCAGGCCTCCACCGGCGGCGCGATGCGCCCGCTCAGCTTCTGCATGCGCTCGATCAGCCCGGCAATGCGGTCGACCTCGCCGGTGATGAGATCGGTGAGCGCGCGGTCGCGGCCATTGACCTTGCGGGCCAACAGCTGCGCGGCGCCGCGGATGCCGGCGAGCGGGTTCTTGATCTCGTGGGCCATGATCTCGGGCCCACGCAGTACCGCATTGTCAGGCCCGCCGGAATCGTCGCCCAAGGCCTCCGCGGCGCTATGGTCGTGGATCGTCAAGACCTGCCAGCCCGGCGTGTCCGCCACCGGCGCGACGTTGAGGTCGACCCGCCGCGCTCCTTTGCCGCGCAGCGCCACTTCCACCGCGCGCGCCGAGACAGGCGTCTCGTGGTCGCCAAGCCGCTCGAGCAGGCGCCGGTCGGGAAACGAGACCAGATCGGTCAGCTGGCTACCCGCCAGCAATCGCGCCGACTGGCCGAAGAACTGCTCTGCCGCAGGGTTGAGCGAGGCGATCCGCAGGCCCGGCTCGAGCAGGACCACGGCATGGGGCAGGCTGGCGAGCAGCCGCTGGGCGTCCGGCAGCGCTGACCGGGCCGCCAGCGTCATGCCGCCCGCAGCTGCCCAGGCTGTTGGCCGGATCGCTGGCCGGATTGCGGATCGAACTCCGCGTCGCGATAAGGCGCGTAGAACGCCTCCAGCTCGCGCAGCACGGTGTCTGGATCGGCGATGAAGTTCACCTTGTTGCGGAACTCGGCGGCGCCGTGGACGCCCTTGATGTACCAGCCCAGGTGCTTGCGCGCCATCTTGACGCCGGTGTCGGTGCCGTAGTGGTCGAGCATGTCTTGATAGTGGCGCCGGATGATCTCGTACTGCGCGTAAGGCGCCGGGTCGACCGCGACTGGTTCCCCGCGCCACCACTGCATCACTTGCGCCAGGAACCACGGGCGGCCGTACGAGCCGCGTCCGATCATCACGCCGTCGGCGCCGGACTGTTCCAGCGCCTGCGCCGCGTCGGCGATAGTGCTGATGTCGCCGTTGACCAGCACCGGGATCGACACTGCGTCCTTCACGCTACGCACGAACGCCCAGTCCGCCTCGCCCTTGTACATCTGGTTACGGGTGCGGCCGTGAACGGTAATCATCTTCGCGCCCAAATCCTCGGCGATGCGAGCCAGTTCGGGTGCGTTCAGGCTGTCATGGCACCAGCCCATGCGCATCTTGACCGTGACCGGGACCTTCACGGCCTTGACCGTCGCTTCGATCAGTCTGGTCGCCAGCGGCACCTGGCGCATCAGCGCCGAGCCGGCATCGCCGTTGACCACCTTGCGCACCGGACAGCCCATGTTGATGTCGATGATCGCGGCGCCGCGGTCTTCGACCAGCTTGGCCGCCTCGGCCATCTGCGCCGGCTCGCAACCGACGAGCTGCATCGAGACGGGGTCTTCGATCGTGTCCCACATTGCCTTCTGGAGCGACACCCGCGTTTCGCGGATCGCGGCGGGGCTGGCGATCATCTCGGTGACGTTGAGGCCAGAGCCGAAGCCGCGCACCATGCGGCGAAACGGCAGGTCCGACACCCCCGTCATCGGCGCGAGCACCACCGGGCAGTCGATCGTCACCGGACCGACATGGATCGGCCTGAGCGCCGGAGGGGGTGGAAGATCGGTCATGTCGCCTGGAGCACTGCCTAAAAAACAGGCAGCGCATAGTGGATTGCCCTCCTTCCGGCAAGCGATTACCGGCGAGCGAAATGTCGCAATTTGCACCAGAGACCCAGGCGAATGGCCGCGCTTTCGCGAGCGGGGCACGCCTGCGCGTCGCTGCGGTCGTCGTCGCGGGCGGCCAGGGCCTGCGCGCAGGTCAATCGGTGCCCAAGCAGTTCGCCCTGTGGCGCGGCAAGCCCGTGATACGCCATTCGGTGGAGGCACTGGCCGCGGCGGGATGCCGGCCGATCGTCGTCGTGATCCCGACCGACGCCGACCCGCTGGCGCGCGAGGCACTTGCCGGCATCCGCGGGCTGACACTGACGGCGGGCGGCGCCACCCGGCAGGAGTCGGTTCGCCTTGGCCTCGAAGTGGTGGCCGGTTCGGCGCCCGACGTGGTGCTGATCCACGACGCGGCCCGGCCGGTGTTGCCCGGTGCTGTCATCGAGCGATTGCTGGCGGCGCTGCGGGACCGGCGCGGGGCGATCCCGGTGCTGCCGGTGGTCGACAGCCTCACCCACGTCACGACCGGCGACCTCATGGGTGCACCGGCCGATCGCGCGGCGCTCCGACGGGTGCAGACCCCGCAGGCGTTTTGGTTCGACGATATCCTCACTGCCCATCGTGAGTGGGAGGGCGAGACGCTGGCCGGGGACGATGCCCAAGTGGCGCAGGCCTGGGGCATTGAAGTGGCGCTAGTCGACGGAGACGAGGCCTTGCACAAGCTGACCACCGCCAATGATTTCGCGTCCTCGCTCCCAGCTGTCCGCGTGGGACAGGGCTACGATGTCCACCGTTTAGAGGCTGGTGAGGAGCTGTGGCTGTGCGGGGTGCGGATCGCGCACACGCATGGCCTTGCCGGCCATTCCGACGCCGATGTCGCCATCCACGCGCTCGTCGATGCCATGCTCGGCGCGATCGGCGCGGGTGACATCGGCCAGCATTTCCCCCCCAGCGATCCGCAGTGGAAGGGCGCCGCCTCGCACCAGTTCCTGGCCCACGCTGGACAAGTGGTCTCGCAAGCCGGTTATGCGCTGGCCAACGCTGATGTCACCATCATCTGCGAAGCGCCCAAGATCGGCCCGCACCGCGAGGCGATGCGTGCTAGCCTCGCCGAAGTGCTGGGCGTTGACATCGCCCGCGTGAGCGTCAAGGCAACGACCACCGAGAAGCTGGGTTTCACCGGACGCGGCGAAGGTATCGCCGCGCAGGCCGTGGTCAGCCTCGAACGGCTCTGACTGCCAGGCCAGGGCGAAAGGACATGCACATGTACAACCGTTTGAAAGCAGCGGCTGCGGCGCTGGCGCTGATGCCGGGGATCGCGAGCGCGGCCGAGCCGGCGTGTCTCACCAAGCGCGAGGCGACGTCGCTGATCGCCTATGCCCTGCCTCAGGCGATCACCGGCACGGCCAAGCGCTGCGCTGCCGCGTTGCCGGCGGACGCCTTCCTGCGCCGCCACGGCAACGAACTGGCCAGCCGCTACGGCGCGCAGAAGGATCGCTACTGGCCCCAAGCCAAGCCCGCTTTCCTCAAGACGCTTGGCAGCCAGGGCGGCGATACCGCTGCGCTCACCCGGAGCCTTCCCGACGACAGCCTGCGCCAGCTGGCCGACGTGTTCGTCGAGGGCTTCGTCTCACAGCGTATCGCTCTCAAATCGTGCGACAAGCTGGACCTCGCGATCGACCTCCTCTCGCCCTTGCCGCCCGAGAACATGGCTGGCCTGATCGCGCTCACCATGGACGTTGCCGGTGCTGCCGACCCGAAGCTGGGCAAGGTGACCCTGTGCAACGACAGCCGACCTGCAGGAACCCGATGACCGATACCGCCTCGCTTGCCGATGACCTCACCGCCCTGGCTGCTCGCGTAATTGCCGAGAACAAGGCGGCCGGTCGCATGGTCGCGCTCGCCGAAAGCTGCACCGGCGGTCTCGTCTGCGCGGCGCTGACCGAAATTCCCGGCTCCTCGGCGGTGCTCGATCGCGGCTTCGTCACGTATTCCAACGAGGCCAAGCAGGAGATGCTGGGCGTATCGAGCGACATCATCGATACGCTGGGCGCCGTCTCGCCAGCCACGGCCTGGGCCATGGCGCGCGGCGCCTTGAAGAACAGCCGCGCCGACGTGGCCGTGGCGATCAGTGGCATCGCCGGCCCCGACGGTGGCACCGCGCTCAAGCCGGTCGGCACTGTCGTCTTCGCCCGCGCCATCCGCGGCGAGGAGGAGGACGAGGACGCAGGTGCGCACGACGCCGAGCAGAAGCACATCGAAGGCAGGACCCGCGCCGAAATCCGCCACCGCGCCGCGATCGTGGCGCTGGAGCTGCTGTTGCCTTGAGTTTTCCGATCCTTCTTCCGCCGTGGAAGAGATCACTTGCAGACCGCATCGAAGGTTTGGTTACGTTCGGTAACAACAGTCACCAAAAGTGACTCAGCTCCCCCGCGGTGGCCCATAAAGCTCGGCGGCACGGGTTTCGAAGGCCTGCACCATCTTGCGGAAAGCCTTGTCGAAGTACTGCCCGGCCAACTTCTCGAACAGCGCGTTGCGGAATGTAAACCGCACGTCGAACTCGATTTCGCAGGCGTGCTCGCCGACCGCGCGGAAGGTCCAGCGGTTGTCGAGGTCTCGCATTGGCCCGTCGACATAGTGCACGCGGATCTCGTGCGGGCGCTCCTTCTCGACGCGTGAGGTGAACTTTTCGCGCAGCGCCTTGAAGCCGACCAGCATGTCGGCGATCATCTCATGCCCGTCGTCCGACTTCACCCGAGTGGCCACCACCCAGGGCAGGAACTCTTGGTAGCGGCCGACGTCGGCGACGAGGTCGAACATCTGCTCGGCGCTGTAGGGCAGCCGCCGCGTCTCGTGGATACCGGGCATGTCAGGCCTGCTGGCGCGCCAGCTTGGCTTCGCGCGCCGCCTTCA
>Ga0070667_100004593_pt1 | contig 11607 bp, 8 predicted proteins | sample KBSS33metaG_FD_64659 | JGI IMG/M metagenome (GOLD analysis project Ga0070667, IMG submission 64659) | Switchgrass rhizosphere microbial communities from Kellogg Biological Station, Michigan, USA - KBS S3-3 metaG | ecosystem: Host-associated > Plants > Roots > Rhizosphere > Soil ...
CGATCGCCGGCGAGCATCGCCTGGTCGCGCTCGCTCAAGGTGAGCATCAGCCCTACTATAATTCGCGAAATGCGAAAGACCTGCCTGACTGTAGCCGCCGCACTCGTAATCGTCGCGCCGTCTGCCGCTCAACGCGGCCAGTCCGCGGCGGCCACCGATGCCATCACGATTCTCAAGCCGGCGCGCGTGTGGGACGGCGACGCCATGCACGAAGGCTGGAGCGTGCGCGTGAAAGGCGAACGCATCGACGCGGTCGGCCCGGAAGCGGCCACCGCCGCCGCCGGCGCGAGAGTGATCGACTTGCCGGGAACGACGCTCACCCCCGGGCTCGTGGAGGGTCACTCGCACATCCTGCTGCACGCCTACAGCGAGACATCCTGGACCGATCAGGTGTCGCGCGAGGGGCTCGCGCTGCGGGTGGCGCGCGCCACCAACCATCTGCGATCGACGCTGCTGGCCGGGTTCACGACCGTCCGGGACCTGGGCACCGAGGGCGCGCAGTACGCCGACGTCGAGCTGAAACAGGCTGTGGCGCAGGGGATCATTCCGGGCCCGCGTGTCCTGGCGTCCACCAAGGCGATCGTCGCCACCGGCAGCTATCAGCCGAAGTTCGTTGTCGAATGGAACGTCCCTCAGGGAGCTGAAGAAGCCGATGGCGTTGACAGCCTCACACGCGTCGTGCGCGATCAAATCGGCAAGGGCGCCGACTGGATCAAGATGTACGCCGATTACCGCTGGGGGCCGATGCCGGGTTCACGGCCAACCTTCTCAGTCGACGAATTGAAACTCGCGGTCGAGACCGCGAAAAGCGCCGGCGTGCCGGTTGCCGTGCATGCCAACACCGCCGAGGGCATGCGCCGCGCCGCCCTCGCGGGAGTCGAGACGATCGAACACGGTGGCGAGGGTACAGCGGAGATCTTCAAGCTGATGGCCGAGCGTCACGTCGCGCTGTGCCCCACGATTACGGCGGGCGCCGGGCCCTGGCCGCCGGCGAATCCCGACGCGCCCGCCGCGCAGCGCAAGCGCGCCAGCTTCAAGGCCGCGCTCGACGCCGGCGTGACGATCATCAACGGCAGCGATGTCGGCACGTTTCCGCACGGCGACAACGCGCGCGAGCTCGACGCGATGGTCGCGTACGGGATGCCGATCGCGGCAGCGCTGAAAAGCGCGACGTCCGTCGCCGCGAAGGTGCTGCATATGGAAAGCCAGATCGGCGCCGTCAAAGCGGGACTGTACGCCGACGTCGTGGCATTTGACGGCGATCCCACAAAGGATCTGTCAGCGCTGCGGCGGGTGAAGTTCGTGATGAAGAATGGGACGGTCTACAAACAGTAGGGGCTCGGGGCTAGGGGCTAGGGGCTAGAGGTTCAGCAGCTCGGGCCTAGGGGCTAGCGGCTAGGGGCTAGATGTTCAACAACTCGGGGCTCAGGGCTAGCTACGGGGCAGGGCTCGGCGAAGACGGACGACAGCTAGCCCCCAGCCTCCAGCCCCGGCGTCCGTGATCAGTAATTCAGCCAGTACGCCAGCTTCACGAGAAACACGTTGCGCGGCGCGACGCCGAAAATGTCGTGCATGTCGCGGCCGAACTGGAACCCGCCGGGCACCGCGTCGTTTTCGCGCGCCTGCTGCCAGACGACGAAGAGCGTCGAACCAGGCTTGTATTCCCAGCGCAGCACGTTCGTCGTCCGGAACGACTTGACGTTGAAGTTCGGGTCGTCCGCGTAGGCGAACGATGCGTAGCGCGCGCCGTAATCGAGACTGCGCGGGTTCGCCAGCTCCTTGAAGGCGCCGTAATCGCCCGACGACACGAACGGCTCCGCATAGAGCTGCAGCGACAGATTCGGCGTCATCGTGTAGTTGAAGCGCTGGGTAAGCGCGACGGTCGTCTGATCGATCCGGCCGAAGACGTAGTGATCGCGCGAGTCGGTGACCAGCGCCGTCCACTGCGAGTCGTTCACCAAGCGGTTGACGCGCACGCCGGTCGTGACCGTGATCGCCTGGATCGGGCGGTAGGTCGCGGAGAACTCGTGATCGCGGAACCAGGACTTGATCCCGTCGCGGCCCATGCCGTTGAATCCGTTCAGCGAGATCGGCTTGCGGTTGTCGGTGTTGAACCAGGACCAGAAGACTTTATATCCCTCGAAGTAGACGGCGGGCCCGCCACGCGTCGCGCGATCGTCCAGGAAGCGGGCGTTGTAATTGGCGCCGCCGCCCGCCGACCAGTTGTTGATGAAGTTGAAGCTCCCGTTGACGTTGCCGCCGCTGTACTGCAGGTCGCCGTCGGAATTCCAACCGGCGTATTCATTGAAGTTGATGTAACGGCTGCGGAGCCAGCGATTCGGCTTCTCGTTGCGGAACTGCAGCCAGTTGCCGATCGACCGCTGGTCGGCACGCCGCAGGAACCCGATGTCGTTGACGTCGAAGCCCGGAGACTTGAACGACGCGTTCGAGTTGAAACGAATGCGTTCGCCGGCGATCTTGCTGATCCCGATCATTGCGGCGCCGCCGGCCAGCACCGTCCGCGTCGGATCGAGCTCCGTGCTCGCGGAATCGGGACGCTGGAAGTAGTGCCGGCTGTTCTCTTGAATACGCGAGATCGCCTCGGGCTCGCCGTGCAGACGGCTGCCGACGACATAACCCGTGACCGAGTATCGCTTCTTGAAGCGGAGGTCCCAGTCGAGCCCGCTGCTGTAGGCGCTGTCCGGCAGAAATCGAAGGCTGTCGCCGAGCTGACGCTTCACGCTCGTGACCATCAGTCCGATCGACGACTGGTTGGCGAATTCGCGCCGGATTCGTCCGACGGTGTAGCTCGAAAGTGGTTCGACCGGCTGCTTCGACGTTATGCCGTTGGTCAGGACCGTCGCCCGTTCCTCCTGCGTCGCCGCCTGCATGACGCCGATCGAGTATTTGCCGACACGACCGGTGAGCTTCGCGGCGCCGAGAATGGTCGATTGCGAGGGCGCCTCGGTGTAGATCCCATCGCCGCTCGGCAAGTCGTCCGAGCCTTGCGGCGACCGGCCGATCCGTCGTGAATAGAACAGGCCAGTGCACGCGCCATCGTTGCAATCGAGACCGAAGTTGAACGTGCCGGAGCCCTCGACGAAAAATGGCCGCCGCTCGGAAAAGAACGTTTCGAAGGCACTGAGGTTGACGACCGCCGGATCCGCTTCGACCTGTCCGAAGTCCGGGTTCACGGTCCCCGTCAGCGTGAGCCCCGGCGTCAGCGCGTACTTCATGTCCAGACCGACGGCGCCGCCGGGATCGGAAGCGTTCACGAGAGGGCTGCCGTCGCTCCGCTGCCTGGTCAGGTTGGCCACCGTGTACGGCACGAGCTCGAGCCGCTTGGGCGACGCCGCCATCGACAATCCACCGAGCTCGCCGAACGACGAGACATAACCGGACGCCGCCCGCGACAGCAGCGGCCATGTGTCGGTTTCATTCAGCCGGCCGATGCGCCGCGCGACCGCGAAGCCGAACGTGCTCGACTGCGACGGGTTGAAGCGGAGTTGGGAAAACGGGATGCGGAATTCCGCCGTCCACCCCTGCGGATCGCGCGACACCGTCACGTCCCACACCGCGTCCCAGCTGTCGTCGCGGTTGTTGTCGTTGTACCAGTAGCGATCGATCTTCACGCCGGAGGGATTGACCGCGAACTCGTAGGCGGTGCGCTGGTCGTGATAGGAGTCGACGAACACGTGGAGCCAGTCGCACGGCGAATCCTGATCGCGGCGCGTGAGATAGGTCACGATCTTGTCGGCGTCGTTGTCGAACGCGCGAACCTTCACGAACAGGTTGAAGGCGTCGTAGGCGACCCGGAATTCCGTGCGCTGGCTCGGTTCGCCGCCGTCGTGCGGCTCGCGCTGGCGGAAGCCTTCCACCGGCGTGGCGAGGCGCCACGCTTCCTCATTCAGCGCCGCAGACACCCGAAGCGCAGTCGAGGTGGCGGCCACCGGAACGGCGTCGACGCGGGGCGTGGCAGAGGCGGCGGCAGACAGGGCGAGCGCGGCGAGGCTGATAAGCACGGCGATCAGGTCAGTTAGACGAGTCCGTCAGGATGTTGGTTGGCGGAAGAATCGCCAGGTATTGCCCTAATATATCGTTCGGTTATGGCTTTCACGACGCTGATTTCCACCGCTGCGCTCGGACTGCACGTCGGCGATCCTGCGTTCGTGATCGTCGACTGCCGCTACAAACTCGACGACGAGGCGTGGGGCGAGCGCGAATACACGCAGCTGCACATCCCTGGCGCCGTGTACGCACACCTGCATCACCATCTCGCCGGTCCCACAACCGGAACGAACGGACGCCATCCGCTGCCCGATGCGAAGACACTTGCAGACACGTTCGGCAAGCTCGGCATCACCAGCGGAGTGCAGGTCGTCGCCTACGATCAGGACAACGGCGCATTCGCGAGCCGGCTGTGGTGGATGTTGCGGTGGTTGGGTCACGATGCCGCCGCGGTCCTCGACGGCGGGTTCCACAAGTGGGTCGCGGAAGGGCGGCCGACAGCCGGCGGGATCGAACGACGCGTCGGCAAAACGTTTGTCGGCGCGCCGCGTCCGGAAATGGTGGTCAACGCACCGCACGTTGCCTCGCTGGTGCGCCACGCGGACTGGAGACTCGTCGACGCGCGCGCGCCAGAGCGCTTCCGCGGCGAGACTGAGCCGATCGACCGAACCCCAGGCCACATTCCCGGCGCCGCCAATCATTTCTATCAGACCAACCTCGACGATCAGGGCATCTTCCGCTCGCCTGAGGAGCTGCGCGAAGACTGGCGCGAGGTTCTCGGTACCGTGGCTCCGAGTCACATCGTCTGTTACTGCGGCTCGGGCGTCACCGCCTGCCACAACCTGCTGGCGCTCGAACACGCGGGGCTCAAAGGCGCCAAGCTGTATCCCGGTTCGTGGAGCGAATGGTCGTCAGACCCTTCGCGACCGGTGGAGCGCGGGTGAATTGGGTAATCGGGTAATGTGGTAATCGGGTAATTGAAATTGGGGGATTGGGTAGTTCGCGGATGATCCGGGAAGCCGCTACTCCTTCCGCTTCTTCCGGCGGCGCTGATTCTCGCGTGGGGTGCCATACGATGCGGACATAATCGCCACCAGCTCTCGGGACTCCGCGACTAGACGCGGGAGCTCCTTCGAGTTCAACATTCTGGCCTCGCCGATGAATTCCAGCCAGCCGAACGATTCGTCGGCTTCTTCGGCGACCAAACCCATTTTTGATGTGTACTCATCGTGCGATCGAGCGCGGCACGCTGCCCGATAGTTGAGCGCGACCGACGTCGACGACTTCGCCAACTGCTTTCGAACGGTCGGCCCTGGTTCTTCGCGATCCAGTTGCCGAATCAACGCGCATGCGTCGAGCGCGAACCGCATTGTTCGCTTCTTGAGAGCTTCCGCCAACTCGCCCATACAGCGGTCACGTGCATGCCTCGTACCGCCAATCCTTCAATCTGCCTTCAATTCAATCTGACAATGAATTACCCGATTACCCAATTACCCAATTACCAGATTCGGGGAGGTAACATACGCTGATGTCGCATCAACCCGTTCAGGCGGCCAATCTCCCGAAGCCGGTCGGACCCTACTCGCCCGGCATGGGCTTCGAGCGCCTGGTATTCGTCTCGGGACAAGCCGGCGTCGATCCCTCGACGGGTGCGCTCGCACCCGACACCCAAGCGCAGACCGAGCAGTGTTTGAAGAACATTCAGGCGATCCTGGAGGCGGCCGGCTCGAGCCTGCAACACGTACTCCGCTGCGGCGTGTTCCTCGTCGACATGAACGAGTTTCAGACGATGAACGCCGTTTACTCCCGCATGTTCGGTGGGCACCGGCCCGCGCGAACCACCGTGCAAGTCGCCGGACTGCCAGGCCCCGGACTGCGCGTCGAGATCGATGCGATAGCTTACGTTCCGTAAGCGACCGCACAAGGACACCAAGGGTACAAGGGGACACCGAGGGAAACACCTGTGTCGGTGGTGTCCCTTGTGATGATTCAGCGATGCTAGAGGCGCAACCAATCGGCGACCAGCCGCGCCTGTGGGCGACGATCCGGGAAGCGCTTGCCGGATCGCATCACGGCGAGTACACCGAGGGTCCGATCGGCCGGGCGATCCTGTTGCTCGCAATTCCGATGATGCTCGAGCTGGTGCTCGAGTCGGTGTTTGCGGTGGTCGACGTCTTCTTCGTCTCCCGCCTGGGCGCCGACTCGATCGCGACGGTCGGCCTCACCGAGTCGATGCTGACGATCATCTACGCGGTGGCGATTGGGCTGAGTCTGGGCGCGACGGCGACCGTCGCGCGCCGCATCGGCGAGCGGGATCACGACGGCGCTGCGATCGCGGCGGTTCAGGCGATTGCGCTCGGCGTTCTGGTGGCGGTGCCGGTCGGCGCTGCCGGCTTCTGGTTTGCCGGTCCGCTGCTGACGCTGATGGGCGCCCCGCCCGACGTGCTCGCGCACAGGTCGTACGCCGAGATCGTCCTCGGTCTCAACGGCATCGTCCTCCTGCTGTTCCTGATCAACGCGGTATTTCGCGGCGCCGGCGACGCTGCGGTGGCGATGCGTGTTCTCTGGATCGCCAACGCCATCAACATCTGTCTGGACCCCTGCTTCATCTTCGGGCTCGGCCCGTTTCCCCAATTGGGAGTGACCGGCGCGGCGGTCGCGACCACGACGGGCCGCGGGATCGGAGTGATCGTGCAGCTGATCCTGCTCGCGAGGGGAAACGGCCGCATCGTCATCCGCCGACAGCACCTTCGTCTGAATCCGGGGGTGATGCTGAACATGGTGCGGTTGTCCGGGAGCGCGGTGTTCCAGACGCTCATCGGAATGACCAGCTACATCGGCATGGTTCGTATCTTCGCCTCGTTTGGCAGCGTCGCGGTGGCCGCCTGCACGATCGTGATCCGCATCATCATGTTCCTGGTCCTGCCCGCCTGGGGACTCTCGAACGCTGCCGCCACGCTCGTCGGCCAGAACCTCGGCGCGGGCAGACCGGAACGGGCGGAGACGTCAGTCTGGCGCGCCACGATGTACAACGTGGCATTCCTGTCGGTGACCGGCCTCCTGTGCTTCATCTTCAGCGGCACGATCGTCGAGTGGTTCACCATCGATCCGCAGGTGGGCCCGATCGCCACGCGCGGCCTGCGCGTCATCGCCGCCGGCTTTCCGTTTTACGCCGCCGGCTACGTGTTGACCCAGTCGTTCAACGGCGCCGGCGATACGGTCACGCCCACGCTCATCAATCTGGGCTGCTTCTGGGCGTTCGAGCTCCCATTGGCGTACGCGCTCGGTCTTCCGCTGGGATTCGGCCCGAACGGCGTGTTCTGGGCGATGGCGATCGCCTTTTCAACGATGTCGGTGGTGAGCGGCCTGCTGTTCCGGCGCGGGCGCTGGAAGCTGAAGCGCGTTTAGGCGTACGAAACCCCTTAGATTCTTCGTGTTTTTGTGCTTTCGTGGCGGTCGTGCGCCGAAGAAGTACTGCTTCGTCGAGGACAGTCCACCAGGCGCGCGACGAGGAATGGCGGCGGCTATAATCCGCGCCATGAAGCTCCATCGTACTCTGCTCGTCATTTCGGCCTGCGGACTCTTCTCGCTCACGCTCTCCGCTGTTTCGGTCCCGACGCGCGCCCAGAAGGGGATGGTCGCGTCCCAGAATGAAATCGCGTCGAAGATCGGCGCGGATATCATCGCCGGCGGCGGCACTGCCGTCGATGCGGCGGTGGCGACGGCGTTCGCGCTCGCCGTTGTCCACCCGACCGCCGGCAACATCGGCGGCGGCGGCTTCATCGTCTATCGCCCCGCCAAAGGCGACGCGGTCGCCTACGACTTCCGCGAGGTGGCGCCGGCAAAAGCGTCCGCGACCATGTTCATGAAGGACGGGAAGTACAGCGCGGAGGTCCACCACAACAGCCATCTTGCCGTCGGCGTTCCAGGAACGGTCGCCGGACTCCATCTCGCGTGGAAGGAACAGGGCAAGCTGCCGTGGAAACGTCTGGTCGATCCAGCCGTCGCGCTCGCGCGCGACGGCTTTACGGTCACTGAAGGACTCTCCCGCTCGCTGAAGAACGCGCTGCGCACGACGGACGCCAACGGCCGACCGGTGTATTCGATGGCAAAGTACCCGGCATCAGTCGCGGCGTTCAGCCGGAGCGGTGTGCCGTACGAACCGGGCGACACGCTCAAGCAGCCGGATCTCGCGCGGACGCTCGAGCGCATCGCCAGCCAAGGTCCCGCCGGGTTCTACGAAGGCGAAACCGCGCTCGCTCTCGAGAAAGAGATGCTGGCGCATGGCGGACTCATCACGCGCGAGGACCTGAAGAAGTACACGGCGAAGACGCGCGTGCCGGTCAAGGGCACCTACCGCGGATACCAGGTCTTCTCGATGCCACCGCCGAGCTCCGGCGGCATCGGCGTCATCGAGATGCTGAACGTCCTCGAAGGCTACGACCTGGCGAAGATGGGGCCGGGATCGGCCAACGCGGTTCACTTGATGACCGAGGCGATGAAGCGGTCGTACGCCGATCGCGCGCGGTATCTTGGCGACCCCGACTTCAATAGCGATCTGCCGGTCGCGAAGCTGATCTCGAAGCCGTACGCCGGCGACCTGCGCAAGACGATCGACGAGAAGCGCACCAAGTCGTCCTCCCCGGCCAGCTTCGAGTGGTCGCACGAGAGCGACGAAACGACCCATATCTCGGTGGTCGACGGCGATCGCAACGCGGTGTCGATGACCTACACGCTCGAAGCCGGCTACGGCTCGAAGATCGTGGTGCCGGGCGCCGGATTCCTGCTCAATAACGAGATGGGCGATTTCAACGCCGCGCCGGAGCTGACGACCGCGGAGGGACTGATTGGGACGAAGCCGAATCTGGCCGAGCCCGGCAAGCGGATGCTGTCGAGCATGTCGCCGACGATCCTCGCGAAAGACGGCCAGCTGTTCATGGTCACGGGCAGCCCCGGCGGGCGCACCATCATCAACACCGTGCTCGAAACCATCGTCGACGTCATCGATTTCGGCATGAACGCCCAGGAGGCGATTGACGCGCCGCGCTTCCACCATCAGTGGCTGCCAGATCGTCTCGACTTCGAGAAATACGGACTGTCAGCCGACACCGTCGCCGAGCTCGAGCGTCGCGGGCACAGCTTGCGCGCGGGCACCGGCGGACAGGGTGTCGCGCAGGTCATCGTCTACAACGCCAAGGAAGACATGATCGAAGGCGGCACTGACCGCCGCGCGTCCGATGGCGCCGCGGTGGGAGTGTCCGGGCGGACGATGCCGCCGAAGACGACCGCGGCGAAACCGTGATCGAGTCAGGGTAGTCCAGCGCCAGCCTTCAGGCCGGTTTGCGTGAGGCGCGCGCGGTTGGTGCATGCCTGCCGAGCAACTCGATGAACTCGCCGATGTAGTCGGCGCCGGCAAGATCCTTGGGCATCACGGCGCGCCATTCGCGTCGCAGCCCGCGCGCGGTCAGCGGGCGGCTGACGATCGAGCCGGCATCCACCAGCGGCTGCACAGCCCAGCGTGCAAGTACGCTGACCCCCAGTCCCGCCTTGACCAGCTCCGCGATCGATTCGGTCAACATCACTTCTTCGACGCGCGCTGGCACATGGCCTGACGGCACCAGCACTTCCTGCAGGACGCGGCTCTCTTCCTTCGGCGGGTAGACGTACAGCGTTTCGTCGCGCAGATCCGACAGCCGGACGTGAGTCTGCTTTGCGAAGCGATGGTCCCTCGCCGCGACGACGACCAGTTCGTCGTCGAAGACCGGGCGCGATACCAGGCGGCGGTCGCGTACCGGACTGCTCATGATCGCCAGGTCGAGCTTTCCCGCCAGCAGCATGTCCAACGGCCGGCCGGTCGCAGCAACGTCGATGCGGACTTCCACCTGCGGAAAACGCTTCCGGTAGCGGACGAGCAGCGGCGGCAGCCAGTGATAGCAGGTGTAGCACTCGGTCGTGAGCCGCAGCATCCCCGCGCGCGCCTTGCCCATCTGGTGGATGTCCTGCTCCGTCCGATCCAGCCGATCGAGGACATCGCGCGCGGTGGCCAGCAGCCGCTCGCCGGCGGGAGTCAGCACCAGCCGCTTGCCGACGCGCAGAAACAACGCCGCGCCCAGCCGCGATTCGATGTCGCGGAGCTGGTGGCTGAGCGCGGACTGCGTGAGATGAAGCCGATCCCCCGCACGGGTGAGGCTGCCGAGTTCTGCGACAGCCGATACCAGGCGAAGGTGGCGGACTTCGAGATCCATCGACATGAGAGTAGCTCATCATCATGATGATGACAAAGAATTTCCCTCATGACAGAGAACCGCCGAACAGCGGCTCATGGTCATCGCTCTAGGGTGCAGGTGACGCTGATTCTGGTCCGATGACCGAGGAAAAAAGAAAGGACCGGCACATATGGCCGGCCCTAGCGTGAGACGCCGCCGAAGCGGCGTTCACAAGCTGCCGCGTTCGCTGTCGTGAACGCGTGGTTAGTGGACGCGCACCGGCGCCGCGAACCGCAGGTTCGCCGACGTCCGCATCGCGCGCCAGTCGTCCTCGAGAATCGCGTAGAGCACCTGATCCATGCTCTGACCGTTGTGCACGAATGACTTGCGCAGCACGCATTCCTGAACCGCGCCGGTCTTGAGCAGCGCGCCGTTGCCGCGGCCGTTGAGCGTCGCCGCACGCGCCTCGAGGCGGTGCACGCCGAGCGTCTCGAACGCGAACTCGATGACGAGCTCCGCGCTGTCCACGAAGACGCCGGTGCCCCAGAACGGCGAGCCGAGGGCAAAGCCCCATTCCGCGGTGGAAAAGGCCGGATCGTGCTGGCGCAGCTGGAAGATGCCGATGGCGGTATCGAATCCCTGAAGCGTGACGGCGTAGCAGATGTAGCTGCCGGCGGCGCGCTGGCGGTGAGTCCACTCGATGAACAGCTCGAAGCTTTCTACGGATGTCGGAGGCGGCGAGATGAATCGTGACACTTCGTCGGTGGTCAGGAGTGCAAAGAGCGACGCCGCGTCGCTGGCGCGAAGTTCGCGCAGCACGACCTGCTTGCCGCTCAGCACCGGCAGCCGCTGCTGCCAGTCGCTGCTGATCGTTTGCCCGGAGGGCACCGGCACGAGCCTGCTGTCCAGCTCCGGTTGGTAAGGCATCTTTTCCATCGTCAGTGTCCCGATCTCTGTCCCGTTACTGCCCGGCCGGCCGCGGCGTTGCGACTTCGCCGAACTCCTGCCTCATCCACGGTGCCCGGTTGTCGAAGTTCAGGAACCAGTTGTACGAAGGGTTCTGCTGCAGGTTGAGGCGCGGCTGACTGCGCGTCAGCGTGCCCCAGACGATGTTGTCGCCGTCGCTGGCTGAACCCCAGACGATGTTGTCGCCGTCGCTGACCGAGCCCCAGACGATGTTGTCGCCGTCGCTGGCCGAGCCCCAGACGATGTTGTCGCCGGCAGCAGCTGTTCCCCACACGATGTTGTCGCCATCGGTGGTGCCCCAGACGATGTTGTCACCGTCGCCAGTGCCCCAGACGATGTTGTCGCCGGCGTCGGCGCTGCCCCAGACGATGTTGTCACCGCAGTCGCCGCCGCCGCACGCGGTGCCCCAGACGATGTTGTCGCCAGC
>Ga0070667_100004599_pt1 | contig 11594 bp, 9 predicted proteins | sample KBSS33metaG_FD_64659 | JGI IMG/M metagenome (GOLD analysis project Ga0070667, IMG submission 64659) | Switchgrass rhizosphere microbial communities from Kellogg Biological Station, Michigan, USA - KBS S3-3 metaG | ecosystem: Host-associated > Plants > Roots > Rhizosphere > Soil ...
AGCCCGGACCCCGCGTCCGCCATCGACTGCGGCTGGACGACCGCCTTCACGGCCTCGCCCATCTCGGGGTCGGGCACACCGATCACCGCGACGTCGGCGACCTTGGGGTGGACGGCCAGGGCGTTCTCGGCCTCCTGCGGGTAGATGTTCACCCCGCCGCTGATGATCATGTACGAGCGGCGGTCGGTCAGGTAGAGGAAGCCGTCCCCGTCCACGTAGCCGACGTCGCCCAGCGTGCTCCAGCCGTGCCCCCACGGGTCGCGGGAGGCGTCGGTCTTGGTCTTGTCGCCGTGGTACTCGAACCGCGGCCCGTTGCCGAAGTAGAGGGTCCCGGGCGTCCCCGCGGGCAGCTCGTTGCCGTCCTCGTCGCACACATGAACCTCGCCGAGCAGCGGCTTGCCCACCGTGCCCTTGTGCGCGAGCCAGTCGGCCGAGTTGGTGTAGACGAAGCAGTTGCCCTCGGTGCCGGCGTAGTACTCGTGCAGCACCGGCCCCCACCACTCGATCATCTGCTCCTTGACCGGGGCGGGGCAGGGGGCGGCGGCGTGCACGGCGGCGCGCAGCGTCGACAGTTCGTAGCGCGCACGCGTCCCGGCCGGGAGCTTCAGCATGCGGATGAACATGGTCGGCACCCACTGGCTGTGCGTCACGCCGTGGGTCTGGATCGCCTCCAGCGCCTTCTCCGCGTCGAACTTCTCCATCACGACCACGGTCGCGCCGAACCGGTGGAGGTTGAGGCAGTAGCGCAGCGGCGCGGCGTGGTAGAGCGGCGCCGGGGACAGGTAGACCGAGTCGGCGTCCGGCTGGAACAGCAGTGAGATCAGCTGGTAGAGCGGCCCGGGCGTGCCCATGGGCGTCAGCGGCAGCGTGGGCTTGATCCCCTTGGGACGGCCGGTCGTGCCGGAGGAGTAGAGCATGTCGCTGCCCTCGCGTTCCTCCGCGATAGGTTCCGCTGGCTGCCCGGCCACTTGTTCCTCGTACGAGAGGAAGCCCGGGGCGGTCCCGTCGAGCATCAGCCACAGCCCGACGCCCGGGGCACGGTCGGCGATGGCCCCCGCGGCGGGCTCCAGGGCCTTGCTCGTGATGAAGACTTTGGCTTCGCAGTTGTCCACGATGTAGGCGAGCTCATCGGGCTGGAGCCGGGAGCTGATGGCCGTGTAGTAGAGCCCGGAGCGCTGCGCTGCCCAGGCTATGGCCAGGAACAGCGGATGGTTCTCGAGCATGAACGCTATGTGGTCCCCTGGGCGCAGCCCCTCGGCGTAGAGCAGCCGCGCCAGTCGGTTGGACTCCTCGTTCAGCTCCCTGAAAGTGATGACCCGTCCAGAGCCCGCCATGATCACGGCGGGCTTGTCGGGCGTCTGTTCAGCGATCTGCCCCAGGTGCATGAAATCGCACGCTACCGGGCCGGACCGTGAAATGGAACGGGATTCGGTTTACTGGTAGATCAGACGAGCATGTGATCGAAGTCGCCGTCCTTGGCTCCGCCGACGAAGGCCTCGACCTCCTCCCGGGTGTACACGAGGACAGGACCGTCCGGGTACCGGGAGTTGCGTACCGCGATCTCTCCGGTGGGGAGTTCGGCCATCTCCACGCAGTTTCCGCTCGGGTTGCTCCGGCGGCTCTTCAGCCAGACGAGTTCCCATCGCCAAAGATCCGACAGCTCGCCGTCCATCTGTTTGCCCCCTTTGAAGGCCGTCTCCGCCTCCCAAGCGGGAGGCTGCGATCTCGCCCACCCCGTGCCTACTGTACGAGATGCACGTGCATTCGTTCTTGCATACGTGCATGCAGACGGTCTTGCATCTGCACGACGTGGGGAGCAAGATAGCGAACGCCCGCCCTCGACCGACCAGCACGCCCCTGGGGTTTGACAATGATCGTTGACCAGGCAGACGTCGCAGCCGTTCCGACCGACAGCGGACGGCGCCCCTGGCGGCCTCCGGCGCCGGCGCACGGCCACCGCCCGGCCATCCGCCAGCCCGCGCCGCCCACGGCCACCGCCGGCCTCGCCGGCCGCTGGCCCACTCCACCCGCGGGCGGCAGCCCGCGCACGGCCCGGCGGGTCCTGCCCGCCGACGCCACCTCCCCCAAGGCCGCCCGCGACTTCACGGTCGCCACCCTCGCCGAATGGGGCCTGGGCGACACGGCCGACGACGTGGTGATCACCGTTTCCGAACTGGTGACCAACGCGCTGCGGCACGGCCTGCGCGAGCTTCCCCAGCCGGTGCCCGCGTGCCCGATCCAGCTGGTGCTGCTCGGCCACCCCCGCAGGCTGGTCGTGGCGGTCACCGACCCGGGCGGAGGCACCCCCGAGCCCGTCGAGCAGGAGCCCGAGCGCTTCGGCGAAGGCGGCCGCGGCCTCCTGGTGGTCGGCGCCGTCAGCGGCGCCTGGGGCTGGGCCCCGCTGGCCACCGGCGGCAAGGCCGTCTGGGCCGCCTTCAACCTCCGGTCCCGCTAGCCACCGGACGCGGCGGACCTGCGGTACGGGTCCGGCGCGGGGGCGAACCCGTACCGCAGGCCCGCTGTGTTTGAAAGCTTTCGCGGCCTCGGCCCGCTCGCCTGGCGGCTCGCGAGCCGAACCGCAAAGCGTGCGAGCGCGACATCGCTTCGCGATCTGACCTACGAGCCCTCGCCTCCGGCTTCGGGCCCGCAGGTCAGGTAGCGCGCTCGCGTGCGCGGCTGAGACCCACGTCGAACCAGCCCCTAGCCGCCGCGAAAAGGCCGTGCGAGGGCGGGCACCCACGCGCGGCGACCCAGATGGCTCCAGGGCGGGAGCGGGCGCTTAGAGGTTATGGGGTTGCTCTAGCTCGGCCAGGAAGTCGTGGGCCCAGCGGTCCACGTCGTGCTCGATGACCCGCTTGCGCATGGAGCGCATGCGGCGGGCCTGTTCCATCGGCTCGGCGTTGAGGGCGGTGAGCAGGGTCTCCTTGAGGCCGTCGATGTCGTACGGGTTGACCTGGTAGGCGCGCTTGAGTTCGGCGGCGGCGCCGGCGAACTCGCTGAGGACCAGGGTGCCCCGCATGTCCTCGCGGCAGGCGACGTACTCCTTGGCGACCAGGTTCATGCCGTCGCGCAGGGGCGTCACCACCATCACGTCGGCGGCCAGGTAGAGAGCGGCCAGCTCGGCGCGGTCGTAGGAGGTGTGCAGGTAGTGGATGACCGGGAAGCCGAGCTCGCCGTGCATGCCGTTGATGCGGCCGACCTGCTGCTCGATCTGCTCGCGGAGCAGCTGGTACTGCTCGACGCGCTCGCGGCTGGGGGTGGCGATCTGGACGAAGACGGCCTGCCCGGGCTTGAGGTTGCCGTCCTCGAAGAGTTCGCCGAACGCCTGGAGCCGCTGGGCGATGCCCTTGGTGTAGTCGAGCCGGTCCACGCCGAGGAAGATGGTGGCGTCGCCCAGGTCGGTACGGATCTCCTCGGCCCGTTCGCGCACCTCGGGGCCTGAGACCAGCTTGCGCAGCTCGTGCACGTCCACCGAGATGGGGAACGCGCGGGCCCGCACGATGCGGTCGTCCCAGAAGATGTCCTGCTTGAGGTAGCGCGCGTCCAGGAGGCGCCTGCCGAGCCGTACGAAGTTGGACGCCGCGCCCGGGAGCTGGAAGCCGACCAGGTCCGCGCCCAGCAGGCCCTCCAAGATCTGCCGCCGCCAGGGCATCTGCCAGAACAGCTCCAGCGGCGGGAACGGGATGTGCAGGAAGAAGCCGATCCGCACGTCCGGCCTCAGCTCGCGCAGCATCTTGGGCACAAGCTGCAGCTGGTAGTCCTGGATCCACACGATCGCGCCGTCGGCGGCGACCTTGGCGGCGGCCTCGGCGAAGCGCTTGTTCACCCGGACGTAGGCGTCCCACATGGCCCGGTCGTACACGGGCGGCGCGATCACGTCGTGGTAGAGCGGCCAGAGCGTCGCGTTGGAGAAGCCCTCGTAGTAGAGCTCGACCTCCTCGGCGGTCTGCTTGACCGGCACGAGGTGCATGCCGTCCTCGTCGAACGGTTCCAGTTCCTCGTCGGGCGCACCGTGCCAGCCGATCCACGTGCCCTTGCGGCTGCGCATCACCGGCGCGATCGCGCTGACCAGGCCACCGGGGCTGCGCCGCCAGGCCGCGGTGCCGTCCTCCTCCGTCACGCGGTCGACCGGAAGCCGGTTGGCCACCACCACGAACTCACTACGCGTCACGCGCGACCCGCCTTCCCAGGAACCCCTAATGATCACCATGCCCAAAAACGGTCATCTGGAACATCTTGTCACTGTGACGGGAACCCGGATACGGCTTCGGTCAGTCGAGACGCACGAGGGACTCGGCGAGCGCGACGGCGGCGGTGACGCCGTCCACCACCGGCAGGCCCGTGGTGACTCGAACGGAACGGCCCATCCCGGCCATGCCGCCGCAGCCGAGGACGACCACGTCGCCCTCGGCCCTCTTGGCGGCCTCCACCACCGTCTCCCGGGTCTCCTCGGGCCGTTCGAGCATCTCGGCGACGCCGAGCCCGACGGGCACGATCCCGGCACAGCGGCCGAGCAGACCGAGCGCCCGGAGGCGGTCCTCGACGACCGGCACGGCCTGCCGAGTGGAGGTCACCACCGTGTAGGAACGGCCGAGGAGGCCCGCGACGGCGGGCGCGCACTCGGTGATGTCGAGCACCGGGACGTCGACGGTCTCCTGCACGGCCTCCCGCCCGGGCTCCCCGAAGCCCGCCAGGACCACCGCCGCCGCGCCGGGACCGTGCCGCGCCACGCAGTCCAGGACGCCGACCGCGCTGAGCAGCACCTCGCGCTGCCCGGCGAGCTCGACCGGCCCGAACTCGGGCTGGACGGCCACGATCTCGGTGCCGGGCGCCGCGACGGACTCGGCGGCCCGCCTGATCCCGTCCGTGCACCCGTCGAGCCGGTTGGGGTTCACCACCAGAATGCGCACGTCGCTCCGTCGGTCAGGCGGTCTCGAGGGTCGGCCGCGGGGTGAGGACCTCGGCGGACAGGTCGCCCTGGTGGACCTTGACGCTGCGCCAGTAGTAGACCGCGCCGCCCAGCAGCAGCCCGAGGATCCAGGAGAACGGGGCGACCGTCTTGAACGCGGGCACCAGGGCCAGGACCGCGCCGACCGTCGCGGCGGGCACGAACGCCTGCAGCGCCACCGGGTTGACGCCGTGCCGGTAGTAGTACGCCGAGCCGGCGGTCGCCCGGTAGAGGTCGTCGATCACGATGTGGCCGCGCCGCACGAAGTAGTAGTCCACCAGCAGGATCGCCACCAGTGGCGCCAGGAACGCCGCCAGCCCGCCGAGGAAGTAGTTGATGATCACCGGGCTGGAGTAGAGCTTCCACGGCATCACCAGGATCGCCAGCACGGCGCTGATCAGCCCGCCGCGGGTGAAGTTCAGGTACTTGGGGGCGAGGTTGGCCAGATCGTAGGCCGGGGAGACGAAGTTGGCGACCACGTTGATGCCCATGGTGGCGATCACGAACGTGACGGCGCCGACCACGGTCACCACCGGATTGTCGATCCTGGCGACGATCTGGACCGGCTCGGTGATGGCCTTGCCGAACACCGCGATCGTCCCGGCGGTGGTGAGCACCGACGCCAGCGCGAACAGCGCGAAGTTGACCGGCAGGCCGAGCAGGTTACCGCGCCGGTAGGCGGCGTGCGAGGTGGTGAAGCGCGCGAAGTCGGCGTAGTTGAGGACCAGCGTCATGAACGTGGCGATGGTCAGCCCGACCGCGACGAAGCTCTCGTGGATCTGCTCGCCGGCGCTCAGGTGGGTGAGGCTGGTCGTGAGCGAGATGTCGAAGTCGGCCTTGAACAGCAGCCATCCGGCCAGGAAGAGCATGATGACCCACACGACGGGCCCGGTGGCCCAGTCCTGCACCCTGCGGATCATCTCCATCCCCCGGGTCAGGATGCCCAACTGCACCGCCCACATGAACAGGAACGAGATCCAGCCGAGCGTGGAGAGGCCGAGGATGTCGTTGTGGGTGTAGGTGGCAAGGCCCGGGCGGAGCTGGACGGCGAGCACGACGAGCGCGACCGAGGCCAGCCAGGTCTGGATGCCGTACCAGGCGATGGCCATCACGGCGCGGATGAGCGCGGGCAGGTTGGCGCCGTAGACGCCGAAGCTGACGCGTGCCAGCACGGGGAACGGCACGCCCGTGCGATGCCCGGCGTGCCCCATCAGGTTCATGCCGACGTAGACGATGGTGATGCCGGCGAGCAGGGCCAGGAACACCTGCCACGCCGTGAGACCGAGCACGAACAGCCCGGCGGCGAAGGTGTAGTTGCTGATGGCGTGGGTGTCGGCCATCCAGAGCGCGAAGATGCTGTAGGTGCCCCATCTGCGCTCGCGCGCCGGGGCGAGGTCTTCGTTATAGAGACGTGGATCGTACGGGACGGGGATCTGGGCCTGGGTCGTCACACGCGTCCTCCTGACTGCCTGCCGCTCGGGGTGCGGCATCGTGTGGAACGTCAGGTGTGAAGCTATGACTGAACACTACGTGAAGCGTTTCCTTCACGTAACGGCTGAGTTTCCCAGCCAGGGCCGTATCATCGAGCACATGGCAGGCTCTGGGGAACCGCCCTCTCTCGACGAACCCGAGCTCGGCGCGCGGATCCGCGCGCTGCGCCTGGAACGCGGCCTGTCGCTGCGCCGGGTGGCGGGCCTGCTCGGCATCAGCCCGAGCGCGCTCTCCCAGATCGAACGGGGCAAGATGCGCCCGTCGGTGACCAGGCTCTACCAGATCATGTCGATCCTGGACGTGCCGATGGCCACGGTCTTCGGCGAGGAGACCGAGCCGCCGCCCGAGCCGTCGGCCCCGCCCGCCGACGACGCCAAGAGCGACGGGATCACGCTGGTGCGCGGCGCCGACGCCGCCACCCTCACGCTCGGGCACGGCGTCAACTACCGGCGGCTGACCCCGGCGGCCGTGCCGGGGATGAACATCTTCGAGTCGACCTACCCGCCCGGCTCCAGCTCCAGCCAGGATGCCGAATACGTCTGCCACAACGGCCGCGAGATCGGCAACGTCATCACCGGGACGCTGGTCGTGGACGTGGGCTTCGAGTCGTACGAGCTCGGCCCAGGCGACCAGATCATGTTCCCGTCGACGACCCCGCACCGGATCTCCAACCCGGGCGACGGACCGGCCGTGGCGATCTGGATCAACCTCACGAGCTGACCCTGACGGGCGGCGGACCGGCGGCGCGCCCCGCGCGTGGCGCACGTGACGCGCCGCCGGTCCGCCGCGCGCCGTCAGACGCGGGCGGTCAGACGCGGGCGGTCTCCCGTTCTGGCGCGGCCGTGCGGCGACCGCCGAAGAGCAGCGAGTCGACGCTGAAGCGACCGGCCCCGGCCAGCGCGAACAGCAGCGAGGTCGCGCCGAGGATCAGCACGAACTCGTAGCCGCCCTTGTCGGAGAAGAACCCCTGGTCCATGTGGACGAACCAGAAGGCGCCCGCCATGTCGACCGCCAGCAGCAGCCCCGCGAGCGGCACGAGCACGCCCGCGACGAGCGCGACGCCGCCGAGCAGCTCGACCCAGGTCGCGAACGCCGCGGAGACCGAGGGCAGCGGAATGTCCAGGCCCTTGAACATCTTGGTGACGCCCGCGTGCCCGACGTCGGTGAGCTTCTGCCAGCCGTGCGCGATCATGATCACGCCCAGTGCGAGCCGGCCGACGAGCAGCCCGAGATCGGGCAGGACGGGGAAGCGGCGAGCGGGGAGCATCAGCCTGTTCTCCTTGGTTGAAGGTTCAAATATGAACCGAACGGTAGCAGCAGTTAGTTCAAATTCAAACCAACGATTACAATCTCTTCCGTGAACGACGACGCCCTCAGCCCCGCCGAGATGCGGGCCTGGGTCGGGTTCCTGGCGGCGACCCACCTCCTGGAGCACGAGATCGAACGGCAGCTGAAAAGCGACGGCGGGATGTCGCACGGGGACTTCGAGGTCCTGGTCAAGCTGCACATGGCCGAGGGCCACCGGCTCCGCATGTCCGACCTGGCCCGCCAGGTGATGATCTCCAAGAGCCGGCTCACCTACCAGGTCACCCAGCTGGAGCGGGCCGGGCTCGTCCGCCGCACCGACTGCGACGACGACCGCCGCGCGGTCTGGGCCGAGCTCACCGACCGGGGCTCCGACGAACTGGCCAAGGTCCGCCCGGGACACCGCCGCGTCGTCCGGGAGAACCTGTTCGAGGCCCTCACCCCCGCCGAGATCGAGCAGCTCGGCGACCTGCTCAACCGGGTCGCCGACCGGCTCCGCCATGAGTAGCGTCGACACCATGCGTGACTTCGGCGGAGTCACCCGCCACCCGCGCCAGATCCTGCGGCCTGAGACCACGGCGGCGGTGGCCGGGCATCCCGGCACGGTCCCCCACGGCACGCTCCACTCCAACGACGGCCGGGCCCTCACCACCGAGACCGCCCTGGACATGCGCGCGCTCAACGCCGTCCACGACCTGGGCGACGACCGCATCACCATCGGCGCGGGCGCCACCTGGCGCGAGGTCCTGGACGCCACCCTCCCCCGCCGCCTCACTCCCCCGGTCCTCACCGACTACCTCGACCTCACCGTCGGCGGCACGATCTCCGCCGGCGGTATCGGCGGCGCCTCACACGTCCACGGCACCCAGGCGGCCAACGTCATCGACCTCGAGGTGGTCACCCCCACCGGTGAGGTCCTCGCCTGCTCCCCCGCCGAGCACGCCCACCTCTTCGACGCCGTACGAGCCGGAGCGGGCCGCCACGGCATCATCACCCGCGCCACCCTGCGCCTGATCCCCGCGCCCACGCACGTGACGTCGTTCGACCTCACCTACGCCAACGCCGCAGAGCTCCTGGCCGCTCATCGCCACATCCACGCCGAGCACGTCTCCAGCCAGGCCAAGCCCACCGGCTACGAGCTGAAGGCCGTCTACTACCAAGAGCCGCCCTCGGGCCTGGGCAAGGGCGAAGAGCTCCCCTACCAGGATTTCACCGACCGCCTCACGCCCGACGTCGAGACCTTCAAGACCATGGGCGAATGGGATCGTCCCCACCCCTGGGGGCAGGTCATCCTCCCCGCCGACGTGGCCGCCCCGTTCATCGAACGCACGGTCGCCGCCACCACCCCGGCCGACCTAGGCGTGAGCGGCCTCATCCTCATCAAGCGCTTCACGCCCGGCTGGGTCCCCCAACTGCGCGCCCCCAGCGACGCGGTCCTGCTGTCCCTCCTGCGCACCGCCTCCCCCGGCGCCACTTCCGAAGAAGACATGCACGAGGCCAACCGCGCCTTCCACACCGAAGCCGCGGCCCTGGGCGCCGTCCCCTACCCGCCGCCCAGCGACAACCCCACGCACTGACGGATCGCCGCCGCCGTCAACGGCCCGCCCGTCTCGCACGTCATGATGTCGCGCAGCTCAGGTGCACGCGCCAGGTCCAGGAGCGACTCCGGAAAATGCTCCTCCACCCACAGCGGCTGGAGAATGCCCTGCACCGCATCGGGCTCGTCCTGGAGGTGCGCGGCGATCGCCGGCCATCGCACGACCAGGATCGTCCAGAGGGCCAGCGTCTCCGGCTCGATGAGGTTGCCCTCCAGGCGACGGATGGAGTGCAGGATGCTGTAGGTGTTGAGGAACCTCTTCACACTGCGCGGATTGTTGCCGAGCAGGTGCGCGAACCGGCGCAGGATGTGCTCGGTACGGCGCCGCTCCTCAGGCGATTGCCCGACCCCCGCGGCCTGGCGCGCCCGCCCCTCCTCAAAGAGCCGCAGCCTTTCCCGGAGCCCGCTCGGATCACCGGCACCCCCGGCGCTGGAGGCCCGGCCCGGCCCGCTCTCGGCCGACGACATGCCGGGCTGTTCGATGCGCAGGATCGCATCGAGATAGACCGCCTGCGCGGACTCTGTGAGCACCGGCATCGGAACGGTCAGCTGGAACAGCTTGTCCAGGAAGAGATAGCCGATCGGGCGCCCCGGCCGTTCCAGCGAACCCGCGAAATCAGAGTGCGCCTTCTCGTAGCTGCGCCTCAGCCAGGCGCCGTCGGCGGCCACGACGAAGTACGGGGCGGGCTCCCGCGTGGTGTCACGGATCATGGTCTGCGCGGTGTCGAGGAAGTCCACCACGTACGCCTGCTGGCATCGGTCCAGGTCGTCCACGAAGAACGCGACCGGCTTGTGTGAGCGCTTCAGCAACCAGCGGAAGTGTGCCGCGATCTCGCGGATCGGGTTCGCCTGTGTCTGCTCGAAGAGCTTGGCCCCGCGTACGGAGTCGAACAGCAGGAACCGGCTCGCCACCAGCGCGCTCGTGACCAGGGTTCCCAACGCCGCGACGAGCGCGAGCAGCGCCTTGACCGACTCCGACCAGTTCTGGAGTGAATGCTGCCGAGGCCAGAGCACGTACGCGACGACCGCCGCGATGGCCAGCACGAGCACCAGCGCAAGTCCGAAGGGCGCACCCGTGCGCCGCATGCGCGAGGCCGTCTCGCGCACTCGCAGCCAAGGCCGCCCCCGCAGAACCTGTCGCCGCGTGGCGGTGAGCAACGACCACCATGGCGGCCCCAGGCGCGACTGCTGCCAGGCGTCGAAGTCGACGATGGCGAAGTGGCCGGCCATGCGCTCCCGCAGCAGGTTGAGCATCGTGCTCTTGCCCGTCCCCCATGCGCCGTCGATGTGAGTGAAGAACGACAGATGCGGAGCCGCCCGCCGCATGTCGACCAACTGCATCGCGATGACGGTGGCCACCGGCCCTCGATGCAGGAGATCGCGCGTCTCCGCGGCGTCCGCCGTCCACTCCACCTCCTCTTCGGGCCGCTCGGCGATCGGCTCAACGCTCGAAGGCCCACTCGAAGGCCCACTCGAAGCCGACCTCGAAGCCGGTCTCGAAGGCTCGCTCGAAGCCGCCGCGCCTGAGGTCTCGCGTTCAGGACGCGGTTGCGCGCCCGTCTCCGAAGACCCTTCCGGCATGAACGCCACGTTGCGGGCGAGCGCGATGTCCTCGTGCGGCCTCGTGGTCAGGGTCTGCGGGCTGCGCAGTCCGAGCGCACGCAACGAGTCGGAGATCCGTGCGTGGATGAACACGGGATCGAGCAGCGCAGGCCCTTCCGGCGCTCCGGTCACGAGCAGACTGAGCAGTTCGCCGGTGAAGGCCGTGTAGGCGTCGTCGGGTCCGGGAGCCTGCGCCACGGTCGAGGCGGTGAACGCGACCAGTCCCTTGATCGACCTGATGCCGTTTCTGCCATGGGTGTCGAGCCGCCGCTGTGTCTCGGGGCTGAAGTCACAGTCGAAGATGACGATCTTCATCCGGGCCTTGCTCGCGGTGAGCGCAGCCCGGACGTCCTCGAAGGCGAGCCCGGTCGCCGGCAGGTCCCGGAACGTCGTGTCGCGCAGCGCGAAGTACAGATCGCCGCCGGAACCATCGGTCAGGCTGTGCCCGACGTAGTAGAGCAGCAGCACGTCGTCGGCCGCCCGTGCCGCTCGGCCCAGTTCCTTCAACACGAGGGCGCCGTCGCGGGCGTCGGCGATCGTGACGCAGTGCTCGGGCGCGAAGGGCGCGTCGGTGGTCCCGCTCAGCACCAGAGAAAGATCCGTCAGGCAGCTCTCCACGGCCCCGATGTCGAGCAGGTCGGAGGTGAAGGC
>Ga0070667_100004601_pt1 | contig 11592 bp, 9 predicted proteins | sample KBSS33metaG_FD_64659 | JGI IMG/M metagenome (GOLD analysis project Ga0070667, IMG submission 64659) | Switchgrass rhizosphere microbial communities from Kellogg Biological Station, Michigan, USA - KBS S3-3 metaG | ecosystem: Host-associated > Plants > Roots > Rhizosphere > Soil ...
CGCCGGCCGCATCGCCTTTGCGCGGTACTGGTCGCTGTTCGGCTCGGCGGTGGTGAACCTCACCGACCGCACGGAGGACCCGTTGTTCGGTTCGGACGGCTTCCAGCCGCTGCGCACCCGCGTCGGCGCCGCCTACGAGGACGATTGCCTGGAGATTGCGGTCACCTGGCGACGCGACTACCAGGCGACCGGCGATGCGCGGCGCGGCAATTCCTTCCAGCTGCGTTTCAGCCTCAAGAACATCGGCTTGCGCTGAGGCCGTGCGGCGGCGCGATCGGCGCCATCGTCCTCTTCCGCGAATATGCGTGGAGAGGGTTGATCGGCCGCCCGCGCAGCCGTTGGCAGGTTGGAGCAAAGCGGCTATCGGGCGTGCTCATTTTCGGTTAAGCCGCGCCCCGGCAGGAGCACGGGGACAAGATGCGGCGGGGGTGCTGGTGCGCGACCGCGTGCAAGGCCCCTGCACCAGGCAGCCGGTTCTCCGGCAAGAGACGGGATTGAGACACACGGTGCAAGCAGTCATTCGCAGGTCGCTCCGGCGCACGGTTCTTACCATCGGCAGCATCGCGGCAATGGCGGCAAGCTTGGGGGCGGCAAGCCTGGGAGCGGCAGGGCTCGGTGCCGGTATCGCCCATGCGCAGGATTCACAGCAAGGCTCGCAGCAGGGCGCGATCGTCATTCCCGACGACGTGAAGATCTTCGGCAACGACAATCCCAATGTGCGCCGTGCGACCGCGGTGGTGAACGGGGACGTCATCACCGGCACCGACGTCGACCAGCGCGTCGCCCTCATCATCGCCGCCAACGAGGGCAAGATCTCGGAGGACGAGCAGAAGCGCCTGCGCCTGCAGGTGCTGCGCAACCTGATCGACGAGACGCTGCAGATCCAGGAGGCCAAGGCCGCAAACGTGGCCGTCGAACAAGCTGAGGTCGACCAGTCCTACGCCCGTGTGGCCGCGCAGAACTTCAACCAGAACACCAGTGCGATGGACGCTTACCTCAAGCGCATCGGCTCCTCGCCGGATTCGCTCAAGCGCCAGATCCGCGGCGAGCTATCATGGCAGCGCCTGCTGCAGCGCAACGTCCAGCCCTTCGTCAATGTCTCGGATGACGAAGTGAACGAGATGCTGGAGCGGATGAAGGCTTCCAAGGGCACCGAAGAGTATCGCGTCGGCGAGATCTACCTTTCGGCCACTCCGGATTCGCGCCAGCAGGTCTACGACAACGCCACCCAGATCGTCCAACAGCTGCGCCAGGGCGGCAGCTTCGTGGCCTATGCCCGCCAGTACTCGCAGGCGTCCACGGCGGCAGTCGGCGGCGACCTCGGCTGGATTCGCCTCGCCCAGCTTCCCGGCGAGCTTGCGACCGTCGCACGCGACATGCAAACCGGCCAGCTCGTCGGCCCGATCGAGGTGCCCGGCGGGTTCGACATCCTCTACCTGATCGACAAGCGCCAGGTCCTGACCTCCGATCCGCGCGATGCGGTGCTCGCGCTCAAGCAGATCTCGCTGCCCTTCCCCAAGGGCATCACCGAGGCCGACGCCAGCAAGCGTGCGGAGGCCTTCTCCAAGGCGATCAAGACCGCCAAGGGCTGCGGCGATGTCGACCAGGTGGCCAACGGGCTCGGCGCGCAAGTGGTCGCCAACGACCAGGTCAAGGCGCGCGAACTGCCGGCCCAGATTCAATCGGCAGTCCTCGAGCTGTCGCCCGGCGAGACGCTGCCCCCGTTCGGCTCGCTCACCGACGGCGTGCGCATCCTGATGCTGTGCGGCCGTGACGATCCCAAGGCCGACGGTGGGCCGAGCTTCGACCAGCTGATGGCGCAGATGGAAGACGATCGCGTCAACAAGCGCGCGCAGACCTATCTGCGCGACCTGCGGCGTGACGCGGTCATCGAGTACAACTGACGTCCGGCCCCTGCCGGATGATCGATCGATGACCCCGCTCGCCGTCTCGCTGGGCGACCCCGCCGGCATTGCGCCCGAATGCATCGCGCTGGCCTGGGCGCGCCGGATCGAGGAGCGCCTTGCGCCTTTCTTCGTCGTTGGGGGAGCCGGCGTGCTCAAGGCCGCGGCCGCGACGCGCGGGATCGATCTTCCGATTGCAGCCATAGCCGCTCCGGCTGAAGCTCTCGGCGTCTTCGGCGATAGCTTGCCCGTGCTGGGCGAAGAGGACACCCCGCCCGGCTTCGGAGCTCCCGATCGCGAGGGCGCGCGGCTCGCGCTGCATTCGCTGGAGCGCGCCACCGCGCTCGCCCGAGATGGGCTCGCCGGCGCGGTCGTCACGGGCCCTATCGCCAAGGCTCGTCTGGCACAAATCGGCTTCGCGCAGCCGGGACAGACCGAATACGTCGCCGATGCTTGCGGCGTACCGCACGAGCGCGCGGTAATGATGCTCGCCGGACCGTCTCTCCGCACGGTGCCGCTGACTGTCCATGTCGCTCTCTCGCAAGTCCCGGCGCTGGTGACGCACGACCTCATCGTCACCAAGGCGCTGGTCATCGCTGCCGCCCTGCGCCGCGACTTCGGCCTCGACCGGCCGCGCATCGCGATCACCGGCCTCAACCCGCATGCCGGAGAAGACGGCCGCATGGGGCAGGAAGAGATCGAGGCCATCGCCCCCGCCATCGCCGAGCTGCAAGCGCAGGGGCTGGCGGTCACCGGGCCGCATCCCGCCGACGCACTGTTCGCCGCCAGCCAGCGCGCGAGCTTCGACGTGGCCTTGTGCATGTACCACGACCAGGCGCTGATCCCGATCAAGACGCTCGACTTCGATCTCGGCGTCAATGTCACTCTCGGCCTGCCGATCGTGCGCACCTCGCCCGACCACGGGACCGCATTCGCCATCGCCGGAAAAAGTGTGGCGAGCGCAAGCGCCATGATCGCGGCGCTGCGCATGGCCGGCGAGTGCGCGGCACGGCGCGGCACGTGACTGCCCTTCCCCCGCTGCGCGAGGTCATCGCCCGCCACGGCCTGTCGGCCAGCAAGGCTCTCGGTCAGAACTTCCTGTTCGACGAGCAGCTGCTGGACCGCATCGCCGCGATTCCCGGATCGCTCGATGGGGCGGACGTGCTGGAGGTCGGCCCCGGTCCCGGCGGCCTCACCCGCGCATTGCTGCGTGCGGGCGCGAAAGTGACGGCGATCGAAATGGACCGCCGCTGTCTTCCGGCACTTGCCGAACTCGAGGCTGCATTCCCCGGCCGACTGCGGGTGATCGAAGGCGACGCGCTGAAGATCGATCCCGCGACGCTGTTCGAGGGCGCCTATCACATCGTCGCCAACCTGCCTTACAACGTGGGCACCGCCCTGTTCACGGGCTGGCTCTCCAACGAGGCGTGGCCGCCGCAATGGGCTTCGCTGACGCTGATGTTCCAGGAAGAGGTCGCTCGCCGCATCGTGGCGACGCCGGACACCTCAGCCTACGGCAGACTGGCGATCCTGGCGCAGTGGCGCTCGCACGCGAAGCTGGCGCTAAAGGTGCATCGCAGCGCCTTCACGCCCCCGCCGAAGGTCATGTCGGCGATCGTCCATGTCGAGCCGGCAGATGCCCCACCCCGCGTTTCGATGCGCATCCTGGAGCGTGTCACCGAGGCTGCTTTCGGCCAGCGCCGCAAGATGCTGCGCCAGAGCCTCAAGGGCGTGCCGGGAGCGCTTGCCGCGCTCGACGCGCTCGGGATCGATCCGCAGCGCCGCGCCGAGACACTGAGCGTCGAGGAGTTCGTCGCGATTGCCCGCGAACTGACGGGCAAGGCGTCGCCAAAGGCCCCTTAACCCACTTTGGGCGCTCGGCGCACACGCCCGGCCGCTGATTTGATCTGGCGCAATGCGCGTCCTCACCCCGCACGCACACAACGACCGCTGCGACAGGCATGCGATAGCATATGATTTTTGCGAGGCGTTCGCATTTGCATTTGACAATGCGAATAGCTCGCAATAGCAGGCTCGCAGTTTCCAATGAGGGGGAAATTCGATGAAGCCGTGCGAGAAGACTCCTGTGTTCCTGGCCCTTTCCTGCGTCGGGTTCCTGAGTTCCGCGCCAACCTTTGCTGCCGATGCCGCCGTCGCCGCAGGCTCGGCCGACCAGCCGACGATCATCGTCAATGGCCAGAACGAGAAGGTCGAAGTCGAATCGCCCAAGGCGGTCGCCCCGCTGCTCGATACGCCGCAGACCGTCACCGTCATCAGCGACCAGACGCTTCGCAAGCAGAATCTCCTGACCTTGCGCGACGCGCTCCAGACCATCCCCGGCATTACTTTCGGCGCCGGTGAAGGCGGCGGCGGCTATGGCGACGCGATCAACCTGCGCGGCTATTCCGCCAGCAACGACATCACGGTCGACGGCGTGCGCGACAGCGCGCAGTACAGCCGCACCGACCCGTTCAACCTCCAGCAGATCGAGGTCTACAACGGCGCCAACTCGGTCTACTCCGGCTCCGGCTCGGTCGGCGGCACGATCAACCTGGTGTCGAAGGCGCCCCGCAGCGAAGACCTTACTATCCTCAACGCCTCCGTCGGCACCGACGACTACTGGCGCGGCACCGTCGACAGCAACTGGCGCCTGAACGACCTGGTCGCAGTCCGGCTCAACGGCATGGTCCACCGCAACGACATTCCGGGCCGCGACGTGGAGAAGTTCAAGCGCTGGGGCGTCGCGCCGTCGGTCACGATCGGAATCGACAGCCCGACCAGCCTGACCTTGTCCTACGTGCACCAGCACGACAACAACACGCCAATCTACGGCGTTCCCTACTTCAAGAACGAGATCAACGACGGCCCGCTCGCCGAGATCGACGACAGCGACTATTTCGGGATCGTCAACCTGGACAAGCAGAAGACCACCGTCGACCGCGCGACTGCGACGTTCCTGCATGCCTTCAGCGACAACGTCTCCGTGCGCAATCTCACCCGCTGGCAGCGCGTCGGGCAGTACAGCCAGACGAGCGCGCCGCAGGGCACCTTCTGCCTCTCGGCCACGGGACGCCAGCCTGTTACCGCCGCCCCGGGCGGCACTACCGGCGCGGCCTGCACCGCCAGCATCGCCAACGTCTACAACCCGGCAACCGGCACCTTCGGCACGGCGAGCGTGACGGTGGCGCCTGGGTACTTCCAGCCGAACGGCCCGCGTGGGCTGGTGCGTGACCAGGTCAACCAGCTTTTCTACAACCAGACCGACCTCCACATCGAGAGCGGCACCAAGGGCGGCGTGCACAACACGCTGGTGGTCGGCGGCGCGCTGACCTGGGAGGACTACTCGATCACCACCGCCTCGCTGACGCGCACGTCCGCAGGCCAAGCGGTGCTGCTGCCGCAGATTTCACTGGGCAACCCGGACACGGCCTACGCCGGCCCGGTCAACTTCACAGTCACTGCGCATTCGAAATCGTCGACGACCAACAAGGCGATTTACGCGTTCGACAACCTCGAGCTGGGCGAGATGTTCGAACTGAACGGCGGCATCCGCTGGGAGAGCAATCGCGCCACCTTTCGTCCGATCGCGCTGGCCTTCTATCCGCCGGGCACGACCAAACCCTCGGCGGCCGAGCTCCTGCCGCAGCATAGCCGCGAGAACCTGTTCTCCTGGCGCGCCGGCGCCGTGTTCAAGCCGGCTCGAAACGTCAGCCTCTACGCCGCCATCGCCAACTCGAAGACGCCGTCCTCGGCCACCGTGCGCCTCGGCTGCACGAGCGGTTCGGGCTCGACGTTCGTCAATTTCTGCGACGTCGCTCCCGAGACGGCGCGCAGCTACGAGATCGGCGCCAAGGCCGACATCGGCAAAGTCCAGCTCACGGCCGCCGTGTTCCGCAACGAGCGCACCAACTACCGCGTCCCCTCGAATGACCCTGGTCAGCCATCCGGCCTGCAGGTGCTCGATGGTCGCAGCCGGGTCGACGGTATCGCGCTGGGGGCCACCGGCTACATCACGCCCGAATGGCTGGTCTTCGCCAACTACACTTACCTCGACGGACGGGTGAAGCGCAGCGTCTCCGATAGCTGTTTCGCCACGCCCAGCACCGCCTGCGGCAACAGTGCGACATTGCCCGACCCGCAGGCCGGAGACCGCCTGCTGCAGACACCCGAGCATTCGGGCAGCGTGTTCACTTCGTACAGGTTCCCGTTCGGGCTGGAGGTGGGCTACGGCGTCACCTACCAGGGCAAGTTCGCGCTGCACCAGCGTAGCCTGCTCCAGCGCACGCAATTCTATTCGGACGACTACGTGGTGCAGCGGCTGCTGCTCTCTTACGAGATCCGCGAAGGGCTGACCGCTCAGCTCAACGTCCAGAACCTGTTCGACGAGAAGTACTACACCGCGATCCGCAACAACGCCAATGCCACCAGTGGCGTGATCACAGGCGGATGGGCAACGCCTGGCGAAGGGCGCTCGGCGATCTTCAGCCTGTTCTACAGCTTCTGATAGGCACGCCGGAGCGATCCGCATAAGAGGCGAGGCATGCTGATCGAAGTTCCCCAGGTGCTGGACGCGGAAGGCCTCGCCCGCGTGCGCTCGCTGATCGATGCGGCCGAGTGGGTGGATGGTAACGTCACCTCCGGATACCAGTCGGCCCTTGCGAAGCGGAACCGGCAACTTGCCGAGGAGAGCGAGGCGGCGCGCGAGGCGGGCCGCCTCGTCCTCGATGCGCTGGGCCGATCGCCGCTATTCTTCGCCGCCGCCTTGCCGCTGCGCATCTATCCGCCTCTGTTCAACAGCTACGACGTTGGCGACACTTTCGGACTGCACGTGGACAATGCCGTGCGCATCCAGCGCGGCACCGAGTTTCGCGTGCGCTCCGACCTCTCGGCAACCCTGTTCCTCGAAGAACCGGAGGCCTACGAGGGCGGGGAGTTGCTGATCGAAGGGCAATTCGGCTGCCAGTCCGTGAAGCTTCCGGCAGGCAGCATGGTGCTTTATCCCTCGTCGAGCCTGCACCGCGTCGCACCGGTAACGCGCGGGACCCGCGTCGCCAGCTTCTTCTGGATACAATCGATGGTGCGCGACACCGAGGCGCGGCGCCACCTGTTCGAGCTCGACACCGCCATCCAGACGATCGCTCGCGACCGCGGCCATGACGATGCCGCCATTATCCAGCTGACCGGTGTCTACCACAACCTGATGAGGCGCTGGGCCGACAGCTAAGAGACCACCTCAGGCGCCAGCCGCACTGCCACCTTTTTTGCCGAAGCCGACTGCTGAACTCGGGAAGCCGCGCCGTCATTCCGGTGCAACCCCGAGGCAAAGCATGGTCCGACAGTCCGAACGCACGCTCATCCACCGGCGCTACAGCGAAGTTCATGGCGCCTGCGTACGCCCTGCCTACGCCAGCTACTGCGGGGTCGAGCGAGACGGGCGCGCGCGCGCCGCGATCGGCTTTCGCCGCGCGGACGCCGGGCCGTTGTTCCTCGAACGCTATCTTGACCAGCCGGTAGAGGCCACGGTGGCCCTGGCGCTGGGCTCGAGGGTACCACGCAGCGACATCATCGAGCTCGGCAACTTCGCGGCCGACGATGCCTTCGCCATGATCGCACTGTGGAGCCGTGCCGCCAACGATCTCGCGACCGGCTGCGAAGTCGCGGTCGCCACTTTGACCGCCCCGCTGCGATCGATGCTGCGTCGGATGAGCGTGCCCATCCACGTCCTTGCACCCGCGATGCGGGAGCGGGCCGACGATCCCGCCGCCTGGGGTCGCTACTACGACACTGATCCCCAGGTCTGCGCCGGATGGATCGCCGAGGGTCAGCGAGCCCTCGCATCGTTCGCGGCCCGCAGAGGGAGGAACGCGGCATGACCGGGTTGCTGGCGGCGATCCGCGCCCATGCCGCAGCCAAGCCCAACGCCGTCGCTCTCGACCCCGGCGTCGGACCAGCGATGACGTGGCGGGCCCTTGCCGCACGGGTCGAGCACCGCATCGCCGAGCTGGGTGCTGCCGGCGTCGCTGAGGCAAGGCCGCACGTGATGCGCGCCGAGCAAGGGATCGACATGGCGATCGAGGAGATCGCGCTGCTTGAAGCCGGAATTCCGGTCCTGTCGCTACCGCGGTTTTTCATGCCGGAGCAGGCGTTGCACGCCATTTCCGTTGCCGATGCCGGGACACTCCCGGCCCGGCCCTCCGCGCCGTCCCGCTTGCCCCTCGGGACGGCGCGGATCACCTTCACCTCGGGATCGACCGGCACGCCGAAAGGCGTCTGCCTATCCGCCGAGCATATGCTGACCGTCGCCGCTGCGGTGGTGGAGGCGGTAGGCAGCGAGCAGGCCGGGCGTCATTGCGCGATCCTGCCGCCGGGCATCCTGCTGGAGACGATCGCCGGTTTCTACGCGACCATGATCGCGGGCGGCACCTACCTGTGCCCGGCGCAGGACCTCGTCGGTCTTGCCGATCCGTTCCGCCCTGACTTCGCGCTAATGGTCACAAATCTGGCGCAGTGGCGGGTGACCTCGCTGATCCTGGTGCCAGAATACCTCGACGGGCTGGTCGGCGTGCTGGAGAGCATGGCGCAGCGCCTGCCCGATCTGACGCTGGTGGCCGTGGGCGGAGCCCGCGTGCCTGCGCAGCTGCTCACGCGGGCGCAGGCGGTCGGGCTGCCGGTGCGACAGGGCTACGGGCTCACGGAGTGCGGCTCCGTCGTCTCGCTGGAGACTGCCGAGGACGCTGGCAGCGGATCGGCGGGACGCCCCCTGGGGCACATGCGCGCCTGGATCGCCACGGATGGCGAGATCATGCTGGACGGCGCGATGATGCTCGGCACGATCGGCGAGCCGCGCCAGGCCGGGCCGCTTGCCACTGGCGATATCGGTCGCATCGACGAGAGCGGGCGGCTCTGGATCGAAGGACGCAAGTCGGCCATGATCGTGACCAGCTTCGGCCGCAACATCGCGCCCGAATGGGTCGAGACGACGCTCACGAGCCAGTCCGGGATCGCGCAGGCCATGACCCATGGCGACGGGCTTCCCGCGCCCGAGGCGCTGCTCGTTCCCGCGCACGCCGATGCCGACCTCGCCGCGGCGGTCGCGGCCGCCAATGCCACACTGCCGGCGTACGCCCGCGTTTCCCAGTGGCGCGAAGTCGCGCCGTTCACACCGCTGAACGGCCAGCTCACCGGCAACGGTCGGCTGAAGCGCCAGGCGATCGCCAAGACGTGGCTCGCCGGACCTCCCGCCTTCTTCGACGAGCTGGAGGCGGCGACGTTCCGCGACCGGCTGCGGTTCGTGTCAGTGCCGCAGGTCCGCGCCGGTCTCAGCGGCGCGATCTCGCGGCGCGCGTACCTCGACTACCTTGCGCAAGCCTACCACCACGTGCGCCACACCGTACCATTGATGCGAGAGGTCCGGGCGCGGTTGCAGCACCGCCCTGCCCTCGTCGCCGCGCTCGACGACTACATCGCCGAGGAGACCGGCCACGAGGAGTGGATCCTCGCGGACATCGCCGCCGCCGGTGGCGACGCCGATGTCGTGCGACGCAGTCCGCCCGAACCGGCGACCCGCGCGATGGTCGACCATGCCTATCAGCGCATTCGCAGCGGCAATGCCGCAGCCTTCTTCGGCATGGTCTACGTACTGGAGAGCGTCAGCGTGGCCTTGGCTCAGCGTGGCGCGGGCGCTGTCGCGGCCAACCTGGGCCTGCCGCCCGAAGCTTTCACCTATCTCACTTCTCACGGCGCGCTCGACCAGGATCACATGGCCTTTCTCGCCGACCTGGTGAACGGCCTGGATCAAGAGGACGACCGCGCCGCCGTCGTCACGATGGCCCGCGAGATGTTTGCCCTGTTCGGCGGCATGTTCGCCGGCATCGCTCTGGAGCCCGACCATGTCCCGGCTTGAAGGCAAACGCATCGTCGTCACGGGGGCGGCAGGCGGCATCGGCACTCAGGTGGCGGACCGTTTCCGCACCCTCGGCGGGCACGTCACCGGGATCGACCGCGTGGCCTGCGGCGCCTGCGACGCCAGTCTGGTCACCGACCTTTCCGACGAAGCGCAGCTTGCCGACCTCGCCGCGCACCTGGCGACCGAGTGCCCCGATATCCTGGTCAACGTTGCCGGAGTGATGCGCTTCGGGCTGCACGAGAGCCAACCTGTAGAGGCGCTGGCCTTGTGCTATCGCATCAACCTTCTGGTTCCCGCCGTGCTCGCGCGAGCTGTTGCCGCGCCGATGCGTCGGCGGGGCAACGGGCAGATCGTCAACATCGGCTCGGTGCTCGGCGCGATACCCTACCCATGGTTCGCCGCGTACTCGAGCAGCAAGGCCGGTCTCGCCGCGCTGAGCCAAGGCTTGCGCCGCGAAATGCTGGGCTCGGGCGTCACTGTCACCCATATCAACCCGCGCGCTGCCCGCACCGCTTTCAACAATGCCGATGTCACGCGCTTTCTGGCGATCACCGGCATGAAGGCGGATGCGCCCGAATGGGTCGCCGAGCGCATTGTCGATGCCATCGTCGCAAAGCGAGAGACCGTGAACATCGGCTGGATCGAACGCATCTACGCCGCGCTCAACGCCATATCTCCGCGGCTGATCGACCAGGGCCTGACCGGCCAGATCCGCAAGGCGCGCGCCGAGTTCGGCTGAACCGCACCCGGAAAAATGCACTGAGAGGAACCAAACCATGATCAAGCGATACCTTGTCGCGCTGCTCGCGCCGCTGCTGGCGACGGCGCTCCCGACCGCCGCCTGGGCCGACATGGCCGGCGACGTGAAGGCCGTGAACGACGGCTGGGCGCACATCACGTACGAAGTCCGGGGCTCCAGCACCCAGACCAAGGCTCTCGACCAGCTCTCACGCCAAGCCGCCACACTCGTCGCGCGCTATCCCGGCCGCGCCGAGCCACTGCTGTGGCAAGGCATCATCGTCAGCGAGCAAGCCAACCGCGCGAACATGTTCCACAAGCTGGGCCTGGCCACGCGCGCGCGGGACCTGATCGCCAAGGCCTACGCCATAGATCCGCGCGCGGCCCAAGGCGGCGCGGCGCTCAGTCTGGGCGTGCTTTACTACAAGGTGCCGGGATCGCCGCTCGCCTGGGGCGATGACGAGCGGGCAGCCAAGCTCCTCAAGCAGGCGCTCGCGCTCGATCCCAGCGGCCTCGATGCGAATTACTTTTACGGCGACTATCTGCTCGACCAGGGCGACAAGAACGGTGCCCGTGCGTATCTGCAGAAAGCCCTGCGCGCACCGCGCGACGGCTCGCGGCCGGTCTGGGACGCTGGCCGCCGCAACGAGGTCCGCGCGCTGCTCGCGAAGGCAGGCTGAAGTCCGGGGCAAACGCATGACGCTTGCGAAGCGGCTGGCGCAGCAACTCGCGCGGCCGCACGGTATCGCCGGAAAGCTGCTTGGCGCCGCGATGGACGTGGTGAACCGGCGCCCGCTGGAACTGGCGGTGAACCTGCTCGATCCACAGGATGGCGAATGCGTCCTCGATGCCGGCTGTGGGACGGGAGCGGCGATGGCAGCCATGCTGCGCCGCGCCGCCTGCAGCATGACTGGCGCGGACGCGTCCGCGACGATGCTCGGCGCTGCTCGCCACCGTTTGGGTGATCGTGCCGACTACGCCCTGTCACGACTCGAGGATCTGCCGTTTGCCCCAGGCACGTTCCATGCCGTCCTGGCGCTCAAC
>Ga0070667_100004608_pt1 | contig 11576 bp, 7 predicted proteins | sample KBSS33metaG_FD_64659 | JGI IMG/M metagenome (GOLD analysis project Ga0070667, IMG submission 64659) | Switchgrass rhizosphere microbial communities from Kellogg Biological Station, Michigan, USA - KBS S3-3 metaG | ecosystem: Host-associated > Plants > Roots > Rhizosphere > Soil ...
GGCGCGATCTGCGCCAGCGGCGTCGCGCCGTCGTAGCTGTAGAAGGGGTCCTGCGACGGCGGCGGCACCGCGGCAGCGCGCGACGCCGAGGCCAGCAGCGCCGCGCACAGCACGAGCACCAGAGCAACCCCCCGTCGCATGGGCCGAGACGTACCCAATTCCGACTAGTCCGAAACCGGCCGGGCCGCCCGCGAAGGCGCGACCCGGCGCGGCTCGGTTTTGGGGGGCGACTCAGGCGGCGGCGGCGGCTTCGCGTTCTTTCTTGCGCTGTTCGATCACGCCGGCGACGCAGCGCGAGTGCGGCGTCCCTTTCTCGCCTTTGACGTGCTTGCCGCTGGTCCCCTTGCAGGCTTGCCCTGGACTCAGGTTTTTGTTGACCGCAGCTTTGGCGTGCGCTTTGACGCAGGCGCTGAACGCCGTTCCGGGCGTGCCGGCGACGTGCTGCTTGCTCTCGCCCCGGCAGTAGACGCCGTAGGCCTTCGCCTGTTCGGGCAGCGGCGCCTTCGGCCCGGGCGGCGGCGGGGTTTCGGGCGTGTACTTCGGCCCGTTCGCTTTGCCGTGGCCGTTGCCGGGTTCGGCGGGCTGGGTCGCCCAGGCTGCGGCGGGGACCGCGAGCGCGAGGACGCCGGCGACGATCGCGAACTTCAGCGACAGCTTCATCGTCTCTCCTTCGGTTTCCGGGCCCCGCTCGGGCCCGTCGATTGGCTCGTGCATGTCTGTAACGGGCCGCCCCGCGCCGCCGTCAGGCCGTTTCCGCGATCCGGCGCTGCGATGATGGCGGCGAATGGAGACCCCCGGCTCCACCGACGCCGCCGTGCCGTGCCTGATCAGCGTCAACGTCGGCCTGCCGAAGGAGGTCGAGACCGGCACGCGGGTGGTCGAGACGGCGATCTGGAAGCAGCCGGTGGAGGGACGGGTGCGGGTCCGCGGGGTCAACCTCGACGGCGACCGGCAGGCCGACCTCAGCGTCCACGGCGGTCCCGACAAGGCGGTCTACGCCTACGCGATCGAGGAGACGCGGCTGTGGGAGGAGGAGCTGGGGCGCGAGCTCGGGGCTGGCGCCTTCGGCGAGAACCTGACGACCGAGGGGGTCGACGTCTCCGGGGCGCTGCTGGGCGAGCGCTGGCGGGTCGGGACGACGCTGCTGGAAGTGGTGCAGCCGCGGTTGCCCTGCTTCAAGCTCGGGCTGCGGATGGGCGATCCGCTATTCGTCAAGCGCTTCGGCCGCGCCTCGCGGCCGGGCGCCTACCTGCGGATCCTCACCGAGGGCGAGCTCGGCGCCGGCGACGCGATCGGGGTCGAGCGCGACGCGGGTCAGGACCATGGGGTCAGCGTCCGGCTCGTCTCCGACGCGATCCTCAACGACCCGAGGCTGGTGCCGCAGGCGCTGGCGGCGCCGCAGCTGATCCCCAAACTGCGCGAGCACATGGCGGCGGAGCCCGTCTAGAAGAGGACCATGTCAGCGCCGGCCGAACCGAAGCGGAAGCCGCGCCTGCGCTCGCGGACCCGCGACCTGGTCGAACGCCGGCTCTCGTTGGTGCGGCTGGTGATCGCGATCTTCGTCGCCCGGATCGCGGTCACCGTGGTCGAGGTGAGCGAGTCGAACGTCACCTTCTGGTCGGCGCTGATCACGCTGGCGATCGGGATCGAGGCCTGGCGCGCCTGGAGCGTGATGCGGATCGCCAAGCGGGGCGACCTGAAGCCGGCGCCGGTCCCCGACTCGGGCTGGGATCGCTTCCTGCGCCCGCTTGAGCGAACCGGGCCGGCGGTGATCTACGCCCTGACCGCCGTCTTCGTCGTCGCGGCCCTGGTCCTGGTCGCGCTCGGCAACCCGCGCGACACCCTGCTCGACGTCGCCCTGGTCGGCCGCGAGGTCACCACCTTCTTCTTCCTCGCCGTCGTCCTCGCCGGCTACATGTCTACGCGGCAGCCCGCGAGTCGAACGCCTCCCGAGCCGCGCTGATCTCGTCCATGTGGGCGTAGGACCAGGTGCATCGCTGATGGCGACTCCGTGGCGCTGGAGTGGCGGGTGCGGGCGCGGACCGCCGGCGGCGAGGACTACGACAACCGCTACTGCGGCATCTTCGTCGTCCGCGAGGGCCGAATCCGCGAGGTGCGGGAGTACCTCGACAGCGGCTACGCGGCACGCAAGCTGTTCGCGGGTTGACACGCCTACCTAATTTTAGGTAGGGTCGGTCCCCGTGATCGGGAGGAGGCCGCTCGCTGCACCAGTCGCAGTCCTCGCCGCCCTGGCGGCGCTGGCGCTGCTGCCCGCCGCCGCCTTCGGCTGGGCGCCGGCCAAAACGGCGACGGTCCACCCGGGCGTGCAGACCTACACCCAGGGCGGCCAGTGCACCTCGAACTTCGTATTCCAGGAAGGGGCGGAGGTCTACCTCGGCCAGGCCGCCCACTGCTCGGGCACCGGCGGCCAGACCGAAACCAACGGCTGCACCAGCGGCTCGCTGCCGCTCGGCACCGCGGTCGAAGTGAAGGGCGCGAGCAAAGCGGGGACGCTCGCCTACAACTCATGGCTGACGATGCAGGCGCTGGGGGAGACCAACCCCGACGCCTGCGCCTACAACGACCTGGCGCTGGTCCGAATCGACCCCGCCGACGTCGGCAGGGTCAACCCCTCCGTGCCCGGCTTCGGCGGCCCGACCGGGGTCGGCACGGTCGCCGGCCTCGGCTCGACCGTCTACTCCTACGGCAACTCCGAACTGCGCCTCGGGATCAGCAAACTGAGCCCCAAGCAGGGGATCGTGATCCAGAACGAAGGGAACGGCTGGAGCCACATCGTCGCGACGCTGACGCCCGGCATCCCCGGCGACTCGGGCAGCGGCTTCATGAACGGCAACGGCGAGGCGATCGGCGTTCTCAGCACCCTGCAGCTGGCGCCGCTCCCTGCCACCAACGGGGTCGGCGACCTGGCCAGCGAGCTCGCCTACGAGCGCGCCCACGGCCCCTTCCCGAACCTGCAGCTGGTGGCCGGCACCGAGCCCTTCCAGGCGAATCTGGCCGGCGCGATCCTCGGCTCCTGACACTGCAACCGCCTCGTACCGAAACCGCTCTGCGAAGCCGAAAGCAGGAAGTGCCGGCGGCTGGCCGAACAGGTCCGCCATGCTCGCAACCCGTGTCGCTCCAGAGACCCTGAAAACTCGCCTCGCGCTCGGCCTCGCTCTGGTCGCGGCAGGGCTGGCGCTGCTCGCCCCGACCGCCGCGCATGCGGCGATGCCCGGCGCGCCGACGCCGCCCGCGGTGCTGACCCTCACGACGATGGACGTCGGCTCCCCCGGCAACACGCCGGTCGGGATCATCCCGTTCGAAGACAAGATCTTCAAAAACTGCTCGGAAGCGCCGACGCCGAAAAGCAAACGCAAACCGAAGTGCATGGAAGTCGGCGGGGTCGACTACAGCTATGGGATCGGCGAACTCGAGGTGACGGTCGAACAGTGGGTCGACTTCTTGAACACCGTCGACCCGCTCGGCCGCAACCGGCACAAGCTCTGGAGCGAAACCGAGAGCGGCGAAGCGTGGCCCCGCTTCGGCCAGATCGACTACACCGAAGCGGCGGTCTCCGGACGTCACTACAGCCTCGCCGCGCCGGAATGGGCCGACAAGCCCTACGGCTTCGCCAACTTCCTGCGCGCCGCCCGCTTCGCCAACTCGGTCGACAACGGCAAGATCCTCTCGCGCAAGACGGTGACCGTCGCCGGTTACCCGGCCGTCACCTACCGCATCCGCCTCTCGCGCAACACCGAGACGGGGATGTACGACATGGCGAAGCGCGAAATGACCCGCGACGAGGACAGCGGTTTCGTGATCCCGAGCCAGGACGAGTGGATCAAGGCCGCCTACTACGACCCGAAGGGCGGCGGCAAATACTCCTACTGGGAGTACCCGACCAACCCGGGCGCGTTCGAAACCGAAAACAGCGACCCGCCTGCCGAAGCGACGCTCAACCCCACCACCGGCGACGTCACCAACGGCTCCACGACCCAGCCGGTCGCGATCTGGCACACGATGAACAAGACGCCGTGGCCGACCTGGTGCCCCTCGAACCAGACCGCTTCGGACTGCGCGACGGTCAACCCGCTCGGGCTCTCGCCCTCGCAGTACGAAAAAACGTTCCAGGGCAGCCTCGGGACGGTTGGCACCGCCCAGATCCGCTCCCCGTGGGGGACGCTCGACCAGGGCGGCAACGCGGTCGAGTGGACCGACACGATCACCAAGCCGCCCTTCGGCGTCAAAGGCCACCGCGTCTGGCGGCGCCTGCACGGCGGCATCTCCAACGCCCCCGTCTACCAGCTGTGGCTCTCGGCGGTTGGTCTGCAGCCGCAGGACAACGCGTTCTTCACCAAGAGCTATCCATGGCTGGGGCTGCGGATCGGTGTGATCGGGACCCCGTAGGTCCCGCCGACCAGGGACCAACGCTCGCCGTCGGGCTGTTCTTTATCCCGGAATTGTGGGAAAAGGAACAGCTCGGCGCAGCAGGGCGGCGAAACAGAGAGAAATTTTTCCATACGAAATTCCTAAAGTTCGCCACGCTGCTGCCGATTCAATCCTCGGCGGCCCGCTTCCGAGCAGGCCCCAGACTCGGCATATCTCGGCAGCGAAAGGACTCGGCCAGTGTCCGGAATTCGTGGGGGACGCACGCGACTGCGGTCGCTTGGAATTGCAGTGCTCGTGGGGTTGGTCGCAAGCTTGGCCCTCGCTTCGCTGGCCAGGGCGGCCGGGACGCCGAACATCAGCGCCTCGGTCTCCTCCTCCTCGCCGCTCTACGGGGAACCGGCTCACGTCACCGTCGACGCCGCGAACCCCAGCGGCCAGCCCTACGGCTACAACCTCAGCTACCGGGTGGTGCTGCCGAAAGGCGCCTCCTACGCGGGTGGCTCGACCGTCCCGCCGACGGTAATCGCCAACCAGCCGGCGGCCGAAGAAACGACGCTGATCTTCAGCAACGTCACCGACCTCTCGCCGAACTCGCACAAATCGCTCGGCTTCGACCTCAGCTACAACCAGACGATCTGGCACGCCGGCGACGTCCTGCCGGTGCGGGCGGAAGCGTTCATCAACACCGACCCGCGCTACGTGCCGAAGTTCAGCCCGACCGGGCAGCCGGAAGGGCCGGCGACGACGAGCTACACCGGCTTCAGCGGCGAAGTCGTCGGCGAACAGAAACTGAAAGCGATCAAAGTCACCGCCGAAGAGCCCTCGCCGGAGGGCGAGATCCTGCGCGGGGTTCACGAAGACCAGACGGTCTACACGCTGAAAGTCCAGAACAACGGGATCAATCCGACCACCGGCACCAAGCTCGACGCCTTCGTGCCCGCCGGGCTCGAGTACCTCGGCTGCGGGGCGCCCGGCGGCGCCGGCACCGACAACACGACCAACGCGATCGCGACCAACCCCGGCAGCTCCGAAGAGTATCCGGGCTCGGGACCGATCAAAGTCGAAACGCTGCCCGAATGCTCGACCCCGGAACTGGTCGAAACCGAAGAACTCGACCCGGATGGCGCCGGTGCGATGCCGTTCGGCGTCTACACCCACGTCCGCTGGGACGTCGGCACCCTGACCGCCAGCCAGGTCAGGACCTTCAAATACCGCGCCGGGATCCCGATCCGCAAGAACACGACCGGCTTCCTCGGTGGTCCGAAACCGTCGGGCGCCTCCGGCAAACAGGCCGCCAACCTCGATAACAACGTCGGCGCCGAAACCGTCGACGAGGAATCGCTGCCGACCTTCGCGACCGCCGCCGGCACGTACCAGGGCGGGACGCCGACTCCGACCTCCGACGAAACGATCCTCAACCGCACCGCCGAGGACTGGGCCGTCCACAAGGCGGTCGCGGCCGAACACCTCGAACAGGGCCAGAACGTCAAATGGACGCTGACCTTCGAAACCTCCGAGTACAAATACGTCAAAGACGGTGTCGTCACCGACACCCTGCCCAACGGCCTCTGCCCGCTCGGGCCGGAAAACTTCACCAGCGGCAACGACCCGGCTGACGCCGAATGCGACCCGGTCGGCGGCACCGAACCGAGCGCGCCTTACACCTCGGCGGTCGAAAACGCCAACGGGACCTGGACGCTGACCTGGAACGCGGCCCAGTTCACCCAGCTCCAGCACACCGCGATCAACGCCAAATTCACGCTCACCTTCTGGAGCCACACGCGGACCCACTACCAGGAAAACTTCCTGCCGACGACGCCGGTCCTCGCCCGCGACAGGGTCAGCAACGGCGTCACCACCGAAGCCGAAGGGTTCGCCCGCTGCGTCGCGCCGGAAGCGACCAACTGCGAAAACCCGGCGGCGAAGATCAGCCACCTGGTCCCCGACGGGACGAAAATCGTCGACGCCAGCTCGGCCGACCTCGAAGCCGTTTCGCCGACGCTGGAAAAGTGGGTCAGCTCCAACAGCCCCGACTGCGCGACGGCGACCTACGTGAAAGCCCCGACCGTCCCCGTCTATCACCCCGGCGACAAGGTCTGCTGGAAACTGCGGATCACCTTCCCGGGCACGCTCGACACCAACGCCCAGACGATCGCCGACTTCCTCCCGCCCGGCTCCAAATACGTCACCGGCAGCGATGAACCGCACGGCGAAAACAACGTCGAAGCGACCCTCGACGCCTCGGGTGCCGCCGAAGGCGTGCTGACCTGGGCGGCGAAAAACACGACCGTCCCGGCCGGTGGCGAGATCTTCGAACGGGTTATCGCCACCGAAGTGGCGCCGGTCGGCAACGTCGTCAACGGCGACCTCAAGGGCAACCTGCTCAAGTTCTCCTCCGCCAACACGCCGGGCGAATCGGAAGCGCTGCGGGCAGAAGCGAATTACGAAATCACCGTCCCGGTCCTCTCCCTGACCAAGGGCGTGTGGAGGATCGCCGGACAGCCCGCGGGCGGCAACGGCCCTAACGTCGACGGTGGCATCGCGCGCGAAGGGAACTGGGTCGAATACCGGATCGACGTCAGAAACGAAGGAAAAGCGACGGCCTGGAACCCGGTGCTGAGGGACAACCTGGAAGACGGCATCACCTGCGCGGACTTCGTGACCGCCAGTCACGCCGGTGGCTGTGCCGGTGGCCACGTCGACTGGACCGAAGCAGTGACGATCGCCCCGGGAGCGACCGAAACGTACAGCTACGTGGTGGAAATTCCGGCTGGCGTGGAACCGGGCAAACGGATCGACGACCACGCCGGGATCGTCAGCTACCAGAGCGAAACCAACGAAACGCCGGTCCCGGGCTTCTTCAACTACTACCCGGCGAGCAACATCGACCCCAGTGCGCCGACGCCGAACGCGCCGGCCGCCGACGACACCTCGTTCGTCGAAACGCCGGGCGCGACCTTCACCAAGACGCGCACGACGTCGGTCAACGACGCTGGCAACAACGTCGAAACGCAGGCGACGATCGGTGAGCAGATCACCTACACCTCGAAATTCGTCCTGCCCGAAGGGACCACCCTCTACGCTGGCTTCTTCAGCGACTTTCTCGGCAACGAACGCTTTGCCGAACTGGTCAGCGCGGAAGCGAAAATGAACGGCGGCGCGCTGCCGACTCCGTCTAGCGTCACCCCCAACGGCGTCACGATCGGCATGGAAGTGACGCTGCCGCCCGTCTACACCAACCCGGTCGGCTCGGGTGACGACGTCTTCGAATTCATCATCTCGGCGAGGGTCGCGAACGTAGCGGCGAACAGCCGGGTGGCGCCGAAACAGACGCTGCCCAACACCGCGCACTTCACCCGCAACGACGAGGGCGGCACTCCGCACGAAGTGACCGCCAGCGTCAACACCGAAATCGTCGAGCCGAACATCGGCGTCGCGAAGGCCGACGACGATCCGGACAACCGGGTCTCGCCGGGGCAGATCGTCCAGTACACGCTGACCACGACCAACATCAGCGGCACCCGAGTCTCGACCGCGCACGCCACCGAAACGGTCGACCACGTGCCGGCGGGCCTGATCCCGGTCGGCATCGCCCCGGGCAACGAACCGCTCGCCGACGGGGCCGAAATCCCCGGCAGCGGCGGCGCCACCTGGCACAGCGCCTCGCGGACGATCACGAAGAACGTCGCGACGCTCGCGCCGGGCGCGAACAACTCCTTCAGCTACCGGGCCGAAGTCGAAGACCCGGCGGTCGCGGGATCGAGCCTGAAAAATGAAGTTAAAGCGACGACGGCGAGCCTGGCCGAAGGCAGCAGCCCGATCCGGCGCACCAGCGGCGCCGGCTATGAAGCGAAAGCCGAAGACACCGTGCGGCTGGTCGGCGCCGCGATCGAAAAGACTTCGACGCCCGAAAAAGGCACGCCGGGCGACCCGCTCACCTACCACCTGAAAGTGACGATCCCGGCGAGCGTCAACCTCTTCGACACGACGGTCCGCGACGTGCTGCCGGCCGGGCTCGACTTCGACGGCTACGTCTCCGAGACGTGCCTCAGCGGTTGCCCGATCGTCAACCCGATCAATCGCTACAAAGCCGCGGTCAACGGTGCCAACGGCAAAGAGACGATCGCCTGGGATCTCGGTGACATCCCGGCACTGGGCGAAACCCAGGTGCTCGAATTCACCTACAAAGCGCACATCCGCGCGACCAACCGGGTCGTCGGCGGCAACGTCGTCAACGGCAACACCGAGGTCAACGCGGCGACCGTCAGCAGCGACCTGACGAACAAACAGGGCACCTTCAACGAAAACGAAATCCCGACGAGCTTCGACGAAGCCTCGCCGGAAGCGAAAACGACGACCATCGTCGTCGAGCCGAAACTGACGCTCGACAAGCAGATCAAGGTCGGCTCCGGCAGCTTCGGCAACGGCCCGACGCCCGCCCACAGCAACGACCCGCTGGCCTACCGGCTGATCGTCACCAACAGCGGCACCTCCCCGGCCTACAACGCCGAAATCACCGACGCGCTCGACCCGGCGCTGACCAACGTCAGCGTCGTGGCGCAGGCCGGCGTCAGCGTGATCGCGCCGTGGACCGAAGGCACGCACTCGATGACGCTCGAAATCGCCGGGCCGATCCCGGCGGGCGGCAGCGCGACGATCGAATACACCGCCGGCTTCATCGCGCAGAGCGGTCTGCACGACGGCGAGCAGGTCGTCAACACGGCGGGCCTGCCGACCTACTTCGGCGTGCCGAAAGCAGAACGCGACGCCAACCCGAGCTGGGAATTCCGCCAGTACGCCGACGGCAGCGACAGCACCGAAGCGGTGCTCGACTTCCCGACCTTCGGCCTGGTCAAGACCACCGGCCTGGCCGGCAACCCCGACGCTGGCAACGCCGAAATCAACCAGGAATTCCCCTGGCGGATCGTCGCTTCCAACACCTCCGCGACCGCGGGGGCGCACAACGTGATCGTCGCCGACACCCTGCCGCCGAACTGGAGCTACGTGCCCGGCACGGCCAAATTCGGCGGGGCAAACGCGCCGGATCCGACGATCACTCCGAATGCCGGCGGCGACAAGCTCGAATGGGCTGTGCCGTTGCTACCCGCCTCATCGAGCGTGACGATCACCTTCGGCGCCAAACCGTCGCTGGCCGCGGCGACCACGCCGGGCACGGGCTCCGAAGCCAACGTAAACACCGCGCAGGTGACTGCGGCGACCGACGAAGCCGGCCAAACCGAAGTCGGCGGCGTCCCCTATGGGAGTACCCCCGACACGGCGAAAGCCACTCTGCAGCTGCCAAGCCTGCAGCTCGAAAAGACCCCGGACGAAGGTCCGGCGGTGGCCGGCGGTCCCAGCTCCTTCACGGTCAAAGTGACGAATGCGGGCCCCGGAGTCGCTCGCAACCTCGAGATCGAAGACGGGACCTCGGCCGGCATGACCTACACGGCCGGCAGTGCCACGGCCAACCCCGCGACCGGGTTCTCCGAGACCTCGGTCGAAGCTGGCCCTGCTCCGGGCGCGCAGACGATCCACTGGCACCTCGACTCGCTCGCCAGCGGCGCCAGCGTGACGATCACGATGCCGGTCACGGTCGGCGCCAACGTCGCGAACGGGACGACGCTGACCAACGTCGCCGGCGTCACCTCGGACGAGGTGACGACCCCTGTCGAAGACGACGGTTCGCTCAAAGTCGAAGCCGAAGCCGACATGTCGATCGCCAAGACTGGCAACGCGACCTACAGGGCGGGCGACGAATACACCTGGCACCTGCGGGTGAAAAACCTCGGGCCCTCGGATGCCCAGGGCGTAGAGGTCAAAGACCCGCTGCCGGCGGGAACGACCTTCGTCTCGGCCAGCGCGCCCTGCGCGCCGAGTGGCGCCGAAGTGAAATGCGCCCTCGGCACGGCTCCCGTCGGCTTCGACCAGAGCTATGACGTGACCGTCAAAGTCGACCCCGGCACGACTACCTTGCCGCTGAACAACACGGCGACGGTCTCGACCACGACCAAAGAACCGTCCGGCGGCGGCGAACCCAACTCGTCGACCTTCGGCCCAACGCCGAGTCCGCTGGCTGACGTCTGGGTGGAGAAGACGGCCGAACCCGACCTGATCCTGAAAACCGAGGAAACCGACTTCACCCTCGAAATCGGTAACGACGGCCCCTCGACCGCGCGGGCGGTGAAACTCAGCGACCCGCTGCCGACCGAAGGCCTCGAATTCGTCTCGGCCGAAGCTCCCTGCACGCTGGCAGGCGGCACCGTCAGCTGCGAATTCGGCGACCTCGCCCCGGGTGAAACCCGGACCGTGAAAGTGAAAGCGAAGGGCATCAAAGACGGCGACTGGACGAACACGGCGACGGTGACGACGACGACGCCAGAACCGTCAGGCGGCGGGAAACCGAACTCTGACGGCGCCGAAGTCGTGGTCGGGCCGCTGATTGACCTGGCGATCGAGAAGACCGGCCCGGCGACTATCGATGCCGGCGGCCGGCTCACCTGGACGCTGGAAGTAACGAACGAAGGCCCCGACGACGCCACCGGCGTCAAAGTCGAGGACGCGCTCCCGGCCGGGGTCCAGTTCGTCTCCGCCGACCCCGGCTGCTCCGAAGCTGGCGGCAAAGTCAGCTGCCTGCTCGGCGATCTTGCGCTCGGCGAATCGACCACGCGCCAGATCACGGTGACGGTGCCGACCGCGCTGGCCGACCAGACGCTGGTCAACACCGCCACGGTGGAAGGCGACCAGGGCGAGCTGGAAAAAGAAAACAACCACTCGGAAGCCAAAACCATGGTCGGCCCATCGGCGGACCTGGCGATCACCAAGACCGGCCCGGCCAAGGTCACCGCCGACGGTGACGTCACCTGGACGCTGACCGCGACCAACAACGGTCCCTCGACGGCGACCGGCGTGAAAGTCGAGGACACGTTGCCCGGTGGCGTCAGTCTCAGCTCGACGCACCCGAGCCAGGGATCCTGCAGCGGCAGCCTCAGCTGCTCGCTCGGCACCCTCGCCAAAGGCGCCTCGGCGCAGATCGAGGTGGTCGCGCACGTGCCCGCCTCGCTCAGTGGTCAGAAACTGACCAACACCGCCAAGGTCAGTGGCGATCAGCCCGACCCGAACCAGGACAACAACAGTGCCAGCGCGACGACCGAGGTAGACCCGAAGCCCTCGGCGCCCGCCGCGGCTCC
>Ga0070667_100004612_pt1 | contig 11572 bp, 7 predicted proteins | sample KBSS33metaG_FD_64659 | JGI IMG/M metagenome (GOLD analysis project Ga0070667, IMG submission 64659) | Switchgrass rhizosphere microbial communities from Kellogg Biological Station, Michigan, USA - KBS S3-3 metaG | ecosystem: Host-associated > Plants > Roots > Rhizosphere > Soil ...
TCCGCTGCGGCGCGCGCCGCCAGGTCCGGGATCATCGAGGCGAACATCAGGTGATCGCCCACGCCTTGTTCGGCGCCCACCAGCAGCCGCACCTTCTTCAACGACCCGCCGCTCCAGCGCGTCAGCGAGTGTTCGGGCACCGGTGCCTTGCCGGGTACCTTCAGCCGCGCCGCATAATCGCGCCAGCCGTCCTTCAGATTGCCGTCCAGCAGGTGCAGTACCGCGCGGTTCAGCTTTGCCTGCGCGTTGTCGGGTGCCTGCCGCACCGCCTTGTCATAAAGCGCCAGCGCTTGTGCCGTCTCGCCGCGGTCCGTCAGTACGTCGGCCAGGTTGCCCAGCGCCTCGGCATAGTCGCCGCGCAGGCCCACGGCCTCGCGATAACAGCGTTCGGCCTCCATAATATTCCCGATCTCACGATGGGTAGATCCCAGCGTCAGCCACAACTCCGGCGAACCCGGATCGCGTGCCAGCGCCGGGTTGAGCAGCGCCATCGCCGCATCGAACTGCCCCTGCGCCCGCAACAAATTGGCAAGGCTCACGACCGCTTCCAGCCGCCCCGGCTCCTGCGCCAGCACGCGGCGGAAGAACTCTGCGGCCGGTGCCGCCATCCCCAGCGTCCGCGCCGTATTGCCCAGCGCGAACAGCACCCGCGCATCGTCGGGCTGCACGCTCAGCGCGCGCTCATACTGCGCGATGGCTTCGACATGGCGGCCGGACGCGGAAAGCTTCAGACCGGCGTGGTACGGATCGGGGGCTGCGTGGGCGAGTGACATTGCATGACAATGCACATCCTCGCGTTAAGGCCTGCTTAAGCACATTCCGCCGCACAACTTAAGCCGCGCTTAACGCCCGCCGTCCGAAAATGCCCGTGCATCCAAAGGGCTGGCGAGCGGGGCGTGTCCGTCTCCTTCGATCCAAATCTGCTGCTCAGCTTCTATTCATCGAAGCTGACGACGTCGACGTTGCTGAATGCATCGCAGGCGAGCGGCGGAGCCGTGGGCAGCGGCAGCACCGCGAACGGCAAGCCACTCGCCACCGCCAAGGATGTCACGCCCTGGTCGGTGACGCCGCCGGCACAGAGCACGATGGATGCGAAGGTGCTCGGCACCACGAACTTCCTCGACACGTCCAATGTACCGGTGCTCACGCAATCGACCGCCGACGGCAAGACCGAGCAGGACAATCAGAAGCTCTTCTCGCTCTATACCGCCGTGAACACGCTCGCCTACATCGCGAAGATGGGCCAGCGCCCGGACATGACCGCGGGCCAGCTCGCCGGCCTCAACACGCGCTTCCAGGCGGGCCTGAAGCAGGTCCAGGACTACATCTCCAAGACCGACTTCAACAATTTCACGCTCCAGGCCGCGACCCCGACCGCGTCTGTCACGTCGACCGCGACCGTCCCGCTCGGCGGCTTCGACTACAAGACCAAGACGCTGGTCTCGAACGCCAATCTCGGCAACGCGCTGCCCGGCGTGTCGTCATCCGACAGCTTCACGATCTCGATCAAGAAGGGCGGCACCACGACCGGCGTCGACGTCGACCTGTCGCAGATCTCGGGTCCGCTCACGCTCGACAACATCATCGTCTATGCAAACCAGCAGCTGTCGGCGGCCGGCTTCAAGACGCGCCTCCAGAAGGTGCTGACCAGCGGCACCATAGACAAGCCCGACAAAGCTTCCTACGGCCTCCAGGTTTCGCCCGGCGGCGTGGAGCAGGTGAGCCTGTCGTCGGCCGCCACCGCGCCCTCGCTCTATCTCGCGGGCAACACGGGCAACGCGACGGCGGTCACGACCAGCACGACCAACTCCGGCGGCACGACCTCGACGACCGCGGCCGCCGATCAACAGGGCCGCCTGATCAAGCTCACCGGTCTCGACAGCGATCCGGCGTCGAGCTTCAGCGTCAACACCAAGCCCACCACCTCGGGCAGCACGTCAACGGCGTCGTCGACCGTCGTCGACGCGCAAGGCAACGTCTATACGCTCGGCAGCACCAACGGCAGTTTCGGCAGCCAGATCAACCAGGGCGCGCAGGACGCGGTCCTGACGAAATACGATTCCGCGGGCAACGTGCTGTGGACGCGCATGCTGGGCGCCACCGGCACGGCCAGCGGCTCCACCCTGGCGCTCGATCCGACCGGCGGCGTGGTGATCGCGGGCTCCGACAACGCGCCGTTGACCGCCACTTCGGTCAACAACGGCAATGTCGATACGTTCGTCTCGAAATACGACGCCAACGGCAACCAGACCTGGGTCAAGCAGATCCAGACGCTGGCGCAAAACCAGGCCGCGTCGGTCAGCGTCGATTCCTCCGGCAATGTCTTCATCGGCGGCCAGGTCTCGGGCGGCGTGATCGGCTCCGGCCAGACCAAGATGGGCGGCCAGGACGCGTACGTCGCCAAGCTCGATAAGAAGGGCAACGTCGTCTACGAGCGGCAGTTCGGCACCGCCGGCAGCGACTCCGTCGCCGCCACCGCAACCGCCGCCGACGGCAGCCTCTATGTCGCCAGCACGCAGAACGGCCACGCCGTCATCAGCAAATACGCCAATGGCGACGCGCGCACCGCGCCGCTGTGGACACAGGATCTCGGCGACCTGCAGGCCGGCGGCGCGATCGGCGGCCTGACCGTCTCGAACGGCAACGTCTACGTCTCCGGCACGACGTCGAACACGAACCTCACCGCGGGCGGCCAGGCGAGCGTCGCCCATGCCAGTACCGGTGGTGCCGACGCGTTCGTCTTCGCCATCGCCGACGCCGGTTCCAGCGCGACCGCGAATTTCGTTTCCTATGTCGGCACCAGCGGGCAAGAGAAGGCGGGCCAGATCACCACCGGCCCCGACGGCACGATCTATCTTACCGGCTCGACCACCGGCACCTTTGCCGGTGCCGCGCGCAACATCGCCAATGTCTCCAACATGTTCGTGACCGCAATGGACTCAAGCGGCAACGCCACCTGGACCAAGCAGTATGGCGGCCTCGACGGCACCTCGACCGGCGCCGGCATCGCGGTCGACGCATCCGGCTCTTCGGTGCTCGACGCGCTCGGCCTGCCGCGCGGCACCGTTAACCCGAACCAGACCGTCGATCTCGCCGCCAATACCACGTTGCGCGCCGGCGACTCGTTCCAGATCCAGTTCACCGGCACATCGTCGCGCACCGCGACCATCCGCATCGACAGCGGCGAGACGCTCCAGTCGCTTGCCACCAAGATCAATATCCAGCTCCAGACCGCGGGCGCCGCGTCGGTGAACTACACCGGCGGCGCCGCCGGCCTGAAGATCGCGGTCAATGCCGGCGTCACGCTGTCGCTCCTCAATGGGCCCAAGGGCTTCGACGCGCTCGGGCGCCTTGGTCTTCCCGCCGGTACCCTGACCGCACCGGCTGTGAAGGGCCAGACGACGCTCAGCAACTCCACCGGCAACAGCAATCTCACCACCGCTCAGCCCGCTTATGGCCTCGGCCTCGGCACCAGTTTCAATCTCTCGACCAAGGTGGGTGCCGACATCGCGCGCGGCCAGCTTCTGGGTGTGCTCAGTTCGATCCAGAAGGCCTATCAGACGACCAACAAGCCGCCGGCGCCCGCGACCGTCGGCAACCAGAGCGGCACCGTCTCGCCCTACCTGCAACAGCAGGCCGCGGGCTACTCTCTGGCCTTGGGCTTCCTCGGCGGCTCGACCAGCACGACGGCGTAAGCCGGCGCGCCTTGGGCACCCGACAATCGCGAAAATATCGATGCATGCGTCGCGTCAGATGACGCTGTTGTAGACCATCGCCTGCGGCGCCTTGCCGTAGCTGGCGGCGCGCGGATTGTAGGTGCGCGTCGGCTGGGCGCGGCGATCCACCTCTTCGGCAACCGCCTTGATCATGCCTTCCGACGCATTGCGCACGCGCGCGATCATGCGCGCATGCAGCTCGAGCAGTTCCTTGAATCTTTTGGTCACGCTGGAGAAGTGCGAGCGCACCGGCGCCGGCACGGTCTTGACGATGTCCGCCGTCAGCCCCGCCGCCTCGCGGCCATAGGTTGCCGACAGGCGCTGGATTTCGGGATCGAGCGTGCGCATGTCCTGCGGCTTGCCCGCCTTCAACGCGGCGAGGTCGCCCTCGATCGCTTCGATCAGGCGTTCCGCCATGCGGGTCAGAAGTTCAATGCGCTGCGTTTGCGGGCCCAACGTTCGCCTCCTGCATCTTCAGCATCTCGCGCTGGATCGACGCCGACAGGCCAAAGCCGCCCTGCGCCGCGAACTGCTTGCCGTACTCGTCGATCATGAGCGAACGGAACATCTCCTCGCCCTGGCCGCCGCCCATCGGGCCGTCGGTCGAGATGCCGCTGAACATCTGGCTCAGGAACTGGCTGATGAACACGCCTTCGAACTGCTGCGCCGTCTTCTTGATCGCGTCCGGGTCGCCGCCCTTGGGGATCGTCGGGATCGCCGGACGCATCGCGTTGACCGCGGTGGCCGGGTCGATCGGCATGGAAAGCCCGCCGCTCATCCGATCACCTGGATGTCGGCCTGGAGCGCGCCGGCCGCCTTGATCGCCTGGAGGATCGAGATGATGTCGCGCGGGCCCACGCCCAGTGCGTTCAACCCGTTGACCAGTTGCTGAAGCGAGACGCCCTCGCTCAGCACGGCCATCTTGTTGCCCTTGCCGTCGTCGACGCTGATCTGCGTGCGCGGCACGGTCGTGGTGGTGCCGGTGTTGGAGAAGGGCTGCGGCTGGCTCACCTGCGGCGTCTCGGTGACGCGGATGGTCAAATTGCCCTGCGCGATCGCCACGGTGGAGATGCGGACATCCGCGCCCATCACGATCACGCCCGACTGCTCGTCGATCACGACGCGCGCCCTCTGGTCGGGATCGACCTTTACCTGGTCGAGGTCGGTGAGCATGCCCATCACGCCCTTCGGGTAGCCGTCGGGAATGTTCAGCCGAACGGTCGACGGGTCGGTCGCTTCCGCGACGCCGCCGCCGATATAGGAATTGATCGCGCTCGCGATGCGCGTGGCGGTCGTGGTGTCGGGATTGTGCAGCGACAGGCGCAGCGTGCGCTCGCTCGCCAGTGCGAAAGCGATCTCGCGTTCCACGATCGCGCCGTTGGAGATGCGCCCGGCCGTCGGCACGCCCTGCGTGACCGATGCCGCCGCGCCGCTCGCCGTGAAGCCGCCGATCGCGACCGGTCCCTGCGCCACGGCATAGATCTGCCCGTCGGCGCCGAACAGCGTCGTCACCAGCAACGTGCCGCCTTGGAGCGACTTCGCATCGCCCATCGCGCTGACCGACACGTCGATGCGCGTGCCCTGCGCCGCGAAGGCCGGCAGGCTCGCCGTCACCATCACCGCGGCGACGTTCTTGGTCTGCATGGTCTGGCCGCGCGTGTTGACGCCCAGCCGCTCCAGCATCGTCTGCAACGACTGCTGCGTGAACGGCGCGTTCTTCAGACTGTCGCCCGAGCCGTTCAGGCCGACCACCAGGCCGTAGCCGACCAGCATGTTGTCGCGAATGCCCTCGACCTCGACCAGGTCCTTGACCCGCGAAAAGGCCAACGCCGGCGTCACCGGCGCCGCGGCCATTACGGCGGCGAGGAGGAGTTTCAGGACACGTATATAGAGTGCGCGCATGGTCGGCTTCTGCTCGACAGACTTTTCCGGCAGAACCTCTTGCCAGACCCGTGCCATCGCGAGCGTGGAAATAATACAATAAAATCAGCTTATTAGATGGCGCAGAACTCGCTTTTCGCTGCTCCCGGCAAGTTTTTCCCGGCAAACCTCAACCTCACTGTCATGCCCGCAGTCACGGGTCATGACACCGAGGAGGCTTAGGCGGCCGCCAGCTTCGGCCGCCGCCCCGTCGCGATGAACAGCGACGCCACCGCCGCCGCCAGCGCCACGGCGCCCGCCACCACGAACGCCTCGAGATACGACCCGCTTACCGTTCGCGAGGCGCCGGCCAGTGCCGCCGCGGTCGCCGCGCCCAACTGATGGCTGGCCGAGATCCAGCCGAAAATCACCGGTGCACGCTGTTCGCCGAACGCCTTGTTCGCCAGCGCCAGGGTCGGCGGCACCGTCGCGATCCAGTCGAGTCCATAGAACACCGCGAAGAACGACAGCCCATAGAACGTGAAGTCCGCGTAGGGCAGGTAGATCAGCGACAGCCCGCGCAGGCCGTAATAGGCGAACAGCAGCTTCCTCGGATCGAACCGGTCCGTCAGCCACCCCGACGCCGTCGTCCCCACCAGGTCGAACAGCCCCATCATCGCCAGCAGGCTGCCCGCCGTGATCTCCGCCAGCCCGTGGTCGGAGCACAGCGCGATCATGTGCGTGCCGACGAGGCCATTGGTTGTCAGACCGCAGACGAAGAACGTCCCGGCCAGCAGCCAGAAATTGCGGCTCCGCGCCCCTTCCGCCAGCGCACCGAACGCTGTTCGCAGCGGGTTTGCTTTTGACTGCGGCACGGGCACGTGATCCGCATCCGCGCCGAACGGTGTTTGCCCAAGGTCCGCCGGATGTTCCGGCAGGAAGAACAGCACCAGCGGAATCAGCGCCGCGAGGCCCAGCGACACCACGACGACCACGTTCTGCCACCCGCCATGCTCCAGGATCGCGGACAGCGCGGGAAAGAACACCAGCGTGCCGGTCGACGTGCTCGCCGCCAGCAAGCCCGTCACCAGCCCGCGATTGGTCACGAACCAGCGGTTCGCGATCGTCGCCGACAGCACATTGGCGATGCACCCGGTTCCGATACCCGACAGCACGCCCCACAGCAGGATCAGCTGCCAGGCCTGCGTCATCCAAAGGCTTGCTGCCGTCGCCCCGCTCATCATCACCAGTGCTGACATCACGGTGATGCGGATACCGAACCGCTGCATCGCCGCTGCCGCAAACGGTCCCGTCAGCCCGAACAGACAGATGCCCGTCGCCGCCGCGAACGAGATCGTCGCCCGCGACCACCCGAACGACTTCTCCCACGGCACCATCAACACCGCCGGCGACGCGCGCAGCCCCGCCGCCGCCAGCAGGCACAGGAACACGATCGCGACCACGAAGATTGCGTAGGGCCGCTTCGACGACCGCGGGATCAGAAGAGAAGAAGGCATGTCAGTGAAGATAGGTGTCCGTGCGGTAGTGCGAACCCACACAGACGCATAGCCCTAATGCATCTAGGCCGACGCGGTGTTAGACGTACTAAGAAGGCTACGCGGATCCAAGCAAATGAGACAATTGCTCGTGCTCGGCGCGTTCGCATTGCTAGTGCCGACTGCAGCGTCGTTGGCGAAATCTTCAGCCTCGGAGACTTGGATCTGCACGCTCACGGACTCCGCTGGTATAGGCCCCACAACAGCTGCAGGTCCGATTCCATTCGTGAGAGAGTTGAGCATAGAGGATCATTACCTCGTGATGCACGGCTACGTTCCAATGATTCAGCAGGACGGCCGGCCCCTCTTGAAGTCGGATGGCAGCATTCGGTCGACGCCTATCGAAGATCGAAATCGGCTGCTCCAGAACAATTCGGCTGGCATTGTCGCCGTCACCCCACGAACTGACCCATCGGGTCCACAACTTGGCGCCGAAGTGATCGTAATAAGCCGCCAAGATGGTGCCTATCGTGAGGGTGCTGTTCTCTCGACTGGCGTGTACGAGCACGTGAGCGGACACTGCGAATTGCGGCGTTGACGGATACGGCACATGCATCGGACAGGTTTGGTTGGACTTACGCACAACCCCTTCCTATTTTCCGCCCATATCTGCGTCTAGGAACCCGTCATGTCCGCGTCCCGTCCCCGTCCCGCCGTGCTGTGCATCCTCGACGGCTGGGGCTGGCGGCCGGAGACGCAGGACAACGCCATCGCCGCCGCGCGTACACCCAACTACACCCGCATGCTCGCCGACTCGCCGCACGCGCTGCTCGCCACCTCCGGCCGCGCCGTGGGTCTCCCCACCGGCCAGATGGGCAATTCCGAGGTCGGCCACATGAACATCGGCGCCGGCCGCATCGTGGCGCAGGACCTGCCGCGCATCGACGTCGCCATCGAAGACGGCAGCTTCAACGACCGTCCCGTCCTGCGCGACATCATCGCGAAAGCCAAGGCCGCGAACAAAGCCGTCCACGTCATGGGCCTCCTCTCGCCCGGCGGCGTGCACAGCCACCAGGACCACATGACCGCGCTGGTCAAAGCCATCAGCGGCGCCGGTCTTCCCGTCTTCGTCCACGCCTTCCTCGATGGCCGCGACACGCCGCCCAAATCCGCGCTCGGCTTTCTCGGCGTGTTCGAGAAATCCATCGCCGGTCTTCCCGGCGTGCGCATCGCCACCGTCAGCGGCCGCTACTACGCCATGGACCGCGACAAGCGCTGGGAGCGCGTCGTCAAGGCCTATGACGCCATCGTCGACGCCAAGGGCGAAAAGTTCGACACGCCCGAACTCGCCATCGTCAAATCCTACGACGCCAACGTCACCGACGAATTCGTCATTCCCACCGTCATCGGCGACTACGCCGGCGCGTCCGATGGCGACGCGCTGATCTTCGCCAACTTCCGCGCCGACCGCGCGCGCGAAATTTCGCTCGCGTTGCTCGATCCCGCCTTCACCGGCTTCGCGCGCAGCCGCGTCGTGCATTTCTGTGCCGCCGCCGGCATGACGGAATATTCCGACGAGCTGAACAAGCGCATGGCCGCCATCTTTCCAGCCGAGAATGTCACCGAGACCCTCGGCCAGCTCATCTCCGAACGCGGCATGAAACAGCTGCGCATCGCCGAGACGGAGAAATACGCCCACGTCACGTTCTTTCTGAACGGCGGCCGCGAGCAGCAGTTCACCGGCGAAGATCGCATCCTCGTGCCCTCGCCCAAAGTCGCGACCTACGATCACAAGCCGGAGATGTCCGCGCTCGAAGTGATCGCGAAGCTCGAGGAAGCCATCGCATCGGGCATATACGACCTCATCGTCGTCAACTTCGCCAACCCCGACATGGTCGGCCACACCGGCATCATGTCCGCCGCGATCCAGGCGGTAGATACCATCGACGACTGCCTCGGCCGCCTGCGCGCCGCCGTCGAGAAAGCGGGCGGCGTCCTCCTCGTCACCGCCGATCATGGTAACATCGAGCTGATGAAAGACCCGGTGACGCATGAACCGCACACGGCGCACACCACGCTCGACGTTCCGATCATCGCCATCAATGCGCGCCCCGGCGTGAAGCTCGTCAACGGCCGCCTCGCCGATGTCGCGCCGACGCTGCTCGATCTCATGGGCATTCCCAAGCCGGTCCAGATGACCGGCCGCTCGCTGGTTGAAACCCAAGCGGAGCAGGTCGCCTGACCCGAAATTTGCTCCGCAAATTTCGACCTCCCCACAAGGGGGAGGTCATTCGGGTGTGCGCTGCCTTCGCGTGCTCGCTGTTTCTTGTCGCCGCTGCCAAACCGCAGCCGTCGACCGACCCCGAAGACCTCACGCACGCACTGCCCGCCAACCAGGCCGGCGAGCTGCCCTCGACCGCGGACCAGTACCGGCATCTCAAAGGCGATCTCACCAAGGGCAAGCCCATCGTCGACTCGGCGAAGGCGCATGCCGATCGGCTCAAGGCCGAAGCCCGCGCGCTTCAGCAGAAGCTGATCGCCACCGCGCTGCGGGTGCAGACGCTGGAGAAACAGAAAATCGTCCTCGATGCACAGATCGTGCGTCTCGCCGCCGAGGACCGCCGCCTCTCCATTGGCTTCGCAAAAGATCGCATCGAGGTCGCGCGCCTGCTCGCCGTGATCGAGCGGCTGCAACACGACACGCCGCCGGCGCTGGCGCTCAAGCCCGACGATGCGCTCGGCGCGGCGCGCGGTGCGATGCTGGTCGGCGCCTCGCTGCCCGACGTCTATGGCAAGGCCGCCGCGCTCGCCCGGCGCATCAATGCGCTGAAACAGAATCGCACCCAGCTCATCGACCGGCGCACCGAAGGGGTCCGCAACGCACGCCAGCTCGCCGCCGCGCGCGTGGAACTCAATCAACTCCTCGCGAGGAAGCAGCTCGAGGCTTCCAATGCCGACGCGACCTACGCGGTCCTGCGCGGCCGTCTCGATACCATCGCCGCCCAGGCGGCCAGCTTTGAGATTCTATTGACCAAGGTTGCCGAACTTCGGGCCCGCCCGGCGCAGACCGCCGTGGTCGTCGTGAACGCCGAAAACGCCGGTTCTGGGCCGGTCCGCAGCCTCCTGCAACCCGTTGTGGGAACCCAGGCGACCGGCCCCGACGCGGGACATGGACCCGGTGTCACATTCCGGGCCCCCGCCGGGGCCCAGGTGGTCGCACCGGCCGATTGTGAAGTGCTTTTCGCGGGCCCTTACCATAAGAACGGGCAAGTCTTGATCCTCGAAGTTACCGCTGGGTACGATCTGGTCCTCGCGGGGCTGGACAAGATTGTCGTAAAGCCGGGCGATCAGGTCCTTGCGGGAGAGCCCGTCGGGGTCATGTCGGGAGACATGCGAAGCAATATTGCGCCGCAAATGGGCCAGAATGGCGAGCTTTACTTTGAATTGCGTCAGAACGGGCGGGCGTTGAGCCCCGCATCTCTTTTGGGCTCAGGCCCTCGGAAGGCAACGAGATCATGAAGAAGTACGCATTCGTTGGCGCCGGCGCTGTCGCCGGGTTCATCGCCGCGGTCGGTATCCTTCCCGCCGCCCATGGCGCCAACGATATGAGCGCCTATCGCCAGCTCGATCTCTTCTCCGATGCGTTCGAACGCGTCCGCGCCAACTATGTCCGCCCGGTCGACGACTCAGAGCTGATCAATGCCGCGATCGAAGGCATGGTCTCCAATCTCGACCCGCACTCCTCTTACATGGACGCGAAGCAGTTCGCCGACATGCAGATCCAGACCAAGGGCGAGTTCGGCGGCGTCGGCATCGAGGTCACGATGGAGAACGGCCTCGTGAAGATCATCTCGCCGATCGACAACACCCCCGGCGCCAAGGCCGGTCTCAAGGCCGGCGACTACATCGCCGCGATCAACGGCGGCTCGGTGCAGGGCCTCAATCTCAACGAAGCCATCGACAAGATGCGCGGTCCGGCCGGCAGCAAGATCACGCTGACCATCCTGCGCACCGGCGACAAGACCGCCCCCAAGAAGCCGTTCGACGTGACGCTGGTTCGCGCCGTCGTCGCGGTTGACGAAGTGCGCTGGCACCGCGAAGGCGACGTCGGCTACATCCGCATGCCCGGCTTCAACGAAAACACCGCGAGCGGCCTCGAGAACGCGGTGCGCGATCTCAAGAAGCAGATCGGCCCCGGCATCCGCGGCTATGTGCTCGACCTGCGCAACAATCCCGGCGGCCTGCTCGACCAGGCGGTGCAGGTGTCCGACGACCTGCTCCCCAGCGGCGAAGTCGTCTCGACCCGCGGCCGTCATGCCGAGGACACCCAGCGCTACGACGCGCATGCCGGCGACATCACCGACGGCAAGCCGATCGTGGTTCTGGTCAATGGCGGCACCGCGTCCGCCTCCGAGATCGTGGCCGGCGCGCTCCAGGATCACCACCGCGCGATCATCATGGGCATGACCTCGTTCGGCAAAGGCTCGGTCCAGACCATCA
>Ga0070667_100004614_pt1 | contig 11571 bp, 8 predicted proteins | sample KBSS33metaG_FD_64659 | JGI IMG/M metagenome (GOLD analysis project Ga0070667, IMG submission 64659) | Switchgrass rhizosphere microbial communities from Kellogg Biological Station, Michigan, USA - KBS S3-3 metaG | ecosystem: Host-associated > Plants > Roots > Rhizosphere > Soil ...
TGCGGCCCGGGATCGCGTCGCGGCTGGTCGCGGATCGCGGTCAGGTGGTCGGCCAGCGTCCCCGGCTCGCGGCTGGCGAAGTCGCGCTCGATCGCCGCCAGCAGCTCGGGCGGCGCGGTCGGCCCGCCAAGGCAACGGTCGGCGATCCGCGCGTAGGTCATTGGGGCCGCCGCCGCCGCGGCGAGAACCGAGTCGGCGACCGGGAACTCCCAGCCCGCGGCGAGCAGGAGAAGTCCGGCGACGGGGCGGCGCCGCGCCAGCTCGAGAGCGACGAGGGCTCCCAGCGAGTTGCCGGCCAGGACCGGCGGCTCCGGCGCGGCGAGCGCCTCGGCATTGAGCTCGTCGGCGATCGCCGCCACCGACCGCGCCCGCGGCAGGGGCACGACCCTGCCGCCGAAGCGCGCGGCGAGCGGCTCCCAGAGCGAGGCGCCGCCACCGGCGCCCGGCAGGAACAGCGGAGCGGTCAATTGCCGGTCCAGGTCGGCTGCCGCTTTTCGACGAAGGCGGTGGCGCCCTCCATCGCGTCGTCGGTCTGGTGGTTGCTCATCACCATGAAGTGCTCGAGCACGCCGATCGTCTCCCGGTCGGACTCGAGGCTGCGGCTCAGCGCCAGCTTCGACCAGCTGAGCGGCAGCGGGCTCTTGTCGAGGAAGGGGGCGACGAACTCCTCCACTCTGGCGTCGAGCTCGTCCTCCGGCACCGAGATGTTGGCGAGGCCCCATTCGGCCGCTTCGGTCCCGGACAGCAGCTTGCCGCTCCAGAACAGCTCCTTGGCCTTGCGCATGCCGATGATCCGCGGCACCGACCAGTAGGGCCCGGCGCCGCCGAGCAGGCCGCGCTGCAGGTGATAGTCGCCGATCTGCGCCTCGTCGGCGACGACCGCCATGTCGCACCACATCATCATCTCGAAGCCGCCGGCGACGGCGAAGCCGTGGACGACCGCGATGGTCGGCTTCGGGATCAGCCAGTCGTTGCTCAGCGCCAGCAGTCCCGAGCTGCGGACGATCCGCCAGCTTTCGGCCTGGTTGCCGAGCGCCTCAGCCGAGAGCTCCTTCAGGTCGCGACCGGCGCAGAAGGCGCGGCCACGGCCGCGGATCAGGATCGCCCGCACCTCGTCGTCGGCGCCCGCGGCTTTCAGCGCTTCCTCGCGCTCCCGGGCGAGCGTGTTGTTGATCGCGTTCAGCGCCTCGGGCCGGTTCAGCCAGATCGTCGCCACCCGCCCGCCGGCGCTCTTCTCGTATTCCAGCGTCTCGTATTCCACGCGTTCAAGGCCCCCTTGTATGAATTATAAAAGATTAAAAATAAAAGCTACCAGAAACTGAACCACGACCTCCCGGGGCAAAGCCGGCCCACCGGCGATCACTTGCCGTCGGCGTCGTGTGTGAAGAGTGGTTGGGAGTCGCCCCTCTCGGGGGCGACTCCTGACCGTGCCGGGCAAAGAGGATCTGGGGTAGAGATCCGCCCGGCCTCCCCGCGTGGAGAGAGGGGTCGCGGGGAAGGGCTTTGTAGCTAGGCGCTCCTAATCGGCACGGTCGATCGCTCGCCGTGCGCGCCAGTCGATCCGGTCGCCCGCCAGAAAGGCATCGAACGCCGCGAGCACGTCCGAGCCTTCGTGGCCGGCGACCGCCTGTTCGGCCGAGGCCGACATCGTCGCCAGGAGAATCTCCTTCGTCGCCCGCAGCGCCGCCTTCGTCAGCCGAATCCCCTCCTCGGAGCGTTCGAGCAAGAGCTCGCAGCGCTCGCTCACGGCGCGGTCCAGAGATGCCGCCGGCACCGCGGCGGATATCAGCCCGAGCTCGGCCGCCTCGGGCGCACCGACGCGGCGCGAGGTGTAGAGGATGTCCTCGGCTGCCCTCAAGCCCACCATCACCGGCAGCAACTGGGTAGCCCCCCACCAGCAGGAACCGCCGATCTCGGTCCCGTTGAAGGAGAGGTAGGCGTCTTCGGAGGCGATCACGAAGTCGCAGAACAAGGACAGCTCGGCGCCGCCGCCGATGCACGGCCCGTGGATCGCGCAGATCACCGGTTTCTGGGAATTGACAAGTAGCCACGAGAGCCGCTGCATCCGGTGGAAGTAGTGCTCGCGAATCGCCATGGTGGTCGTGAATTCCTTCGCCATGTGCAGGTCGCCGCCGGCGCAGAAGGCCTTCGACTGCGTCGAGCCGGCGAGCACCACGACGCCGACGGACGGGTCTCCGTCCGCCTCGCGCAGGCCTCGCTCCAGCTCCTCGAAGGTCTGAATCCGCATCGCGTTGAGCGCCTCGGGCCGGTCGATCGTCAGCGTCGCGACCCCCGCCCCGACCTCGAAGCGGACGTCCCGGTTGGCGTGGTCGTCGGGCCGGCTCATACTCGCGCCGACCCGGCGACCTCGGCGGCGACCGCGACAGCCTCGGCCCCGCGACCGATCTCGACGAGGAGGAGGCTGCCACAGCCCCCGCAGGCCGAGGTCCGCTCCAACACGGGATCGCCCTCGGAGCACTCGCGGACCATCTGCCCGCGAGTGCGGAGCGCCGCCGCCACCGGAGTCGTCCACCTCACCGCCGCCTTACGCCAGTCCTCGTCTCGCTCGGTCAGCTGCTGGCCGCAGGCGGCGCAGAGCCAGCCCGCGTCGGTCTCGACCACGGCCACCGCCGGGTCGCCCGGCTCCTCGACCTCCCGGCTCGGGGGCGCGGCGTTCGCGGCGCTCAGGCGCTCGCCGCGGAGCCGCCTCCGCAGCGCCGCGGTTCCTTCGCTCGAGAGCTCTCCGGCCGCATCCACCTCGACCCCGTAGACCTGCGCCGCGGCAGCGGCGGTGATGCGGTCTTCGCGCAGGTCAGCGACGACCGCCAGGGGATCTCGCCGCAGCGGATCTCCGACTCCGCCGCCTCCACCGCCCGACATCACGATCACGTCACCGCGGCTGATCGTCGTCTCGGAGATCGATGCCAGCGCTTCGCGCTCGAGCTCGTCGACGCCGCGGAGCTCGCCGGCTTCGAGCTTGGACCTCACGTCGCTACCGCGGATCATCGTGATCCCGCCGCCGCCGCCGGGCATGCCGCCGGAGATACCGCGCGGCGGGACGCGCTCGCAGTGACTCTGCACCACGCCCCGCATCGCGTCGGTGGACCAGAGGATCGTCGCCTCCTGGAGACCCATGCCGCCCCTGAATGCCCCGGGGCCTCCCGAGTTGGCGATCAGCTTGCGGTAGAGGATCAGCATCGGCTCCTGGCCCTCGAGCACCTCGACGTCGGGCATCCGCGTCCCCTGCATCGACTGGGCCCCGTAGCAGTCCTGACCGTCCATGATCGACTGCGCCCCGCCTCCGACCCCGATCGCGGTCGCCAGGAGCACGCTGACGGTCGGCCTCCCGAACTGATTCTGGCCGAAGAAGAGGGCCGAGGGGACGGCGTTCTGAGGAGCCGCGGCGGCGCGCGATCGCAGCTCCGGGAACTCGCTCAGCGCGCAAGCCTGAGCGAGCACGTCGTTGAACGCCTTTCCGGCCCGGAAGCCGGAACCGACGTGAGAGAGGGAGACCGGGGCGGGCGGCTCGGCGTTGACGACGGTGCCGCGCGGGCCGAGGTCGAACTCGATGTGCCGCCAAACCCCCTGGTTCATCGGGATGTCGAAGGTGAGCATGCAGAGCATCGCCGACATCACCGAGCCGATCACCCCGGGCGGGGCGCCGCAGACCGGTGCGTCGATCTGGGGGTCTCCGGTGAGCGCGATCTTCATCCGGTCGCCGGCGATCGTCATCGTGCATTGCAGCCACAGCAGCTCCTCGACGCCGTGGCCGTCGTACTCGATCCACTCCTCCGCCAGGTACTCCCCGTCGGGCAGCTTCGCGATCTTGTCCTTGAGGGCGTCCTCGGTCAGATCCTTGGAGATGTCGGAGAGCTGCCGGTAGCGCTCGACCCCGTAGCGCTCGACCAGTTCGTCGATCTTTCGCTGCGCGGTGTGATTGGCCGCGATCATCCCGCGGAGGTCATTGATGACTGCGTCGGGCAGCCGCACCGCGGCTGCAATCGTGCGCTCCCAGGCGGGGTCGAGGACTCCCCCTTTCGCGATCTTGACCGGCGGCAGGCGCAGCGCCTCGGACCAGACGTCGTGGGCGGTCGTCGCCAGCCCGCCGATCGCGGACCCGCCGATGTCAAGGACGTGCACGTTCGAGAAGCACCAGCCGATCAGGTCCTCGCCGGCGAACATCGGGGTGACGAGGCCGACGTCGGCCTGGTGCAGGGCGCCGCTGGTGTACGGATCGTTGACGATGATCGCGTCGCCCCGCCCCAACTCCGGGTCGTCCGCGTAGAGCGCCACCGTGTCGCGGACGCCCAGGTACGACGCGGCACAGTGCATCGTCACCCAGCCGGAGAAGGCGAGTTGCTCGCCGGCGGCGTCGAAGATCGCGGTCGAGAAATCGTGCGTGTCGACGACGATCGTCGATCCCGAGGCGCGTTTCAGGGTGATCGCCATCTCGTTGGTGAGGTTCTCGAGGGCCTTGCGGAAGACCTCGACCTCGACGATGTCTGGAGCGACGGATTGCACTTGGCTCACCCTTCCTTGGCCCGGGTTCAGCGCCGGGTGAGATCGAGGTTTCCGAGCGGGCCGCGGGCGCAGCTGAACTCGGCCGGTACGTAGATCGTGGTGTCGCCGCCGTCGATGATCAGTGGGCCCGACAGCTCGGCCCCAACCCCGATCTCGGCGTCGGCGTAGACCTCGACCGCGAGCGACTCGCGCCGCACCGGGTCGAAGATGGTCCGCCGGGCATGCGGCGTCGGCTTCTCGGACCCCTGGCTCCAGAGCCGGAACTTCGGGCGTCCATCGCTGATCGACGCATGGACTTCGAGGTCGAGCATCACCACGGGCGAGCCCTTCCAGGCGGTGCCTCGGCCGTAGACCGACTCGTAGGTCGCGACGAACCGGTCGTACAGGGCCCCGGCATCGCCGGGCTCGAGCCGGCCGTCAGCGAGCGGCATGTCGATCTCCCAGACCTGACCGAGAAATCGAAACGAGCCGATCCGGCGTTGCCGCAGGAGCTCGGGGTCGAGACCAGCCTCGGCCGCATCGCGGCGGGCCCTCTCTTCGAGCTCGGCGGCCGCCCGGTTGACCCCCTCGACCTCCTCGGGCGCTTCGAGGTTCCAGGAGACGGTACGGGCGTAGCGACGCACGCGATCGGCCATCACGACCCCCCAAGCCGAGAAGGCGGCGCTGTGCGGCGGAACCACGACTCTGGAGATGCCCGTTTGCTCTGCCACCGTGCAGGCGAACAGGGGCGTCATCCCACCGTAGGAGAGCATCGTGAAGCCGCGCGGGTCGTGACCCTTATGGACGCTGACCTCGCGCAGGGCGTGGACCATGTTGGTGACGGCGATGCTGTGGACCGCGGCGGCGGCATGCTCGGGAGACCAACCGTGCCGCGAGCCGAGCTCGGCGAAGACCCGGCGCGAAGCCTCGCCGTCCAGCTCCCGCCGCCCACCGAGATAGTCACCGGGGTCGATGAAGTTCATCACCACCATCGCGTCGGTAACGGTCGGCCTCTCCCCACCCCGGCCGTAGCAGGCGGGGCCGGGGTTCGAGCCGGCGCTCTCGGGCCCGACCTGGGGCACGCCCCGACGATCGGTCCAGGCGATGCTGCCCCCACCGGCGCCGATGCTGACGATGTCGACCGCGGCCAACCCGGTGACCAGGGCGTCGTGGCCGAGCGCTCGGCGCTTGGAGTGAGTGAACTCGCCTTCCCGGACGAGGGCGACGTCGAAGCTGGTACCGCCCATATCGGCGCAGATGACATGGTCCAGTTCGAGCTCGCTGGCGAGCGCGCGCGAGGCGATCACGCCCCCGACCGGTCCTGAATCCATCAGCTGCAGCGGCTGCTCGATCGCCTCGGAAGGCAGCAGGGTCCCGCCAAGGCACTGAAAGAGGCTGAGGCTGTTGGCAGGCAGACCGCTGTCGTGGAGCTTCGATTCGAGCCCTCTGACGTAAGTGACGACGTCCTCGCGCACGAAGGCGGTGAAGACCGCGGTGTTCCAGCGCTCGAACTCGCGCGAGAGCGGGTGCACCTCGCTCGAGGCGACGACGTAGAGGTCGGGGTAGAGCTCGTTGACGATCTCCTTGGCGCGCAGCTCATGCCGCTGATCCTTGAACGACCAGAGGAAGACGACGGCGATCGCCTCGACTCCCTTCTCCTCCACCAGCTCGCGGGCTGCGGCTTGGACCTCGTCCTCGGCGAGGTCGGCCACCACCTCGCCGGCCTGGTCGATCCGCTCGGTCACCTCGATCGTCCTGTCCCAGTCGACCACTGTCGGGACCGGAGTCTGCTGGTGGTCGTCGAAGATATTGAGCCGCGGCCCGCGCGCGATTCGGAAGGTGTCGCGGAATCCCCTGGTGACGATGATGCCCACCGGCCGACCCCGCAGCTCGGTGACCGCGTTGGTGACCACGGTCGTCCCGTTGACCATCCGCGGGCAGGCCGCGAGGAGGTCGTCGAGGGAGACATCCAGCTCTTCGGCCACCACGCCAAGCCCGTCGACCACCCCGTTGGAGAGGTCCTCACGGGTGGTGAGCGCCTTGCCGTGGATGATTTCCTTCTCAGAGGAGACCACCACATCAGTGTGGGTGCCGCCGACGTCGACGCCGATCTCGAAGCTGGCCTCCGGCATCAGACGACCTCCCGCTCTTGCAGCCCGGCGATCTCGTCCGGAGAGTAGCCGGCCTCGGCGAGGATCTCCTCGGTGTGTTGGCCGATGTGGGGAGCCGCGGAGCGGATGCTGACCGGCGTCTTTTCGAATTCGATCGGGGTCTGCACGTACCAGAACTCCCCCAGGTCGGGGTGCTCGCGCTTGACCAGGTAGCCGTTGGCCTCGATCTGCTCGTCCTCGGTCAGGTCGGCGAGGCGGTTGACCCGGCAGGCGATCATTTCCTCGCGCTTGCTGCGCTCCTCCCACTCCTCCCAGGTGAGGCCGGCGAAGGCGCGGTCGAGGATCTCGATCAGCTCGCGGTGATTCTCGAAGCGGCTCTCGTGGTCGGCGAACCGCGGGTCGTCGATCAGCTCCTCGAGGTCCAGCGACCGGCAGAGGCGAGGCCAGAATTTTTCCGGGTGGATGACCATTCCCAACGCAATCCAGACGCCGTCGCGCAACTGGTAGACGTTGTACATCGGGTCGTGCTGGTCGGCGCGCGCGGGAGGCCGGATTTCCTTGCCGACGTTCGCCGAGTAGCTGATCGCGACCGCCTGCAGGCTCAGGGTCCAGCCGAGCAGGGAGGTGCCGACCATCTGCCCCTCGCCGCTCTGCTCGCGCGCGTAGAGCGCCGCCAGGATGCTGACCAGCAGTCCGATCGAGCCCAGCCGGTCGTTCAGTCCCATCGTCGGGTAGACCGGCTCGGCCTCGGGCGGCGCCGAGCCGAGCATCAGGCCGCCGCGCGCGAGCCCCATCATCTCCAGCCCCGGACTGTCTTTCTCAGGCCCCCGCTCGCCATAGGCGGTGCCGCGGACGTAGATTAGGCGTGGGTTCCGACTCGACAGCGACTCGTAGTCGAGGCCGTGCTTGCGGCCGGCAGCCGGGCGGAAGTTGGTCAGGAAGACGTCGGCGTCATCGACGAGGCGCATCAGCACCTCCTTCGCCTCCGGCTGGTTCAGGTCGAGGGAGATGCTGCGCTTGTTGCGGAGGAGATCCTCGGTGAAGGTGTTCCTTTCCTGCTCCAAGAGGAAGTTGTGTCCCCAGAGGGACTCGAACCGGCGCATCGAGTTGCCGGTTCCACGCTCCTCGACGTGGATCACCTCGGCTCCCATGTCGGCGAGGAACATCCCGGCCCCCGGCCCCATGTGGGCATGAGCCCACTCGACGACCTTGACCCCCTTCATCGGTCCATCCGTAGCCATCTCCTCACTCCTTCCCTGGCGCTCGTCGAAGTTTCGACTTCCCCTCGCGGGCTGCCACGCGGGCCTTCCACTCGCCGCTGGCCCGCCCGTCCTACAGCTCCTGCATCCGCTCCCTCAGCCGCACTGGGATCGGGGTCGGACGGCGGCTTTGCCGATCGACCTGGACATGCACGAAGTAGCCCTCCGCCGCCTCGGCGCCGCTGGCGTCGAACAGCGTGATCTCGAAGCGCGCCGTGGAGCGAGTGACCTTCCCGATCGACACCGCTGCCGTGATCGTTTCCGGAAAGCTCAGCGGCGCCTTGAAATGACACTTGGACTCCACGCAGAGCCCGATCGACGGATCCGTGGCGGGGTCTACGCCCGCCTCAGCGATCAGCCAGGAGGTGACCGCGGTGTCGAAATACGAGTAGTACTGGGCGTTGTTGACGTGGCCGTAAGCATCCGCGTCCATCCACCGGGTGAGAATCTCGGTGCGGTAGGAAGGGCTCACGAGGCAATCACTGCGGTCTTCACCCGCCGGTAGAAGGAGAGGCCCTCGACGCCCTGCTCCTTGGGGCCGAGGCCGGAGGCCTTGAAGCCGCCGAAGGGCATGTGCACATCCCAGCCCGAGGTCGGCAGGTTGACGGCGACCTGACCGGCATCGACCTCGGCGACGAAGCGGTTGACCGCTCGCAAGTCGTGCGAAAAAAGCGCGGCGGCGAGACCGTATGCCGATTCGTTGACGACCCCGACCGCCTCGGTCAGGTCCGCAACCGCAACCACGCAGAGCAGCGGGCCGAAGACCTCCTCGGTCCAGACCTCGCTGAGGGGGTCGACGTCGGTGAGCACCGTCGGAGCGACGAAGCAGCCGTGCCTGAGAGCGTCCTCGGTGGAGCGGTGGCCGCCGGTGGCGACCTTCGCACCCGCCGCGATCGCGCGCTCAAGGTAGCCAAGCACCTCCTCGCAGTGGGACATCGATACGACCGGGCCCATCGTCGTCGCGGGGTCGGTGCCCCGGCCCAGGGTCAGTAACTCGGCGCGCTCGCGGAGCCTCTCCACGAGAGCGTCGTGGACCGAGCTCTCGACCACGACCCGGCTGGTCGCCGTGCACCGCTGGCCGGCCTGCCCGAAGGCCGTTGCCGCGATCGCCGCGGCGGCTCGGTCGAGGTCAGCGTCTGCGAGAACCACCGTCGCGTTCTTGCCGCCGAGCTCGGCGAGGAGCTCGATGCCGGTCGGGGCGAGGGTGGCGCGGATCGTCGCCCCGACGGAGTTCGACCCGGTGAAGCTGACCGCGCCCAGCGACGGATTCGACAGCAGGCCCTCGCTGAGCTCGGCGGCCGATCCGGTGACGGTGTTGAGAACCCCCTCCGGGAGGCCTGCGTCGTCCAGGCAGCGAGCCAGCTCGAGTGCCACCAGAGGCGTGTTGGAGGCGGGCTTGAGGATTACCGAGTTGCCGGTGATCAGCGCCGGCGCGAGCTTGCGCGCCGGCGTCAGGAGCGGGTCGTTCCAGGGGGTGATCGCAAGGACGACGCCGTGCGGCTCGTACCGCGTGTAGGCGGTGACCGCCGCGTCTTCGTGGGCCAGAACTTCACCCTGCGCGGCGCGGCCGAGCCCACCGAAGAACTCGAACTGGTGGGCGCTCTTGGTCACCTCCACCTCAGCCTCGGCAAGCGTCTTGCCCATCTCGGTGGCCAGCAGCCGGGCGATCTCGTCCCGGCGCCGGTGCAGGAGTTGTCCAGCGTCGACCAGGACCTTGCCCCGCGCGACGGAGCTCATCGCCGCCCAGCGCGCGGCCCCGGCGGCAGCGGCCTCGTAGACGCCGTCGAGTTCGCCGCAGCTCATTGCGGGCACGGTGCCGACGACGGAACGCTGATCGGCGGGGTCGAGAACGTCGAGGCGCGATCCGGAGTCGCGCCACTCGCCGCCGATCAGGTTGGGGCTGTGGAGCGGAGCGCTCACGCTGCCACCGCTTCCCTTCTCCAGGCCGAGGCGGCGTCGCCGGCCTCGAAGTCCTCGAGCAGGGCGCGGACGCTGTCGAGCTCGATCGGTCGCGGGTGATTGGGACGTGGATAGTCCTCGACGCAGGCACGGGCGATGCGGTCGAGCGCATCGGCGCCGATCCCCACTGCCTCCAGCGACTCGGGAATCCCGAGGGCGGCGTTGGTCGCGGTCAGCCATTCGACCAAATCGAGCGCGGCGGCGCCGGGTCCGCAAACGATCTCGGCGATCTCCGCGATCCGCGGCTCGGCCACCGGCCGGCAGTGGGCGAGGCAGTACGGCAGCGCCATCGCGCAGCTGACGCCGTGGGACAGCTGCGCCTCGGCCGCTATCGCGTAGGCCAGGGAGTGGCCCAGCACCACCGAGGCATTGAGGGCGAGGCCGGCCTGGTGGGCGCCGAGCAGCGTCGCCTCCCTTGCCTCGCGGCTCCCGCTCGCGTAGGCCGCGGGAACGCCGGCGACGAGCTGCGCCAAGGCCGACCGAGCGGCAGCCTCGGTGAGCGGGGTGCTGAAGGTCGAGAGCAGCGACTCGACCGCGTGGCTGATCGCGTCGAGTCCGCCGGCGGCGGTCGCCCCCGGCGGCAGCGAGGCGAGGAGATCGGGGTCGAGCAGAGCAACGCGCGGCACGAGCGCGCCGTGGACGAAGATCACCTTGCGGCCGCGGTCCCAGAGCATTGCCACCGGGGTCACCTCCGCCCCGGTCCCCGCGGTCGTCGGGATCGCGACCAGTGGCGGAGCTGGGGCGACCTCGCGATCGGCGCTGAGGCCGCCGTGGAGATCGACCTCGTTGCTGATCGCGAGCGCCGTCAGCTTCGCCGCGTCGAGGGCGCTGCCGCCCCCCACGCCGACCACCGCAACCGAGCCAGGGGATGCCGGAACCAGGCCGGCGACTGCGTCCGGAGTTGGTTCGGCGGCGACCCCGGGGCGCACGTCCAGCTCATAACCGGCCGCTTCGAGCGAGCGGATCAGCGGCGCCGCGAGATCGAGCTCGAGAATCACCGCGTCGGCCACCAGGACGACCCGGCCATCACCGGGGCGAATGCCGGCGGCGGCCAGCTCGTCTGCCGTCGCGGCACTAGAGCCCAGCCCGAAGCGGACCCGGCCGGGTGCCAAGAACGGCCGCGCATGCGGCGGCGCAGTAGGTGTGTTTCTCGCTTGCATCAACCCGTTGAATACGTAAACATAAAACTGAGTTCAGGTCAAGTGTAGGGGTTCGAAAGGAGCAGGAATGCGGCTTGTAGTCGTCGGTTGTGGGGTAATCGGACTCGCCACGGCTCGGGCCGCGATGCGGACCGACTCCAGCCTCGAGGTGGTCTTGATCGACAAGGAGCTCGGCCTCGCGCGCCACCAGAGCTCGCACAATTCGGGCGTGGTTCATGCCGGCCTTTACTACGAGCCCGGATCGCTGAAGGCCGAGCTCTGCCGCCGCGGCGCAGGCCTGATGCGGGAGTACTGCCGCGAGAACCGCCTCCCCTACGAGGAGTGCGGCAAGCTCGTGGTCGCGACGGCGCCGGCCGAGCTGCAACGGCTGGAGCGGCTGGAGGAACGCGCGACCGCGAACGGGGTCCCCGGTCTGCGCCGGCTCGACGCCATGGGGATCGCAGAAGTCGAGCCGTATGTCCGTGGCCTCGCGGCGCTCCACTCGCCAGCGACCGCGATCACCGATTTCGCTGCCGTGGCGGACGCACTCGGGGCAGAGATCAGAGACCGCGGCGGCGAGATCAGGCTGGGCGCCGAGGTACG
>Ga0070667_100004617_pt1 | contig 11567 bp, 7 predicted proteins | sample KBSS33metaG_FD_64659 | JGI IMG/M metagenome (GOLD analysis project Ga0070667, IMG submission 64659) | Switchgrass rhizosphere microbial communities from Kellogg Biological Station, Michigan, USA - KBS S3-3 metaG | ecosystem: Host-associated > Plants > Roots > Rhizosphere > Soil ...
GGTTGGTGCTGCATGACGTCGTCTATCAAGGGCCCCCGCAGGTGCATGACAGCCTCAAATCGGCCTACCTGTTTTTCGTCAGCAACTTCGACGGGGAACTGGAGACCTACCTGGACGCGCTGCTGGATGAAATGTCGGCCGAAGCCGACGAGATATGGAGCCACTGCGTGGGGTTTCCCGGCACGACCAGTCGGGAGGCCTTCAAGTCCTATCTGCGTCACAACCAGCTGAACACCACGTTCTTCGTCTCTGCCTATCCGGACGCGACTGTGGCGCAGGTTCGCGACAGCCTGCAGCTGCGGGAGGATCTCGCTGCGTTCGCCGTCGAGCATCAAAACAGTGGAGCACGGACCCTGCGGCAAGAGTGGATGAAGAACTTCCCCGAGACGGGACCGGGGCCCGACGGCGGAGCCTCGATGCGCAAGCTGACCGGAGTGACGTCATGACGGCCATCAAAACGCAGCTCGATCTCAACGCCATTCAGGGCACAGTGTTACGTGGTTACCGACTGCCCTACGGCAGCTATCTCTTCCTGCGGGTCAACGATGCGGCCGCCGCGCGCGACTGGATTGCCAGCGTAACTAGCATGGTCACCACCGCGGCGCCGTGGAACACCAAGCCTGACCAGACGTTCAATATTGCTTTCTCGGCGGCGGGCCTGCGTGCCCTTGGTCTTGCTCCTACCGCGATGGCGGGTTTCTCCGCGCCTTTCCTAGCAGGGATGGCCGCACGGGCGGACATCCTCGGTGATACCGCCGAGAGCAGCCCGAAGAACTGGGACGACGGGTTGGGAACCGCTGACATTCATGTCGTGGTGTCGTTACTGGCCTCCTCATCGCAAGCCTTGGCCGACCACGAGAAATGGCTGGTGTCATCACTTGCCAACGGACTTACTGAGGTCGCTCGGCAGGAGGTCGCCCTCTTGCCGAGCGGCACCGAACATTTCGGTTACGCAGACGGGTTTTCTCAGCCCGCCATCGAAGGTGTCGACACCGGGCCACGTACTGGTGTTGGTGCCCCGGCCGGTCACGGCGCCTGGCGACCGATTCGCGCCGGCGAGTTTGTCCTTGGTTATCCGGACGAAGAAGGCATCCTTGCTGACGCACCGGAGCCGGAGTCGCTGGCCCGCAACGGCAGCTACATGGTTGTCCGCAAACTTCGGCAGAACGTGGTGGGCTTCCGCGAGATGCTTGAGCGGGCCGCAAAGGTATATCCCGGGTCAGAGGAGATGCTCGCTGCCAAACTTGTGGGACGATGGCGTGATGGCACGCCATTGGCGCTCTCGCCCATGTCGGCGCATCCTTCATTGGCTACGGATCCCTTAAAAAACAACACCTTCGACTACTCAGACGATCAGCAGGGCTACCGATGTCCGGTCGGTGCGCATATCCGTCGGGCGAATCCTCGGCTGTCGATGCCCTTTGACGGCAAGTTGGTAAACCGGCACCGGCTGGTGCGCCGTGGCCTGCCGTATGGACCGCCTCTGCCGGAGGGTGCACCGGATGACGGCGTCGAACGCGGCGTGCTTTTCGTATGTTTCCAGGCGGATCTGGAGCGTCAATTCGAGTTCATCCAGTCGCAGTGGCTTAATGACGGAAATGCCTTCGGGCTTGGCACCGACAAGGATCCGATGCTCGGCAACAACGACGGCACCGGCAAGCACACCATTCACGGTGCGCCACCGTCGTTCGTCGGTTCGCTCCCGCGGCTCATCACCACGGCGGGGGGTGAATACTTCTTCGCTCCCGGTATCAATGGACTGCGCTACCTAGCCCGGCCGACCAACGTTCGGCCGGAATGATCGGCTAGCACAGTGCTACTCGAACCCACAGTGCCACTCGAACGCACAGTGCCACTCAAAACCATTTGAAACCACAATCCACTTGAACCGCAAGTCACGGAGGCAACTGTGACGCTCTTTACCGACATCGTGAAGCTTGCTGAAGAGACCGCGTCGGACGGGCGCCGTCTAGTGGGTCAACTTGCTGATCTTCTGCAAGCTCGTCTTCGCGAACATCCTCAGACCGTCTTTGCGTTGCTACGCAATGTCCAGCCAGTATTCGTGCACGGCGGCATGGCCGTAGTGACCCGTTACGACGATGTGGTCGAAGTGCTCACCCATGATTCAGATTTCAGTGTGCAGACCTACACCGGGCCTATGCGAGATATCACGGGTGACTTCATCCTTGGCCTCGATCAGGGTCCCCAGTACGAACGCTCGGTGTCGTTGATGCGACTGGCGTTTCGGCAGTCCGATGTCGTTGCCATCGCTGATCTCGCGGAAAAGGCGGCACATGACTGCATCTCGACGGCGACGCCCAACGGTGAAATTGACGTCGTCGCCGATCTGACTGACCGGGTACCTGCGCGGATTGTGGAGCATTTCCTTGGCGCCCCTGGTCCAGACGAGCAGACTCTCATCTCGTGGTCGCGTAGCCTGTTTACCCATATTTTTGTTGACCTTGAGCACGATCGCATCCTCACTGAGCAATCGGAGAAGGCCGCGGCGATGATTCGACCGCACCTTGACGTGCTGGTAGCGGCTCGCAAGAAGGCTTTGAACGCAGGCGACCCGGTGCCCGATGACGTGATGACGCGTTTACTCAAGCAGCAGGTGCTAGGCGAGCAGGCGTTTAGCGACCTGGAGATCCGCAGCAACCTCATCGGCATGCTCGTCGGCATGATTCCTACCGTGAGCAAAGCTTCAGCGCTGGCGATCGACGAGCTGTTCCGTCGTCCGAAGGAGCTAGAAGCGGCCCGTGAAGCTGTCCGCAGCGGCGACGACGCGTTGTTCACCCAGTACGTCAACGAGGCGATGCGCTTCAGTCCGCAGGCGCCTGGCCTGATCAGGGTCGCGATGAACGACTACCCAATCGCGCGGGGCACCAACCATGAACGGATGATCCGGAAGGGCACGGTCGTCTTCGCCTCAACGCAGTCGGCGATGCTTGACGGTGACGTCGTGCACCACCCCCACGAATTCCGTGTTGACCGGCCGGCCTCGACCTATCTGCATTACGGAGCAGGCATGCATTCTTGCTATGGCCGTTACCTCAATGCGGTTCTGATCCCGTTGATCGTCAAGGCTGCGGTGATGATCGAAGGGGTGGAGCGCGCGGCAGGCCGTGAGGGCCAGCTCCTCATCGACGGGAACTGGCCGACATCGATGATGCTGCACTTCCCGGTGATCCAAGACTAAGGCTTACAGGCGTTCCGTCACCCAATCGATGCAAGAAAGGAGGGCGCTGACGTCATCGGGGTCTACTGCAGGGTAGACCCCGATGCGCAACTGGTTGCGCCCAAGAGCCCGATACGGATCGATATCAACGATGCCGTTCTGCCGTAAAACATTGATGATCTGAGTGCCTTCGACTCCGTTGAGGTCGACCGTGACGACGACGGGGCTACGCCACTGAGGGTCCTGCACGAATGGTTCGGCGTAGTCGGACTTCGCTGCCCACTCGTAGATCCGACTAGAGGATTCCGCAGAACGCCCAGCCGCCTCAGCAACGCCGCCGATGTCGCGCATCCAGTTCAATTGCTGTTCCATGAGTAGCAAGGTGGCTAGAGCAGGCGTGTTGTACGTCTGCTCCTTGCGGCTGTTCTCCACCGCGACATGCAGGTCCAACGACGGTGGGATCCACCGATCGGCGAGGTGGATTTCTTCGATGCGAGCCAGCGCCGCAGGCGAGCATGCGGCGAACCACAGGCCTCCGTCGGAGGCGAAGGCCTTCTGTGGCGCGAAGTAGTAGACATCAGTCTGCGTAATGTCTACTTCCATGCCACCCGCGGCCGAGGTCGCGTCAATGACCATCAAGGCCTCTGCCGCATCGATCACTCGTTGCACGGGCAAGGCAACACCGGTGGAGGTCTCGTTCTGCGGCCATGCGTAGACATCGACATCCGGGTCGAAGACGGGGATGGTGCCACTGCCTGGCTCGACGCCGACGATGGCGGGCGCTTGTAAGAAGGGTGCCCCAGCCGTTACCTCGGCGAACTTCTTGCTGAATTCACCGCAGACGACATGTTGAGCTCGGGTACGGACGAGACCGAACGCCATCGCGTCCCACAGTGCTGTGGAGCCGCCGTTGCCCAAGATGATCTCGTAGTCTTCCGGCAGCTGGAAAAGTTCTGCCAGCCCGCTGCGAATGCGGCGGACGAGGTCTTTTACCGGCGCTTGGCGGTGGCTGGTCCCCATAATTGCGGCACCAGCGCCTGCGAATACCTCCAGCGCGCTGGCCGGCACCTTGGACGGACCTGAGCCGAACCGGCCGTCATTGGGCTTTAGCAGGTCAGGGATTACGAGCGTCGTCACCGCTCTATCGTCGCATCCGTCCGGGAGTGCCCACGAGATTTTATCTCTGCGCCATGAAGAGTCCTGATTTGTTGGGTTGCCGGCCGACGCCCCCGGCTGGAATAGACCTCCCGGCTGGAATAGACACTGCGGCGCTGAGTTCCTCTCCTGAACGATGACAACTTTGGTTGTCAGTCTGGAGGTTGACAACCAAAGTTGTCAGTTTGCAGAGGGACTCGCTGCCGCTGAGTCGAAGTTGCAACTCAAAGCCACGGGTCAAGTCGTCCGAGTCGGAAAATCTCGTATCCAAGAACGCCAAAAGCCGCGCCCGATGAGTTGCTGGCGCGGCTTTTGGTTGATGCTTGTACGGCTTACGTGTGGGCGATGTCGCCCCAGCCTTCAACCTCTGAAGGCTTGCGCGGCGCCGGGCCGATGTAGCGCGCCGACGGGCGGACTAGACGTCCCGTGCGCTTCTGCTCCAGTACGTGTGCCGACCAACCCGCCGTGCGGGCACAGGTGAACATGGCCGGCATCATGTGTGGTGGAACCTCGGCGAAGTCGAGGATGACCGCCGCCCAGAACTCGACGTTCGTCTCGATGGCACGATCGGGGCGACGTTCGTGCAGTTCGGACAGCGCCGCCTGCTCCAGAGCGACTGCAGCGTCGTAGCGCGGTGCGTTCAGTTCCTGGCATGTGCGACGCAACACGCGCGCACGCGGGTCCTCAGCACGGTACACGCGGTGACCGAAGCCCATCAGACGATCGTTACGGTCCAAGATGTTGGTGACGACCTTGCGGGCATCGCCGGTCTTCTCGACCTCTTCGATCATCGGTAGCACGCGAGCCGGTGCACCGCCGTGCAGTGGACCGCTCATAGCGCCGACAGCGCCAGAAATCGCGGCTGCCACGTCGGCGCCGGTCGAGGCGATGACACGGGCGGTGAACGTCGAGGCATTCATGCCGTGCTCAGCCGCCGAGGTGAAGTAGGCATCCACGGCCCGGACGTGGGCCGGGTCCGGCTCGCCGCGCCAGCGGGTCATGAAACGTTCGACGATGGTGCGGCACTGGTCGATACGCGACTGTGGGACGGCCGGAGCGCCGATTCCACGAGCCGACTGGGCCATGTAGCTCAGCGCCATGATCGAGGCGCGAGCGGCCTGCTCACGGGCCTCTTCGTCGCTGACGTCCAGTAGGGGACGGTAACCCCAGATCGGGGAGAGCATCGCGAGAGCAGCCTGGACGTCCACGCGCACGTCGCCGGTGTGGACCGGGATCGGGAACGGTTCGGCGGGCGGCAGGCCGGGGCCAAACTTCCCATCGACGAGGAGCGCCCACACGTTTCCGAAGGTGACCGTGCCGACGAGGTCTTCGATGTCGACGCCTCGGTAGCGCAATGCGCCGCCGTCGCGGTCCGGCTCAGCAATTTCGGTTTCAAAGGCAATGACGCCTTCGAGGCCAGGGCTGTAGTCACTACTCATTGCAGGCGTTCTCCGATCGGGTCACATGCCGGTGTTGGGTTGTACTGCGGGCGGGTTGCGCCCGTGCCCCTTCATTCTGCCTATCGGTGATGTGGTTTGTGCAGGGGGTACGAAGGATATGACGCGGAGCGGCCCGGTGAGCTGGGTCAAGAGTAGAAAGGACAGCATGAACGAGCCTGTCCCACAGCCCGTCGCCTATCTCCAAGCCGACCTGAACGAGGCCATGGTGCCCTCGGATTGGCTGGAACTCTTCACGACATGGTTCGCGGAGGTCTGCGCGAGTGGCCTGCTCGCCGAGGCCAACGCTATGCAGCTGGCTACTGCTGATAGTCGGGGCCGCCCCTCGGTCCGCACCGTCCTGATGAAGGCGTTCGATGCCAACGGGTTGGTGTTCTACAGCAACTACGGATCAGCCAAAGGGGCCGATCTCGCTGTCAATCCGTACGCCTCCGCAGTGTTCTCCTGGCTTCCCCTGCAGCGTCAGGTGCGTTTCAGCGGCCCTGTCACCCGGGTTTCCCGAGAAGAGACTGAGCGCTACTTCGCCACGCGGCCGCGCGGATCACAGCTAGGTGCCTGGGCTTCGCCGCAGTCAGCCGTCCTTGCCTCGCGGGCGGAGCTGGATAGGGCAATGTCCAACACGGCGGCACGCTTCGGCGACGGCGAGATTGTGCCACCGACTCACTGGGGTGGCTATCGCCTCACCCCTGAGACGGTGGAGTTCTGGCAGGGCCGGGCCGACCGTCTCCATGACCGGCTGCGCTACCGCCACACCGGGGCGGACAGGGCCGTGGACGACCGACCGGAGCTCACTACCGAGCCGGTAACCGGTGGGACAGGCTGGGTTGTGGAGCGTCTCGCACCGTGACAGCTGGGGGCCGAAAGGCGTCCGACCGGAAGGCGGCCGACCGGAAGGCGGCCAGGGGGCAGGCGTTCCTGCGGCGGCACGCGCTAGATTCCCGCCCGTTGGCCACCCCGGCCTATCGGCGGCTGCTCGTCGGGCAAGGGACGGCCTTCGTTGGGTCGATGGTTACCGCCGTGGCCGTGCCCGTGCAGGTCTGGGCCTTGTCTCATTCACCGTTGCAGGTTGGCCTCGTAGGTCTGGTCGGTCTACCGCCGATCGTCGGCTTCGGCCTCTACGGTGGGGCGATCGCTGACGCTGTAGACCGGGCACGTCTGTACTTCTGGTCATCATTGGTGACATGGCTTGGCACGCTGGCCTTGTTGCTGCAGACGATCTTCGATATGCGCAATGTCGTGCTGATCCTCGCGCTCGTGGCGCTGCAGTCCGGATCGTTCGCTGTTGCCTCCTCCGCGCGTGGTGCGATGATCCCGCGTTTGGTCGCTACCGAGCTCGTGCCGGCGGCAAACACCCTTAATTTCACGGTAGGAAACGTCGGACAAGTTATCGGCCCGTTGCTCGCCGGCGGACTGGTGTCGCTACCACACGGATTCGAGTACGCCTACGTGCTGGACGCTGTGCTGTTTCTTGCGGCGCTCTACTCGGCGCTGCGCCTGCCGCCGATGCCACCGCTCGTTGAGCATGGAACTGTCCGCACACCTGGCATTCGTTCGGTGATTGACGGCCTGCGTTTCATCTCCGGTAATCCCATCCTGCTCATGTCCTTTGGGGTGGACATTGTTGCCATGGTGCTGGCGATGCCCCGCTCGCTCTATCCGGCTGTGGCGGCCGAACGATTTCACGGGGTAGTCGGGCCGCTCTACGCCGCGATAGCGATCGGCGCGGTGATCGCCGGGCTGTCCAGCGGCTGGATTTCCCGCGTCCGTTTGCAGGGGCGGGCGCTGACTTTCGCCATTGTTGTGTGGGGTATCTGCGTGGCGGGCTCCGGTTTGGCGCGTCAGCTATGGCTAGTGGTACTGCTGCTCGCCTTCGCTGGGGCGGCCGACTTGGTGAGCGCGGTGTACCGCCAGACGATTCTGCAGACCTACGCCCCGGACGAGATGCGTGGACGCATGCAAGGAGTCTTCATCGCGGTGGTCGCAGGGGGGCCTAGGCTAGGTGATCTGCGCGCGGGTGCGATGGCATCGTGGATATCACCCACGTTTTCCTGGGTATTCGGTGGTCTTGCCTGCGTCGTTATCGTTAGCATTGCGGCGCTGGCAGTGCGCCCGTTCTGGCGTTACCGAACAACTGAGATGGGCGAGGAGTTCGAGTAAGACGAGGACCACCGTCCGGGCGGCATGGGAGGAGAGCTACCCGGACGGTGGCCTGCGAGCACTAGCGGCTCGCGTCCTGGTGGATGCGATCTAGTGGGTGCGATCTAGCAGATGCGGTCCCAACTCAGCGCCAGCGCGGCAGGCAGAGGGTGCCCACAGTGCGGGCAGGACGGAGTTCCGTGGCGTACCGAACGTGAACAGCCGGCGCAACTGGAGTGGCAGCCACAGTCGTGGCTAATTAGCGACCTCGAAGAGTTGACCGTTTTCGGGCGATCCAGATTGCGCAGATCTTCCACGACATCGGAGTAATACGGGGCCGGCCTCGTCGATACTGCGGCTGCCATTGACGTAGTTGGCTCGGCTGCTGGAGCGGCCGCCAACCCGGCCGCCCCAGCAGGCTCAAGGCCACCGCGACGTACCTGGATGTAAGACGGCATGTTCCAGGCCGCGGCAGCAGTCGGGGAACCCGTCGTCCCTGCCAACGCATCCCACTCTGCCACCTCGTCATCGCAAACGCCGTTGATGATTCGCGACACTGCCACCATTTTTGTCAGGTACGCAGCGAAGGCCGGAGCACTTGAGCTACGGACAACGGGCAGTACAAACGCCACGAACTGCGGCTGATCCGCCGAGCCCGCGTCGACGACCACGCGTAGCGCGACCTCGTTGCCTCGCTTGTCGCGCGCCGTCGATACCTGGGCGATCCACGAGTAACGGATGTGAGTACAGGTAATGCGTCCTATTCCGTGCCCGCCCAGACTGTTTTCTCGACGGTAGATAACCATGCGGGACTCGGTAAACACGACCTCGCAGAGACGCCCGGTGAGAGCTTCGGTCCTGGTCCAACCATCCGGAGTGTGGAGGAGAATCTTCGCTTCTTGGGCCTGCAATGTCTGCCGCGCACGCCCGTCAGCGGCTTCCCACCGAAACGGGTAAGGCGAATGCGGCAGGCTAGGGGCTGGGTACAACGTCGGGTCGTCATGAGTGAGATCGACGACGGTGTAGAACTCATACATCTGGCTGCTCCGTTTCGTTGCACACTTCCGAGGGGCAGGCGAGCCGTTCGCTGGACGATTCGCCAATCGGAAGTTGTTGATATCGAAAGTACGTGCGGATGACCGCCCGTGGAATGGGTAGCGGTCCCCTCTGCGGTCATGCTGTCGTTGTGCGTTCAGTGGCGCACCAGCGAGCGCACGCTCAACATGCTCCGAAGGCGCCGCCGCCGTGCGAGTTGGTTCAGTGTCTGCGAACGTAGCTCGGCGACCTGCCGCCAGTAGTCTTCGGCCGCGCTCTGAGGCGGTTCGCCATGGCCAAAAACAGCCTGGTCGGCGCTGCGTGCCATGAGCGCAAAATCTGTGTCGGTGCCGGACAACACCGGTGCGGTGACTGAACGGGCTGTCACCGCAGCTTGCTCTCGACGCGTCGCCGAGGCGGGCACCTCAACACCGAGATCGCGTAGATGATCCATCAACTCACGCCAACCTCCACTGATCCGCGTGCTGGCACTACCGCGAGTGCGGCGACGTCGACGGCGCAATGCCTTGACCAAGACAATCGCTGCGGCGGCGCAGAGCAGCACCCCGATCGGTGGCAAGCTCCAACGCGTGAGGCGCCAAGCGAGCCTCGTACGCTCCGTCCTCGTCGTGCTGGAACGCTCATTGACTGGGCTTTGCTGGCTAAGTCTGCTGCCCAGGGCTTGCTCCGAGCCGGCGTGTTGCCCTGAGACCTGGGAGGGGTCGGGAGGTGGAACGGCTTGGGCTGGAGCCGCCTGCTGCGGCTGTGGTGGACGCTGGTCCATGCCGGCCGATTTCTCCGGCAGGAACATCTGTTCGGTGATCGTTTCCCATTCGCCGGTGGCGGCGTGGACCTCGACCCATGCGTGGATGTTCTTTCCTCGCACGGTGCCGTCCGCTGCAGGTATTGCTCCGAGGACGACCCGCGCCGGCACGCCGAGAACGTTGGCAATGAGTGCCAGAGCCGCCGCATACTGTTCGTCATCGCCGACCAGTTGCGGCAGGTTCAGAAAGTCGGAGAGACGACCGATGCTGTGCCCGGGCAAGAAGTTCTCTTCTCCTGGCCCACCGTCGCTGAAATGACCGGTCGTTTTCATATGTTCTGCGACGCGTTGCACGCCGCGCATGGCTGTATCGGTGTTTCCGCTCCACTGCAGGGCGACGCGACGAGTGAAGTCGGCGACACCCACACCGAGCGTGGGTATTGCGTAGGGCTTCGCATCTGGCTGGAAATTGTTATCGATAGCGGCGGTGGAATAGGAATACGAGTCGGTGGCGTGTAGTCGATCGGTGACGATTGCCGATCGCGTAACAGCGTTATATCGGAAGGACTTCTGATGACCGTTGGCGTCATCGCCCTTGAAATCTAAGGACGTTGGCGTACCTGAGGTAGGCAGCCACGGGTTGATGTCGGGAAGGCTGGCGTAGGCGGCCGCGATGGTTACCGTGACCGTCGTCGTCTTTACCTCCTCTAGCGGATCGCCGGTATCGGTGGGCAGGCGTGTCCCGACCCGTTGGAACGAATTCGATACCTCCGGCGATACGTCAGATCGGGGTGCGCCATTAGTGGCGCCCCATACCGATCCGTCATAGTCGTCCAAAGTGGCGATCCGGATGCGCTGCCCGGAGGGTAGACCCGCGACTTGGAACAGCGGCTGATCCCAGACGACCTTCGCATCTTCGGTGTACTTACGAAAGCCAACAAGAGGGCTGGGATAGGACCGTAGGTCCAACGGCGGATCGACGACCTCGCGAAGCACTGCTCGATGGTGGCCTTCGGCGCCAGGGATTGACGCCGCGACGGCGTTGGCAGTGATCGCCGCCACGACGATCAGCGCCAGCAAGCTGATCAGCCGGCCGACGCGAATCGCCCGCACCACCATTGGCATACCTTCGGTGAAATAGGAGGCGTCGGGTTGTGAGAGGTCGTAGTGGACGGTGGAGCGTAGCCGCCGCGCCCGCAGGCTTAGCCAGCACAGCGCCACCACTCCGAACGCTACGTCCGGGAGGAGACGGCTCACCGGCTGCACCGTGCCGATGGCGATACAGCTGACGATCAGGAGTCCGGCCGGGACGAGCGGCGCGATCGGCAGCCGGAATCGACGCGCAACCGTCTGCCCTAGGACGCCGGCAACCAGCCCAAGAATTAAAGGGATAAGCGCCAGCGGTCCGTCGCTATCAATCGGCGGAGCGGTGGTAAGTAGATCCATCCAGCTGTGCACGGCGGCTCCGGCAAGAGCAGTAATGCTGCGCGGGCTGGGCCACGGGGTCACGTCAGGCAGTCCGTGACGAGCGACCAGGCCGCCGAAGAGCAGGTACACCCCGGCCGTTGCGGTAACGGCAACGACGAAAGGCCACCTAAACCGCAGACAAACATGGGCGATGACCTGACCTGCGAATATTCCAATTACTCCAGCAGGCATGTAATAGAAGTCAAAATACGTGCTGCGTAAACCCGCAAGAGCCTGCGAGCCGAGAATCAACAGCAGCCAGCCGTCAACGAGTTCGTCCCTGCTGGGGTGGATCAATTGCCAGAGGGTACGGGCACGATCGGCGACATCGTGGCGCATCTGAGGGAGCAGGGAGCCGGTCATCAGGTCATTACCC
>Ga0070667_100004619_pt1 | contig 11563 bp, 9 predicted proteins | sample KBSS33metaG_FD_64659 | JGI IMG/M metagenome (GOLD analysis project Ga0070667, IMG submission 64659) | Switchgrass rhizosphere microbial communities from Kellogg Biological Station, Michigan, USA - KBS S3-3 metaG | ecosystem: Host-associated > Plants > Roots > Rhizosphere > Soil ...
CTGGTCCTCGCGCAGGCGCCCGCGCGCGCGGCGAGCGCTCTTCTCCCGAAAGTGAAGTTCCCAGTCTTCCACTGAATCGCTCCCCCGCGAGTCGTCCAGACGACATTAGCCCGAAAACAGCCGTGGGAAAGTGCGGACAATGCCGGGGAACCAGTTTTCGTTACGCACGTAAATCAACCCGCGAACAACCGGTCGACCTCACTCGACTCTTTTGAGGATTTGGCGGAACACTGAGCGACATGGCGGACCGGGGGACAGGCGGGCTGGCAACACGCGGCGGAGGCGCGGGCGCGCCGGCGTTCGACTTCGCCTCGATGCTCAACATCGCCGACATGCTGCCGGTGATGGTCTGCACGCTCGACCGCGAGCACCGCTACCGCTTCGTCAACAAGCCCTATGCCGACTGGTTCGAGCAGCCGCGCGGGGCGATGCTCGGCAAGACGCTGCGCGAGGTGATCGGCGAGGAAGCGTTCGGCTTTCGCGAGCCGATGCTGGACGCGGCGCTCGCCGGGGAGCCGCAATTCTTCGTCACCGACTTCGACCATCCGACCCGGGGCAAGGTCGCGGTCCAGACCAGCTACGCGCCGCTCGACGACGGCCGCGGCGGCGTCCACGGGGTTGTCTGCATCCTCACCGACATCACCGAGCAGCGCGTCGCCGAGCGCTCGCTCAAGGAGAGCGAGGAGCGCTTCCGGCGGATCGCCAACCAGGCGCCGGTGCTGATGTGGGTGACGCGGATCGACCGCACCCGCGACTTCGTCAACGACGCCTATATGGAGTTCCTCTGCACCGAAGACCGCGAATATGCGCGGACCTACGACTGGCGGCAGGGCATCCACCCCGACGACGTCGAGCGGATCGTCGCCGAGAGCCTCGCCGGCGAGGCGAGCCTTGAGCCGTTCACGCTCGAAGGCCGCTTCCGCCGCGGCGACGGCGAGTATCGCTGGCTGAAGAGCACCAGCAGCCCGCGCTTCGGGCCCGACGGCGAGCATGTCGGCTTCATCGGCGCGGCGACCGACATCACGCTCGCCAAGGAAGCGGAGCTCGAGCTGAGGCGGCTGGTCGAGGAGCGCACGGCCCAGCTTGCGGCGTCGGAGGCGCAGTTCCGCGCGGTGTTCGAGGCGGCGCTCGAGGTGATGGTGCTGCTGGAGCCCGACGGGACGGTGCTCGCCGTCAATAACCGCTCCGAGGCGTGGCGTCATCCGGATCCGTCGGAGGCGCTCGGCAAGAAGCTGTGGGACGCGCCGACGATGCGCAACTATCCGCAGCATGTCACGACGATGAAGAAGGGGATCGCGCAGGCGGCGAAGGGCAAGGTGTTCACGACCGAGGTCAAGATGGAGCGCGAGGGCGTTGCGACCGCTTACCTCGACGTCTCGGTGCAGCCGGTCCGCTCGGGCGACGGGAAGATCATCTACCTGCTGTTCGAGGCGCGCGACATCACCGAGCTGAAGGCCGCGCAGGAGCAGCTCCGCCAATCGCAGAAGATGGAGGCGCTGGGCCAGCTGACCGGCGGGATCGCGCACGACTTCAACAATTTGCTGACTGTCGTCGTCGGCGGCCTGGACATTATCGCCAAGCGCGCCACCGACCCGAAGTTAAAGAGATATGCAGAGAATGCCCTGGACGCTGCCGAAAGAGGCGCGAGGCTGACCGGCCAGCTGCTGGCGTTCAGCCGGGTGCAGCGGCTCGAGGTCAGGCCGACCCATGTCGCGCCGCTGATCGAGAACATGCGGCCGCTCCTCAGGAACGTGCTCGGCCCGGGGATCACCAAGCAGTTCGACCTCGACCAGGCGATGATGCCGGTGATGGCCGATCCTACCCAGCTCGAGGTCGCCGTGCTGAACCTCGCGATCAACGCCCGCGACGCAATGCCGAAAGGCGGCGTTCTGAGCTTCGCCAGCCGCCCGGTTCACGTCGAGGGCGAGCCCGACCTGGAGCCTGGCGACTATATCGAGCTCACTATCGCCGACACCGGCGTCGGCATGGAGCCGCAAATCCTTGAACGCGCATTCGAGCCCTTCTTCACGACCAAGGAAGTCGGGAAGGGCACCGGCCTGGGCCTGTCGATGGTCTATGGCATGGCGCGCCAGTCGGGCGGCGCGGCGAGGATCGAAAGCACGCCGGGCAAGGGCACCGCGGTCAAGCTCCTGTTCCGTAAGGCGGACGAAGGGGTGGTCGAAAGCGTTCCCAGCCTCGACGAGCCTCCGGCCGCGGCCCGCGCCGCGCCAATGGCTTCGATCCTGGTGATCGACGACGATCCGGACGTCCGCGGCTTCATCGTCGAGACGCTGGAGGAGGAAGGATACAATGTCCGCGAGGCCGCCGATGGCCGCGAGGGCATCGCCGAGGTCGAGCGCGAGACCCCCGATCTCATCGTCCTGGATTTCATCATGCCCGGCCTGTCGGGTGCCGAAGTCGCCCGCCACGTGCTCGACCGTCGACCCGATCAACCGATCTTGTTCGTCTCCGGCTATAGCGAGACCGAGGCCGTCAAGCGGACTGCGCCCGGTGCGCCGCTGCTCGCCAAGCCATTCCGCGCCGAGGCGCTTCAGAAAGCGGTAAGAGGAGCGCTGACGCCAGCGGGCTGATCAGCGCGCCGGTTTCCTGAACTTCAGCGCGAACTCGCTGGTCCGGAAGCGGATCTTCGGATCGAACACCGGGATGGTCAGTGGGTCGGCGCGATTGCGCAGCACGTTGCTCTGATCAACGAGCCGGAATCCCGCTGCGCTGGCCTCGCGAACGACCTGCGCGCGTTCGATCCGGTGCAGCGTGTCAGTGTCGCGTCCGCCGCGCCCGGCAGCGGCATCATGGTCGATGACGACGAACAGACCGCCGGGCTTCAGCAGCCGGAAGGCAGCGCGGGCGAGCGACGACGTGCCCGGATTGCCCATGAACTTGTCGCCATAGTCGTGATAATTGTCGGAGGTCCAAATGGCGTCGAGCGGTTCCGGCGCGGACAATATCGGGCTGGGCTCGATCAGCACGCTTATGTTCCCGTACTGCTTCGCGAGTTCGCGCAGCTGGGCGACGTTGCCGGTCGCGACCTTGGCATAGGCTTCCGGCCAGACGGCATAGACGCGGCCCTTGGGCCCGACCATCTTCGAGAAGATCCGGGTCCAGTAGCCGTCGCCAGGAATGAGATCGAGGACCCGCTGGCCGGGCTTGAGATCGGCCAGCGCGACCAGCTCCGCCGGGTGGCGCCGCGCGTCCGCGCCGCGTTGCGACGCTCGCGCCGGATCGGCGATGGCGCGCGCCAGCGGCGAGGAGGGAGCGGCAGCCGTTGGGCCGGAAAGCACTGCTAGGCCGAGTGCGGCGGCGGCAAGTCGATGTCGGAACGCAATCATGTCGGTCTCCTGCTAGTCGAGAGGAGCTTGCCCGAGCGCGGCCGCGGGAGCGATTCAACAAAGCATAAAGAAAATGTCGAGAGCGATACCGCTCGGCAGCCTGACCTATCCAGGCTTCCAATCGACTAATCGCTACGGTCGTTCAGCCTCGTTCAAATTAATCGATTTGACCGACTCACGGCTGCAAGCGCACGGCGGCCCCGGCCGCCCGGGGCGTCCTCGCATTCTCCACGGCCCAGCACCGCTTTCCGTAGCTGCGTGATGTGCAGTTCCTCGTCATGAGCAGGAGAATGTAGATGCCCGGATTCCATCCGCTGCTTGGCCGCCGCCATTTCCTCGCGTCCGCCGCCGTCGGAACAATCGCGACCTTGCTTCCAGCCAGTGGCGCGCTGGCCTCGACCGTTGCCCCGCCGGGATCGCCGACCTTGAGCCCGACGCAGCCGCCTAATCCGGCGCCAGCATCCGTCGCCGGAAGCGCCGTCATTGGCGCTGCGGCGGCCGCCGATCCAAGCGGCGATACATCCATTCGCCCATTCCACTATCGTGCGACGGACGAGGAACTCGCCGACCTCAAGCGGCGCATCAAGGCGACCCGATGGCCCGAGCGCGAAACGGTCGACGACCATAGCCAGGGCGTTCGGCTGGCAACGGCGCAGAAGCTCGCCGATTACTGGCTCAATCATCACGACTGGCGCCGCGCCGAGGCGGAGATCTTCTCCTATCCCAACTTCGTCACCAACATCGACGGGCTCGACATTCACTTCATCCACGTGAAGTCGAAGCATCCGAACGCGCTTCCGGTAATCATCACCCATGGCTGGCCGGGATCGATCATCGAGCAATTGAAGATCATCGGCCCGCTGACCGACCCGACGGCCCACGGCGGCACAGCTGCCGACGCCTTCGACGTGGTGATCCCATCGCTCCCCGGCTACGGTTTCTCGGGCAAGACGACTGCCCCCGGTTGGGTCGTCCCCCGCATCGCCAAGGCCTGGGACACGCTGATGAAACGGCTTGGCTACACGCGATACGTCGCGCAGGGCGGCGACTGGGGCAACGCTATCAGCGAAGTGATGGCACTGCAGCAGCCGCCAGGATTGCTCGCCATCCACACCAATATGTCGGCAACGCTTCCCGAGGCCGTCAGGAAGGCGTTGCCGGCGGGACCGGCGCCGGCCGGCCTTTCGCCATTCGAGCAGCGCTCGTTCGATCAGCTGATCGACTTTTACGTCCATGGCCTCGGCTATGCGATCGAGATGAACCAGCGACCGCAGACGCTTTACGGAGTCGCGGACTCGCCGGTCGGTCTCGCGGCGTGGATGCTCGACCATGACATCCAGAGCTACGACCTCATCGCCCGCGTGTTCGACGGTGCGCAGGAAGGCCTGACCCGGGACGACATCCTCGACAATGTCACGCTTTACTGGCTGACCAACACGGCGATTTCGTCAGCGCGGCTCTATTGGGAAATGCGCAACAGCAAGGCCGGCTTCTTCGATCCGCGCGGGGTTCCGTTGCCGACCGGGGTGAGCGCGTTCCGCTATGAGATCTACCAGGCGCCGGAGAGCTGGGCGCGGGCGGCCTATCCGCACCTCGTCTTTTACAAGGCGCACGACGTCGGCACGCACTTTGCCGCCTGGGAACAGCCGCAGCTGCTGACCGAGGACATGCGCGAGACGTTCCGCGCGGTGCGGTGACGCGGCGAGGTTGAACGCGGAGGGGGTCGTGCGCGTTTAGCCGTGCATGATTCGGGCATTGATTGCCTTTGCCGTGTTCGCTTCGACGCCAGCGCTGGCGCAAACCGGCCAGCGCCTTCAACCGACGCCGGCTGCGCTACAGATTTTCGAGCGGGACTGGGTGCTGATGAACTGGGCGCTGAAGTTCTACGACGCCGATCGCGACATCCTGCTCGAGCCTGGCGAAGCGCAGGCGGCGGCGGACGCCTTCCGCCGGATTGCCGACGGCGATGGCGACGGGCGGGTGACTCCGCAGGAATATCGCGACGCCCGGGCCTTCATCCTCGCCCGCTATTAGACATTCGGCCATTCAGCAGCCGTGCAGGGTCATTGAGTACGGAGCCGCAATGACCAGTCCCACCATCGACCGCCGTGGCTTCCTCGTCGCGGGAATTGCGGGTGTTGCCGCTGTGACGCTGCTGCGCTCGCCGTCGAATGCCGCGCCAGCCGGCTTTCGAGTCAATCACTCGCCCGCCGAGTGGAAACGCCTGCTCGGGCCGCAGCGCTATGCCGTGCTGCGCGAGGCAAGCACCGAGCGGCCGTTCACGAGCCCCCTCCTCAACGAGCACCGCCGCGGCACCTTCGTCTGCGCCGGCTGCGCGCTTCCCCTGTTCAGCTCGTCGACCAAGTTCGACAGCGGCACCGGCTGGCCGAGCTTCTGGCAAGCCCTGCCGCGCGCCGTGGTCACGCGCAGCGACCGCAGCCTGATCGTCGAGCGGACCGAAGTGCTCTGCGCGCGGTGCGGCGGACATCTCGGGCACGTCTTCGAGGACGGGCCGAAGCCGACGGGACTGCGTTACTGCATGAACGGCCTGGCGCTGAAGTTCGTACCAGCCTGAACATCGTCGTTTGGCTTCAGTGAGCCGGTTCTGCGACCGGGGCTCTTGGCGCGACCTTAGGCGGTGGCGGGACGTTGGCGATCCACCAGTCGAGCGTGGTTGCACCCAACCGCGCCCCGGGACCGGGAACGAGGGTCCGGTCGCTCACCCGGACGCCGAAATAAGGCGCGGCCGGATCAGCGACCACCCGACGCGGGTCATGGTCATGGGCGAGAACCCGGGCGACCGCCGCATCGAGCGTGAACGTCTCCGGCCCTGCGATCTCGACCATCCCGCCCAGCGGGTCGGCGAGCGCCACGTCGACGATCGCGCTCGCAACATCGTCGGCGGCCATCGGCTGGAACTGCACCGGTGGAAGCCGCACCCCGCTACCGTCGGTCGAGAGTTGAGCGATGGTCTGGATGAACTCGAAGAATTGGGTGGCGTGGACAAGGCTGTACGGGATGGGCGAGGCCTTGATCAGCTGCTCCTGGGCGAGCTTTGCGCGAAAATAGCCGCTGCCCTGAAGCCGGTCGGTACCGACCACCGACAGCGCGACATGGTGCCTGACTCCAGCCGCGCCCTCGGCGGCGGTAACGTTGCGCCCCGCGGTCTGGAAGAAGTCCATCGCCGCACGCTCCTCGAACGAAGGCGAATTGGAAACGTCGACGACAACCTCAGCGCCGGCGAGCGCTTCGGCTAGTCCCTCGCCCGTGATCGTGTCGACGCCGGTATTGGGGGCCGCGGCGATAGCTTCGTGGCCCTTGCGCTTGAGCTTATCGACTGTCTTCGATCCAATGAGTCCCGTCCCGCCGATGACGACGATCTTCATATCCGTTCTCCCAAACAGAACGACCGGACCGCCCCGGCGGGCGGCCCGGCCGTTGTCGTTACTCGGCGGTCACCGGTTCGGCTGACCGGAAGGGCACCGCCTCACGGTCGGCCCCCGGATCCTCGCCCTTGAAGAAGGCGAGCAGGTCCGCGTTGATCAGGTCCGGATGGGTCGCATGGCAACCGTGCGGCAGGTTCTTGTAGGTCTTGAGCGTGCCGTTCCTGAGCAGCTTGGCGGTCAACGGCCCGGAGTCCGCATAAGGAACGATTTGGTCGTCTTCGCTGTGGATCACCAGCACCGGCACGTCGATCTTCTTCAGATCCTCGGTGAAGTCGGTTTCCGAAAAGGCCTTGATGCATTCGTAGCCGGCCTTGACGCTGCCCATCATGCCTTGGCGCCACCAGTTGCGGATCAGCCCTTCGGAGACCTGCGCCCCCGGCCGGTTGAACCCGTAGAAGGGACCGGTCGGGATATCGAGATAGAATTGGGCGCGATTGGCGGCCAGCGCTGCCCGGAATCCGTCGAACACCTCGATCGGCGTTCCGCCCGGATTAGAGTCCTTCTTGACCATGACCGGGGGAACCGCATCGAGGAGCACGGCCCTGGCGACGCGGCCATTTCCAGTTCCATATTGCGCGACGTAGTGGGCAACTTCGCCGCCGCCGGTCGAGTGGCCGACGTGGATCGCATCCTTAAGGTCGAGCGCCTCGACGATATCATTCACGTCGGAGGCATAGGTGTCCATATCATTGCCGCCGTCGGTCTGGTCCGACCTTCCGTGGCCTCGCCGGTCGCTCGCAATGACGCGATAGCCCTTGTCGAGGAAAAACATCATCTGGTTGTCCCAGTCGTCCGCGCTCAATGGCCAGCCATGATGGAAGAAGATCGGCTGTGCGTCCTTTGGGCCCCAGTCATTGTAATAGATTCGGGTGCCGTCCTTGGAGGTGTTGAATGCCATGGGGATGTGCCCTTCCATTCTAGGCCGGTCGGAGTGACCGGCGCCGGTCGCGAATGGCCGGAAGGCGGGCAAGTACGGGTCCGTCGAACGCCCGGAGTCGTGACGACACGGTGGCCATTATTCCTTTTACATGACACTCGGAAGGCGAAGGTCGGACGGAAATTCGCATCAGCGTCATCGAAAATTGCGTTCAGTCGCGGCCGACGTTGCGCTGGCAGTTGCCCGGGTTAATAGTCGCGGCCGCCGACGCCAGGATTGTCCCGGAGATTCAAGCCGATGTCCAAGTTCAGCAAGTTCGCGTTCCTCGCTGCCGCCACCATGTTGACCCCGCCGGCGCTGGCCGCGCCGGCGCAGTCGGTTCCGATCCCGGCGCTGGTCAGGCAGGTGTCGATCCCGCACAGCGAGTTCAAGCTGGCCAACGGGCTGACGGTCATCGTCCACGAGGACCACAAGGCGCCGGTCGCCGCGGTCAGCGTCTGGTACAATGTCGGGTCGAAGGACGAGCCCAAGGGCAAGACCGGCTTCGCGCATTTGTTCGAACATCTGATGTTCAACGGCACCGAGAATTTGCCGGGCGACTTCGATTCCTATCTCGCGCAGATCGGCGCGACCGACAGCAACGGCTCGACCTGGTTCGACCGCACCAACTATTTCGAGACGGTGCCGACGGGCGCGCTGGAACGCGCGATGTTCATGGAAAGCGACCGGATGGGCCACCTGCTCGGGGCGGTCACCCAGGGCGTACTCGATAACCAGCGGGGAGTCGTCCAGAACGAGAAAAGGCAGGGCGACAGCCGGCCCGGCGGGCTGGTCCAGTATGAGATCTACGGGACCTTGTTCCCCGAGGGCCACCCGTATCACCACACGACCATCGGCTCGATGGAGGACCTCGACGCGGCGAGCCTCGCGGACGTCAAGCAATGGTTCCGCGATCGCTATGGGCCGAACAATGCGGTTCTGGTCGTCGCCGGCGACGTGAACCCGGCGCAGGTGCGGACGCTGGCCGAGAAATATTTCGGCGACATCGGCTCCGGGCCCGCCAATCACCCCGCGCAGGCGAACGTGCCGACGCTGGCCAAGCCGAAGTCGATCGTCATGCACGACCATGTCGCGACGACGATCATCCAGAAATATTGGGCGGTGCCGGGCCTCCTCGACAAGCGCCTCGCTGCGCTCGACATCGGGGGATCGGTGCTTGGCGGGCTTGCCAGCTCGCGGTTCGACGAGATCCTGGTGCGCAAGGAGAAGCTGGCGGTCAGCGCCAGCGCCAGCCTCAGCGCATTCCAGCGGATCGGGCTGTTCAACGTCAGCGTCGCGGTGCGCCCGGGGGTCGATCCGGCGCTGGTCTCCAAGCGGCTGGACCAGGTGATGGCCGACTTCATCGCCAAGGGCCCGACCGCGGCCGAGGTGCAGCGCGCGGTGATGAGCGAAGTATCGGGCCGAATTCGCGGGCTCGAGCAGGTCGGCGGGTTCGGCGGCAAGGCGGTGACTCTCGCCGAGGGCCAGACGTTCGCCGGCGACAGCAACTTCTACAAGAAGACGCTGGCGTCATACGCGACCGTGACTCCCGTGGCCGTGCGCACGGCGATGCAGCAATGGCTGCGCCGTCCATCGCTGACCATCACGCTCGCTCCCGGCGAGCGCGAGGCCTATGCCGAGGCCAAGGCCGTGCCGCCGCCCAAGCCCGGGACCGACAAGACCGCCGGCGCGGTCAAGGGCAATCGGCCGCTGCCGTCGGTCGGTCAGCTCGCCGCGCTCGACTTCCCGGACATCGTCCACGCCAAGCTGTCGAACGGAATTCCGGTCGATTACGTGCAGCGCGGCGCCGTGCCGGTGACCCAGGTCGCGCTGGCATTCGATGCAGGCAGCGCGGCGGAGACGCCGCAGACGCGCGGGCTTGCGGCGATGACCATGGACCTGCTCGACGAAGGCACGTCGAAGCTAACCTCGCAGCAGGTCGCCGAGACCGAGGAGCGGCTCGGCGCCGACGTCAGCACGAGCAACGGCGCTGACCGTTCGTACGTGATGCTGAACGCGCTGTCGCCGAACCTCGCGCAGTCGCTCGACCTGATGACCGGCGTGGCCAGGGACGCCGCGTTCCGGCCAGACGACATCGACCGCATCCGCGCCCAGACGCTTACCGCGATCGCGCAGACCCAGAAGGACCCGACGCGGGTCGCGCGGAGGCTCCTGCCGGTCGTGCTCTACGGCGCGAACCACCCCTATGGCGGGCCCGGCGGCGGCGATCCTAAGGCAATCGCCAAGTTCGGCCGCGACGATCTCGCCGCCTTTGCACAGCGCTGGCTGCGGCCCGACAATGCCAAGATCTTCGTCGTCTCCGACCGGCCCTTGAGCGAGTTGCAGCCATTGCTCGAGGCGCGGTTCGGCAACTGGGCGCCGCCGGCGGTGGCCAAGGGCGCGAAGAGCTTCATCGCGACGGCGCCCCGCCCGACCAGCCCGAAGATCCTGCTGGTCAACCGGCCCGGTGCGCCGCAGTCGAGCATCTTGGGCGCGCAGCTGCTGCCGCTCGACCCGAAGGGCGACATCGTGCCGTTCGACGCCGCCAACGACGTGCTTGGCGGCGACTTCAACGCCCGGCTCAACATGGACCTGCGCGAGGACAAGGGCTGGTCCTACGGTGTCTACGGACAGGAAGCCGTCATGCTCCACGCCGTGCCGTACCAGATCTCGGCCCCAGTCCAGGCCGACCGGACCGGGGATTCGCTCGCGCAGCTCAACAAGCTCCTGACCGAGTTCGTGACCAGCAAGGGCGTCACCCAGGCCGAGCGCGACCGCGTGATCACCAAGAGCATCAACCAGCTGCCGGGCGAGTTCGAGACGTCGGGCGCGGTGCTCGGCGCGATGTTGAACATCGACATGCTCGGCAAGCCCGACAATTATTACGAGACGCTGGCGCCCGAATATCGGGCGCTCGACCAGGCCAAGCTCGATGCCGCCGCGCGGGCGGCGCTCGACCCGAAGGGCTTCACCTGGATCGTCGTCGGCGACGCGGCCAAGGTACGGCCGCAGCTCGAGAAACTGGGAATGCCGATCGAGGTGGTCGAGGCGCCCTAATGGGCACGGGAGACCGAGTGCCTAGCGACCGAATTCGAGCACGTCAGTGGGCGCGCCCTTAAACCGCAGCATCTTGCGAGTGATCGTAAGGCGCTTCCCGTCCGCCGATACGGTCGCCGTCGACTGCACCGTGAGCTTGCCGTGGAGGCGGGAATTAGCTCTCACCACGCGATCGCTGACCGCGGTGAGAGAAATGCTATCGGCATTCGGGTTGCCGACCATTGGATAAGATTTGCCATTCCAGCCCGCCGAATAGCTGAAATTCAGCTCCTTGCCCGACAGGTCCTTGGAACTGGAGTGCATCGTCAGCCTGGTGGCAGAGACTTCGTAAGTCCGAGTCTCGCTCTGCTCCTTGGCAGGAGATTCGAACTTGGATTTTGCGGCATCGAGATGCCAGGTGCCGTTCCATAGCTTCGCATTCGGCCCGGCTGCGTTCGCTGCTTGCGACGTGACCAACGCTGCAGCGGCGAAAACCAGTGCGAATTTGAATCGTGCGTTCATGGCCCTACCTCCTTCAAGGTGTCGGCCGCCGCGCTCAATGAGTCGCGGTGACGGCGCGCTATACGCTCATCCGCCGCAGCGATAACGCGGTTTCTTTCCGGCCACGCGCCGGGGTCAGCGCACGACCCGGGTGACGTGCCCCATCTTGCGACCGGGGCGGGCCTCGCCCTTGCCGTAGATGTGGACGTGGGCGCCGCGTTCGGCGACGAGCTCGGGCCAGCGGTTCACCTCGTCGCCGATGAGGTTGTCCATCACCGCATGGCCGCGGGTCAGCCCCGTGACGCCCGGCGGAAGGC
>Ga0070667_100004625_pt1 | contig 11557 bp, 10 predicted proteins | sample KBSS33metaG_FD_64659 | JGI IMG/M metagenome (GOLD analysis project Ga0070667, IMG submission 64659) | Switchgrass rhizosphere microbial communities from Kellogg Biological Station, Michigan, USA - KBS S3-3 metaG | ecosystem: Host-associated > Plants > Roots > Rhizosphere > Soil ...
TTTCGACGCTCGTCACGGTGAAGCTCGGCGAGGTCCCCTGCGGGATCCCGTCCGAGAGGTCCGTGTCGCCGAGCTGGGCGAAGGCGTCGTCGCGCATCGACAGCTCCCGCCCGGTCGTGTTCTGCGTCGAGGCGACGGTGAAGTCCCAGGCGAGGTAGAGGCTATGACGGCTGATTCCCGCCTTCTTCAGCGTCCAGAAGATGCTTTCGAAGCGCGGCCGCTGCGCGTTGATCTCGGGCTGTTCGGAGGCGACCTTGTCGCGGTAGTACTGGAAGGCGACCGGCGCTTCGATTTCTTCCCCGGCCGCGTTGTGAAGGCAACGCAGGGCGACGATGTAGCGGTGGCCGGGGGTGAAGTTGACCGCCGGGTGGATCTCGAGGACCGCTTTGCTCGGGTCGGGAGCGGTCGAGTCGATCTCGGTCCAGATCGGCCAGCGCTTGCCGGTCTGCGCGTCGATCACGACCACCGGCGCCTTCGGTTCGGTGTAGCCGGCGAGGTGGTTGATCGGCGTCGCTCCGGTGGCGGCGACGTCGGCCGCGGTCTGGATCCCCGGCACCTTCAGCAGGATCACCGAGCCGGGGCTGAACCCGTCGGCTTCGTTGTACGGTGCGGCCTCGATGCCTTCGCCGAGCACGTTGGTCGGCATCCCGGTGTCCTTGAAGTCGACCCGCCGGCCCGTTTCGCTCGCGGGGTCGGGGACCGTGTAGTAGTCGTCGGGGAAGGGCAGCATGCAGAGTTCGTTGCCGGGATCGGCGATGAAGTCGCAGCTTTCGGCGTTCGTCATGTCGATCGGCGCCAGTTTTTCCGGCAGTTCGTTGCCGCCCCCGCCGTGACCCGGATGGTGGTGATGATGGCCGTGGTGGTGGTGCCAGTGATGCCAGTGACGGTGGGGAGGGTGGTGGGAGCCGTGGCCGTGATCCCGGCCATGGCCGTGGCCGCGCCCGTCGTTGTGCGATCCGGCCGCGGCCGTCCCGGATAGGCACAACGTCACGACGACGGAAGCCGCCAGCGCGGCGACGACGGTGAAACGTCTCCTCACGTCCTCCTCCTCACTCCGTAGGACCGTGGTCCACCATACGTCGGCGCGAAGCGCCCGCGCAAGGGGAGGAAAGGACGAAGTCGCCGCGCGCCCGGCCGGACGCGCGGCGAGGGCCGACTACTTGCCGAGCAAGTCGCAGACCGCGTCGGTCTGCACCTTGCGCAGCTGGGCGAGCAGCGCCCCGGTCGGCGCCGGGATGTTCAGCGAGGTCGTCACCGCGGCGGACCCGTCGGCGGTCGCGGCGGCGAACTGCGTGTAGCCGGGGAAGTTGCCGGTGTGGCCGTAGACCGTCCCGCACTTCGTCTGGTAGCGGAAGAGCGCCAGGCCGGCGGAGTTCTTGCCGGGTCCCGGGGGGCTCGATTCGCCGCCCGGCCACCATTTCATCTGCTGTTCCTGCTCCGCCTTGTCGAAGAACTGGAGGCCGAGGTCGGCGCGGATGAAGGCGTTCAGATTCTGCGGCGTCGAGATGATCGCGCCCGAGGCCCACGCCCCCGACGGGTTGAGGACTTCCGACACGTCGACCTCTTCTTTTTCCGCCGGGACTTCGTAGCCGTGGATGAACGGCGTCGGGATCTTGATCTTCGTCGGCAGGGAGGTCTGCGTGAGTTTCGCCGGCCCGAGGACGATCTTCTGCAGCGCGTTCGTGTAGCTCCCTTTGGTCACCGCTTCGACCATCAGCCCGACGACGATGTTGTCGGTGTTCGAGTACTCGTACTTGGAGTCCGGCTTGAAGGCGAGCGGGTCCTTTTCGACCCAGCTGATGATTTCCTTCGGCGGGACGTAAGCGCGCGGCTTCGTCTGCGCGTGTTCGATGAACGGTTTCGACGTCGTGTAGTCGGGCACGCCGCTGGTGTGGTTCAGCAGCTGGCGCAGGGTCACTTTGCCCCAGGCTTTCGGCAGCGTCGGCACCACGCCTTCGATCGTGTCGTCGAGGCTCAGCTGTCCCGACCGCACGAGGTTCAGCGCCACCGCGCCACTGAACGCCTTGGCGACGCTGGCGATCCGCATGTGGTCGGTGGCCCGCGGTTTCGCCGACTTCCTGATGTCCGCCCGGCCGGTGCTGAGCGTGGTCAGCTTGCCGTCGCGGTATAGCGTCGCGATCGCCCCGGGAGGCCCACCCGGCGAAGTGACCAGCCCTTCAAGTCCCTTCAGGACCTGGGCGTCGGTCGTCTTCGCCACCGCGGATCCGACGCTGAGCGCGAAGCCGAGGCAGGCGACGATGGCAAGGACACTGAGTGAGCGGACGAGGCGCATGCGCCCATCCTAAGCGGCACGCGGATGCCCAGCAGGGGACCAGAGTCCCCTGGGTGATCCGGCCGGCGCGATGGTAGGGACGGGGCCGCTTGAAGCTGGCGCCCGAGGTAAGGGACGCGAGGCGGGTCGGCTAGCGCGGCCGTCTCGGCCACGGCCCTGGCTGGCTGTGACCGTGCCCGACACGGCCGGGTATGAAAGCGGTGGAGGAAGTGCGACGCCGTTGCGGGAGGCGTGAGGGAGACGGCACGAGTTCCACGCTTCCGTGCAGGTTCTTCCACGAAGTCCACGCTTCCGTGCGGGTTTCTCCTCGATCCGGCGCCGTCGAGGGCAACCCCCTGTCCGTTGTAACCCTGTGGGCGACAAAGGACAGGGGGTTGGGTCCCGGCCCGACAGAAGCGTCACGGAAGCGTGGAATTCCCGACGGAACCGTGACGAGGGTGTGAAGTTCCGGGCAGAAGCGTGACGAACCCTCGCGCTTCCCCACGGAACCCTCACGTCCTGGGCGTCTCATCGCGGTCACAGCCAGCCAGGACCGCGATGAGACGCCCAGGACCGCTTTAGGACTGCCGCTGCGGCCGGGAGAACGGGCGTCCCACGACCCCCGCAGCTAGCTATCGAACCCCAGCCCCAGCCGGTCGAGCAGGCCCAGCCAAACCCCCCGCCTCCCGTCGCGCCGATCGGCGGCGGCCAGGCGGTTGCGGGTCAGTTGGATCACGGCGCTGCGGAGAGGCTCGGGGGGAAAGGGGATCGGCTTGCGGCGGACGTAACGGCTGCGGGTCGCCTCGGTGTCGCGGCCGTCGACGAGGTCGAGCGCGACGCGGGCGCCGAAGCGGGTGGAGACGACGCCGAGGCCCGTGTAGCCCGCGGCGTAGGCGACGCGGCCGCCGAGGGCGGTGCCGAAAAAGACCGAGAAGCGGCTGCAGGTGTCGATCGCGCCGCCCCAGCGGTGGGTGAAGCGGACGCCGTCGAGCTGCGGGAAGGTGACGCGGAAGTTCTGGACCAGGCGGCCGAAGGTGGCGTCGTGGTCATCGAGCTCGGGTCCGACCGGGCCGCCGCGCCGATAGACGGCGTCGAAGCCGCCCCAGAGGATCCGGTCGTTGGCGCTCAGCCGGTAGTAGTGGAACTGGTTGCCGCCGTCGCCGATCCCCTGGCGCCGCTCCCAGCCGATCGAGCGCCGCTGCGCCGGCGTCAGCGGCTCGGTCATCAGCGCGTAGTCGTAGACCGGGGCGACGTAGCGGCGGACCTGGCGGAGCGGGGACGGATAGGCGCTGGTGCCGAGGACGACGCGGCGCGCGATCACAGCGCCGGCGGGGGTGCGGACGGCGACGGGACGGTCCCTCCCCGACGCGGCACCTTCGCCCCCCTCTCCGAGCGAGAGCGCCGGGGTGCCCTCATATATATGGACGCCCGCGCGGCGCGCCGCGTCGAAGAGGCCGATCGTGAGCTTCGCCGGGTCGAGTACGCCGCCCGCGTCCTTCACCCAGGCGCCGCTCCGGTAGATCGGCGAGTCGACCTCGGCCCGCATCGCGGCGGCGTCGGGGAAAACCTCGACGTCGTAGCCGAAGCGGCCGTAGAGCTCCGCTGTCTCCGCGGCCCAGTCGTCCTGGTAGGCGGCGACGCTGGGCGTCAGCTCGCCGGTCAGCTCGAGGTCGCAGTCGATCCCGAGGTGCTTGAGGTCGGCGACATAGCCGGCCAGGTTCTCCCGCCCGAGGCGCTCCAGCAGCTGGATCTCCTTGCCGAACCGCGCGATCCCGTTCTCCAGCCCGTGGGTGAGGGAGCCGAGCGCGAAGCCGCCGTTGCGCCCACTGGCGCCGAAGCCGATCGTCTCCGCCTCGAGCAGGACGACCTCGCGGCCGGGGTCGTCGGCCTTCGCGTGGAGCGCCGCCCAGAGCCCGGTGAAGCCGCCGCCGACGATGCAGAGGTCGGCCTCGATCTCGCCGCGCAGGGGAGGGGTCGGCTCACGGGCAGGCAGGGCGGCGAGCCAGAACGGCCGCGGCTCGGCGTTGGTGTAGGCGGCGCGCTCGTCGGCGGTGATCGGCGTGAGCGGCCAAGGCGTGGGCATGTCTCCTTATAGCGCCGGCCAGCCATCGGACCGGTTTTCTCGCCTCACCCGATCTTCTTGATAAGCTAACTCAACAATGAATCTGACGGGCGGAAAGCAGGCGGTGAGGAAGGTGGGCGGACGCGCCGCGGCGCCGGTCGGGCAGGCACGGGGCGAAGACGCGCCCACACCGGCCATCGACGTGCACCAGCACCTGCTCGGCGAGGCGCTGATCGAGGCGCTCGCCCGCCGCACCGAGGCGCCGATGCTGGTCCGCCGCCGCGACGGCTGGACCTTCAGGGTCGCCGCCGAGCCCGACAGCGTCCTCACCTTCGACGCCACCGACGCCGAGCTGCGCCGCGCCGACCTGGGGGAGGACGGGTTCGACCGGGCGCTGGTCGCGCTCTCGACCGCGCTCGGGATCGAGACGCTCCCCGCCGAGGACTCCCGCGCGCTGATCGAGGCCCACCACCAGGGCATCGAGGCGCTGCCGCCCGAGTTCGGCGGCTGGGGCGCGGTGCCGCTGGCCGCCGCCGAGCTCGATCCCGCCGATGTCGACACCGCCCTCGACCGCGGCTGCGTCGGGATCTCCCTGCCCGCCGCCGCCCTGATCGACCCCTTCGCGGTCGAGCGCCTCCACCCGCTCCTCGCCCGCCTCGAGCAGCGCGACGCACCCCTTTTCGTCCACCCGGGACCGGTGGGCGGCCTCCCGACCCCCGAGGCCGCCCACCTCCCGCACTGGTGGCCCGCGCTCACCGACTACGTCGCCCAGATGCAGGCCGCCTGGTTCGCCTTCCTCCACGCCGGGCGCCGCGCCCACCCGCGCCTGCGCGTCCTCTTCGCCATGCTCGCCGGCGGCGCCCCGTTGCATCTGGAGCGTTACGCCGCCCGCCGCGGCGTCCCCGCGCCGGACCCGGACCCGCTCGTCTTCTACGACACCTCCTCCTACGGCCCGCGCATGATCGGCGCCGTCGCCGAGCAGGTCGGCGCCGCGCAGCTCGTCTACGGCTCCGACCGCCCGGTCGTCGACCCGCGCCGCCCCCAGCTCGACCCCGACCTTCGCCTGGCGCTCGTCGCCACGAACCCCAGACGACTCTTGAACCCCGACCCGAAAGGAGCCCTCGCGTGACTCTGACTCACGAGGACATCATGCGGCCCTACGGCCGCGACCTCACCGCCCCTGAGCTGGAAGCAGTCGCCTGCCAGTTCGCCGCGCGCCCGGAGCTCTGGTCGGAACATGTGTCCCACGACCCGGACCACCGGACCTACGCGCAGCTGCTGCGCGACGAGCACCTCGACGTGTGGCTGCTCTGCTGGTCCCGTGACCACGACACCGGCTTCCACGACCACGACCTCTCGGCGGGCGCGGTGGCGGTCGCCGCGGGCAGCGTGCGCGAGGACCGGCTGGCGCTCGGCCGCTCGGTCGACGAGCCGATCAGCCGCGTCGCCCCGGCGGGCAGCTCGTTCAGCTTCACCGCCTCCGACATCCACCGCGTCCTGCACGCGGGGGAGGGACCGGCGGTGACGGTCCACGCCTACTCGCCGCCGTTGATGCGGATGGGCAGCTACATGGTCGAGCCGAACGGCCAGCTGCTCCGCCACCCGGTCACCTACGAGGACGAGCTCCGTGAGCTCGACCCCTCCGAGCTGACCCGCCTCGCGGCGAGCTGACGCGCGAAGGGTCCTTCCGACTTTCCCCGCCATATACGGCGGCTAAGGTCGGAAGGACCCGCCCGGCGTTGTTGGTGGGGTAGGTTTCGGCGCGATGGCTGACCAGCGTCCGATCCTCATCGCCTACGACGGTTCCGACTGCGCCGCGGCGGCGATCGACAAGGTCGCCGAGGAGTTCGGTCCGCGGAAGGTGATCGTCCTGGTCGTGTCCGAGGACCTCGACCGGGTTCCGTTCCTCGGCACCTCCGGCGTGCCGGTGGAGGCGGAGACGATGGAACTCCTCACCGACGCGGCGAACAAAGGCGCCCAGGCGACCGCCGACAAAGGCGCCGAGCGTGCCCGCGGCCTCGGCCTCGAGGCGACCACGGCGGTGTACGAAGGCGGCCCGGTCTGGAGCGCGATCGTCGAGGCGGCCGAGGAGAACGACGCGGCGCTGATCGCGATCGGCTCGCGCGGCCTCTCCGGCGTCAAGCACGTGGTGCTGGGCAGCGTCTCCGGCGCGGTCGCCCACCACAGTCACCGCAGCGTCCTCATCGTCCACGGCTCCTGAGCGCGGTCGTCCCTACCCACCTATAGCGCCGGTCAGGACGACCGCGGCGGCCGACGAGCGCCGCTTGCAAGGATTTCGGTATGAGCGACGACTCACCGCATCGCAAGCGCATCGGCTTCCTCAGCTTCGGCCACTGGTCGAAGGCGCCGGGGTCCCAGACGCCGACCGGCGGGGACAGCCTCCGCCAGACGGTCGAACTCGCGGTCGCCGCGGAGGAACTCGGCATCGACGGCGCCTTCGTCCGCGTCCACCACTTCCAGCGCCAGCTCGCCTCGCCGTTCCCGCTGCTTGCCGCGATCGGGACCGCCACCCGCCGCATCGAGATCGGCACCGGGGTGATCGACATGCGCTACGAGAATCCGCTGTACATGGCGGAGGACGCCGCGTCCGCGGACCTGCTCGCCGGCGGGCGCCTCCAGCTCGGCATCAGCCGCGGGTCGCCGGAGCCGGCGCTGCACGGCTCGCACGCCTTCGGCCACGTCCCCGCGGAGGGGGAAACCGACGCCGACCTCGCGCGCCGCCACACCGAGCTCTTCCGCGCCGCGATCGCGGGCGAGCCCGTCGTCAACGCCGACGCGCGCATGGCCGGCGGGATCGGCCGGCTCGCGATCCAGCCGCAGTCCCCGGGCCTGTCCGATCGCATCTGGTGGGGCGCCGGGACCCGCGAGACCGGCGTCTGGACCGCCCGCCAGGGCATGAACCTGATGAGCTCGACCCTGCTCACCGAGGACACCGGCGTGCCCTTCGACCAGCTGCAGGCCGAACAAATCCAGATGTACCTGGATACCTGGGCCGAGGCCGGCTGGGAGCGCCGCCCGCGGATCTCGGTCAGCCGCAGCGTGATCCCGATCGTCACCGACACCGACGACGCCTACTTCGGCGGCGAGCGGGGCGGCGGGGACCAGGTCGGCTATCTCGACGGTGGCATCGCCCGCTTCGGCAAGTCCTACACCGGCGAGCCCGACCGGATCGCGGCCGAACTCGCCGAGGACGCCGCCGTGGCGATGGCCGACACGATCCTGATGACGGTGCCGAACCAGCTCGGCGTCGACTACAACGCGGAGCTCCTGCGGAACATCGCCGAGCACGTCGCCCCGGCGATCGGCTGGAGCCCGGCCGAGGCCGCGGCCGCTCCATAGAATCGCCCCGATCCAGCGCCCGAGCGACAAGTGGCCGACGATCGCGCCACTCTTGGCGCTGGTCGCCCTGGCGGCGACCTGGGGCTCGCACCCCGCCGTCGTCGTGGTCGTCATCATCGACCTCTTCCTGGTCGGCGCGGTGCTCGCCGCCGTGCACCACGCCGAGGTGATCGCCCACCGGGTCGGCGAGCCCTACGGCTCGATCGTCCTCGCCGTCGCGGTCACCGTGATCGAGGTCGCGCTGATCGTCACCCTGATGATCTCGGGCGGCTCGCAGTCCGAGTCGCTCGCCCGCGACACGGTCTTCGCCGCGGTGATGATCACCTGCAACGGCATCGTCGGGATCTCGATCCTGACCGCGGCGCTGCGCGGCCGGGTCGCCTCGTTCAACGCCGAGGGATCGGCGACCGCGTTCGCCACCGTGATCACGCTGACGACCCTCTGCCTGGTCCTGCCGAACTTCACCACCAGCACCAACGGCCCGGAATTCTCCGGCTCCCAGCTGGTCTTCGCGGCGCTCGCCTCGGTCAGCCTCTACGTCCTCTTCCTCTTCGTGCAGTCGGTGCGCCACCGCGGGCTCTTCCTCCACGTCGAGGAGGGCGAGGTGCCGACGAACGCGAGCGACGAGAACGTCGCCACCGAGATCGACGACCACCACGGTGAGCCGCCGACGCAGCGCGAGACCCTCCGGAGCCTGGCGCTCCTCCTCGTCGCCCTGGTCGCCGTCGTCGGCCTCGCCAAGACCAGCTCCTACGCGATCGAGGAAGGCGTGGAATCGATCGGCGCGCCCGCCTCGGCGGTCGGCGTCGTGATCGCCCTGCTGGTGCTGATGCCGGAGACCCTGACCGCCTGGCGCAACGCCCGGCGCGGCCGCGTCCAGATCAGCTTCAACCTCGCCTACGGCTCGGCGATGGCCAGCATCGGCCTCACCATCCCGGCGATCGCGGTCGCCTCGATCTGGCTCGACGGCCCCCTCGTCCTCGGCCTCGGCTCGACCCAGATCGGCCTGCTCTCCCTCTCCGCCATCGTCGGCGCCCTGACCCTGCTCCCGGGCCGCTCGACCCTGCAGGAGGGCGGCGTGCACCTGATCATCTTCGCCGCCTTCGTCTTCCTCGCCTTCAACCCTTAAAGCCCTCTTCGCGCCAGGTCCGCGGCGCCCCGATAGCCTCCGCGACCGATGCCCGCCGAGCGTAACCTGCCCAGCCCCGAGGCCGAGGAGATCGTCGGCCTCGCCCGCTCCGTCGCCCAGGAGCAGCTGGCGCCGCGGGTCGCGGCGGCCGAGGAAGACGCGGACTTCCCGCGGGACGCCTTCCGCACGCTCGGGGAGCTCGGGTTCCTCGGCATGCCTTACCCGGAAGAGGTCGGTGGGGCGGGGCAGCCCTACGAGGTCTACCTGCAGGCGCTGGAGGAGATCGCGGCAGCGTGGGCGAGCGTCGGCGTCGGGCTCTCCGTCCACGTGATGTCGTGCTACCCGCTGGCGACCTGGGGGACCGACGAGCAGCGGGAGCGGTGGCTGCCGGAGATGCTCGCCGGGGACCTGCTCGGGGGCTACTGCCTCTCGGAGGCCGACGCGGGGTCCGATCCCGGGGCGATGCGCACGCGGGCGGTTGCGGCCGAGGACACGGCCGATGCGCACGGCTGGCGCGTCAGCGGCTCCAAGGCCTGGGTCACCCACGGCGGCGAGGCCGACTTCTACACGCTCTTCGCCCGCACCTCCGAGGACCGCTCGCGCGGCGTCTCCTGCTTCCTCGTCCCCGGGGACGCGCCCGGCCTCAGCACCCAGGCACCGGAGCGCAAGATGGGGTTGACCGGCTCGACCACCGCGACGCTCGACTACGACTCCGTCCCGCTCGAGGCTGATCGGCTGATCGGCGGCGAGGGGCAGGGGCTGCCGATCGCGCTGCAGGCGCTGGACTCGGGCCGGCTCGGCATCGCCGCGGTCGCGACCGGGCTCGCGCAGGGCTCGCTCGATGCCGCCGTCGCCTACGCCAAAGAACGCGAAACCTTCGGGCAGCCGATCATCGACCACCAGGGCCTCGGCTTCCTGCTCGCCGACATGGCCGCCGCGGTCGAGTCGGCGCGCGCGGTCACCCTTGAAGCGGCGCGCCGCCGCGACCGCGGCCTCCCGTTCGCGCGTCAGGCATCGATCGCGAAGCTCGTCGCCACCGACGCGGCGATGAAGGTGACGACCGACGCGGTCCAGGTCCTCGGCGGTTTCGGCTACACCAAGGAGTTCCCGGTCGAGCGCTACATGCGGGAGGCCAAGGTCATGCAGATCTTCGAGGGGACCAACCAGATCCAGCGCCTGGTGATCGCCAGGCACCTCGCCCGCACGGGCTGACAGGAGGAGGCAGGGATGCAGGTAGACGATGCGGTGGCGGCGGTGTTCGGCGGGGCCTCGGGACTCGGCGAAGCGACCGCGCGGCGGCTCGCCGCGGGTGGCGCGAAGGTGCTGGTCGCCGATCTGAACGAGGAGCGCGCCGCCGCGGTGGCGAGGGAGATCGACGGCGCCCACGTCGCCTGCGACGTCGCCGACTCCGACTCGGTCGAGGATGCCGTCGCCGTCGCCACCGAGCTCGGCGACCTCCGCATCACCGTCGACTGCGCCGGGATCGGCACCCCGACGAAACTGGTCCGCAAGGGTAAGCCGACGCCGCTCGAGGACTTCGCCAAGGTCATCGCCGTCAACCTGCTCGGCACGATCAACGTCCTGCGCTGTGCCGCCGCCGAGATGGCCCGCACCGAGCCGGTCGCCGACGGCGACCGCGGCGTCTGCATCAGCACCGCCTCGATCGCCGCCTACGAGGGCCAAATCGGCCAGGTCGCCTACGCCGCCTCCAAGGCGGGTGTCGTCGGCCTCACCCTGCCGGTCGCCCGCGAGCTAGCCGCCTCGGCGATCCGCGTTGTCGCCATCGCCCCGGGCCTGTTCGAGACCCCGATGCTGGCCGGCCTCCCGGCCCCGGCGCGCGAATCCCTGATCGGCACGACCCTCCACCCCCGCCGCCTCGGCAACCCGGCCGAGTACGCCGCCCTGGTCGAGCACATCGTCGTCAACACGATGCTGAACGGCGAGACGATCCGCCTCGACGGCGCCCTGCGGATGGGGCCGAGCTAGCGGCCCCGCTCGCGCGTCAGGGCGGAGCCGGGGATGGTGACGGCGCTGGTCATCTTCGACTGCGACGGGGTGCTGGTCGACAGCGACCGCATCTCGCTGCGGATCCAGGCCGAGCAGATCACCGCGCTCGGCCTCCCGACCACCTACGAGGACTGCGCCCGCGACTTCCTCGGCCTGGGGTGGGCGGGGACGGTGCGGATCCTCGAGGAGCGCCACGGCGGTCCGCTGCCCGAGGGCTGGGAGGAAGATCTCGGCGCCGCCGTCCAGGCCGCGTTCCACCGTGAGTTGCGGCCGGTCGCGGGGATCGAGGGGGCGCTCGACGCGATCGAGGCGCCTACCTGTGTCGCCTCCAGCGGCAGCCACGAGAAGATGCGCCTGACCCTGGGACTGACCGGTCTGCGGGAGCGCTTCGAGGGCCGGATCTTCTCCGCCGACGAAGTCGAGCGCGGCAAGCCCGCCCCCGATCTCTTCCTCCTCGCCGCCGCGAGGATGGGCGTCGATCCCGCGGACTGCGTCGTGGTCGAGGACAGTCCCTTCGGAGCCGCCGCCGCGCGAGCCGCCGGCATGCGAGCCCTCGGCTACGCTCCCGACGACGACGGCGAGCTGCTACGACGCGAGGGTGCGACCGTCTTCACCTCGATGGGCGACCTCCCAGCCCTGATCGACCCCGACGGCGCGCTTTTTCTACCTCATACGAAGTAGAAAAAGCGCACGGCTACTCGCGGCGGCGCCAGAGCTCGGCGGCGAG
>Ga0070667_100004629_pt1 | contig 11548 bp, 9 predicted proteins | sample KBSS33metaG_FD_64659 | JGI IMG/M metagenome (GOLD analysis project Ga0070667, IMG submission 64659) | Switchgrass rhizosphere microbial communities from Kellogg Biological Station, Michigan, USA - KBS S3-3 metaG | ecosystem: Host-associated > Plants > Roots > Rhizosphere > Soil ...
CCGCCGCCGACGCCGTTGAACAGCGCCACCATCTGCGGCATCGCGGTCATCTTCACCCGCCGCGCCGCGACGGCGCCGAAGATCCCGCCGATCGCCATCCCGACGAGGATCTCCCACGTGACGCTCACACCCGCCTTCAGGAGCGTCGCGACGATCGCGACGAGCATGCCGACGGCGCCCACCCAGGTTCCGCGCCGCGCCGTCGCCGGCGACGAGAGGAAGCGGAGGGCCAGCACGAAGCAGACGATCGTGACGAGATAGAGAAGGTTGACGCCGTTCGTGCTCATGGCCGCTCCGCGCGCGTGCGGCTCATAGGCCAACACACGGAAGCGAGACGGAGGCGGGCGACGCTCATGCGTCGTCGCGCTTGGGCCGCTCGGGCTCGCGCTTCTTGAACATCTCGAGCATCCGATCGGTGACGACGAAGCCGCCGACGACGTTCGCCGATGCGAGCACGACCGCGACGAAGCCGACGATGCGCAGCAGCGTGTCCTGGTGCGACTGGCCGGCGACGATCATCGCCCCGACGATCACGATCCCGTGGATCGCATTCGTACCGCTCATGAGCGGCGTGTGGAGCATCGTCGGCACCTTCGAGATCACCTCGAAGCCGAGGAAGACCGCGAGCACGAGTACCGTGACCTCGACGACGAGCGTCGCGGTGTGATTCACACGTTCACCCGCGCACCGGTGACGCACGCCCCGGCAACGATCTCGTCGTCGAAGTCGAGCGAGAGCTCGCCGTCGCGCACGAGCAGCTCGAGCAGAGCAGTGACGTTTCGCGCAAGCAGCTGGCTCGCATGCGTCGGCATCGTCGACGGAAGGTTCGTCAGACCGACGATCGTCACTCCCGATTCGACGATCTCGCTGCCGGGCAGCGTGAGCTCGCAGTTCCCGCCGGTCTCCGCAGCGAGGTCGACGATCACCGAGCCGGGCCGCATCGCCCGTACTGCCTCGGCGCTCACGAGCTTCGGTGCAGGCCGGCCGGGGATCGCCGCAGTGGAGATGACGACGTCGAAGCCGGGGATGCGCTCCTGCAGCGTCTCCTGCTGGGCTGCCTGCTGCTCCGGCGTCAGCTCCGCTGCGTAACCGCCCTCGGTCTCCGTTCCCTGAATTCCGAGCTCGAGGAACGTCGCCCCGAGCGACTCGACCTGCTCGCGTACCGCGGGGCGGACGTCGAATGCCGAGACGACGGCGCCGAGGCGCCGCGCGGTCGCGATCGCCTGGAGGCCGGCGACGCCTGCGCCCAGCACGAGCACCTTCGCGGGCGGGATCGTCCCTGCGGCGGTGATGAGCATCGGCAGGAAGCGCGGCAGCCTGTCGGCCGCCACGAGCACCGCCTTGTAGCCGGCGACGGTCGCCTGGGACGAGAGCGCGTCCATCGACTGCGCTCTGCTGATCCGGGGGATCGATTCGAGCGCGATCCCGTCCACGCCGCGCGCGGACAGCGTCTCGACCCACGCCGGATCCTCGAGCGGGTGGAGAAAGCCAATCACGAGCTGGCCGGCCTGCAGGCGCGAGCGCTCGTCGTCATCCGGGCGTGCGACCTTGACGACAACCTCGGCATCCCAGGGATCGCCGAGCTCTGCACCTGCCTCGACGTATGCCTCGTCGTCGAAGCCCGCCAGGGTGCCCGCGCCCGGCTCCACGATCACGTCCACGCCCTCGGGGAGGCGGTGAACGGCTTCGGGAACGAGCGCTACGCGCTGTTCACCAGGAGCCGTTTCCTTCGGGATTCCGACGCGCATCTGCCGACAACAGAAGGTAGCGCAAGCGTCTGTCGTGCCCGTCGGTACCTTTCCGCTTTCTCCATGACGAATCTGCTGATCCAGCACGGCCTCGTCATTCTTTTTCTGCTGGTGGCGGTCGAGTCGGCGGGCGTCCCGCTCCCCGGTGAGACGGCGCTCATCACGGCGTCGATTCTCTCGTCCCAGGGGCACTACGCGATCGAATGGGTGATCGTCGTCGCGGCAAGCGCGGCGATCATCGGCGACAACGGCGGCTACTGGATCGGCCGGCTCGGCGGGCGGAAGCTCATCGAGCGGTGGGGGCCGATCGCCCGCCATAGCCAGAAGGTGCTTCCGCCGGCCGAGCGCTTCTTCGAGCGGCACGGTGGCAAGACGGTCTTTATCGGGAGATTTGTCGCCCTGCTCCGCTTTACGGCGGCGTGGATCGCCGGCATTACGCACATGTCCTGGTGGCGCTTTCTTCTCTGGAACGCCCTGGGAGGAATCGTCTGGGCGACCGCCGTCAGCCTCGTCGCGTACGAGTTCGGCCAGCACGCCGCGGAGGCGATCAATCGATACGGCGTCTACGCCGCCGCCGCCATCGTCGTCGGCGTGGTGGTGCTGCTCGTGGGGCTCCACTTCTGGCGGCGCCGCCTCGAGGACCGGCTGAACGAGGCTGAGTAGACCGCGGCTCTACAACGTCGCCCAGACCTCGAGCTTCTCGCGCGTCCGCAGGACGACGTCGTCGGTGAACTCGGACGTCGTGGCATGGCCGCCGAGGTCGGAGGTCTTCGTACCGTGTGCGACCGCCTCGAGCGCGGCTTCACGGATCGCGCGCCCTGCGCGGTGAGCCGCGTCGTCATCGGCATGCACGAGGAGCGCGGCCGCGGCGAGGATCATCGCGAGCGGGTTCGCGACGTTCTTGCCGCGGAGCGAGGGAGCGGTTCCGTGCGCCGCCTCGGCCATCAGCGCGGTTGGCAGCAAGTCGTCACCGTCGAACGCGACGAGCAGCGACTCGGACCCGGCGATCGAGCCGAAGAGGGGCAGCACGAAATCCGACAGGATGTCCCCGTCGCGGTTCAGGGCGGGAATGACGAGCGGCTCGCCGGCCGATCCGATCAGCAGAGCGAAGGTCGCGTCGATGAGCTGTGGCTCGTACGGCACATCGGGATGTCGCGCTGCGGCGGCGTCCATCTCCTCCTTCAGCATCCCCTCGTACGTCGGCGAGACCGTGTACTTCGGACCGCCGAACACCTTCGCGTGGCTCCGCTCCGCCTCGCGGAAGGCGAACTCGGCCACGGCACGGCAGACGATCCGCTCGATTCTCTCGGTGCGGTACGCGACCTCGGCGTCCCCCTCGCCGTCGCGCCATTCGCGCGCGCCGTACGCATCGCCGACGGCCATCCGCACGACGGAGATCGGCGCATGCACGCCTCCGAAGGGGATCACGCCGGGGAGGCGCCGGCCGGTCCGGACGATCACCTTGCCGCCGATCTCCTCCCGGAGAATGCGGTTCGGGGAGCCGACGTCGTCGCGGGACTCCGGGGTGACGGTCGCCGCCTTGAGACCGAGGCCGTGCTCGCGAATCGCGACGGCGGCCTCGTGGACGACACCGTTGCGGGTCGCCTGGCGCGACGCCAGCGAGAGGTCGAAGCGCGGCAGCTCGAGCTCGAAGCCGATCACCTCGGGCGCGATTACCCTGAGGGCCTCCTCGAGCAGCTCCTGGCCCGTCTCGTCCCCTTCGAGCACGACGATCGCGTTCGCCCGCATTCAGAGGAGGTTAGCGACGCAATTGCAGTCTTCGACGTACGTAAGCGCCGTGCATACTTTAGACAATCACGGTTTCGGACATCGATCCAGTAATGCAAGTCAGAAATCGATTCTCTCGTCGGCCTGTCGGCATTCCGTCTACACTCCGCAGATCAATCCGCCCAAGGGGAGGCCATTCGATGGCTCGGAAAACCGTGCTAGTTTGTGATAACTGCGGCAAAGAAGTCGAAGAGAACAAGGGCGCCGGGCTGCGGGTGACGTACACCGATGCGCGCCGTGGCTCGAAGGTCGCGGATCTTTGCGACGACTGCGCGGGCAAGCTGCCGGGTCGTGCCGCCGCACGCCGTGGGCGCAGGCCGAAGACCGCCGCGGCCTAGCCGCAAACAGCGCGAGAACTCGTCGGAGTGGCCGCGGGAAGCATCCTGCGGCCACTCTACGATGGGAAAGTGGGGATGAGGCTCCTTGCGGGGCCTGCACATGCGGGCAAGGTTGCGCTGCTGCTGGAGCGCTACTTGGCGCGCCTCGACGACGACCCGTACCTCATCGTGCCGAACCGGGCGGACGTCGACCGGGTGGAGCGCGACCTGCTCGCCCGCAGCGGCTGCCTCCTGAGCGGAGGCATCGGCACCTTCGACGATCTCTTCGAGTTGCTCGTCGCGGACGACGCCGAGCGGCGTCCCGTCCTCAGCAAGGCACAGCGCGCGCTCGTCGTCTCGCGTGTGCTCGCGTCCGTCGATCTCGATGCGCTCGGGCGCTCGGCGAGAACGGGAGGATTTGCCGAGGCGCTGACGCTCGCGCTCGGCGAGCTCGATGCGGGTCTCCTCGATCCCGACGAGCTCGACGGCGACCTCGGACGGCTCCATGCGGCCTACCGGGCCCAGCTCGACAGGCTCGGCATGTGGGATCGAGATCTCCTCCGTCGTCGCGCGGTGGAGCGGCTGGCGGGCGAGCTGGCCGCCTGGGACGGGCGGCCGGTGTTCGCATACGGCTTCGAGGATCTCACCGCCGCCGAGTGGGCCCTGCTCGAAGCGCTCGCTGGGCGTGGAGAGCTCGAGGTATCGCTTCCGTACGAGCCCGGCCGCGTCGCGTTCGCCTCGCTTCGCCGCACGGCCGAGGATCTCGCCGTGCTCGCTGCCGGGAACGTCGAGGAGCTTCCGCCCGGAGCGCATCTCGACGCCACCCCGTCGCTCTCACACCTCGAGCGCCGGCTGTTCGAGGAGCCCGCCGGGCGGCCTCAGCCGCTCGACGGCTCGCTCCGCCTGCTCGAGGGCGCCGGTACGCGCGGCACCGTCGAGCTCGTTGCACAGGAAGTGCTCTCCCTCATCCGTAGCGGCACTCCGGCCGAGCGGATCGCGCTCGTGTGCCCCTCGATCGAGCCGTGGCGCGCGCCACTCGAGACGGTGCTCGGAGGGATGGGCATCCCGTACGCGATCGAAGCGCGTGCCCGGCTCGGCGCGACGCCCTTCGGACATGCCCTGCTCCAGCTGCTGCGGTATGCCTGGCGCGGCGCCGGCCGCAGGGAGCTCTTCGGCTTTCTCCGCTCGCCGTACTCGGGCCTTGCCAAGTCGTCGGTGGACTTCGTCGAGGGCAGGCTCCGCGGGCGCGCGGTGAGCGAGCCGGCCCGCGTGGAGGCCGAAGCCGAGCGGTTCCGTGACGCACCGCTCCCTGCGCTCGGCGAGCTCCGCGCCGCGGCGTCGCCCCGCGAGGGCGTTGCGGCGTTGGCGCAGACCATGCTCTCGGCCGCGTACGGCGTAGAGGCGCCCCCCGCGGGTGACGGTTCGCGCGCCGATCTGCGTGCGTACGGCACCGTCGCGCGCCTGCTCGACGAGCTCGAGCGGTGGGAGTCGCTCGCCGGGGCGCTCGGGGAGCTCGAGCTGCTCGCCGCGTTGGAGCGCGCAGACGTCTCGCCGCCGCCCGCCGGGGAGCACGGCCGCGTCGCCGTGCTCGATCTGCTCCGGGCGCGGACACGCGATCTGGACGTCGTCTTCGTACTCGGGCTTGAGGAGGGCGTGCTCCCGCGCCGTGGCTCCGGCTCGCCCTTCCTCGACGACGAGCGCCGGCGCGAGCTCGGGCGCAGGCTCGAGCGTCCCGACCAGGTCAGCCGAGACCGGTATCTCTTCTACACCGCGTGCACCCGTGCCTCCCGCCGTCTCTACCTCGTCCGCGAGGCGGCCACCGACGACGGCTCGCCGCGGGAGCCCAGCCCGTTCTGGCAGGAGGTCGTCGCGCTCTTCGACCCGGCGGACGCCGAGCGGGCGCGCATGCGACGGCCGCTCTCGGCGTTGACCTGGCCGATCGAGGAGGCGCCGACCGAGCGGGAGCGCCTGCGGGCGATCGCGGAGCTCGCGGTCGCGGACACGGAGGCCGCCGGATCGCTCGCGGAGGCGAACGGATGGGGGCGGCGGCTCGAGCGCGCGAGGCGAGCGTCCCGGCGGCGGACGCGGCTCGAGAACCCGGTCGTCCTCGAGTGGCTCGGGGCTCGGTCGACGTTCGGCGTGACCGAGCTCGAGCGATTCGCGGACTGCTCGTCCGCGTGGCTCGTCGAGCGGATCGTCGATCCGAAGACGATCGACGCCGAGGCGGACGCGATGCTTCGCGGGAGCGTCGCGCATCAGACGCTGTTCAAGTTCTACAGCGGGCTCCCGCGCCGGCTCGGGGTCGATCGCGTGACGGAGGAGACGCTCGAGCCGGCGCTCGCCTTCCTCGAGTCGTGCCTCGACGACGCGATCGCGGGGGGCGTGCGGCTCGAGCTCGGCGCCGTGCAGGCGCTCGAGCTGCGCGCAGGACTGTGGCGCGACCTCGAGGGCGTCCTCCGCGACGAGGCAGCGTCCGAGCTGCAGCTCGTCCCGCGGCGGTTCGAGATCGGGTTCGGCTCCGAGCGCTCGGCGCCGGAGCTGCAGCGCGGGCTCGAGCTCGCGGCGGGGGTCTTCCTGAGCGGAAAGATCGACCGGATCGACGTGGATCCATACAGCGCCCGCGGGATCGTCCAGGACTACAAGTCGGGCAAGAACGCCCATTCGGCCAAGCAGATCGACGAGGAGCTGAAGCTCCAGGTGCCGCTCTACATGCTGGTGCTGCGCGATCTCGTCGGTGTCGAGCCGCTCGGCGGCGTCTACCGGGCCCTGGGCGGGTCGCGCCAGACGCGGGGTCTGCTCCGCGCCGAGGCCGCGGAGGATCTGCCCGGGTTCGCGCGGGCGGACTACCTCGACGAAGAGGCGTTCTGGTCGCTCGTCGAGTCGGCTCGCGAGCGCGCCGGGGGATACGCGCGCCGTATCCGCGCCGGTGACGTTCGGCACGACCCGAAGGGCGGCACGTGCCCGACCTGGTGCGACCTCTGGTCGATCTGCCGCGTGGAGCGCACGTGAACGAGCAGCAGCTGGCTGCGGTCGAGGCTCGCGGCGAGGTCTTCGTCTCGGCAGGCGCCGGCACCGGGAAGACCGCCGTCCTCGTCGAGCGTTTCGTTCGCGCGGTCTGCGACCAGGGGCTCGACGTCGAATCGGTGCTCGTGATCACGTACACCCGCAAGGCAGCCGGAGAGCTGCGGGCGCGCATCCGCGCCGCGTTCCACGCACGCGGCCGGGCCGACCTCGCGCGCCGTCTCGACGGCGCGTGGATCTCGACGATCCACGGCTTCTGCTCGCGGCTGCTGCGCGCCCATCCGTTCGCCGTCGGCATCGACCCGCGTTTCCGCGAGCTCGACGACGAGCACGCGAAGGTCATCCGCGGCGAAGCGTTCGCCGCCGCGCTGACCGAGTTCTGCGCCGATCGAGGCTCCGTCGACGAAGCAGGGGAACGGCTCAGGCTGCTGGCGACCTACGGCGCCGAGGGGCTCCGCCGGATGCTCACCGGCGTCCACGAGACGCTGCGGTCCTCCGGCCGGGAGCTCGTGCTCGACCTCGGTGAGGTCGTCGGGGTCGCCGAGCGCCTCGCCGAGCTCCATGCCGCCGCGACGAGCCTCCTCGACGACCCCGACTCGACCGACGCCCAGCGCGCTGCGGCGCGGGCAGCTCTCGAGCTCGGACCGAATCCGGAGCGGCTGCTCGACCTTGCGGGACTCGACGCGCGAGGCGACCGGGCCTCGGCCTTCAGGGCGGCGCGCAAGCGGCTCGAACAGGCGGCGCTCGACGACCTCGCCGCCCGCGATCGCGAGCTCCTGCAAGAGCTCCTGCAGCTGTTCGCGGACGAGTACGCCGCCGCGAAGGAGCGTGAGGCGGCGCTCGACTTCGAGGATCTGCAGCTGCTTGCCCGTGACCTCCTGCGCAGCGACGAGGAGGTGCGCTCGCGGGAGCAGCTCCGCTTCAGGGCGATCATGGTCGACGAGTTCCAGGACACGAACGCCCTCCAGTGCGAGCTCGTCGACCTGCTCCGAGGCGCCGCGGGTGAGACGCTCGAGCAGGACGTCTTCTTCGTCGGGGACGAGTTCCAGTCGATCTACGGCTTCAGACACGCGGACGTCGATGTCTTCCGCGAGCGGCGCGCCGCGGCGGCGAAGAGACTGCCGCTCCTCAGCAACTATCGCTCGCGGGCCGAGGTGCTCGCGGCGGTGAACCACCTGTTCGGCGAGGAGTTCGGCGACGACTATCAGCCGCTCGCCGCGTCGGCCGAGTTTCCCGACCCGGTCTTCGGACACCCGGTCGAGCTGCTCGTGACCGACAAGCGCGCCTACCGGGAGCGCGCGCTCAGCTGGCGCGAGGGCGAGGCGGCGGCGATCGCGGCGCGTGTGCGGGCGCTCGTCGACGCCGGCGCGGCAGTGCCCGGGGAGATCGTCCTGCTCTTCGCGGCGGGCACTGATGCGGAGACGTACGAGCGGGCGCTCCGAGATGTCGGGCTGCCGACGTACCGCGCCACGGGCCGTGGCTACTTCGGACAGCAGCAGGTGGTCGACCTGCTCGCGTACCTACGGCTCATCCACAACCGGTACGACGACGAGGCGATCGCGACCGTGCTCGCATCGCCGTTCGTCGGCGTCTCGAACGATGCGCTCGTCCTCATCCGCCGCAATGCGATCCGGCGTCCGCTCTTCACGGGGATCGAGCGGTCGCTGCCGCCGGCCCTCGCAGAGGCGGACGCCCGGCTCGTGCGGGCGTTTCTCCAGCGGTACGAGCGCCTCGTCCGCGCCTCTGCCCGGCTCGGGCTCGAGCGCCTCTGCGAGGAGATCGTCGCCGCGCACGACTACGACCTCGCGGTGCTCGTCCGCTGGGACGGCCGCCGCCGCTACGCGAACCTCCGCAAGCTCATGCGGCTCGCGCGCTCCTACGAAGAGCTCCGCGGGCCCGACCTCGAGGGGTTCGTCCGATTCATCCGCGACCAGGAGGCGCTCGGGGCGAGCCAGCTGGAGGCGGTCTCGGAGGAGGAGGGGGGCGACGCGGTCCGTCTGCTCACCATCCACGCGGCGAAGGGCCTCGAGTTCAAGATCGTGATCGTCGCCGACGCGGGTCGGGACGGCGGCGGTGTCCGCTCGCCGGACGAGATCCTCGTCCGGCCGGACGGGGCGTTCGGCTTCCGCGTGCTGGAACCGCGCTCGGGCAAGCGCAAGGGCGCGTTCGCCTACAACGAGGTCCGAGCTGCCGAGGAGGCGGAGGACAGGGCCGAGCGGCTGCGCCTCTACTACGTCGCGATGACGCGGGCGGTCGACCGTCTGATCGTGTCGGGCGCGATCGACCCGGAGAAGTCGCGCGACGTCGACACGCCGATCGGCTGGGTGCTGAGCCGGCTCCGCGCAGACGGAGCAGTCGACGAGGCCGGGACGGCGCTCGTCGAGCTCGAGCAGGGCGGCGCGCGCTTCCTCCTCCGCGTCGACCGTGGGGTCGATGCGGCGAAGGCGGTCACACCGGTCGAGGAGACCGTCACGCCGGTCGACGATCGCGGTCAGCTTGCTCTGTTCGCGGAGATCCCCGACGCGCCGATGTCGCGGGGATACGTTCTGCCCGAGCTGGTGCCGTTGCCGGCCGTGCCGCTCCATCGTGTGCGGCGTCTGTCGTACTCCGCGCTCGCGCTCTTCGACCGGTGCTCGTACAGGTACTACGCCGAGCGCGTGGCCGGGCTTCGCGAGCGGAGACCGGCGACCGGAGTGGGCGGGGGGCTCGCGGCGACGGAGATCGGCGACGCCGTGCATCGCCTGCTCGAGCTCGTCGACCTCCGGGAGCCGCAGTCGTTCGACCGCGAATCGGCCGTCGAGCGGGCGAAGAGCTGGTATCCGCAGGCGACCGGGGAGGAACTCGAGCGGATCCATCGTCTCGCTGCCGGGTACTGCGAATCGGAGCTCGCACGCCGTATCGCCGCGCTCGACGGGGCGGCGGTCGAGCGGCCGTTCGCGTTCGAGCACGACGGCGTGCTCCTCCACGGTCGTCTCGACGTGCTCTGGCGGCAGGCCGGCTGCGCGCTCGTGCTCGACTACAAGACGAACGCGCTCGGCGAGGCCGCTCCCGGCGAGATCGTCGAGACGCATTACCGGCTGCAGCGGCTCGTATACGCGCTTGCGTGCTTCCGCGCCGGGGTCGACGAGGTCGAGGTCGTGTACCAGTTCCTCGAGCGGCCGGAGGCGATTGTTGCGACGACGTTCGCCCGCAGCGACGTGCCCGCCCTCGAGTCGGAGCTCTCCGAGGCGATCGCCCGGATCGACAAGGGCGAGTTCGTCCCCACGCCGGGTGAGTTCACGTGCTCCGGTTGTCCGGCGCTCGACCTCGTCTGTGCCGGGCCGAGGCTGGGCCAGCCGGCGGAGAGCGACGCGTTCGCGGCCGCGTGATGGACGGTCGATGCCGAGGAGCTTCGTCGGAGAGGCTCGCCGCCGCGTCGGGCCCAAGCAGCAGCGCATCGGGCCGATCATCGAGCGGCTCGCCGTCGAGCACGCCGACGCCCGGATCGCCCTGCGGTTCGGGAGCCCGCTCGAGCTGCTCGTGTCCGTCATGCTCTCCGCGCAGACGACGGACGTGAACGTGAACCGCGTCACCGAGACGCTCTTCCGCAAGTACCGGCGGCCCGAGGACTACCTCGCGGTGCCCGTGGAAGAGCTCGAGCGAGACGTTTTCCAGACCGGCTTCTTCCGCCAGAAGGCGAAGGCGATCCGCGGGACGATGCAGATGATCCTCGAGGAGTTCGACGGCAAGGTGCCGGAGCGATTCGAGGATCTCCTACGCCTGCCCGGCGTCGCGCGGAAGACGGCGAACGTCGTCTCGGCCGAGCGCGGCGCCGCACAGGGAATCGTCGTCGACACCCATGTGCGCAGGCTGTCGCAGCGCCTCGGGCTCACGCGCCGGGAAGACCCGGTGAAGATCGAGCGAGACCTGATGAAGCTCGTCCCGCGAGACGACTGGGCACGATTCCCGCATCTCCTGATCTGGCATGGCCGTCGAATCTGCGACGCGCGTCGGCCGCGGTGCGAGGACTGCCCGCTGGCGGCGGACCTCTGCCCGGCTAGCCGCGTTGGGGGGTGAAAGCCACGAGCAGCCCGCCGTCGTCGTCGTACGCGGGGAACACGTCCGCCGTCACGTGCTTCTCCGACCCCGCCCGGGTGCGGATCGAGAGCCTCTCGCCGAGACGTCGCACGCCCCACTCGCGAGCGAGCTCGATCGGCTTCGCGTCTGAGAGGGTCAGGGCTTCGACGAGATCTCTGCCCATCAGGTCGGCTTCGGGAAACCCTGTCAGCTCGAACACGCCGCGGCCGATCGCCAGCACCCGGCGCTCCTGGTCCGTGACGACGAAGCCGGTGTCGGGCGCCGGGTAGTAGTCGTCGAGCAGCTCGAAGAGGAAGCCGAAGCCACAGTGGTGGCACGCCGGCGCCTGCCGTGAGAAGCCCTCGCGGGCGTCGATGTCGACGGAGCGTTCCTTGCAGCGCGGGCAGATGTAGTACGGCACGGCCGACCAGGGTACCGTTGCGTCCCTCGTTCGAGGCACAACCGAGGTAGGAGTCGGATGAGCCGAACGCATCGGGCGCCGTCCTCCGCGGTGGAGATGATGAGAAGTGCGATGAGCGCACACAGCCATTCGGGAGCGCGGACACTCAAGACGGTCGAGTGTCGTGAGTGCGGCATCTCGAGCGGCGCGTTCTGGAT
>Ga0070667_100004630_pt1 | contig 11547 bp, 11 predicted proteins | sample KBSS33metaG_FD_64659 | JGI IMG/M metagenome (GOLD analysis project Ga0070667, IMG submission 64659) | Switchgrass rhizosphere microbial communities from Kellogg Biological Station, Michigan, USA - KBS S3-3 metaG | ecosystem: Host-associated > Plants > Roots > Rhizosphere > Soil ...
TCATGGTCAACAACGCCGGCATCACCCGAGACGCCACTATGCGCAAGATGACCGAGGAGCAGTTCGATCAGGTCATCGACGTCCATCTGAAGGGCTGTTGGAACGGCACCCGGTTGGCTGCGGGCGTCATGCGGGAGGCGAACAGCGGCGCCATCATCAACATTTCCTCGATCTCGGGCAAGGTCGGCCTCATCGGCCAGACCAACTACTCGGCAGCCAAAGCGGGCATCGTCGGACTGACCAAGGCGGCCGCCAAGGAGGTCGCCCACGTCGGGGTCCGGGTCAATGCCGTGCAGCCCGGGCTGATTCGCTCCGCGATGACCGAGGCCATGCCGCAACGGATCTGGGACCAGAAGCTGGCGGAGATCCCGATGGGACGCGCCGCCGAACCCAGTGAAGTGGCGTCGGTGGTCACGTTCCTGGCCTCGGACATGTCGTCGTACATGACCGGCTGTGTCCTGGAAATCACCGGGGGACGGCACATCTAGATGACCGTGACCAGTCCGGTCATCTGTGCGCCGGTACGTACCCCGATCGGCCGCTACGGCGGCATGTTCAAGTCGCTGACCGCAGTCGAATTGGGCGTCGCGGCGTTGCAGGGCCTGTTGCAGCGCACCGGGATTCCGGTCGATGCGGTGCAGGACGTCATTCTCGGGCATTGCTACCCGTCGAGCGAGGCCCCGGCGATCGGCCGCGTGGTGGCGCTCGACGCCGGGCTGCCGGTGACGGTTCCGGGCATGCAGGTCGACCGGCGCTGCGGGTCGGGACTGCAGGCCGTCATCCAGGCCGGCATGCAGGTGGCCAGTGGCGCAAACGATCTCGTCGTCGCCGGTGGTGCTGAGTCAATGAGCAACGTTGCGTTTCACTCCACCGATATGCGGTGGGGTGGCTCGCGCGGCGGCATCACGGTGCATGACGGGTTGGCGCGCGGGCGGAACACCGCAGGTGGCAAGAACTACCCGGTGCCGGGCGGCATGCTCGAGACCGCGGAGAATCTGCGCCGGCAGTACTCGATCTCCCGGGTGGAGCAGGACGCACTGGCGGTCCGGTCGCACCAGAAAGCCGTTGCGGCGCAACGCAGCGGAGTGCTGGCAGAAGAAATCGTCCCGGTGAAGGTGTCGTCGCGCACCGGCGACCAGGTGATCGTCACCGACGAGCACCCCCGCGCCGATACCACCGTCGAGGCACTGGGCAACCTCAAACCCGTTCTGGGAAAGAGCGATCCGGAAGCGACCGTCACGGCCGGAAACTCCAGTGGGCAGAACGACGCGGCGGCCATGTGCATCGTGACCACCGCGGAGCGCGCGGCCGAACTCGAACTGCAGCCGCTGGTGCGGCTGGTGTCGTGGGGTGTGGCCGGGGTGCCGCCGAACGTCATGGGTATCGGCCCGGTGCCGGCCACCGAGGTTGCGCTGGCGAAAGCCGGACTGGCCCTTGCGGATATCGATCTGATCGAGCTCAACGAGGCGTTCGCCGCGCAGGCGCTGGCCTGCACCCGGGAATGGAGGTTCACCGACGGTGATTGGGAACGCACGAACGTGCGTGGGTCGGGTATCTCGCTCGGTCATCCCGTTGGTGCGACCGGCGGCCGGATGCTCGCGACGCTGGCACGCGAACTGCACCTGCGCGACGCCCGCTATGGACTGGAAACCATGTGTATCGGAGGCGGCCAGGGTCTGGCCGCCGTATTCGAACGGATCGAGTCATGACGGACAGCGAGAAGCGAAGCGGGATCGCACATGAGTAAGTTGGCCCAGACTGCCGGCCTCACCGAAGTACAGCGCGAAATCGTCTCGACGGTGCGGCAATTCGTCGACCGGGAGATCATTCCGGCAGCCCAGGAGCTGGAGCACTCGGACTCCTACCCCCAGGCCATCGTCGATCAGATGAAAGACATGGGCCTGTTCGGCTTGATGATCCCGCAGGAGTACGGCGGGCTCGGTGAGTCACTGCTGACGTACGCGCTGTGTGTCGAAGAACTGGCCCGCGGGTGGATGAGCATCTCGGGCGTCATCAACACCCATTTCATCGTCGCCTACATGCTGCGCCAGCACGGCACCGATGAACAGAAGCAGCGCTACCTGCCCCGGATGGCGACCGGTGAGGTGCGCGGCGCCTTCTCGATGTCCGAACCGGAGCTCGGCTCTGACGTCGCCGCGATCCGCACCAGGGGCGCGCGTAACAGTGACGGTGGGTACACCATCACCGGCCAGAAGATGTGGCTGACCAACGGCGGCAGCTCGACTCTGGTTGCGGCACTGGTGAAAACGGACGAGGGAGCCGACAAGCCGCACCGCAACCTGACCGCGTTCCTCGTCGAGAAGCCCACCGGCTTTGGTGAGGTCAAACCCGGCCTCACCATCCCGGGCAAGATCGACAAGCTGGGTTACAAGGGCATCGACACCACCGAGCTCATCTTCGACGGCTATCGGGCAGGTGCCGACGACGTGCTCGGCGGCAAACCCGGCGAGGGCTTCTTCCAGATGATGGACGGCATCGAGGTCGGGCGCGTCAACGTGTCCGCGCGGGCCTGCGGTGTCGGCATCCGGGCTTTCGAACTCGCGGTGCGCTACGCCCAGCAGCGGGAGACGTTCGGTAAGCCGATCGCCGACCATCAGGCCATCGCCTTCCAACTCGCCGAGATGGCCACCAAAGTCGAAGCGGCGCATCTGATGATGGTCAATGCGGCCCGGCTCAAGGACTCGGGCGAGCGCAACGACGTCGCGGCCGGGATGGCAAAATACCTTGCCAGTGAGTTCTGTTCGGAAGTCACGCAGCAGAGCTTCCGGATCCACGGTGGCTACGGATACTCCAAGGAATACGAGATCGAACGCCTGATGCGGGACGCGCCGTTCCTGTTGATCGGCGAGGGCACCAGCGAAATCCAGAAGACCATCATCAGCAAGAGCCTGCTCAATGAATACCGCATCTGAACCCGAATTCGCCGCGCCCGCACAGCTTTCGCACGACGTGGCGCGGTACGTCCGCCGCCGCATCTTCAGCGGCGGGTTCCCGGCAGGGGAGTACCTGCGGCTGGACCAGCTGGCCACCGAACTGGGCGTCAGCGTCACCCCGGTGCGCGAGGCGCTGCTGAACCTGCGGGCCGAAGGGCTGCTGGTGCAGCACCCGCGACGAGGGTTCATGGTGCTGGAGGTGACCGCCCGCGACGTGTCCGACGTCGCCATGGTGCAGGCGTTCGTCGGCGGGGAGCTGGCGGCCCGCGCTGCCACGAACATCACCGCCGACCAGGTCTCCGAGCTCACCCGAATCCAGGATGCGCTGGAACAGGCCTATCAGCACACCGATGTCGACCGCATGGTGCGGCTCAACCACGAGTTCCACCGGCTGATCAACGTCGTCGCCGATTCGCCGAAGCTGACCCAATTCATGTCAGGGATAACGCGTTACGCGCCGGAAGCGGTGTTCCCGACGCTCGAGGGCTGGCCGGATTTGTCGATCCGGGACCACCGGCGGGTGATCGCGGCGCTGCAAGCCGGCGACGCCGACGCGGCCCGCGCGGCGATGGCCGAGCACTTCGAGGTCGGTGTGGCACCGCTGACCGAGCACCTCTGCGAACGCGGGGTGATCCGCGAGCGTAAAGCCCACTGAGCCGGTGTCGCCAGGGGTACGGTCTGGGTGAATCTGTGAATCGTGCAAGGAATACGGCGCTGTGGCCCGATCCCACTCCTTACCGTCGGTTCGCCGCAATGATGTGCCCACACCCGATTCGTTGCCCACTGTTGGAGACAGCATGACCGTATCGATTGAAGACGCGCCGACGCCGTCGGGCCGCGCGGCGACCCGTCGCGCGATCTGGAACACCATCCGGGGGTCGTCGGGCAACCTCGTCGAGTGGTACGACGTCTACGTCTACACCGTCTTCGCCACCTACTTCGAAAACCAGTTCTTCGACAAGGCCGACCAGAATTCGACGATCTACGTGTACGCGATCTTCGCGGTCACGTTCATCACCCGGCCGATCGGGTCGTGGTTCTTCGGCCGTTTCGCCGACCGCCGGGGCCGCCGCACCGCACTGATGGTCAGTGTTTCGCTGATGGCCGCCTGCTCCACGGTGATCGCCGTGGTTCCGTCGCGGGCCAGCATCGGCATCGCCGCGCCGATCATCCTGATCATCTGTCGGCTGGTGCAGGGGTTCGCCACCGGCGGCGAGTACGGCACGTCCGCGACCTATATGTCGGAGGCAGCGACAAGGGAACGCCGCGGGTTCTTCTCCTCGTTCCAGTACGTGACGCTGGTCGGTGGGCACGTGCTCGCCCAATTCACGTTGCTCATCATCCTCACGGCACTGAGTACCGCGCAGGTGAGCGAATTCGGTTGGCGCATCGCCTTTGCGGTCGGCGGTGCCGCGGCAGTGGTGGTGTTCTGGCTGCGCCGCAGCATGGACGAGTCGCTTTCCGAGGAGACCCTCAAGGCGGTCCAGGAAGGCAAGGACCCGCATGCCGGGTCGATGAGTGAACTGTTCACGCGCTATTGGAAACCATTGCTGCTGTGCTTCCTGATCACGCTCGGCGGCACCGTCGCGTTCTACACGTACAGCGTCAATGCGCCGGCGATGGTGAAAGCGACCTACAAGAACCAACCGATGACCGCGACATGGATCAACCTGATCGGGCTGATTTTCCTGATGCTGATCCAGCCGATCGGCGGCATGATCAGCGACCGGGTGGGCCGCAAACCGCTACTCCTGTGGTTCGGATTCGGCGGAGTGGTCTACACGTACGTTCTCATCACCTACCTGCCACAGACGCACTCGCCGATCATGTCGTTCTTGCTCGTGGCTGTCGCGTACGTCATTCTCACCGGATACACATCGATCAACGCGCTGGTGAAGTCTGAACTGTTCCCCGCCCACGTGCGGGCCCTCGGCGTCGGCGTCGGCTATGCGTTGGCCAATTCGATTTTCGGCGGCACTGCGCCCTTGATCTACCAGGCCCTCAAAGCCCGAGGCGACGTGCCACTGTTCATCGTGTACGTCACGCTCTGTATCGCGGTGTCGCTGCTGGTCTATCTGTTCTTCTTGAAGAACAAGTCCGACACCTACCTCGACCACGAGCAGGGCAGCGCCTACCGCTGAGGCTCAAGATCACCCGAGCGGGTCGAACCGGAAGACGGCGAGTCTGCCTGCCAGCGACTCGAATTCGTCAGGCGTGCCCTCGGTGACCATGCCTGAGCTCTTGGCGAATTTCACGCCGACGGGCACCTGCACCGGAAACTCGCGCAGCACCGGCCGTGCTTCGTCGACCGTCAGCTCCGTGATCTTCACGGGCCGGGACTTGCGGCCCCGCGTCAAGGTGCCGGTGCCGGCGGCACGGGCGTTGAGGGCCCAGTGCGCGCCGGGATAGCCGGCGACGGCGTACATCTCGCCGTGGACGACGAACGGCGTCATCGGAGTGCTGCGCGGTGTCCCGGTCTTGCGGCCGGGCACGGTCAGCACCATCGCGGGGCCGACCGGGATGCCGAGCTTGCCTACGGCGACAACGACTTTGTTCATCTGCTTGAGGTAGCGCGGCGGTCGCGGATTCGATGTGCGCGGCTCAGACATGGCTGGTCTCCACTGTGCGTGAGAAGGCGGCGCGGTGTTGGCCCACCCACTCGGCGAACGTCTGTGCCGGGCGGCCGAGAATGTGCGCTACCTCGTCGCTCACCGGTGCTGGGCGGCCGACGGTTTCGGCGAGCAGCGCGGTGTAGGCAGTGCCGAACTCGGCGGGAAAACCGATGGCGAGGAACCGTTCACGTACCTGTTCCACCGGGATTTCCCGGTAGTGCAGGTCGCGGCCCAACACCTCGCCGACGACGGCCAGCAGTTCGGCGTTGGTGAGCGACTGTGGTCCCGTCAACGGAATCTTGCGGCCGTTCAGGTCGTCGGTCAGCAGGGCGTGCGCGGCGACCGCCGCGATGTCGGCTTCGACGATCGGCGCGCTGGACGCGGACGCGTAGGGGCCGGCCACGACGTCACCGGCCTGCAGCTGTCCGGCCCACATGCCGATGAAGTTGGTGGCAAACAGCGCCGGCCGCAGACTCACCCAGGGCAGCCCTGAGTCGACAGCCAGTTGTTCGACCTCCTTGTTGCGGTCGCCGCGCAGGCGTGACGGCTGCCGGCTGAAGTCTTCGTCGACGTTCATCGCGGACAGCGCGACCAGCTTGGCGCCGCAGTCTTTGGCAGCTTCGACCGTCCACGCCAGGTCCGGACCGAGGGCGCGGGAATTGAGAAACACCGCGCTGGCTCCGGCCAGGCCGTCGCGTACGGACGGCACGGTCTCGACGCCCGGTGGGAAGTGCGCGGATGGATTACGGGTGACGGCACGGACTTTCATGCCGGCGGTGTGCAGTTGCTCGACGAGCGGGCGGCCGACGTTGCCGGTGGCCCCGGTGATGAGAATGGTCATGAACCAAGGACGCGGTGTCCGCGCGAAAAGTTACGAGCCGCAGCGCAGGTGGTGCGGTAACTTTTCATCACACCGAATCGTCTTTATCTGATGACAGAAACCACTGAATTCACCGCCGCCTGGCGCAGCCACCATCCGTATCTGGTCAACCTCGGGTACCAGATGCTCGGTGACGTCGGCGACGCCGAAGATGTTGCGCAGGAAGCGTTTCTGCGACTGTCCCGCACGGCGCCCGGTGAGGTCGAGGACGTCCGGGCGTGGCTGACGACCGTCGCCGGCCGGCTGTGTCTCGACCTGGTGCGATCGGCACGGGCCCGCCGGGAACAACCGACCGAGCTGGACGAGATGCCGCCGCGCGCATCGAGCGAGCCGGACCCCGCCGACCGGATCACCCTCGACGACGAAGTGTCGGGCGCCCTGCTGCGGGTACTACGGCGGTTGAGTCCCGGCGAGCGCGTGGCGTTCATCCTGCACGACGTCTTCCAGGTCCCGTTCGAGTCGATCGCCGAGACGGTCGGCCGGCCCGTCGGCACCTGCCGGCAGCTGGCTCGTCGAGCCCGAGCCAAGGTGGCGGGCAACGAGGACCGAGCCGACGATGTCGCGGCGACCGAACACCAACTCGTCACCGAGAAGTTCATCACCGCCTGTGCGGGCGGCGACGTGCAGGCACTGGCAGCGGTGCTGGACCCGACGGTGTGGGGCGTCGGCACGGTGCTGAGCGATCCGCCGATCCCGCCGATCGTCAACCACGGCCCGCAGCGCGTCGCCGAGAACCTCATGCTGTACCTCGGCCCGGGGACCACTGTGGTCGCCGGGCCGCTCGGCCAACCCGTCCTGCTGGCGTTCGCGCACCGGCAACTTTTCGCGGTGGTGGTCCTGACGATTCGCGAGGGACTTGTCGCCAAGATCGAGGCGACTGCCGATCCGTTGGCCCGGTTCGGGGCGTGAGTGCGACGTAGGGTGGAGACATGATCGAAGTGCTGTCAGACATGCCCGCGGGCGTGACCGGCATTCGCGTTTCGGGGCGAGTGAGCGGTGACGATATTCGTGAATTCGAGCCCACCATGGACGATCTCGTCGTGGGCGGCGAGATCAGGATCGTCGAGGTCATTGCCTCCGACTACGAGGGGTTCGGGCCGGGCGGACTGGCCGAGGATCTCAAGGTCGGATTCGGTGCGCTGTTCAAACACCACTCGGCGTTCAAGCGCATCGCGGTGGTATCCGACAAGCCGTGGGTGGCGCACACGCTGCACGCCGTCGCCTGGATGATCCCCGGCGAACTCCAGATCTTCGGGCTCGACGAACTCGACCGCGCGAAGGAGTGGGCTGCGGGCTAGTTGTGCAGCGCCTGCTCCTTGGCCCAGCGGTAGTCGGCTTTGCCGGCGGGGCTGCGCATGATGGTCGGCCGGAAGACGACCGCCTTGGGCAGCTTGTAGCGGGCGATGGATTCCGCTGCGTGCTTGATGAGTTCGGCGGCATCGAGGTCGGCGCCGTCGGCGAGCGCCACAACGGCCACGACCTCGTTGCCCCAGCGCTCGCTCGGCCGCCCGGCGACGACGACGTCGACCACGGACGGGTGCGACGCGATGGCGGACTCGACCTCTTCGGCGAAAATCTTCTCGCCGCCTGAGTTGATGGTCACCGAGTCGCGGCCGAGCAGCTCGACGGTGCCACCGTCCAGCAGTCGGGCGCGATCACCCGGCACCGCGTAGCGAATGCCGTCGATCACCGGGAATGTCTTGGCGGTCTTGGCCGCATCGCCCTTGTAACCGAGCGGCACGTGGCCCTCCTGGGCCAGCCAGCCGTTGCCCTCGTGGCCGGGGTTCAGGAGCGAGGAGAAGTCCTCCGAGACGATCCGGGTGGCCGGGCCGGCGGTGAAGGTGCCGCTGGACACGTTGGCCTTGGTCGACACGTGCGACATCTGAGCACCCGTCTCCGACGAACCCACACCGTCGATGACCATGGCATTCGGCAGTGCCGCGACCAACCGGCTCTTCACGGCCGGCGTGAACAGCGCGCCGCCGTTGGCGATGACGACCAGCGAGGTCGGGTCGTGGCTGCCGTCGGACATGGCTTCTTCGATGGCGGTGACGAGCGGCCGAGCCATGGCGTCACCGACGACCGTCGCGACCGCGATCTTCTCGCGGGCGATGGTCTCGACGATCTCCTTGGCGTTGAAGACCTCGACATCCTCGGCGAACACGATGGTCTGGCCGTTGTTGATGCCTGTCATCACGGCCCACTGTGCGGCGCCGTGCATGAGCGGCGGCAGGATCATCATCCGCATCTCGGTGGCCGCCGAGGCCCGGTCGACGATCTCCTGCGCGGACTGGGCGGGCTCACCCGTCATCGCGTTCCGGCCGCCGAACGAGGCCATGAAGATGTCGTGCTGGCGCCACAGCACACCCTTGGGCATACCGGTGGTGCCGCCGGTGTACAGCACGTAGAGGTCGTCGGGCGACGGCGTCACCGGCGGCGGCGGGGCATCGGCCGTCACGATGGTCTCGTAGTCGACGGCGCCGGGCAGGAGCGCGTTGCCCGAGCTGTCGGCGATCTGGATCAGCACCTTGAGGTTCGGCAGGTCGGGCAGGACCTCGGCCAGCGTCGGCGCGAACGCGGCGTGGTAGATCAGGGCGGAGGCACCCGCGTCGTTCAGCAGGTACTGCAGCTCGGCCTTGACGTACCGGTAGTTGACATTGAACGGCGCCACCCGGGCCCGGAATGCGCCGAGCAGGGATTCGACGAACTCGGGACCGTTGTAGGCGTAGATGCCGACCAGGTCCTGCCCGACTTCGTGGCCCGCCAGCTGGTCGCGCTCGGTGTGCACGCCCAGACCCTGCGCGTGCAGGTAGGCGGCCAGCCGGTTGGAGCGGGCGACGACCTCGGCATAGGTGAAGCGGCGATCGCCCTGAATGACGAGCGTACGGTCCGGGATGGCTGCAGCGACGGCGTCGGTGACGTCGGAAACCGTGAACAGCACGTTTCTCCTAAGGCTGGTGGGGCAACAACTGGACATCTGTCCACACACTCATTTAGTACCACGGAGTGAGGATCGTCTCTTTTGGTACCACCCTGTGAGACGCCGGCCGTCGTATGCGTCCACTGTGCGGAAGGTTGGGTAGACGGTCAGAGACTCGTGGAGATGGGCGCTGGTATCAGAATCCGGGCGCAACCCCAAGCATCGTCCCGAAATTGCGTGATCGCCTCAATGATCAGGCCACGTCGCCAGGTATGGCCCGAGCGACAGGCACGGCCTGAGCGACATGCATGGTCCGGAAGCCGCCCTTGGGCGGCACCTCCAGTGGCTTCGGGTGATACGTGGGATCCTTTTCTTCCCTCGTCCATGCGGTCGACGACACGTATTCGTGCTCGGGTTCCTTCTCTCCGATGTGTCGGACGTAGTTCCCCAACAGCCGGTACATGAGCGTCATGGAATTGTGCTTCTTGCCCAGCGGATTGGGCTGAATGCTGGTGTACGCGTCCACAATCGGCACGGTGTCGGCGGAAGCAGGGGAGACCGGCGGGTGCACGGCGAAGGCCCCGGGCTTGAAATGCAGACCGCACTTGCGGGCCTTCTCGACTATCCAGCTGAGCGTGATGTCGCTGAGCTCGTGGGTGAAATATCCGCCGCCGACGTCGCAGTGGACGCCGGAGAACCAGACCTGTTCGAGTGTCTGAGTCGGCGCATCCTTCGGCTGGGTCCAGAGGGTGGGCTGGAAGGGGCGACGCTGCTCGTCGATGGCCAGGGCCTGGTAGGCGAAACTGACCGTGGAGCTCAGATCGGTGTCGTGAAACTGCCAGCGCTTGTTGATCAGGTTGACCAGGGGATTGCCCGACACTGGAATGCCCAGTGAGCCAACGGTATCCCATACACCGATGAAATAGACCGACGCTTCATGCGAATATGCCTGGCGAAAGAGCGTCGACTCGATGCCCCGCGGCTTGGTGGCGTCGTTGTGGCTGCGGTACAGCGCGTAGGCGTCGTCGATCCGGTCGGCGTGCTCACGGCGCAGGATGCCGCAGTTGCGGATGAATCCCGCCGCACTGCGGGCGGTGAACGCGCCGCGGCTGAAGCCGAACAGGAACAATTGGTCGCCCGGCTCATACGTGGCGACGACGTACCGATATGCCGACATCACGTCGCGCGACAATCCGACACCGAAAGCACCGCCGGTGAACTTTTCGGACGGCGTCGTACCGACCCCGCTGCGGTAGTACGTCACTTGCTTTTTGCCGTCGCGCGCGCGGTCTGCCACCGCGAGGGCGAGCTTGCAGACGTTTGTCGGGCTGGCCTGGCCGTTCCGCAGTTCGTCGGGCGTGTTCCAGGTGCCGTCACAGCACACCACGATTCGTTTCGACATAGCATTCCCTCCCCGTGTTCCGGACGGACGGCCTGCTAGAGATTCTGCGCGTGCTGAGTGCGGTTTGTCTTCAGTTATGCGGTAGTTCGTGCGTCAGCAGCAGCGGCCCTGCGGATTGCGATCGGCGGCGCGGTGCCGGGCCTTCCAGTAGTCGCGCTCGGTCAGCACCGGCTCGTCAGGGTGGGTGCGACGACGGTGTTCCAGGTACCGCGCGTAGTGGTTGTCGCCCATCAGTGATGACCAGTACCAACTGATCTGGCGTGCGAGCTCGGCAGCTCGTCCCATTGCTTCTGCACCTCCTTCTCGAGGTCGGTGGCGATCAGGCCGCGCGGGGCGAACCGCCGCGACGGCACCGGCTCGTCATCTGTCAGTGGCCGGCCACCGCCGCGGATGGCCTGCAGGGCAACGACGATGCCGACCAGGACGACGATCACCACCAGCACAGCGAACACGATGGACAGCGTGCCCTGGATGAACGTGTTCCGGATGACAGCGTCGATCTGGTCGGGATTCTTGGCGGAGCCGAACGTCGTCTTGCCGGCGGCTTTGGCCGCCAGGTACTGCGAATGCTGTTGCCAGTAGCCGATTTTCGGGTAGTGGGAGAAGATCTTCTGCCACGATGCGGTGAGGGTGACCAGCGCGTCCCAGAACAGCGGCAGCCCAGGAATCCAGGCCCATTTCAGCAGGCCCTTCTTGATCACCACAACGGTGACGACCGTCAGCGCGATGGCGGCGAGCAACTGGTTGGCGATGCCGAACAACGGGAACAGCGTGTTGAT
>Ga0070667_100004638_pt1 | contig 11537 bp, 10 predicted proteins | sample KBSS33metaG_FD_64659 | JGI IMG/M metagenome (GOLD analysis project Ga0070667, IMG submission 64659) | Switchgrass rhizosphere microbial communities from Kellogg Biological Station, Michigan, USA - KBS S3-3 metaG | ecosystem: Host-associated > Plants > Roots > Rhizosphere > Soil ...
TCGGTGGTCAGCGTGACCAGGTATCCGTCGTCCTCGGCCGTGCTCCCAACACGCGGCGCCATGGCGGTCTCGCTGCCGTAGACGCCGTCCTCGAATGCGTACCGCTGCTCACTGCCGGTGTGCAGGTCGTGTTTGACCAGGCCGTCGAACAAGAACCACGACGGCTTACCGGTCGCGGTATAGGTGTAGCGATAGGGCGCTCCGGCATAGCTGGAGTTGATCATGCCGAACTCGGTGATGCTATCCGAAAGTTGTTCTTCGACAACGTGGCCCGTCACCATGTTGAAACGCCAACGATGCAGTCGGGCCTGCATGCGGTCGAGTGCGAGGAAGCGGAATGCGCGCTCCCACTTGTTGCCCATGCCGTTGTCCGCCGGTTCGGGGTCGCCCTGGAAGAACCCGTCGAGCACCACCTCGTCGCCGTCCTCGTAGGCGTTGGTGAAGTGCAGCACGAAGGTCGGCTCCGCCTCGAACCACTGGATGATGTTGCCGCGGCGGGGGATGATCGCGAATCGCGACGGCATATCGCGATGGAACCGCGCCACGTGCGCGTTGCGCTCGAGCAGTTCGGGATCCCAGAACAACGGAAAGTCGTTGAGGATCACGTAGTTCTCGGTGAACGCCATGTCGTGGGGGAGTCGCGGCCCTGGCAGCGGCACGTCGATGTAGTGCACGAGGTCGTTGTTGTCGTCGACGACGCCGTAGTGCATGTACGGTGCCTGCTTGCTGTAGTTGAAGAACAGCAGTTCATCGGTTTTGTCGTCGACCTTGGGGTGCGCCGAGACGCCCCAGTCGAATGGGAACGCGCCATTCCACTGTGCCTTGCCGAGGGTGACGCCCGAATACGGGTCGAGGCGATACAGGTCACCGCATTGGTAGAAGCTCGTCAGCGCGCTCCCGCGATGCACGATCACGTCGGTGCTCGAGGCGTCCTTCATCAGGCCGCGTGCGCCCCACCCGTCATCGCGCTTGGCCAGCGAGACCGGTTCGGCTAGTCCCGGCCACAGCGGCCCACCCGCTTCGTTCTCGGCGAGAAAGCCGTCCGTCTGGACAAACCTGTTGCGGTAGAACGCTTTTCCGTCACGAAAGCCGACGACGTGCAGCATGCCGTCGCCGTCGAACGGGTGATAGGCCTTCAGCGCCGGATGCAAGGGGTTCTCGGTATTGCGCAGGTACACCCCGTCGAGATCGGCGGGAATCTCGCCCTCGACCGCGGTCAGGTCGTCGGCATCCCACTCCGTGGTCTGCGGACGCCACGGCCCGGTCCGGTAGGGATGGTCGTCGTCCTCAGGCAGGGTCGACAGATACTTGCCGACGATCTCTGGGGTCATCTCAAGCTCCCGCCACGATGAAGCTCACAGTGGTGGCCGTGCTGCCACCGAAGTTGAGTGTTCCGAAGGTCTTTGCTCCCTCGACCTGATAGCCGCCTGCCGTTCCACTGACTTGCTTGGCCGCGTCGAGCAGCATGCGCACTCCGGATGCGCCGACAGGATGACCGCCGCCGATCAGCCCGCCGCTGGGGTTGATCGGCAACCGTCCGCCCAATTCGATCTCATTGTTTTCGATCGCCTTCCACGATTCGCCGGGCCCGGTCAGCCCGATGTGGTCGATGGCGAGGTACTCGCTGGGCGTGAAGCAGTCGTGCACTTCGAAGCCGTCGACGTCGTCGAGTGTGACGCGGGCGCGGTCGAACGCGTCGAGCACGGCACCGCGGACGTGGGGGAGTACATAGGGTTTCCCGGCGGCGCGGTCGAGTTTCTGCTGCAGGCCGAGTCCGACGGTGCGGTGGCCCCAGCCGTCGATGCGCCCGATCGGCCGAGCCTCCGGCTGGTCGCGCAGGTACTCGTCGGTCACCAGCACGACGCCGGCGCCGCCGTCGGTCATCTGGCTGCAGTCGAAGCGACGCAACCGTCCCTCGATCACCGGGTTGGCATCGTCGGCGGCCAGCGGTTCTGGCACGGTCCAATCCCGGGTCTGCGCATTGGGATTGGCGCGGGCGTTGGCGAAGTTCAGCTGTGCGATCGCTCGCAGGTGTGCGTCGTCGAGGCCGTAGCGGCGGTCGTATTCGTCGGCCACTCGATCGAACATATACGGCCACATGAACTTTGCCTCGGTGCCTTCGTGGTCGGTCCATGCCGCTGCACCGAGGTGTTGTGCCGCGGTGTCGCCCGGCACGGTCTTCTCCAGTTCGACACCGACGACGAGTGCAGTGCGGTACGCGCCGGAGCGCAGATCGGCGATCGCCGCGAGCGTTGCCACACTGCCCGATGCGCAGGCTGCTTCGTGGCGGGTTGCCGGGGTGTCCCATAGGCCGTCGTTGACGCTTGCGGGCATCGCGCCAAGATGGCCCTGCCTTGCGAACATCTCGCCGAACGCGTTGGCCACGTGAACAACGTCGATGTCGGCCACATCGATCTGGGCCGCGCTCAACGTGTTGTCGACGACTTCGGCCGTCAGGCCTGCGAAATCGAGGCTTTCGCGGCTGAGGTTGCGCGCAAAGTCGCTTTGATAACCGCCGAGGATCCAGACGTTGGCAGTGCCCATGGCCAGACGGTACTACAACTAAGAGAGTAACTCGGCCATGTTCGGCGAATGTGGAGGCGGCCCCGTCGGCTCCGGTCTGAACCGACGAGACCTCAGCGAACAGGATGGTCGACCATCGCGCCCGCCTGTACTGGGGCATTGCCCACTGCGCGGAATGACAAACGTCCGCGCATAGGCTGGCTCGACAAAGGGAAGCCCGTAGGGATGACGAAGCCGCAAAATTACGACCTTGCACGGCGTATGGCCGAGCTCGCGCGTGCTTCTGCAGCGCCGCGAAGTGTCGATGACGTCCTTACGGACGTGACCGCGGCGGCGATGGAGTTGATTCCGGGGACCGACTCCGCCGGCGTCCTGCTAGTCGGTAGGGGCGGCAAGTTCGATTCCCTCGCAGGCACCTCTGACCTGCCGCATCAGCTCGATGAGTTGCAGATGAGGTTCAACGAGGGACCGTGTGTGGAGGCCGCGCTCGACGAGGTGATTGTGCGAACGGAGGACTTTCGCACGGAGGAGCGTTGGCCGAAGTACTCACCGGCCGTCGCCGAGATCGGCGTCCTGAGTGGGTTGTCGATCAAGCTCTACACCGCCGAGCGCACCGCGGGGGCGTTGAACCTCTTCGCGTTCAAGCCGCATGCGTTTGATGCCGAGGACGAGACCACCGGCGTGGTGCTCGCGGCGCACGCGGCGGCGGCGATCCTGGCCAGTCGTCACGGCGAGCAGCTCGAGTCGGCGCTGTCGACGAGGGATCGCATCGGTCAGGCCAAGGGCATCATCATGGAGCGTTTCGGCGTCGACGATGTGCAGGCCTTCGAGATGCTGCGCAAGCTCTCCCAGGACGCCAACACCCGGCTGGTCGATGTCGCGCAACGGGTCATTGACACCCGCAGCGGCTGATTATTGATCCTGCAGGACGACACTGCCGTACCAGTGGCAGAGCAGCAACGCGATCTCGACGTCGAGTCGACCGTCGGTGATTGGTCGGCCACGCCGCTCGATTGCGCGCTGGACGCGGTACTTGATGGAGTTGGTGTGCAAGTGCAATTCCTCAGCCGCGGCCTTGAAGCTCCCCCCGGTTCGCAGAAAGATGCCCAGCGTTTCGCGCAGTCGCTCGTCGTTTTCCGTGGCGGACGCGAGTGGACCGAGCACCTCGGCCACCCACACCCGCGCCGCGTCGAGGTTGCTGTTGAGCAGCGCTGCGGCCGCCAAACCGGAATCGCTTGCAGCAGTGAATCGTTGAGCATTCGGGCCTGCCGCCATCGCAACGGAATACGCTTCCTCGGCCAGCTGATGTGAACGCCGGAATCCTGCGACGCCAGGTAACGGATTACCGGCAGCGACCCGCGGCGCGTCGGTTCGTGTGTCGGCGAACGCGCGCATGCAGGTGACTGCTGCGGGCCCCGTCTCCGCGACGAGCGGGATCCATCCCCATCCCGTCAAGCGGTCGACCGAGATGAACAACGAGGTTTCGCGGGCACCGGCAGATTCGGCGAGTTGTTCGACGAAGCGTTCCATCGACGTCGGGTCGTCACCGCATTCGTCTTCGTCGTGCCAGACGACCACCGCCAGATGAGTCCGCCGCAACGGGTAGCGAATCGCCGTTGCCACCTTGTCGATGTCGAGGTCGGCCCCGTCGAGGAGTTCACGTACCCGCAGCGCGCGCAAGCTGTTTTGATTCTCCATCCACCGGTCACGCTCGCTCTGATAAGTGATCACCACCTGTTGCGTGATCCAGTCGATATAGCCGAACGTCACCTCCGAAATCTGGCTGAACACGGCGAGGCTCAGCGGCGGCCCCAGCGCTGATGCCCCTATTTCCTCGAGCACCGCGTCGAGTACCGCCTTGTGTCCGAGGCGGTACGCGCGCACCAGTGCGTTGACCGTCGTTCCGCGCTGCGCGAGGCGCCGTGCGTGTTCGACGGCGGCGGTGGGTAACTCGACCTTGTCGATCGGGATAGCGTGCCGGATTGCGGAGAATACCGTTGCGACGTTTCCGTCGATGCTGTCGCGAAGCAGCTGTACCAGCTGCGCATCGCTGCGCAGTTCGGCGATCTCGGTGACCACGATCTCCTGGATCGAGCCGGTCAGCTCCGCCATTCGGTGGTCAAGGCGGTCGACGACGGCCGCGGCAGACTCCGCGACGACCGCCGGATCGGCATGGCCCGCTTCCGCCATCACCAGACCATAAACCCGCTGCTACCCGCGCCGAGCGGTTCGCTGCGACCTCTTTGGCTCCGCAAGCCAGTAAACCGACGAAACTTCGGCGTCTGCGGACGTCGCGGCACCGCGACCGGCTCCGTGATTCTGATCGGGACCGCGGCGCAGAACGCGCCGACGCACCACACTTCCCGCTCCGCGGAGAAAGCGAGTCCACGATGAGCAACTACCTCAGCGCCATTGCAGTCATGTTGCTGGTTCTGTCCCCGCTCTTCATTCCCGTGGGCGTCACGGTGGCTGCTCTGATGTCCGCCGGAGTCCGTCGTATCCGGCGAGCCGTCGGCCTACAGCGTCGCGCCCACCGCACCGCCTGATCACCACCAAGCCAAGCCGAGAGGTCACGTCATGCCGATCGAATTCACCACGCTGCAGCGCGAAACCCTGACCGCGATCGTCGACACCTATGTCGCATCGGTCGCACGGGAGGACGACCCGGACGGGTTTTACGCCGCCAAGGGCAGCGACGTCGGGGCCGATGCGGCAACCGAGCAGTACCTCCTCACACGCCTACCGCAGGTACAACTCGTGGGCATGCTGCAGCTGATCGACGGCCTGGCCCTCTTCGAGTTCAAGGATCAGCCCCAGGCCGCGCGCGAGGAAATCCTCGCCAACGTCGCGGCCATCTCACCCGAGGCGGCGGGGGCGGTCGCCGCGCTGAATCAGCTCTCGGTGTTGTTCGCATACAGCCTTCCGGGCCCGGATGGCCACAATCCGTTGTGGCGAGGCATGGGGTATCCGGGCCCGGTCCAAAATCCGCCACGGGACGCCCGCAAGACGCTGGACGTCATCACCGTCTCCGGTGAGACGACGCTCGAAGCGGACGTCGTCGTGGTCGGCTCCGGCAGCGGCGGCGGAGTGGCCGCCGCGGCGCTCGCGGAGGCGGGTAAGCGCGTCATCATCCTCGAAGCGGGCAGTTACCACAACGAATCCGACTTCGTGCAGTCCGAAGTGGCGGCCTATCAAAATCTGTTCCTGCGAGGCGGATTCTTCCCGTCCGCCGACGGCATGGTGAGCATCGCCGCGGGCAGCACGGTAGGCGGCGGCAGCACGGTCAACTGGTCGAACTCGTTGCTCACGCCGAACACCGTGCGCTCCCATTGGGCCGAGGCCGGTTTGACGGACGTCGACACCCCGACGTTCGACGAACACCTCCAGGCGGTGTTCGAGCGCATCCAGTGCAACGACAAGGTCGCCACGCAGAATGGCCCGCATGCGCGGCTGTCGGATGGTGCATCCAAGCTCGGGTACGCCTACCGGGTCGCCACGCTGAACATCGATCCGGAACGCTACGACCCCAACCTGATCGGCTACAGCGGGATGGGCGATCAGACCGGCGCGAAGCAGGGCACGATGCGGACCTATCTTCAGGACGCATCCGACGCCGGAGCGAAACTGCTGCCCAACGTCTGGGTGGACCGCATCCTCACCGAGGACGGCGCAGCCGTCGGAGTCGAGGCGACATACACCGACCCGCGGACCCATCAGACGTCTCGGGTCGTCATCAACGCCCCCGCTGTGGTGGCTGCCGCTGGCAGTCTCGAGACGCCCGGGCTGCTGCTTCGGTCGGGGATCGGTGGGCCGGCAGTCGGTGCCGAACTGCGACTGCATCCCGCCAGCCTCGTCAGCGGGGTATACGACGAGCCGCAAGACCCGTGGTACGGCCCTGCGATGGCCGGCATCATGAACGAATTCGCGGAAACCGACGAGGGATTCGGCTACCTCATCGAATGTGTCCAACACCTGCCGGGCCTGTTCACCACCGTCGTTCCGTGGCTTGACGGAGCTCAGCACAAAGAGCTCACCCGCAAGTACCGGTATCGGGCCGACTGGGTGTTCATCGTCAAGGACCGTGGCGCGGGCAGCGTCACGCTCGACGGGAACGGTCAGTCCACCTTCTGGTACCCGTTCACCGATGAGCTCGACCGCCGTCACTTCCGGGAAGCCGCCGTCACATCGATCCGCATGCACGAAGCCGCGGGCGCGCAGCAGATCTTCGTTGCCGGTCAACCCTTCGCGCCCTGGAATCGCGGGGAGGATCTGGAGGCCTTCATCGCGAGGGTGAACGAGATCCCGATCGGCCCCGGCGGCATGCCGGTGTTCAGCGCGCATCAGATGTGCAGCGCGAAGCTCGGTAGCGACCCTTTGACGTCCGTCGCGAAACCGAATGGTGAGCTGCACGACGTGACCGGTGTGTGGATCGCCGACGCCAGCGGAATGCCGAGCTGTTCAGGGGTGAACCCGATGGTTTCCACGATGGCGCTCGCGCGCCGCACGGCGATGAACATGCTTGGCGACCCCTGCGAAAAATAGCGCAACCAGTGGATTGACGGGCGCGTCAACGGGTATGCCACTCGCATCAGGGGATGCGAGGGGGCGTGGTGCACGTCGGAATGTGCGTCGTTGTCGGTGCGGCAGTTATCGCGACGGCCGCCTGCGGCCCGAAGTCCGCGACGCAGCCGTTGCAACCGATGCGCACCGTCGCGCCCGCGCCCGTGGCCGCCGCGATTCGCACTCCGGTCGCGTTACCGCCTAACGCCGACGGTGACCCGCCGTGCCCCGCAGCGGATGCCTGGGGAACGGACCCCCTCGGCGCAGGCATCCTCGTCACGCACTGGACCGATGACACCGCGCCCGTCACGGTCCTGGTGCGGACGAGAACGGGAACCGACCAGGCGCAACGCGCTGTGCTCGGACCCGGCGAGCTGCGGTTGTTCGAGTTCCCCGGCATCGACAAGTCAGCCGTCTCCGAAGTGCTGATCATGACGAACACCCGTCGCTGCTACGTCACTGCGGATCCAGCCGCGTTGGGCTAGGTGGCGTCGGCACCCAACACTCGCTGCAGGTCGGGTTTCATGGCCTGCAGCTGGGCACCCCAGTACGGCCAGTCGTGGGTGCCGTTGTCCGGGAAGTTGAAGGTCGCGTTGTTGCCGCCCGCGGCTTGGTAGTCGTTCATGAAATCGACGTTGCTCTGGTGCAGCATGTTCTCGAGGAACTCCGCTGGCACGTTGGCACCGCCGAGGTCGGACGGCGTTCCGTTTCCGGCGTAAACCCAAATGCGAGTGTGGTTTGCGACGAGCTTGCCGACCTGAACCGTGGGATCGTTGCGAGCCCACGCGGGATCACTGGACGGGCCCCACATCGCGCCCGCGTTGAACCCACCGGCGTCGTTCATCGCGAAACCGACCAGCGTCGGCCAGATTCCGTTGGACAGGTTGAGGAAACCGGACAGCGAGGCCGCGTAGCTGAAGTTTTGCGGGTGGTACGCGGCCAAGATCAATGCCGCAGATCCTGACATCGAAAGCCCAACTGCGGCATTGCCATTGGGGCTGATGCCCTTGTTGGCCGAAAGCCAGGCGGGCAGTTCCTGCGTCAGGAACGTCTCCCATTTGTACGTCGACGTTCCACCGTTGCCGACGGCAGGCTGATACCAGTCCGAATAGAAGCTGGACTCTCCGCCCACCGGCATCACGACCGACAGCCCGGATTGGTCGAACCACTCGAATGCGGAGGTGTTGATGTCCCAGCCGTTGTAATCGTCTTGTGCGCGTAGGCCGTCAAGCAGGTAGACGGCGTGCTTGCCGCCGCCTTGGAATTGCACCTTGATGTCGCGCCCCATCGACGGCGACGGCACCATCAGGTACTCGACTGGAAGGCCAGGGCGAGAAAACGCCGACGCGATACCGACGCTTCCGGTCACACTGACTGCGGCCCAGATCATCGACGCGGCCAGGGCGGCAATCGTCAGCCGTTTTCCAAAGATCTTCACACCAACGCCGAACGTTGTGGAGCCGGCGGCTTATTCGAAGCGCGGGAAGTTCTGCGAGAACCCGAAGTTGGTGGCCAGCCACTTCACAGCCAATACCGAGCTGTGGGGTGGGGGTTTCCACCGAACAAGGCGAAGCGTAGCGTCGAAGATAGGTTTCGCGAGGTGGTCGGCCATCCCGCCGACTCAGGTCTCGCCGGTTCATGGAGCAGCCGGCGAGATCGTTCTCTCGGGTCCGGCGGGAACGATGCGGACCGCCACAAAAACATGGCCTGAAGTGCCCCTGTTGGGCTTCGGTTGATGCTTGACGGATCTGTTTCGGTTGATCCTTGACACTCGGTGTTGTGTTTTAGGGTCCGGTGCTGGTGCGTAGGGCCCGCTTGTTTCTGACCGCGCCGTTGCTGTTGCGGGCGGCGGTCTTGACGAGGACGTCGCCGATGTAGAAGCGCAGCAGTGCACCGTCGACGTGGACATCGCAACGCGACCCGGCGTAGTAGCGGCCGAGGCTGACCTGCTGCCAGGACACGCACACCACCCCATTGGTGCTGACCCGGCGACTGGCCCAGTCCGAGCCGGTGCGTTGGGCGCTTAGTCCTTCGGCGGCCGGCGGCCTGGCCTGGGCACCATCCTCAGTGCTGAACCGCGACGCTGGGGTAGCCATGTGCAGCGCTTGATGCGGACGCAGCGTGTTGTAGAACCCGACCCACTCATCGAGGGCTTGCTGAGCGGCGTTCAAGTTGGTGAAAGGGGCTCGGCCAGAAAGGAATTCAGCGCGCAGACTCCGATGGAACCGCTCGATCTTGCCGGTAGTGGTCGGTGAGCGCGGCTGGGTCAACAGATGGTCGATACCGTTCTCTCGGCAGATTGCATCAAAGAGCACTTCGACCGGTGGATGGTTGAACCGGCCGGTGAACACCTTGCCGTTATCGGTCAGGATCTGCGCCGGGACACCGTAGCTGGCCAGCGCGCCGCGCAGCCCGTCGCAGACCGCCCGGGTGCGTTCGCGCGCCATCAGCCTCGCACACACACATAGCCGTGAGTGATCATCGATCCCGGTCAACGCCTTGGCGCTGGTGCCATCGGCCAACGGAAACCCGCCCACCACATCCATCTGCCACAACTCCATCGCCGCGGCCCGTTCCCAGCGTTTCCACTTGCGCGAGCGCCGATCCCGCAGATGCGGATCGATCATCTGCACGCGCACCAACGCCCGATAGGCGCCCGACTCCGAGGGCACCGGACTCACACCCCGTTTAGACAGTTCAAACACCAACCGCCGCGGCCCCCAATACGGCCGCGACCGCCGCAACTCCAACAAGGCCGCCTCGACATGGGCGGGCATCTGATACGGACACGACGTCGGTCGATGCGACCGGTCGACCAGCCTTTCCGGGCCCTCGGCCTCATAGCGGGCCAACCACGAGTGCAACGTCTGGCGCGACACCCCGACCTTGGAGGCCACCTGCGAAATCGACAATCCGTCACTGATGACGGCCAACACGGCCTGATAGCGCTGCTCAGCCACGCTCAACTCCCTCATCTAGGTGTACTGCCCAGGGAGGTTGGTCAACCGTGTGATGGGCGGGACATCTAGGGAGTGTCAAAGATCAACCGAAGCAACTGTCAAGCATCAGCCGAAACACCGTCAGGCATCACCCGACATAGAAAAGTCAGCCATCAACCGAGGTAATACATGGCCTGAAGTGCCCCCGGCAGGATTCGAACCTGCGACACCGGCTTTAGGAGAGCCGTGCTCTATCCCCTGAGCTACGAGGGCGTGACCCGCTCGGAGCTTACCGGTACGGATTCGAGTAGCGTGCCCCACTCGTATCGGGCGGCAGCCGTGGCGTCGTCGTCCGGCGGCGCGCCCTGAACCAGTGCGACGAGTGCCGAGGCGATGCGCAACGTCGGGATCCGATGACGCTTCGATGCCTGCACGATCTCGGCGAACGCCGCGTCGATCGTGCAACGCGTTAGCGCCATCAGCACGCCCTCCGCGCGGTCCAGCATCCTGGCATCGTCCATGACGCGATTGCGATTCCCGGCAAGAACAAGATCAAACCTGATCTTCAGCGCAGCTCGGCGATCACCTTCGCGAACGCCTCCGTATGCGGCTGCTGGACGGTGATGTAGGTGATTCCGTAGGTGTCGCGGTAGCCCCGGATCGTGTCCGCCATGTCCTTGGTCGAGCCGGACAGTACCGACGGCGCCCGCAACAACTCCTCGTCGGACAAATGGGGCAGGAAGCGTCGGGGGATCGTCAGGTCGGGCGTGCCCGAATCGTCGGTCGGCATCGCCGTGACCGAAATATTGAGTTCGAGTTCGTCGAAGCGATCATGTGCCGCGTCGCGCACGAATGCGATGCGGTTGGCGAGCGGATCGTTGTCCGCGGTCACGGGCGCGCCACCTTGCAGGCCGATGATTTGGGCGCGCTGTGCAGCGAGGGTGAGCACTCTGTCGCCGTCGCCCGCGATGAGAATCGGCACATCGGGCACGTTTTCGTTCATGTGCCTGGTCACGTGGCGTAGCCAGTCGACGCGCTTGCCCGCACTCGGGTAAGGCAGCTCGGCCTGCTCGAATTCGACCTCGTTGTACCCAGTGCCGAGGCCCAGCTCGAAGCGGTTACCGGAGAGGTCGCGAAGCGAGGTGACGTCGCGGGCGAGAAGAGCGGGTCGGTAGAACCCCGCGTTGAGCACGAAGGTCCCGATGTGCAATCGCTCGGTCACCATCGCAACCGCGGTCAGCATCGGGAACGGGGCCGTCGTGTACAGGTGATCGGCCATATGCAGGACGTCGTACCCCATGTCCTCGGCGCGGCGTGCGTTGTCCTCCAGCGTGCCTCGACTACGTGCAGCTGTCAGACCCACACCGAATCGAAAGTCCTTGACCATTCCACGATCCTAGGCAGCCGACATTTTTGTTTGGCGCCGGCCACCAGTGGGCAAACATGATCCGCCGACCTCGAATCCCGAGGTCCGAGAGCAGAAGGACTTACCGCCAGATCCGGCCCGTCGTGAGA
>Ga0070667_100004643_pt1 | contig 11533 bp, 7 predicted proteins | sample KBSS33metaG_FD_64659 | JGI IMG/M metagenome (GOLD analysis project Ga0070667, IMG submission 64659) | Switchgrass rhizosphere microbial communities from Kellogg Biological Station, Michigan, USA - KBS S3-3 metaG | ecosystem: Host-associated > Plants > Roots > Rhizosphere > Soil ...
GGTCGGATACAGTATCCGACCCCTGGCACCTGGCGCCGCTCAGCGCTTCTGCACGAGCACCAGCTTGACCCATCCGGTGCCGGTCGCTCCCTGGACCTGGATGAAGCCGTTCTTCTCGCCGCCGGTGATGACGAGTTCTTCCCCTCTCGCCAACGTCGCGACCACTTTTGCCGTGTCCGCCGCGTCTGCGAGGAGCTTGACGTTGGCAATCTTCGGAACGAGCACATCGCCTTCGTTGAAGCCGGCGGCGGCATTCGTCTTGCCGCCGGCTGCGGCTTCCTCTTTCAACGAGCCGACATTACGCTGGAGGCTCGAGTCGTTTCGCACGACTTTGACAACGTTGTTGTAGTTGTCCATGAACGCAGCGGCGATGATCTTGCCTTCGTTCGTGTTGCCGTAACCGCCCGCCCCCGCGCCGCCGCCGCCACCGAAGAGCAATCCACCGAGACGCATGTCGGCTTTCTTCGTGCTGCCCTCGGCCGCCGCCACCTGGACGCCGCTCCGCGCATCGGCGACCAGCATGCTGGTCTGCGCTTCCTTGAACTTCAGGCCGCCGGCGACCGCGGCAAATTTTCCGCCGAGGAGGCCGCCCGCCGCGCCGCCAATGCCGCCGGCGTTGTTCTCCGAGAACACCACCCCGGGGGTCATGACGAAGTCGGCCGCGACCATCTGCCCGCCGCCGAGATTCGACCCCTGCCGCATCTCGCCGCCGGATGCCAACTGCCGCTCCTGCATCATGTTGCGCATGCCGACGCCGCGCTCGACGACGATGAAGCAGTTGGACTGCTGAATCATCATGCGGATCAGTCCGACGGGCGATTGCAGCTTGTATCGCATCAGCGCGGTCAGGATTTCGGCCTGGGGCTCGACGACCGCCAAGGCGCCCATCGGTTTGTCGCAGTGCTCGAGCCCTTTGTCGCCGGTACTGCCGTCAGTGCCGGCGGCTCCTTTGACAACGCTGCCGCCCTGACCTTGCTTGGGTTGGGTGATGCCTTGTGCGACGGCCGGCGGAGAGGCCAGAACGACGCACACAGCCGTGACGACGGCGCAGCGGAGTCCAGTAACACACATCGCGGTCCTCCAGCACTGAATTGACAGACGGATCCGTGGGGATGGGGGTTTTTATCACATTTCGCGGCAACGGTTTTGTGAAATTCGAGGACCGTCGTAGCATCGGCCGCCTGGATTCTCAGCAAATGTCTCTGGCCGACCAAATGCCTTCGTTTTTTGAAACTCTGCGTGTCCATCACGAACCGTTCGAATACGTGGATGAGCGGGCGGTTCACGATGCCCTCGTCGCGCGTCCCCTGATGTATTTGGAGTATTTGCACGATTCACTGGCCGCGATCGCGTCCGGCCGAATCGTCGTCGAGCAGCCGCCAAAACTGGTGTTCGCGGACCCTGCACACGACCACGGACACACGAACGCAGGGGGCGATTTCCGCGTCATGCCGTGCGTTGTCCGTCGTGAGTCACGGGTGTGGAAGACCGTCAAGATCGTGGGCACCAACGTCGTCCAGAGGACCGTCCCCGATCAAATCACGGTTGGCAAAGCGTTGTGCATCGATGCGGTCGAGAATCACGTCACGCATATCATCGAGGCGTGCCTGCTCTCGTCCGCGCGGACTGGCGCTTGCGCAGCCATTGCGGTGAGACAGCTGGCCCTCAGCCGACGACGAGTCATGGTGGTCGGTGCCGGTCGTGTAGGCTCCTATGCCGCGTTCTACCTGTCAGCGCTGCCCGGAGTGGAGGAGATAATCTTTGTCGATCTCCTTCACGACCGGGCCAGGGCTGCGGCTGCTCTCGCGGCGGCAACGTTCAAAAGTCCAGCGGTTTTTCGGACCCACGACCTTGGTTCGCCACTCGACGCAGATGTGGTCATCGTCGCCACGACGGCACGCGCTCCGATCGTCGCGCCCGGCGCGTTGCCGGCGCGCCTGGTCGTGAGCGTCGGCGCCGATGCGCCATTGCAGCACGAGCTGTCCCGCGAGTGGGCGGCGGTTGCGGACGTGTACGTCGATACACTGGATGGCTTCGGCGTCGGAGATCTGCTCGACTGGAGTCACCAGGGTCTGGTACAGCGGAACGCCGTGGTTGACCTTCTAACCGTGTATCGCGATGGCCCGCGAGCCGGAACGCGCCCGCGGGTGTTCATCAGCACGGGTTCGGCCCTGTTCGACAACCTGACGATCTCGTACATCCTCGAGGGAAGGTTGTAGAGGGCGCCCTGGAAATCAAGCCGGGCGAGATTCAGGGACGCCTCGCATTCGACGGACGCCTTCGGTCAAACTGATCGACACCATCGGCTGCGACGGTCCGTCGCTGTCGATGTCCCGGAACGCCGACCGTATTCTCTCCGCGAAAAACTCCTGCGCGGCAAGGTGTTGGCGGGCGTATCGATCGCGCGGCAGCATAACGATCGGATTCGTATTGATCTCCCACACCTGAACGCGATCGTCGAGGACGCCGTAGTCGATTCGGCCGTAGTCGATCTGTGCCCGATCGAAGATCTCACGCAGTATCCGCTCATGCGGATTCGATTCGAGATACGCGCGCTCTTCAGCGATGGCGGCGGCATCGAGAATGTCGGGGAGTTTCAGCATCCATTGCTCGCTGAAAATCAAATGCCGTGGAATGATGCGGTCGCCGACGCGGAACGCCGAGTATTTGCGAAAGCGGCGGCTGCCGTGAGACGTGTCGCAGAACTCCACAATCAGAATGTCGTCCAGTTCGAGGCCTGACAGAAGCGCCCGGACGATCGCCTGCTCCACCTCGGCGTGATCACGCAGCAGGCCGGTGACGTTGCCGTCATGTTCACCGGCGCGTCTCAGGAAGACGGGAAATCGCACGTGGTCGAGCGCCTCTGAAGCTCGATACGCGCGGAACTCGTTCTGGCCGCCGTCGGACAGCGCGCGAAGCAGCGCGAATCGCCGCAGCGAGCGGATGGGATGATTCAGGACTCGAATGCCGTCGCCCGCCGCCGCGAGTTGATCCCTGAGGTCCGCCATCAGCTCCGATTGGCAAGACGTCAGCCGCTCGAGATCGGAGAACACATAAGTGCCACGCGGCAGGATCGTCGGCAGCCTTTCGTACGCCAGGATCTTGATGACGGGATGTGACGGTCCCGCCCACGATTTGAGATAGTCCCCCACCGGGTAGTTGTGCTCGGATCGGGCGAGGTAATGGATCATCGGGATCAGGGGTAGTCTACTTGCCCTGAAAACACGCAGACATGCGAATTCTTCTCGCCGTTCACAACGCCTACACCGATCACACGAGCGGAGCCGCGCACAGCATGCGGATCCTGATGCAGTGGCTGGCGGACGGCGGCCACGACTGCCGCGTACTCGGCACGGCGCGCTTTGACGCGAAGCCACCCGACAGCATCGACGCCCACTTGGCGGAGCTCGACGTGCCGTTGCAGCGGAGGCCGCCCTCGAAAGCCTTCGTGCGGTCGGTGAAGAAGCCGGCCAATACCCTCGTGGGGCGGCCGACGATCGATTTCGCGCTCGACGGCGTGCCGGTGAGGATGCTGCTGACGAAGGCTCAGGAAAGTTCAGCTGCGGAACGACTCGAGCTGGAGCAGTTCCTCTTTCTGCTTGACGATGACCTCCGTCAGTTCGCGCCGGATGTGCTCGTCACGTACGGCGGACATGCCGTCGTTCAGGAAGCGATGCGCCGCGCCAGGGAGCGACGTGTCACGACGGTGTTCACACTTCGCAACCACGGGTACGAGGATCGCCGCTACTTCGAGCACGTCGATCACGTGTTCACGTGCAGCCCCTACCTGAGCGAGGTGTATCGCCAGCGGATCGGTCTTCCGAGCGCGGGCCTCGAGTCTCCGATCGAATGGGCGGAAGTGGAGGCACCGGAGGACATGCGCCGGTTCGTGACGTTCGTCAACCCGACGGCTCAGAAGGGCGCGCTGTTGTTCGCGCGCCTCGCGGACATGCTCGGATCGCGGCGTCCGGACATTCCGATTCTCGTGATCCAATCGGCCGCCGGAGCGGGCGGGCTCAACGCGATCCACGGCCTCGACTTCGGACGCTATCCGCACATCATGGCCGCACCGGCGACGCCGCGGCCGGCCGACTTTTTCGGCCTCACGCGCATCCTGCTCGTGCCGTCCGTCTTCCGCGAGCCGTTTGGCCGCGTGGCGGCGGAAGCGCTGATCAACGGGATTCCCCCGCTGGTCAGCGATCGCGGCGCGCTGCCAGAAACCGTCGGCGACGCGGGCCGCGTGATCCCGTTGCCGTCGTGGATGACCGAAGCCACGACACAGCTGCCGACGGCCGAGGAAGCGAGGCCATGGTTCGACGCCATCTGCGAGTTGTGGGACGACCAGGAGGCGTACCGTCTCGCATCCGAAACCGCCCGCGCGGCGGCGATCCGCCGCTACAGCGAGTCCGTCATGCGTCGACGCTATATGGAGTATTTCACCTCGATTGAGGCGGGCTCAGCAGGGCCTCTGTTCGATCGACCTATATAGGACCAGGCTCACCGCTTCCGTCTCCACGAATGCGAACAAAAGTCGGCTGGGCTTCAGACTTCCAGTCCCCCGGTCGGCCGTACAAAAGCTGTCCTTACCAAAATTTACTGAGATCTGGCGTCGGCCGCGCTGGCACGGTCTGGCTGGCGGTTTGCTTTCCCAGGCGGCTCCCCCGCCATTCCGTTTTAGTTCTGAATACGGATTACGTGTCTTCTGAAGTGCTCTGGGCTGACTGGACACAGTAAGAGGAGAGGTTCGATGAGCGATCAGATTTCGACCAAGCGCGCCGCCAAAACGTCGCCTGCGGCGAAGCTACTTCAAGCAGCGGCCCTCGCGGCGGTGCTGGTGCCCCTTGGTTCCATCACGGCGGAGGCGTCTACCTGCGGCTTTACGTCTTCCGGTGCGTCGAGCTGCGAGATCTTCGGCGCTGGCGCGGATGGGTTTGCGTTTTTCGATTTCGCCGACCCGACCTACAAAGTCGCTCTAGCCTTCGACCATGTGGTCGGCGTGATGGAGGTCACGGTCAACGCGTTCGAGAGGACCGAAGCGGAGATGCTCGAGAAGTTCGCCGCCTTCCCGGGCTTTCGGCCGGTGCCGATAGGGTCGAATCCTGCGATGCCGTACATCGAGTTCCAGGTCCTGGCCCCGGCTCCATGCGTCGTGACCAACCCCAACGATCCCGAGGGCGACTGCCACACCGCTAACAACACTTGGATCAGCGAGGGACCACGTGGTCCGGACGCCATCCAGGGCTACGACATGCGGTTCTACTGGACCGCTCTGACTGACGCGGAATTTCCGGACCCGCATGTCCTCCACGACACGGGCCCGTCTCCGACGGACGGCCTGTACGACTTCGATATGACGGACCCCGACGGCTTCCCTTACACCGACGCGGTCCCGTGCCAGGTGTTCGACACGTGTGAATTCAGCGAACTTGCACTCGTGGACCCGGCTGTTGGCGGTCGCGACGACATGTTCGATAACTTTTCGCTGGGCGACCCGTCGGCAGTTCCCGAGCCCGCGAGCCTGGTGCTCTTGGGTACGGGCATCAGCGGCCTGCTGTATCGCCGCCGTCGCCGGAAGTAAGCCGCGCTTTCTCGACTCGAACCAGCTGTACATTCAAACGCCGGGTCCAAAAGGACCCGGCGTTTTTTTTCGGCTAGCCCCTAGCCCCCAGCCCCGAGCGTCCCGTCAGCTCTTTGAGTAGCGCTGGCAGTCGGCGTACATCGCGGCCAGGTCGGCGCGTTTCATGACGTTCTGATTGCCGTCCTCGTTTTTGATCTCGTCCAACAGACGCAGCGCGGCGGCGTAGTCACGCGACGCTTCGGCATCGTTGGCCAGTCGCAACGCGGTACCGCGCAGGAACCGCGCCCTCGCGATCAGCATGCGCAGCCCGAGCGCGTCGGCCTTCGCGACCGCGCGACTCGCTTCGTCCCGTGCGGTGGCGACGTCTTTCAGCTTGATCAGCGCCTCCACGCGCAGCAGCGAGCAATCGACCGACAGCGACCTCAGCCCAAGCGAGTCGGCGTCCTGCGCGAGGGTGGCCAACCTGGACGCGATCGCTTTGGTGGGCTGGGTGCTCACCGCCACGGTCGCGGCGCTTCCCTGTGCCAGCAGCGCGAGACTCCGATCGGAGGCTTTGCCGGCCGACTGCACGGCCTCCGCGGCGCGCGCGGCGGCCGTCTTCACGTCGCCGCTGTAAAACAGCCGATCTGCCTGATATCGCTGGGTCTGAACGATCACGGTCGAGTTCTGAAGCTCGCGACCGACCGTCAGCGCTTCGTCCAGGAGCTTGTCCGCGTCCGCGAACCGCCCGCTGAGCGCGAGGCTGTTGCCGTAGCCGCTCAGAATTTCTCCCAGCCACATGTCGCGCTGCTTCAAGTCGCGAAACGCGGTCAGGGCGTCGTCTTTCGACTTGATGGCCGCGCCGTAGCGCCCCTGATTGTCGAAGATGGTGCCGATGCTGTAGGACTCGATTGCGGCGCCGCGCTTGTCGCCGGCTTTTCGGCGGTAGTCGAGCGCCTTCACGTACTGACTCAGGGACTGATCGTACTTCCCGCGTTTCAGCAGCGTCTCGGCCAGGTTGTGCACGGTGTCGGCCATGTCCTTCGGGTTGTTGGCCTTCTCCCGGATTTGCAGGGCGAGCTCGAAATGCGTTTGCGCATCCGCATACTGCCCTTTCGACTGATACAGGACGCCGAGGTTGTTGAGGACGAGCGCTTCGCCGGCCGAGTTGCCCAGCTCGCGTCGCAGCTGCAGCGACTCCTGGAAGTACGGGAGCGCCTCGTTCGGACGACCTAGCGTCTCGTTGAGCAGCGACCCCAGGTTGGTCAATGTGCTCGCGACGCCGCCCTTGTCACCGATTTCGCGGAGGATTTTCAACGCTTCCTTGAATCGCGCTTCGGCCTCGCGCGGCTTGCCGGTCTTCTCGAGCACTTGCGCGATTTCTCCGATGCTCGACGCCATTCCGCGCCGCTGGCTCGGACCGAGTTTCCGCTTGATCTGGAGCGACTCCTCGTAGTTGCGAATCGCCTCTTCGGGGCGATTCAACTGCTTGTAGGCGATGCCGATGGCCTGCAGCACGTTTGCCCGCGCTTCCTCGTTGTTGATCTCGACCGCGAGGCTGAGCGCCTTGTTCAGCGGCTCGAGCGCGTCCTGCGGATTGCTTCGCCGAATCTCCACCCGTCCGAGCGCGCGCAAGCCTTCGACGTACTTCGGATCGAGCTTCACGACGATGGCGTACTGGTCGCGCGCCTTGTCGAACTGTCCGGTCTGTTCGTACAAGTCGCCGAGATCGAATTGCACCACGGGGCTATTGGGCGAGGCCTTGACCAGGTTTTCGTAGGCCTCGATCGCCTTCGCGTTGTCCCTGACGATCTGATAATGAGTCGCCGCAATCCGGTACTTTTCAAGCGCCGGCAATCCGTCGCTGAGGCTCATCGCCCGCCGCGTGAACTGGCCCGCTTCGTCGTCGTAGCCGAGCGTGGAGTACGACTTGGCCATCGCCGAGAGGGCGAGCGCGAAGTGATCGTCGATCTTCGTCGCCGCCTCAAAGCTTTTGAGCGCCGCCTGGTGATTGCCCTGCTGCGTCAGCTGCTGCCCTTCGTTGTAGAGTCGCAGCGCTTCGAACGAGCTGGTCGACGGTTTCCACGACGTCGACTTCAGCTCCTTGAGGACGTCGCTCGATCCGTGGGCCAGGTTCTCGCGAACCGCGTCGGCCAGCGTCCCGATCGACGCCAGGAGATCGCGTGCGTTGGGCGCCATCGCGTTCAGGGGCGTCGTCTGGCCTTTGTCGAGATCCTGCAGCGTCGCGTCGATCCGGATCGCTTCGCCGAATCGCGTCAACTGGCCCCAGAGCACGCTTCTGGCGTTCGTGAAGTCCGCGACCCGCGCGAGCTCGGTCGGCGCCGGCGTCGTGTTTGGCTGAATGCGCAAATCGTGGAGGACCTGCAGCACGCGATTCGAGGGCACCGTCATCACATGCGACGACTGCCCCAGTTCGGTGCGGAGGACATCGCTGACGCTCGACCCGAGCGAGTCAAGCGCCGCATCGCCGGATGCATTGCGAAACGGAAGGATGGCCAGCGTGACGCTGGGCGCCGCAATCGCACGCGTCTGCGCCTGGGTCTGCGGCTGCGCGCGCTGGGCCGGCGTCAGCCGCGCGCGAAGGAACCATCCGCCCGCCAACAGGCCAAACACCACCAGCGCGGCAATCCCACCCGTGAGCAGCGCGGAGCGCGACCCACCCGGCGCAGTGCCGGACCTCGTGCTCACCGTCACCGGGTGTCCACTCTTCGCTTCGAGGTCCGCGAGGACCTCGCTCATGCTCTGATAGCGGCTCGCCGGGTCGGGCTGAATGCACTTGTTGACGACCGCGTCCAGCCATTCTGGAATCGTCGCGTCGATCGATCGCAGCGACGCCAGCGGCGCCTGCATGCGCGCCATCAATTCGGCGACCCCGGTGCTGGTCGACTGCCGGCGGCCGAGGAGGATGTCGTTGAGAATCAACCCGAACGAGTAGATGTCGGCGCGCGCGTCCACGCGCTCGCCTTTCGCCTGCTCGGGCGCCATGTACTCGACGGTTCCGACGATGACGCCGGACGCGGTCATGCCGGCGGCGGTGCCGCCCGAGGTCGAGCGCGCGATGCCGAAGTCCATGATCAGCACGCCGCCCTGGCCATCGATCATGATGTTCGCGGGCTTCAGGTCGCGGTGCACGACCCCGGCCGCATGCGCGGCGACGAGGCCAGAGGCTAGCTCCTTCGCGATGGCGACGGCACGGTCGACCGGCAGGCGGCCCTCGCGCGCCACCACCGTCGCCAGATCGGAGCCCTGCACATACGGCATCGAGATGTAGGTGATGCCGTCGATCTCTCCGAGGTCGTGAATGCGGACGACGTTCTTGTGCGTGACCTGGCGTGCGAGCAACAGCTCGTGTTTGAAGCGGCGCTGCAGCGCCTCCGCGGCTTGCGGGTCGGGCGCCGACTCGGGCCGGATCACCTTCAGCGCCACAGCGACTTCCAGCGATTGATCCCAGGCCTGGTAGACGGCGCCCATGCCGCCGACGCCGAGCACACGAATGATGTGATAGCGCGAGCCGAAATTCTGACCGACCGTCAGCCCGAGCGTCTGATGTGTCGCCGTCGTTGCAATCGGCGGGACGGCCATGGTCGGCGGAGGTGGCACATACGCCGTCGTGCCCTCGCCGAATTGCGTTGCGTTGTCGTCCGAGTTGGGAATCGGGAGCGGGGTCGCCAATCCGATGGCAGTCGGAACGGAATCGCTCCCGACGCTCGCGCCGCACTGCGCACACCGACCGTGGAGTGGGGCGGCTCCGCTGCCGCAACGAGAACAGGGCATGGACTGAGCTTTCTCGATTATCGCGTGAAACCCCTGAATCTACAATAACTGCTTCAGCCGACAGACGTTAGCGCCCCGGCCACCGGCTGAGCCGTCCCCCGCCGGCGCGGCCTGCTGATGGGAGCGCCCACCCTGATCCCGTCTAAGTGTCGGTCCGCCCTGCACATTTCTGCAGGTCGTACCGATACAGCCTCCATGGAACAGACAGCCGAGGGAATCGACATCCCGGTGGTGATCCTGGTGGAGCGGAGACATCGTCCGAGCCGGCGAGGCGCGTGGCGCGGCGGACGCCGGAACGAGGATTGGACGAACCGCCCGATCGACGCCTGGCGGCACCTTGCGCAGCGGGCCTCGGCGTGGCGCCAGTGGGTTGCGAAAGTCGCTCCGCTGCGCCACTGACCGGTCATTTCTTCAACGCGGCGGGCCAGTTGAGGACGACGTTGATGGCCCGCGTGTCGGCGTTGTCGTCGATGTTCACGAGGAATCGCTCGCCGTTTGCCGTCGCCGCGTAGCGGCCGGCCATCGCATAGTCGCCAAGGCCGATCGGAAACAGGCTCCGCGGCTGTGCGACGGGCACCTTGGCACCGGGGTTGACGCTGACCGCGAATAAGGTGCTCTTCGGATCCACGAAATAGATCTCGCGGCCGTCGCGCCGCCAGCGCGGTTGCGAGCCTCCGGCCGTCGATACCGGCCATCTGCCATTCGAGTGCGGAAACCGCTGCAGGTACACTTCCCACTTCCCCGACTCGTTCGACACGTACGCGATCCACTGCCCATCGGGAGAGATGTGCGCCTGCTCCTCGATGAACTGCGTCTGCAGCACCGGAAACGCCTTGCGGTCCCCAAAGAGCGGTAACGCCCAGAGGTCTTTCAGCGTCACCGGATCCTGGCGTGTAAACAGCAGGAATCGGCCGTCGGACGACCAGTCCGTCGGGTCGTTCGGCTGATCGGAGGTCACCAGCGCTTCTTCTCCACCGCTCCCGGACGCCTCGGTCACGTAGATATTCCCCGCCTTGCCGCGTTCCGAGCTGAAGGCGATCCGCTCGCCGTCCGGAGCCCAGACCGGAGCGCCGTCTGGGGCCGGATTGGAGGTCGCACGGGATGTCGTGCCGCGCGCGAGATCGATCACCCAGATGTCGTAGTTGCCCTGGAAGAACCGGCGGGCGGCGACTCGCGTTCCATCCGCCGAGAGCGCGATGTTGCTGATCCGGTCGGCGGAGTTGGCGATGGGCAGCGGCTTGCCCGAACCATCGAACCACACCAAGCGATGCGCCGGAACGCTGGTGAATGCGAGGACGCCGTTGTTCGAGGCGCTGAAAGTGGAAATGTCGAACGGCATCTGCGCATCAACCGGCACCGCCTCGCCCGACGCGCGCAATCGCCCGGCATCGAACGGCAATGCCATCAGGCTGCCTTCGGTGCCGTCGTTGAGGTAGAGCAGGTAGCCGGGCGGCGAATAGACTGCCTTCGACTCGGTATTGAGCACGTGGATGCGCTCGGCGTTGTCGAGCGAGCCGATTTCGACGCGTGTGTTCTCACGCTTGTTCGAGCGCGCGATGAACAGGAAATGACGGCCATCGGGAAGAAAGAACGGTTGCCGGTGGCTGTCCTCTTGACGGCCGGCATCGAGGGTCGTCACCGGCGTCGCCTTGCCGCCGGTGGCCGGCACCTTTGACAACGGACCCAGGATGTTCGCCGCAAACACGATCACGCCGCTGTCGCCCCAGCTCGCGCCGCGACCGTCTGGCGCATCGCAGAGCGTTTGCACCGAGCCGCCGGCGGCGGGGATGCGTCTCAGCTTTCCGCTCGAAAAAAAGGCGATTGACTGACCGTCCGGCGACCAGACCGGATCGTGCGGGTCGGCCGTGCCTGCGAGCGGCTGCGCGGTCAGGGCATCGAGGGACCGTGTCCACAGCTGTGTCGTGCCGTTGCCGGCGGCGGCGAAGACCACCCGCGTACCGTCGGGCGAAACCGCATAGTTCCCGAATTGGGCGTCACCGGGTGGCAGCAGCGCCAGCTTGACGACCGGCGGCTGCTTCGCCGGCGAGGCGACGTACCCAGCCGCGGCTGCGAGGGCGGCGATCGTGGCCGCTCCTGCGGCAAGGAGGGCGAACTGGCGTGCCCGGGCTTTCGGTGCGGACGGCGCGAGGCCCGCCGTCGGAGGCATCGCGGCGATCCATT